>OKPX01000368.1_pt1 | contig 13228 bp, 20 predicted proteins | sample 1613911 | NCBI WGS metagenome assembly OKPX01 (sample SAMN04436892, study PRJEB24849) | human gut metagenome | biome: human gut; feature: NICU; material: stool | host: Homo sapiens | place: USA: Saint Louis, MO | collected 2012-02-03 | reverse complement strand
GCCTTACAGGCGCATCTGAAAAACCTCCGGCTATGCCGGAGGATATTTATTTCTGGCGCAACGACGCTGTTGCATATCTGTTGCGCTTATGAAAACTGAATGAAGTTCCCCGCACGAGGCAGCCTGTTCTGCGATACAATAATGTGACGTTATGTATTGGAGAGTAAGGCATGTCACACCCCGCGCTTACGCAACTGCGTGCGCTACGCTATTTTGACGCACTTCCCGCGCTCGACCCGCAGCAACTGGACTGGCTGTTGCTGGAAGATTCCATGACGAAACGTTTTGAGCAACAGGGTAAACAGGTGTCTGTGACGCTTATCCAGGAAGGGTTTGTGACGTCCGATATGCTCGATGGCGAGCGCCATTTGCTGCCAGACGATACGCGGTACTGGCTGCGGGAGATCCTGCTGTGCGCTGACGGCGAACCCTGGCTTGCCGGGCGAACGGTGGTGCCGGAGTCTACGCTGACCGGCCCGGAACTTGCGCTGCAGAAGCTGGGTACCACGCCGCTTGGGCGTTATCTCTTTACATCATCTACGCTGACACGAGATTTTATTGAAGTTGGTCGCTATGACACGCTGTGGGGAAGACGCTCCCGCTTGCGCCTGGGGGGGAAACCTCTCCTGCTGACTGAACTGTTTTTGCCTGCGTCACCGCTGTACTAAGAGGAAAAAAAATGGAGTGGAGTCTCTCGCAGAATAAGCTGCTGGCCTTTCATCGACTCATGCGCACGGACAAGCCCATTGGTGCGTTGCTGCTGCTCTGGCCAACGCTGTGGGCACTGTGGGTTGCAACGCCGGGCGTTCCTCCCCTGTGGATCCTGCTGGTGTTTGTGGCGGGGGTCTGGTTGATGCGTGCGGCAGGCTGTGTGGTAAATGACTATGCGGACCGTAAATTTGACGGGCATGTGAAACGTACGGCCAATCGTCCGCTGCCCAGCGGAGCGGTCACGGAAAACGAAGCGCGCGTACTGTTTGTGGTATTGGTGGTGCTGGCGTTTGCACTGGTGTTGACGCTTAACATGATGACCATTCTGCTTTCCGTTGCGGCGCTTCTGCTTGCCTGGGTTTATCCGTTTATGAAGCGTTATACCCATTTGCCGCAGGTGGTGCTGGGGGCGGCGTTTGGCTGGTCGATTCCGATGGCGTTTGCCGCCGTGAGTGAGTCGGTGCCGCTGAGTTGCTGGGTTATGTTTCTTGCCAATATCTTGTGGGCGGTGGCCTACGATACGCAGTACGCCATGGTGGATCGCGACGATGATCTGAAAATCGGTATCAAGTCGACCGCTATTCTCTTTGGACGCCACGATAAGTTAATCATCGGCATATTGCAGGTGGCGGTGCTGGCGCTGATGGTGGCGATCGGTGCGCTCAATGGCTTAGGCTGGCAATTCTACGGGGCGGTTATTATTGCGGGTGCGCTGTTTGTTTATCAGCAGAAGCTGATTGTGAATCGCGATCGCGACGCCTGTTTTAAGGCGTTTATGAATAATAACTATGTGGGGCTGGTACTGTTTATCGGTCTCGCGGCAAGTTATCTGGCGTAACTCACCTCTTCCCGGATGCGGCGCTGCCTTATCGGGGCTACCTTAAGCGCCAGGCTCAGCGTAGCCCCGATAAGCAAAGCGCATCGGGGACGTTACTCCCTGATGCGGCTGCTTTACTCACTCTGCCTGCGTTGCGCTCTCAATCGTCAAGCGCACATCAGAGGTAATCAGCTCGGCTAACAGCTGATACACCGCCAGCGTCTGCTCAGGCTCGGCATCTCCGGTATCGCTGATATACCCTTCGTCACGCAGCGTCAGCACCAGTGTACTGAATACCGCCTTATCGAAGAATTCCGGCGCATTGATGCCGTGCAGAACAGACAGACGCTGTGCCAGCGTGCGGCTCTCTTTCTCCAGCGTACTGCGGTTCATTGCCGGATTGGCGCTCAGCAGCCAGAAGGTGATGGCATAGCGTTGCAGTGTTTCGCGCGCACCCGCCGCCAGCAGTTGCAGCGTTCGGGAATGGGCCGGGTTGATATAAAGCTGGTCATCTTTCATGGTAATCAGCCCCTGGCGCAGCAATTCCTGAGCAAGGTTTTTCAGCACGCCTGCCAGCTCTTCTTTTTCCCAACGTAAGAACAGCTCGGCTTTCAGCATCGGGTAAAGTAACTCAACATGGCGCAGCATCTCGTCCTGAGAGATATGACGATGCTGGGTAATAATGGCCGCCATCAGAGAGGGCAACATCAGCATATGCGCAATGTTGTTGCGGTAGTATGTCATCAGAACCGCCTGCTCGCGCGGCAGAATGATGATGTCACCGATCGTGTCTTTCTCTACTTCGAACTTGTTCATCTGCAACGCATGCTCAATTAGCGCGTCCGCACTTACGGTGGGTACCGTTGTGTCGGCGGCATAGGGCACATTGCGCATCAGGTTGAGATAGCAATTCAACTGCTCGGTGAGCTGTTCACGGGTCAGAGAACGCTGGCGAGATGCCAGAAGCGCGGTACAGCAGAGGTTCATGGCGTTTGCCGCACCGGCATTGTTAATGCGCACCATCAAATCGGCAGCAATAGCGTTCACCGTCGGCGTCAGCCAGGCAGGACGCACCGCTTCGATAGGATCGATAGACTCGCGCCACTCCGGCACCCGGTGGTTCAGGTAGTTCATCAGCGGGATAGGCTCGCCGAAGTTCACATAACCCTGACCGAGATTACGCAGCTTGCTCAAACCGCGTATCATCTGGGCAAAACCTTCTTTCTCTTTCGTCGCGCCACGCAGCTCTTTGGCGTAAGTCCCCACCTCCATGACATGCTCATAACCAATGTAGATTGGCACCAGCGTGATTGGACGGGTACCTCCACGCAGCATGGCCTGAATCGTCATAGAAAGCGTGCCGGTCTTCGGATCCAACAGACGGCCCGTACGGGAGCGCCCGCCTTCAACAAAGTATTCCACTGAGTAGCCACGGTTAAACAGTTCGCCCAGATACTCGCGGAAAACGGTCGAATAGAGTTTATTACCCTTAAAGGTACGGCGAATAAAGAACGCGCCCAGACGACGGAAAATGGGGCCCGCCGGCCAGAAGTTCAGGTTGATCCCGGCTGCAATATGCGGCGGTACCAGCCCCTGGTGATAGAGCACGTAGGAGAGCAGTAAATAGTCCATATGGCTGCGATGGCAGGGCACATAGACAATTTCATGGCCATCATGGGCGAGCTGACGAACACGCTCCGCGTTATGCACATTAATGCCCTGATACAGACGGTTCCAGGTAAAGCCGAGGATACGGTCTGACAGACGGATCATCTCGTAGGAGAAGTTCGCCGCAATCTCTTCCATCAGCGCAATTGCATTTTGCTGCGCTTTATCGTGGGAGATTTTTTTGCTGCGCGCTTCGTCTTCTACGGCGCGAGCGATGGCTTTGGAGGAGAGCAGCTTATTAAACAGGTCCTGACGGGCAGGTAAGCGTGGCCCCACAGCAGCCAGGCGCTGACGGGCAAAGTGCATACGCGCGACGCGTGCAAGTTTTTGCGCAATGGTTTTGTCCGTGCCGTGCTCGGTTGCCATACGGCGCAGCGAAACCGGCGGGGAGAAACGCACAAAGCTGTCGCGGCCAAGCCACGAGATCGCGAAAAATTTCTGAATACCGTTTAGCATACGCAGCGGCGGGTTGACCTCGCCCTTTTCGCGACCTGGAGAACGGCCGAACATCATCGACACAGGCACCATCTGAACATCCAAATCGGGATGGCTGCGGTGCAGATCGAGATAGTCATGGAACAGCTTGATCGACTCTTCTTTCGGCGTGTACCAGGTAAAGACACGTGGTCCGCCGTGAATAAAGATATAACGCGGCAGCTCCGCTCCGTCGATTTCAAGCGGTTCGAGGGGGTCGGGCAAATCGTGTGCCAGACACTGAGCGCGCAAGGTCAGCAAATCTGCCTTCGAGTTATAAGGCAAAACGTACATAATAGGGCGCGACGTATCGAGCCCTAATTCCTGGGCGGGTTCCGCCGGGATAGACTTGCTTTTTACCAGCACGCTTAATGGTAAATTAAGTAATTTGTAGTAAATTCGTGGCCAGCCGGACATAAACGATGTAAAGCCTCTGGTTAATAATGCCATTGCGCGGCAAGAATATCAGAAAGTCCGCAGAATTTCTTTTCTACCTCTATAAGCTTACATAGACATTGACGTTCATTACATAAAAAGGTTGTTTTTGATGGCCAACAATACCACTGGAATTACCCGCATTATTAAAGCGGCAGGCTATTCATGGAAAGGGGTGCGCGCAGCGTGGATTAACGAAGCTGCTTTTCGTCAGGAAGGTGTTGCGGTCGTTATTGCCATCATCATTGCGGCTTTTCTGGATGTAGATGCGATTACGCGCGTCCTGCTGATTGGCTCTGTCGTACTGGTGATGATTGTGGAAATCCTTAATAGTGCAATTGAAGCCGTGGTTGACCGTATTGGGTCTGAATTTCATGAACTCTCGGGGCGTGCGAAAGACATGGGGTCTGCTGCGGTATTGATGGCCATTCTCCTGGCACTGTTTACCTGGGTTTCTCTGCTGTGGGGCTATTTTCGATAGCGCTTCCAGAAATGCGTTAAGTCCGCGTTTTTTGCTTAATTTTGGTTTCAAAATCGCCTTTAACTGTATATACTCACAGCATAACTGTATATACACCCAGGGGGCGGAATGAAAGCTTTAACGGCCAGGCAGCAAGAGGTGTTCGATCTTATTCGCGATCGAATCAACCAGACAGGTATGCCGCCGACGCGTGCGGAGATCGCGCAACAGTTGGGGTTCCGTTCCCCAAACGCGGCAGAGGAACACTTGAAAGCGCTTGCGCGTAAGGGTGTTATCGAGATTGTATCCGGTGCGTCTCGCGGTATTCGTCTGTTGCTTGAAGAGGAAGAGGATATTGGGCTGCCGCTTATCGGGCGCGTCGCTGCTGGCGAACCTTTGCTGGCGCAACAGCACATTGAAGGGCACTATCAGGTCGATCCGTCTCTCTTCAAACCTAACGCTGATTTTCTGCTGCGCGTAAGCGGTATGTCGATGAAAGATATCGGCATCATGGATGGCGATCTGCTGGCAGTGCATAAAACCCAGGATGTTCGCAACGGGCAGGTTGTTGTAGCGCGTATTGACGATGAAGTGACGGTCAAGCGGCTTAAAAAGCAGGGCAATACCGTGCAGCTATTGCCTGAAAACAGTGAGTTTTCCCCTATTGTCGTTGACCTGCGCGATCACAACTTCACCATTGAAGGTCTGGCGGTTGGCGTTATCCGCAATGGTGAATGGCTGTAATAGCCTTCTGAGCCGTGGCGGCATGCCTGCTGTCACGGTTGCTTGCTTTTCCTGACAAAGCTTTAATCTCTGTTTTATCCCGCTGATCTCGCTCGGTTTTGCTCCGCATATCTATTCCGGTAATTTGCTTTCCGATGGTTAAAAATTCCGAATAAAGAATCATGGTCGCTATCCTTAACTACAATAATTATCACGTTCAGGATATTAAGAGCGTAACGAAAGGAATAACGCTGTTCATGACCAATGATGAGGAGACGACGATGAATAAAGACGAAGTCAGCGGCAACTGGAAACAATTCAAAGGTAAAGCAAAAGAACAGTGGGGTAAATTGACCGACGATGATATGACCATCATTGAAGGTAAACGCGACCAGTTGGTCGGTAAAATTCAGGAACGCTACGGCTACGCCAAAGATCAGGCAGAAAAAGAAGTCGTGGATTGGGAAACGCGGAACGATTACCGCTGGTAGCCTTCACATCCCCCCAATGTGTAACCCTCAATGGCTACCCTGCCCGAACGGTACATGGATGTACCACCCTTAATTGCCTTACCTGCTTAAAAGAGAAAAATCGCGCTTAGCGCGATTTTTTTTTCAACTGAATCGTGTGGTCATGATGACACTCGCCGGGGTGTCGACACGCTTCAACTTCTGCGCAATCAGCACATAATCCATGTGCTTCTATGACATTATGGCGCAGCGCAAAACCGCGTTTTGCCGCCAGCGCATGCATGATGTCTTCCACGCCCTCCGCTTGCTCCTCTTTTACCACACCGCAACGGTCACAAATAAACATCGCGGACGTGTGCGTCGGCTGATCGAAAAGATGACAAAGTACGTAGCTGTTAGTGGACTCTACTTTATGTACAAACCCTTGCTCTAAAAGGAAATCCAGCGCGCGATAGACCGTAGGAGGTTTGGCTTGCGGTTCTGCCTCACGCAGAAGATCGAGCAGGTCATAAGCGCTGATTGCCCCCTGCTGCAGACTCATCAGGCGTAACACTTCGAGGCGCTGAGGAGTCAGGCGCACGTTGCGTTGCACACACAGTTTTTCGGCCTGCGCGAGCATCTCTTGCGAAGTGGACTTATCCATAGGCGTTCTCTCATGAAATGGCAATATAAGCCCCCACTTTACCATGTTCTGTACTAAACGCCGAGATCACGACCGCGCCTTCACCTTTCGCAATCGCCATGTGTCTTCTATAAATATTGATGGTCACTTCATATAACAACATCTTCTGTAACGCTTTATTACATTCAGTAGAAATAGGATATTTTTTGGATGTTATTCGCAGCAATAGAGCCTCCCTGTCCATGTCACAACTAACAGGGTCATAAAACTCATTTGATTACGAGACGCATACTGTGAAAAACAATCTTAAACTTTCGGTGGTCGCTATCGCTGTCTCCTTTTTCGTGGCAAAGCAAGCCGGAGCGGCAAATACCTGGGCAGAGGCACGTAATGATGCGATGGGGGGAACAGGTGTTGCCTCCGCAAGTTACGGTAGTGGTGCATTCATTAACCCGGCGTTGCTGGCAAAAGCAAAACCGGAAGACAATGTTACGGTCATCTTACCGACCGTGGGTGCGCGGATAACTGATGAGGACAACCTGCGTGATGAAATTGATGATATCAGTAATAAGATCGATTATTACAAGGATATAGTTAATAACCTCACCCTGCGGGAAGTGCTGCTTAACCCCGTTAGTACTGTTGATCAGTTCCAGTCAGCGGCAAAAGATCTGGCGGATTCGCTTGATTATCTGGAGGGTAAAACCGCGAGTGCGAATGCCGGGGCCGGTATCGCCGTCACGATTCCTAACGATGTGTTGTCTGTTGCCTTTGTGACCAAAGGTTACGCGCATGCTCGCGTCAATTCGAATATTGATCAGGACGATATCACCTACCTTCGCAATATCCAGAACAGTGATACGGTAGCCACGGGCGTTGCCCTGGGGGCCATACTCTCACCTAATGGCTCAGGCGAAATCACAAAAAATCTTAACTCCACGGCATCAGGCCGTGCAGCCATCATTACGGATTTTGGTATCGCCATGGCGCACCAGTTTGACGTGGGCGGCGTTCCTCTTTCCGTAGGCGTTACGCCAAAATTGCAAAAGTCATGGATCTATAACTACACCACGTCGATTTATGATTACGACAAAAACCAATGGAACAACAGTAAGTACCGCAAGGACGACACGGGCTTTAACATTGATGTTGGCCTGGCGGCAGATTTAACAGATAACGTCACCGTCGGTCTGAGTGGACAAAACCTGGTCTCGCGTAACATCGACACCAAAGATGTTTTTATCACCAATGGCAGAACCGGTGAGGTTAAAAACTACAAAGACACCTACCAAATCAGCCCATTGGTCACCGCGGGGGCGGCGTGGCATAACGATCTGCTGACGCTGAGCGCTGATGGTGATCTGACGGAAACCAAAGGCTTTAAGAGCGAGAAAAACTCGCAGTTTGTTGGCGTCGGTGCGGAGGTTCGTCCTCTGAGTTGGCTGGCGGTTCGTGCCGGTTATCGTGCTGATGTCAAAGGCGATGAAAGCAACGTCTTCACTGGCGGTGTCGGTTTTGCGCCATTTAACCGCGTGCACGTTGATTTAATGGGGTTAGTGGGTGAGAACAAAACCTGGGGTGCCGGTGCGCAGTTGAGCATGACATTCTGATGCACAACCGGAGGCCTTGCGCCTCCGGTTTTTCTTTGTGCTCAGGCAAAAACCACCTTCATACGTCCCGGGGTACGGCGTGGGCGCCCAACCACAATTTGAACATCGCGCCCTAAGCGTGTCAGACATTCAAGCATTTTTACTTCACTTATGCCGCGAAATTGGCCGCGCAGCATATTTGATAGCCTGGGCTGTGTCATCCCCAATAACTTTGCCGCCTCCACCTGAGTAAGACGACGACTTTTAATGATATTGCCAATGGTGGTAGCAAGCTGCGCTTTAACCTGCATTTCATCCGCATTGTCCAGTCCAATGTCGGCATAAACATTGCCGCTACTGATATCGATATTCTGGCTCATATTATGCTCCTCTGGCATGGGCTTCTGCTGCCTTAAGACGTTCTCGAATTTTTTCTATATCAGATTTGGGGGTTTGCATACCGGATGACGACTTCTTCTGAAATGCATGTAGCACATAGACCGCCTCTCTGAATTTCAGGGTATAAACCGCGCGATAAGTATCGGTGCAATAGTCTTCGACCACCTCCAGCACACCTGCACCCCCAAATCCTTTTAACGGTTTTGCCTGGGGATGCTTACCTCCGTCTTGTGCGAGATGCAACGCATAACCAAAAACATCCTGAACATCCTCCGGCAGAGACTGAAGATCTTTTTTGCTGCTCCCCACCCAATACAGTGGCTTCATTCGCGTTATCCTTGCGATTTTTTATATCCATATGGGTATATTTTAGCTAAAGGGATGAGCAAATAACAGTCAGAAAACAGGATGGGTGCCATTATGTGCAGTACAATAATTACACTAATGTCCTCGCTGCCCGACGGCGATTCTCTGTGCTATAGTAGCGCCCCTTTTTTACCTAAAGCCTATTTATTCGCCATGTCGCCAGAAAATCAGCCTGCTGCTTATCCTGCTCACCGTTTCTCCATTGCGCCGATGCTCGATAGGATTTATAGATTAATAATATCAGCAAATTAGGTTTATTATGGGTGCCTATTGGGAACCCGTTGCTCTATTTTGAACTCATTTTTATCTATCTATATCTCACTATTTCTATTCACATCATGTTGACCAGCCATAACCGCAGCTATAGACTGAATTAGCGGAAAGCTAAAGGCTCATTTTAGAGTGTTGCTCCAGTTAGTTATCAATTTCATTCAAAATGTGAACTTGAGATCCCGTTTCAACAATGATCTCAAGTAAGACACAATTTCAGTAATAGATTCAGAGGCTTCATTATGTTTTGCGAAGAAAAAGTAGCTCAAATGGCTGCATACCTGCTGCTTAAACGCGGTGGGCGCATGGCATATCTGAAATTGATGAAATTACTCTATCTCTCAAACAGAAAATCAATCCTTAAGCATGGACGAATGATAGGGGAGGATAGCCTCTACTCCATGAAGTTCGGCCCTGTCATGTCAAATACTCTGAATTTAATTCGCGGGAAAGCCGAGGGATTTGGTGAATGCTGGTACGATCTTATCGAAACAAAGGGGCATGACGTTATGTTGAGGAAAGACCCTCGACAAATGGATGCCGATGAATTTTTTGATGAGTTAAGCAGAGCAGATATACGTATCCTTGATGAGGTTTACTCACAGTTTGGTCATATGAACAGATTTGATTTGGCTAATATGACCCACCTTAAGAGCATCTGCCCCGAATGGCATGATCCAGGAAGCTCCAGAATTCCTATTAACCTGAAAGAAATGCTTCTTCATGAAGGGAAGGATGAAGCTGAAGCAGATAGCATCATCCAGAATATGGATGAATCTCAACAGCTTAAGGCTTTTTCATCGCAACTATCATGACACAATACCAGCCATACAGGAAAGGAACTGTTCTGGCTCCTACCGGGCCATGCAATCATCTGCATGTAATATGTAACGACCCAGTTTATTACCCGCTAAATGACTGTTATTGCGTTTTAGTTGTCAATATATCAAGCATTAAAGAAGGCGTTCCACATGACGATGCTTGCATTTTAAACGCAGGCGATCATCGTTTCATAAAGCATCCAAGTTATGTTGTTTATGCAGAGGCTATTATCTGGCGTGTTGATAATATGGTCAGAAAACAGACGACTGGTGAAATTACTATTCACGACGACATGCCTGAAGCAACATTTGCAAGAATCCTTGACGGTTTTGATATTTCAGATGAAGTAAAACCTAAGAACTTGAAGTTTAAAAATAATTATTGCGGACCGGATGTTGGTGATGAACAATTAACCGGATCGTAGAAAAACCCGGCTACTGACGGGTTTTCTTTTTTGTTAGGTCTTTTTCTTTTTATCAGTTCTCACTCTTTCCCATTCCTCTCGCCCTTGCGCTCTCATACGGTCGATATGTTCCGCCAGATCCTGAATGTTGATGCATCGCTTTGCTTTTTGTGAGGCTCCAACGCGATAGGTGGGTATAGGCAACAAGCAGGCATTAGCTTTGGCTTCCGCTGTCGATGGGCTCATGCCGAAGTATTTCTGACAGACGGTAGAAAGCTCAATATCTGGAGTGTTAAATTCCGCCATCAAAAGAAAAAGTGTGTTCATAGCATCTCCACTACCGGCTGCACCCGGTTATCGATCATTGTAGGCACAAGCGGAACAGCCGCCCCGTGCGCCGTCATTACATTTGAGGCAAAGTGCGTGTTCGACACGCCGCGCCTTCATACCTTCAATTACTGCTGGTGGCACCATCATCGGCATTACTACGTGAATCACCTGGCCTTTCAGTCGCTCAATTTCGGCGACGTGCTCCATCGCAATTTCTTTCCAGTCGTTGGCCTCATCACGCCACCAGGCAACATCTGATTTAAGGCGGCGCAAGCGCCGCTGTTTAAGTTTACTGGGCATCAGTCGTTGTCCTCGTCTTCACCCCAGTCCTCATAACAATCACTGTCATAGTCCATCATCCCAGGCCGAATGAGTGGGTTAGTTGCTGCCAGCATTTCAGATGCTGCGCCCCGGCGTTGCATCCTGCGAAGCGCCTCATACATTTCAAACGCTTCCGTGCGTTCTTCACCGATATCGAGGGAGCATGCAAACTGATATGCGTCGGTAACGAGCGATTCTAGCTTTTCAAAAACCTGTTCTTTGGTCGTCACATTACACCCCCTCGCCAGTAGATTTGATGGAGCAGGCTTCAACCGCAGCGCGGTAGATGTCCTTAATGTCATCCCACCCGATCATGATTTTCTCTTCGAGCCAACCATCATCATCACAATCAGAACAGCCCTCACCGCCGCACTCATTACAGGTCACACGATGTAAAACGTGGAACTCACCAGACAGGGCATATTTAGCGCCGTTCTCAGCGGTAAGCTTCATGGGCATCAGCACATAGCTATCCGGCACCGCAGGGACTGGCGCGGGGTTGGTGATGCGCAGCAGTGCTTCTCGGAATTGTTCGACATAACGCTCAGTAGTAGACCCCCAACGGTTCACCAGGCACTCATCAGCAGGCGTTTCGTCCGGATAGTCTTCGTCCGGTTCGCCCGGAACCATGAAAAATTCCTTCTCAATAGCATCGAGCTGGTCTGCGAAGTGGATGGTGTTCTCGATGTTGGTCAAGATGGCGCTTTTCGTCCTGGCCTCCGCACCTATGTGGAAAAGGTCGCATATTGCGCTCAGTATCTCGGCACTACCCGGCACCGCTGGGATTGATGGCGCGGAGTGGGTGTAGAGGTTTTGCCCAACAATCAGCGCTCCCTCGTATAGTTCCTTCACTGCCTTCTTGCGCGGTTCTTCACCGGAAAGTTGAGCGGCAGTAACGAAATCACTCAGTTCCACGACCGCCACCGGCTCTTGCTCGTATGCCGCCAGGAGTGCGCGGGCAAAAAACTGCCATTCTTCGCGCAGGCCTGGATTGTCGTCAAATTCACTCAGATCATACGATACGACTTCTTCCAGCCGCTCTTTGCTCGGTAATTGTGTGGTCACATGGCCTCCTGATTGGCAGGCAACTCTGATAGTTGCTCAAGGCCATCTTCAATCTCACAAAACTCGATAGTGCCAGTGAATTCCGGCTCGTTCAGTTTTGCCCGGACGCAGTTGGCCGACTCTTGGCTAAGTATCACTGTCCACCAACCATATTCATTCAGGCTAGCGCCTTTGCCATCATACTGAATTTCGCCTTTCAGCCCTTTTTCTTTCAGAATTTTTTCAATCTTGCGGCGTGTATTCATCTTCACTCCCCTCCCACGACTAAAGTGATGCCAGCGGAGCGCAATAGGCTGAGTACGTCATCCTTCAAATAGCAACGTTCCCGGAAGTCATCACCATCAGGGCCTCCGTGATAGCAGGTGTATTCACGCGGCGGCTTAACGGTTTTATTACGAGCCTCCAGTTCGGCGATGTATTGCCGTGCTTCTTGATACGCCTCCATAACAACTGGCAATAGCTCTGCATTACCAAACAACTCAATAAGGCTCGGTTTCCATGCAACACAATCATCAGCAGGGTCTTGCATGTTGTGAACATAGGTATCATAGGCACCCATGAACCGACCAAAACCACCTTTATCAGCAGCCAGAACCTGCCAAGCCCGTAACAGGAATAGCTTTTGCTCACGAGTCATATCAGGGCAGTAAGATAACTCTTCGGAAATTTCAGCCAGGCCATGCCCCCAGCGATCTTCAACACGCTGTGCGGCATAAAACAGCTTCCAGAAATACCCCATTTCTTCTTCGTCTGGGCGTACCATCTTCATTTGAAAAGTACGTGATGTGCTCATGCTGATTTCTCCCGCTGTGCTGAAATGGCCTTATGTTCGTCGACAATCGCCAGAGCTTCGGCAAGGGCTAGCCCTTCAAGGGTGACTACACCGCAATCATCGATCCCCGCTTTGCTAATCAGTTCTACCAGGCGGCGGGCGCTTTTAACGCTGACCTCTGGGGTGATGAGTTTTTTCGTGATTTTGGTTTTGCCAGCAGCGACAGCAGTGGCCCGATCCTGCTGCAAAACTTTCCCGGCGTTCTCGCCATGTTCACGAACGCGGTCAACAGCAACCCCAACAGAGACCTCACCGGCACGAACGATTTGCTGCACGTCATAATTAGCGGTTGCGAGGGTGAGCAGCTTCTCGACCGTGGGTGCTGACTTATGAACCAGCTTCGCTATTTCCTGAGTGTTCAGGTTGAACGTGGTAGCCAGCTCTTTGACCACCTGCGCCTGTTCCAGCGGAGTAAGGGGCAACTGGTTATTACTGGTCATAACACGAGCCA
>OKPX01000366.1_pt1 | contig 13428 bp, 22 predicted proteins | sample 1613911 | NCBI WGS metagenome assembly OKPX01 (sample SAMN04436892, study PRJEB24849) | human gut metagenome | biome: human gut; feature: NICU; material: stool | host: Homo sapiens | place: USA: Saint Louis, MO | collected 2012-02-03 | reverse complement strand
AATTGAGGATGTGCTGCGCGCGCGCCTCGCTGAAAAAAATGCCCCGCTCCTCACCATGCGCCAGATCATCAAGAAAACGCTGACAGGCCAGGCGCACATATTCACAGGCAACAATTTCCCGCGCTACAACCCGTTCGGCGTAGCGTATGCCTTCTGCAACCTTAGCCATTAATCCCTCGCTTTCATGAACTCTGCCAGCGGGTCAACCGCATCAGGCTTATTAATGCTGACTTTTGAACGGCTGGCGGGGGTCATACCAAACTCAGCAAGCATGGCGCGAAGCCGTTTCCATGCGTCCGCTTTCATAATTGCCGCCGGGTGAGCCTTAATTAGCACATCTCCAGTTTGTGTTTCAGTCCGGTACGTATATCCCTCGATCTCCAGTGCGTCGCAGTGGTGGCGGTATTCGGTATATGCCTCCACCAGCAGTTCAAGCGCCCGTGCGTCGAGTTGAGAAATGACGCCGACAGCATCCAGTTCCTCGGCCATTCTCTTAAACCAGTACTTCGCCTGTTTATCGAAATGCTTCGGAGTTGGGGGAACCCCTTTTGGGGGTTTTGGCTCATCTTTGTTGATCGGGCGCTTGGATGGGTTACCCCTCACCAAACGCAGATGGCTCGGGGTTTTCGGTGGTCCAGACATAATCGAAAACTCCTATTAATGATCGGCTGGGGATCCCCAAAAAAAGTTTTGTAACCTGCGGCGATGTGAAGAAAGGTCAGGCGTCGGTCCGCAGGCCGCGCGGCGGCAGGGATTTGATCCCCCCCTTGGTGATGAGAATCAATATCATTCACATCGATATGGTTGCATTTGAAATGATTTCACTATTGCTTTTCGGTGGCCGTTTTCCTGCGGTGGCAAGGCCAGCAAAGGCTTTGCAGGTTGGCGTCATCATCGGTACCCCCTTGTGCCTTCGGCTTGATATGGTCGACGGTCACAGCAGCCACAGCGCGACCCTCTTTGAGGCATGACTGGCACAGGTGGTTATCGCGGCTCAGGATGCGAGTGCGGCGAATCTCCCACTTGCTGCCATATCCTCGCTGATGTCTGCTCCTGCCCTGCTGGTGCTGCTCCCAGCCTTCGTTGCGGTGCTTATCGCAGTAGCCTGAGCGGTCCGTGGTAGTGCCTGGGCATCCACGCTTTCGGCACGCTCGCGGTATTAGCGCGGGCATCAGCGCAGCCCATACAGCACACCACCAGGCTTAAGAGCATTGGCAAGGGCATTATTCACAACCTGGTTAATGTGTTCCGTAATAGCAGCCTGAGCAGATGCCAGTTCGATCATCATCGCTTCTTGTCTGGCGTATGCTGCATTCATTGCTTCAATTAGGCTGGTGGCATTAGCTATAATTCCGGCGCGGTGCTGATCATTATCGAATACAACCTGCTGTTGCCCGTCGCTTTTTGGTTTCTCAATGCACTGTCCGCTAAGGACTTTAAACACATCACTTTTACTGATTGAGTCCAGCACCTCATCAACAGTCGACTGTAGCTCGGTAGCATCAATTGAAGTCTTGATTACCAACTCTCTAACAGAACGTGCTGGCCGCCTGCCAAATTTACTGTCCGCCAGATAGCTGATGGCGAACTCTTGCCCGGCAGGTGTGAGAAAGTTGAAATGGCTATCACCACCGAACACCGTTGCCGTGTCTTGCGTAATCACGTAACCGAGTTCACGCAGTTCAGCAGCACCAGCCTTTGATGGCAGGTTACCATCCACCAGCGCGCCACGGAAGAAAAGCGCATGCAGGACATCGCCTGCAGCGCCGGAAAGTTCTTTGCTCATGGTTGTTTCCTTTTAGATGTGAGCCTGTCGCACGGGAAGACCGCCCGATAACGCGGAATACCCCAGGATCACGACTGAAAGTTATCGTTAGGCTGCGCGTGCGAGGCGCATAAAAAAGCCCCGCTATTGCGAGGCTTGGTGGTATCCTTCCCTCTCCTTAACAAGAGGGTTTTAACATGGGAATTGAACCATTTTCTGTTCACGAAACTAATGTGAGATCCAATGCGCTGGAAGTAGTTGTGCGTAGCCTGCTCGCTACATTAGATGCACAACAAGCGAAGACTTTCAGGGCTAACCTAGAGCAAGTTTTTGTTGACGTCGAGAGATTGCAGCCAGAAGAAACAGTGCAGATTAATGCGGTGGTACGTCAGGTCGCTCTTGAAATTGCCTCAGCAGCGCCTGAGAGTTAGCAATGAGTGCTTCTGCACTGCGCTGAATAGATTTATCTGACTTTGAAGGGGCCTTGTTAGTGGCCTCTTTTTTTTTCATAACACCTCCCGATACTACAAATTATCACAATACGGAGTGTGGAACATTATCAGGCACTCAGTGAATGCCTGCTGTAATGCCTAGTCGTCGAGTTGCAGCACACCATGTTCCAGCGAATCGGAGTAAGCGATCAGCCCCGTGTATTCCGGGATGGTTTCACCATCATCGGATTCAAACGCCGGAATTGTTACGGTAGTGATGGTGTATTGAGGCTGTCCATCTTCTTTCGCGAAAACTGCCAGCTCTTCAATCTGCCTGGCTGTGAGAACTACTGCCATATTTTCCTCTCCAGTTATTTAAGACACTGCTCACGCACATACTGTTGCAGGCCCGTCAGTTGTTTGGTGATGGTTTCGATTCGCTCTCTGAGGGTGAAATAATCCCGTTCAGCGGCGTCAGTAAGTCGGGGGCCGGTTGCATCATCCATGCCGGTGGCGCTGGTCGTACCGTTCGCTGGACATTTGGCGTTGATGTGCAGCCCACACTTACCAGTGCTAACGCAACGCTGCAGATTTTCAAGCTGTTTTTTAGCATCTGCAAGTTCTCCGGTGTATTTTGCATCAAGCGTGGCGACATCACGCTGACGTACTGTCATATCGTCAATGGTTTCCTGACGCTGTTTAGCCAGCGATGTGGCATCGTCGGCCCGCTTTTTCTCAGTGCTAATTTGATCAAACAGGATATAAATCAGCAGAAGCGACAGCAGTAACTCAGCACCGATTATCAACCAGGCTTTTGGCGTCATTTATCCAGCTCCCAGCACGTCAGTGCGCTTTCCTGATCCCGTCGCTCTACCTGTCCATAACAGCCATTCGCCTGGCCTTTGGTTAACCGGCAGTCGCGACCACCATCTTTAATCCACCAGCGAATAGCTTCACACGCACCTTTACGGTCACCAGCATTGATGCGCTGGTAGAACGTCGAGGGGAAACACTTAGAGGGGCCGATGTTGTACGGGCAGAATGACGCAATACCTACTTTCTGCGGTTCAGTTAGTGGCGCTTTGATATTTCGGTCTACCCATGCAAGCGCCTTGTCACGCTCGATGGCGTTTACCTTCTTGCACTGTGCTTCTGTTGCACGCTGGCCTTTAACTACTGGCTTACCGTCAATGACCGTTACGCCGTGACACAGTGACCAGACGCCACCCGGGTCAACAACGGCTACAAGTGCGTTACCTTCTTTCTCGCTGATGAACTGATCAAACAGTACCGGCGCTGATGCCCCCGCGGCGATGAGAGACAACATTGCCGCGCTAAGCTTTGCCCTGTTTGCCATCACTCACCCCTGGCGGCTTTGCGCCGATCTTCTTTGATTTTGAAATACAGATTGGTCAGATACGTCAGCAGACCAAACAGGACGCTCGCGAGAACACCAATAGCCGCCCATTGTGAGGGCGAGACTTTATCCAGTAGCTGGAGCACCCAGAACCCTCCGTTTGCTCCGGCAAAACCGTAGCTCACACCAGTTGTGATTTTGTCCATTCGATACATACTCCACCTCCGCTTTTGGGAAGTGCTGTGTGGAAGAGGGAGAAATAAAAAAGGCCCACTCGCAGGGAGCAGGCCTAAAGAGAAAAATAACAAAACAGAGAATACTGTGGTGCCGGGTGCCTCCCGGTGAGTCTTTGGTCAGCCACCGTGACTCGCGTTAGCTAATGAGACCGTAGTGGAAAACCGGTACTGTTTACGCCCCTCCGCACAGGGGGATTCACCACCTCAACAATGTAAAATTGCCAATACCAATTCGTCAATGAGTTAAACTCATCGTCCAAACAAAGCAACAGCCTTAGCCATAAAAAAAGACCTGCCACGGGACAGGTCATAAATCAGGGTTATCTCTATATTTGTTATGCATAATTCCAAGTATTCCGAAGGTGCAGGACTGTTGCGTACCGTTGGTGTAAGTTACAGAAACAGCAACCTGTCTTACACACCCCGCAAATCTGGATTTATTACAGAAATACATTACCACGGGTATAAAAGCATTTCGCCAAAATTTAGCTTTGTACATTTTCGTGATCTGATCCACACTTATCAGGCGTTAACAGACATATAACCAGACGTGTTGCTGTATTTCACATGGAGTGTACGGTGTCGTCACTTCCTGTTTTTTTTCATAACATTCCACACTCCCCCCCATACAACAGGGGATTTTTGTGCAGTATTATTTTTTAGCTTTATAAGGTCGGTACCAGCAGACCACCAGCATGACGATGGAAATGCCCAGCAGAGCAAAATCCATCAGTACGCCAGCCAGCCGCCAGGCAATAAACAGAGACACGATAAAAAGAGTCCACCAGCCAACGCGCTTAATCATTTGCTGCCCAGCACGCGGGACAGGTTTTTGAGCAGCACAGTTGATGCGGTTTCCAGCATGTCATCACCGGCATCAGTGTTTGCGACCACCAGCGTTTTAGTACACGGCACTTTCACTTTTGAATCACTGAGCCAGCCAGATTCAGTGACCGCCTTTTTCAGCTCATAAACCGCTTTGCCGTTTGGCAACTTATCGTCGACGTTCCAGCCATTCATGCTGATCATCGTCAGGCCGCTGCCCTTCTGGTTTACTGACTCCAGAAACTTATTCGTGCGGTCTGGTGCTGACACCCACAGGAACGCGTCATATTCCCCGGTAGTGACTTTTGCCAGCGAACGAACGCCGCCTTTTGCGTAGGTCTCTACTTTCGCGTAATCCTTTTCGAGGGACTGGAGATATTGCCAGGATGCATAAGAACCGCTGGCAGGTTCACCCACGGCGATTTTAATGCCTTCTTTCAGATCGCTTTCGCTGCCGACCTTCCCGCCGTCTTTCACGGCCACAAACACGCATTCATCGCCCAGCTCGCCGATGATGTCGACCTTCTGAGCTTCGTTACCGTGTCGGCTGCGCCAGAACTGAAATGCATCAGCCTGAGTGAAACCGATCTGCGCTTCGCCGCTGGCGACTTTATCAAGGTTGTCCAGTGAGCCTTTGCTCGGGACTACTGTCGATTTATAGCCATATTCGCTTAGCGCACCGGCAAGGTTCACACCATATACAGCGTTGTACGTTAAGCCCTGCTGCCCGGTGGTGATCGTGATGTCAGCGGCTGTTGCTCCAAAACTGGAAAACAGGAGAACCGCCGCAATAGCGGTGAATGATTTCTTCATGGGACTTTCCTTTAAGGGGTGAGCCAGTGCCCAGGGAGAGAACGCAGAGAGTCAAAACTCCCCGTGGCTCACCCCTGTAAAGGCTCTGCGGTTTTATGTTTACGTCGGCACAGACGCGGTGATTTTTGTAATGCAACTACAAGGTAAAGAAGGATCTGGCCTTCGGGCGCTTTCGTTAAAAGTGAAGGTTGTGTGTGGTTCCCGAGGCCAGAAATGAAAAAACCCCGCCGAAGCGAGGTTTAAAAAGTGTTTTAAGCATTGCGACGTAGATGTCACTCTTAACAGGATAATTATATTTTTACGTACGTAAAATGTTTTTTTGATTAAGCGGCAACTTCCTTTGCTGCCGGATTACGAGAAACGTTCTTATCCATTTGTAGCGTGACTTCAAGTATCATTAGCATTCCTTCAATCACTCCCTCTGCTTTTTGTAGACGCTTCCCGATATGCCCATCTGAGCAGTTGTGTTTGCGGGCCAGAGTGATAAATGTCATGCCGAAAACATAATAATCGACCAGCAGGTCGTGCATATCGGGATTCACTTTATTCAAACGAGCGAAACAACCGCAAATTACCATTGCGTCATCATCGCAACACTGAGGCCGTGATTTGACCTTCGCAGGCAAAAGCCCTTTAAATCCAGCAGCGATCGAGGACCATACGACATCCTCTTTATTGTTTGCTGCCCATGCGCCCCATTGCTCAAGAACTAACTGAATATCACGCATTAATCTCTCCACAGATTTACGCCAGTACGCCAATTGCTAACGCATGGTCTAAAAAACGAAACAGCAGCGTTAACTGACTGCCATATTTGGCTTCGAAAGCCACAGGGTCCCGATGCAACTCATCGTGGTGCGCTCTGCACAGCGGCAACACGAATAAATCATGGGCTTTGGTTCCCATCCCTCCTTGTCCATGTCCGATAACGTGGTGTGGGTCGTCTGCCGGGTTATTGCAGCATGCACATTGCTGCGCTTTAACCCAGCGGGTGTATGTGGGTTTTTCCCAGCGGCGGCGCTTCGGGCGCAGCATGAATGATTCCGGCGTCTCAGGGTCCACCTTTAGCGCCAGCACACGCTTTGCTGTTTCCTGCACAATCTCAGAGGGTCCGGGCGTTGGCACAAGATCGGACTCTCTGGTAACTGACTGAATAACGGGTTTAGGCAATCGCAGTATCTGACGCGCTGCGGTTTCCGGTATCGCATCAGCCAGGCCATTGCGGGCCAGCCACCAGCAAAGCTCGGGCAGTGTCAGTGCGTGGGTATCATCAAACCCCAGCTCACGGCGAACCGCTGTGAGGATGTAAGCGGCGCAGTTCGCCAGGGCGATAGACTCCACTGCACTGGATTGCTGGTCGCGTAGCAGGTTGTCACAGTGCCAGCACAGACGGATTACCCCAGGTGCATGGCGCATCGTGGTGATACTCTCCATGTGCCATGACTCATGCGGCCACTGGCAGGATTTTTCACGTAATAACCAGTCCTCAAGACCTGAAAGGCCACCAGCACGACGTAACACTGCCTCGTTAGTGAATACTGAACTTAACGCAGGGTCTTCTGCCAGCGGCTGCTCTGCTGATGGGATTTCACCGCTGGGCAAGTCAGACAGGCGCTCAGGCTCATTCTCGATCAACATGCGGCCCCGGTGAAAATGAGGCAGTAGCTGAGAGCCAGGGCGAAACGCCACCAGCCCCAGTTCTGGAATGACTACCGGCTTGAGTAATGCCCTCACGCAGTTCCCCCCGAATAGACCGATATCGTTATTTCTACCTTGCCGCCACTGATTACCGGCCCCCACTCCACCAGCATGCGTTTTACCTGGCTGTCGTCTTCCCACACTCCGGCATGGGTCAGCGCGTCGAATAGCGCCTTGTTGTAGTTGTCGATATCACGGCGGCGGTTGTCCGGCGGGCACAGCAGGATTTCCACTGCACACAAAGAGCTGGACGGCTTCGGCAGGCGGCGCAACTGCTCAATGATTGCCGCGCAGGCTTCGCTCTGGAAACGTCTCCCCACTTCGCTCATCAGGTGCCTGCCTTTGAGTGGCCCTTTGTTCGGCGCTCGCCAGTAGGTATTAACGCTTGGTGGGAACGGCAGGGTTAATTTCATGCCGCATCCCCTTTCGCCCAGTCGATACTCATCACCGTACCCGGTAGTAGTTGAACTGCTGGTGCCTCTGCCTGATTGCCCCAGTGATCCCAACCGGTTACAGCGCGGCGGCTGAATAACTCAATACGCGGCACATCGCCATAAAGCCGTTCAAGACGGTAACGAACCTCTGCGGGTTTCTCGCTGTGCTCACCCAGCGGGCTGTAGATAACCTGTTTAACCCCAGCGTCGCGACGTTCCAGACCCCGGCCACGTGTAGCGATCAGCAGGTCTTCCGTGTTGGCGCGGGTGTGATTGCCGCCATTCATCCGGGTCTGGCTATTCAGCAGATCGAGGAAGTCGTAGAAGTCCATAACCTCGCCAGCATTCAAAGCCTTGTTGATGTGCTGCTCTGCCAGAGCGTTCAGTTTCACCCAGGTGAAACCCTTCATCGTCCGAACGGTAAAGCCCCAGGCCTCGGCAAGCTCGATTGCCTCACGGTTGTGAGTCCCGGTGTACCACATAGCAAGCACTGCGTTCTCTTCCGCCAGCGCCCACACAGGCAGGCGTTTGAGGTCTGCCATGCTCATCGTTTCGTAATGGTCTTTTGCCGCGCCATTGCTGGCATTGTTGCCGTATTGCCACGGTGGGTCGGCGTAAATCAGGGAATAGGTTTTCATACATCCCCCTCGAATCTTTTCGCTCTGGCACCCCAGGCAATGCACTTACGTTTACGGCGTAAGCACTGCTCCCGTTCGGTGATACTCCGTGACGCGTCGAATGCGTCTCTCCACACCGTTGCTGCGCGAAGGTAGAGCCCTTTTTGCTCCAGCGCGGAGGCTTGCTTGATTAGCACTTTAGCGTGGCGTGTCTCCTGCAACGGCTTAACGTCTGATTCGATACGGGACTCATTGAACGTGTATAAAAATTTGTTCTTCTCTCCGCTGCGAGTTGTATACCCGGCATCGTACAGGCGATATGCAGCACGCTGAACGGCTGGGCGCGGGTACTGTGGGAATGCGTCGGCAATATCACCCGCGCTGGAGCCGGGGAACGTTTTGATATATTCCAGGATTTCAGCAACCAGGCTCATGAGCGGAACCCCGCATTTTCAGGCAGTGAATAATCCACCTGACCGTGGGTGGCTTTGAATGCCTGATCTTCACGAGTTGCCGGACGATTAACCGCAGGACTAAGCTTCAGAGTCACCTCATCCCACTGCTCACGCAGCTTCGAAGGGCTTTTGATGTTTTTCTTCCAGAAATCATCCTGATTAACGCGCTTGTACAACTCGCAGATTTGTTTGTGAGTGCGACCATCAAGAGTGCGCATGAGTCGGACATCGTTCGCCCATAAGTTCCAGTCTGGGTCTGCCGGAATGGATACGTTTGGATCTTGCTCGGCTGCATCTTCGTACATCTTGCGGATTCGCTTCCAAATCCAGTCGGCGCAGATTAAGTCACCCTCAGTCCCCCACTGGCGTTTGCTCAGATTCCAGGTATGTGCGTCTGGATGGCTTTGTAAGAATTTCTCTTCTGGAGATAACTCTGGCTCGTCGGGTTGCGCAGCAACCGGACAAGAGGGTTTTATATCCTGTGTAATCTCCTGAGTATTCTCTGTGTAATCTCCTGTAAGAAAGTTTGTGGGATTCCCACTGGCTTGTTCGTGGGGTTCCACCATTCTTGTTTGCGGTGTTTCCACATTCTTGTTTGCGGCGTTGTCGCATTCTTGTTTGCGGGATTGCACCAATCCAGATTGCGGCGTTTCCACATTCTGGATACTCCGCAATCTGGTTTTATCCTGGCTAACCTTCTTCGCAGGCTTTGTTGTCTCTACCAACAAGGCTTCAAGCCGTTCTGCGTTGATGCGGTAATGCATAGTCGCAGGCACACCGCGAAGATCCTCTTCAAGTACGCCAAGCGCAATAAGACGCTTACGCGCAGTCTCCTGCTCGTCGCGGGTCAGAGCGGTCTCACTCGTTATATTGGCCTGGGTTTTGTACATCCAGCCGCCGTCCATGCGGTTGTGCCAGTAAACCATCTGGGAGAGAAATACCGCCGCAACCGGACCAGCCTTGACTTTCCCGACCTTAAGCTTGGCAAAAGCGGGGTTATACGCAATTGGGCGATCAAGTAGTTGAATTATGGTGCTCAATCCCGGCCTCCCTGCAATACATGCTTGCCAGTGAACCCCATAGCTAGGAGTATGAGAGTGGAATGAACAAGAACTAAAACAACACAGCAAAAATGAGGAGATGCAAAGTGATCTACCAACTTTTGGCTACCAGCAGCAGCAGAGATGGCCTTTACGATGTAACCATCAACGACCAAAACGGAAAACTCGAAATAGAATGCAATTGTATGGCTGGTGAAATGGGCACGATGTGCAAACACCGTGTTGCAGTTATTACCGGTAAATATGCAAATATCATCGATATTAACGCCCCAGAAAACGCCGATGCCGGATTGGCAACTACACTCATTTCTCAATATGGTGTTACAGAGCAATACGTTGCGCTCGCCAAAGAACTCGAAGACCTGAAAAAGAGATTTAAGGCTGAGGAAAAGGCCATTAAATTGAGGATCGATGCTCTGGCAGGTTAAGTTCTCGGTTGAATTTTTTTTCATTAAATTAGCTCTCATCCCTGGCCTCTATCTCAGTGAAATCGCGCCGAAACTCTTTGATCGGGCTAAAGCATTCGCCGTGCTCATAGTTTTCGCGCAGATAGATAACCCGCTGTGTTTCTGGCTCCCAGCGGATGACATGGACGGGGATGCCCCTTCTGTCTCTGAACCATCGGTTAAGGACACGCATAAACGTTTTGCCCTCCGGTAGTAGACACCCACGATGCCAGTCGCTCGGCTGTGGTTACATGCAACCCAGCGGTTTGATACTCTGCGCTCATACCACCACTGATTAGTCCCCGGGATATGATGGGGACGCAGTTGCGGTAAACGGCTCTTTGCCGTTAAACTGTTCATGCGTTAGTTCTCCACACGATTGCTATGCGCCACGACGCCAGGAGCTGCACACTCGCTGGCGTCACCCTTTTCAGGGGCACAGAAAACCCGATACAGCAGCGTTAAATGCTCCTGCCACTTCGCCATTACCTGATAGCTGTTCTCTTCAATTCGCTCGCGTTCCTCAGCATCGATAACCCCGTCAGCCGTCGCTATACGAACGTACTGAGAGTGCTCGCTGATCCATTCAATCGTTTCCATCAGGCGCTGATTGATGTCGGCATTGTCGATATCTTCAACTTCCACCAGCGGAACAAAGACGCCGCCGGAATGACGTGCTATAGCATCGGTAACATAGTGAGTGCCGCTTGCACTCTGGAGAAGTAGTGCCCATGAGAGACGAAAAACCTGATCGCCATCGGTGCGCAGGCGGTTGTGCAGTTTGTCGATTGCAGGTGTAACGCCATCGACCTTGTACAGGCCAAGCACTTCTGCGGCCTCTTCGTATCCTCTGGGAAAAGCGAGAATAGTTCTTCTGATTGCGGCCACCAGCCAGGCTGGTTGTTTATCTACTTGCCAGTGATTACCCACGGTTAACCTCTTGTTTCTGTGGTTACATTTCGCTCTCACTCGGACTAACCTGGTAAAGAAGATAAATAAATTTCGTTTACCTAACGTTTACCCAACTTCGTAGACCGATTGTCAAAAACTGTTAAATTTGGTTTCTCTTCGTTTATCAAATTGATAAATCAGTTATCACCGAGATAAAATAACAGAGACTCTTTTCTTACAGGGATGACACCCTCAATCTGCTTAGTTGCCTCTTCAATTGCTGAGGCGCGGCGTGGTGATGGGGTTCTTACACCGTAAGCGTATAGGTTTAGGTAGCCTGGCGACGTGCCTACCAGAGCAGCCAGTTTCCCCCATAGCGCCGGATCTATTTTTTTCGAATCCTTGCGCCAACGGAGTAATTCATTGTCGTTGCTCATTCGTTGTCCTTGGATGGGTTGTTGATAAACTAAAGTTTATCTTTCTGATAAATTTTTAGCAAATGCAATTTATCTTTTTGGCTATTTATCAAATTTATCAAGGGTGTGATCATGTCCCGCATGGAGATAAACGAAATAAGACGCAGAAATCTGCGCGCCCTGCTGGATGCGTACCTTGCAGATGGTGGGAAGAAAAAAGACTTCGCAGAATTGATCGGTGTGGAAGCTCCGCAGCTTACTCATGTCACTTCCGACCCAGCGAGTAGAAATATTGGCGATAGAGTAGCTCGCAGGATTGAAGAGAATCTAAAGCTGGCGCGGGGTTGGCTGGATGTAACTCAAAATCAACAAATGCCAGTGCAATCGGGTTCGGCGCGCAATAAGTTTATCCTGAGTCAACTTTCATCTAACGCGAGTACTGGACAAACAAACAGTAGTAGCTTTAATCTGATAAAATTAAGCGAAAGTGACTTTATCGGAGATGTTAAGCTGATGGATAGTTATTCCAGCGTTATAAACCAGATCGACGTCGACGAAGAGTACGCCCGATCAATGTTTGGTGGGCGGGAAAGTTCGGCATTGCGAATTCACACTTCGCATGGTGACAGCATGCTGCCAACGGTCGATCCAGGCGAGGTTGTTGTACTGGATATAACAGTGCATGAAGTTGTTTCAGATGGAATATACCTTTTTGAATTCGCTGGGGATATTCATCTAAAACGATTGCAGCGCGTTAAACATGACTTAACTGTCATTAGCGACAATAAGGCATACGATAGTTGGGTTATTGGTAATGATGAGAGACAGGAGTTACGCATCATTGGTTTTCTTATCGGCAAATTTGATATGACATACACCCGCCTCGGTTAGTCACTACCCCCTCCTTAAAAGACCAGCTACGTGCTGGTTTTTTTGTTTTTCTACCCCCTTAAAATTTCGCCTTCTCGTCTCATGATAAAGTTAATTTATCTCTTTTGATAAATTTTCACTTTACCTTTTTTATCTTTGTGATAAATTTTAATCCATCAACAGCGAACAGGCAGGACGCCCACGAAGTAGCCGCCGATGGCGTATGAATAATCGGATGATTCGCGGAGAAATTGCATAGGAGTTATCACCTTGAAAAATGAAACCGTTTTTATCGTCACATGCGGAAATGATGTTGAGCGCCAGAAAAGGACTGAAATACTCCGGGCAATCCTGATGATAAAAGGTGTGGTAGGGGCGATCGAGGTAGGCAATGAGCATGCTACAAAATTGCCTGATTTGGATGATCTTCAATTAACTACTCGCGTTCGTAACGGTTTACATGCGGCAGGAATTGAAACCACGAGTCAACTTCTGACCTTTTCAGAAATTGACCTTTTGAAAATGCAATGGTTTGGAAGAAAAAGCGTCACGGAAATAATTGATGTGCTGGCTAATCACGGATTGTCATTAAGGGATTGCCGACTTAGATGGTAAAGCAGTACGTCGTATGGCACATGCGTCGCAGCGGTCCGGGGGTTCCTTGACAGTATCCCTAATCCAACGGGTAGCCGGAATGTGCAAGTCATTGCGAAAGCACGACAACGACTCACCATCGTGGCGATACGGTGTGACACCTCGGAAGAGACGAGGGCACAACAGGCGAGAGCATTGACGAGCAAGGCATAAATGCTGGTTCAATTCCAGTTACCTCCCTTAAGTGGGAGGGGTTGGGCAGGGAAAAGGTCCGTTCAACTCGGACACCGGCAGTGCTCTCTCCGTTGTGGCGTCCTCAAGCGAGGTGCAACGCTAGCAGGGAGATAAGACCCGATAAAGCGGCTGGGCAGGCTGTTGTTTGCCAATACAGAAACAGGGCGTTCGGGAAGTAAGCAGGGGTAGCGCCCTGGTGTCACAACCCCATCGCATGAATGCGATAGCTGTGTAGTCTTCGGGCGATGCCAGCATCTTCCACTTATGAGGCAGATGATAATGTTC
>OKPX01000357.1_pt1 | contig 14061 bp, 14 predicted proteins | sample 1613911 | NCBI WGS metagenome assembly OKPX01 (sample SAMN04436892, study PRJEB24849) | human gut metagenome | biome: human gut; feature: NICU; material: stool | host: Homo sapiens | place: USA: Saint Louis, MO | collected 2012-02-03 | reverse complement strand
GAACGCCCAGCCCCATCCCTGCCGCGTACTGTACACCGTTGACATCCACGCCAACTTTGACGCTGTACATCGCGTTCAGGTTGCCGTTGATATCCGCTACTGCCTGGGCGTTAGTGGTAATTGCCGCAGCCTGGCCGTTTACCGTTACGCTCAGTGAGTTGATTTTCGTTGCAGAGGTCTGCGTAAAATCAGACATCGTTTTCGCAAAATCCGTGATATTGGCATTGCCACCAGCCGTGGCATCCAGGGTTTTCAGCGACTCCGCAACGGCTTTGCTCGCATCAACCATTACATTGTCAACGCGACTGATGCCAGCAACGTTAGCACCGTACTGAGCACTGAGCGTCATCCGCGTGTTGGCCTGCGCCAGCGTCTCCTGAATCAGCGCTATCGCCGTATTTTGCACCCCTCCAGCCGCTGTGGTTGTTTTACCCGACAGTTCGTCGAAACGGGATGCGGTAGAGCTGTCGAGTGTGGACACAGCCTGTGTGAGCTGGGTTACGTTAGAGGTATTGTCTTCCGTCTGCGCCGTCAGCGTATTAACCGCCGTTGCACGGGCCTGCGTCTCGTCGGCGAGCGCCTGCGTGAGTTGCGTAACCCCTGCCGCGTTATGGTCGGTTTTCGCCTCCAGTCGCGTAACATCAGTAACGCGGGCCTCGGTTTCGGTCGCTATCACCTCACGCAACTGGGTGAACGTTGCACTGTTCGCCCCGTTCTGCGCCGACTGCCTCACCACCACGTCGGCCAGCGCGAGACTGTTATTGATAATGGCCTCTGCCGCCTGCCGGTTCGCGCCCACTGCCGCCGCCAGTTGGTCGGCGTTTTGTGTAATTGCTGTGGCGAGGTCAGCTACGGTTTTGCTCGTTTCCACGGCATTCTCGATGAGGTCTTTGAACAGTTCGGTTCCCTTGATTTGTTCAAGTACCGCATCAGTAATGTCAGACACATCTGTGCTGGCCTGACCTCTCACCCAGTCGCTGTAACCTGACTCGTTACCGGACCTGTCCACCAGTTGAGCGCGATACCAGAAAATCTGACCCGCTTTGAGACCCATCTGCTGATATTTGCGCAGCGGATACGGCACGTCTGCCAGGAGAATCGCATCCTCAGTTGTGCCCGTGGCGCTGTACTGAATTTCCGTTTTCAGCGTATCGCCCGTGTTGGCCGGAAAATCCCAGTTCAGTTCAATACCTAAAACCACGTTGTCCGATGCTGTGAGCCCGACAGGTTTCGGCGGGTTTCCCGTTTTCCCGGTCAGTATCGTTTCGGTTGAATAGCCCCAGCCCGATGAGATTTCCGAGGCGTTGACAGCCCGCACGCGAGCCAGGTAACGGCCTGCGAAAATCGACGGGACATCGAACGATGCCACAGAGCTGCGCGGAACGTTTACCCAGTTGCCGTCATTACGTCGCCACTGGGCTTCGTAGGCGATAGCGTTAGGGGTGGCATTCCAGCTCACGCGCATTGTTTCCAGGCTGATGCCCTGATTCACGACAGAGAAACTGCTGATAACGACATTCGACGGTGCTGCCTGAGTACCCGGCGGAATAACACTGACGGGGCGCTGGTCGATAATGGCCCCGGTATCGATGCGGGCGTATTTATCCGGGTCGTGTTCAGCACCGACAATGGTCAATGTGCCGTCGTTATTATCCGTGACGCTGACAACGCGATACTGCTGGGCGTAAAGCGTGTCGGACTCAACGATCCAGACACTCTCCGCTTCCGGCGTCTCACCATAGGCAACAGTTACGGTAACCACATTGTCATTCACAGCCTGAATGGTTCTGCTCTGTGATGCGCCGGAGGGCAGATTAAGCTGAAGGCGATCCCCGGCGACAGCATCCGGTTTTCTGTCCAGCGTGATCACCCGACCATTTACCGCGCGGATTCGACCGCCGGTCACTTTCCCCGACAGATTTTCATCTGCCACGCTAATGATATAACCCGGCTGAGGAATGCTACCATCCAGCCCGACGTTAAACGTAATGACGCGGTCGCGATTGTTGGTCAGAATGCCCCAGCGCCCCTTGCGGTTCGCCTCAGACTGCCGGGTACAACCGATGGCCGTCAGTTCGAGCTGATTGAAAACTTTATACCGGCTGATTAATGCAGGCTCGAATACCGGCTCCATTGCGTCGGCGTAACCGTTCGCAGGGTCGGAGTAGGAAACCAGTGCATTGGTGTAACGCGTTTTTGTTGTGCTGCTGGAGTAAACGGGTTTACCCACCATGCTGGCCAGCGTGTAGCTGTAGTCAACGTCGCGTGGCATATCCGCCAGGGCCATAATCTGGTTATTTCCCCAGTAGGTCATGCCCCGGAAAATAGCCGCGAAATCCCTCAGTACGGTGTACGCATCGTTGCGGTCCTGCACATAGACGTTACAGGTGTAACGTGGCTCCAGCCCGTCACCGCCCTTCCCGTCCGGCACCATCTGGTCACAATACTGAGCAATCTGGTACAGCGACCATTTATCGATATTTGCCGCCGTCAGACGGTCGCCCAGTCCAAACCGATCACTCACAACGATATCGTAAAATATCCATGCCGGGTTATCTGTCCACGCCCATTTGAATCCACCCTCCCACGTCCCGGAATACTCACGCGTAACCGGATCATAATTATCAGGAACGCGGATAATACGCATATAGGGTTCGCAGGAAACCTGCGGAATGGAGCCATTAAACTGGCTGGAGTCAAATTCAACATATAGCGACGCCGTGTTTGGATAGCGTAATTTTGCATCAATGACGGTTGTGTAACTCTCCAGCGTCATCCTGTCGCCAGTTTTCGCGCTATGCGCATCGGCGGTTTTCTTGCGCAGACGCACTGTCCAGGTGGATGCGCCCGGAGGTAAATTAATCCTGTGGCTGCGCTCATAACCGGATGTGTTGATGCCCGACACGGAGGTTTCGAGCACTGGCGTAAATGCGCCACCATCCACCTGCAAATCTATCGCGTAATCAATCTGGTAGCCGACCACATCCCCGTCATCCTCCTGCCGGAAAATAGATGGCCATTTGATACGCAGGCGCACAGCCGAAAGCTGGGGATTTGTCAGTGTGCGGGTCCACGGCGAAACGCTGGACACCTCAATGCTGTTCAGGCTGATTTCATTCTCAGTGCCAGGCAACCCCTGAATATACGACTGATGCTGTGTGCCGGGGCGGAATTCCCATGCCACCCCGCTGAAATTTGACGAGCCGTCAGCATTGAGCAGCGGTGTGCCATCCAGAAAAATAGACTGTCCCGTGAGTCCCCCTGCGAATTCCCCCTCACCCAGGGCCAGCAGGATTTTTGCTTTTGCGACAGACAGCAGGTCTGCGGGCTGTTCCGTGGGCGTGCGTGCACTGGAGTCGCCGCCTTTGCGCCCGTGAATTGTTTTTGCCATATTGCGCCCATAAAAAAACCGCCCGGAGGCGGTTATTAAACTGAGGAAATTCCAGGGGGTTACTGCTGGTCTTCGACGTAGATGCCTGCGGAGATAATCGCGCCACCAATGCGGCGTTTTCCATAACCCAGCGGCACCGGATAACCCTGAGAGGCGGTATTTGTCACACCACCAAATGCGTAGGATGCGCGGTTATCTGAGTCCTGCGCACTGGCCAGCCCTGTTGGCTGAGGTGACAGCATCTGAATAACACCGCCAATCGACATAGACACCCCCACTCCAGCCAGCGCCCCCCAGCCACCAGCAAACGCGGTTCCACCACCAAAACCCAGCGCGGCCCCACTGGTCGCAATAGCTGCTACGGTAACAAGAGCAGCACCCAGGATTGTCTGGAGCAGTCCTCCACGTTTACTACCCATTACGACTGGTACTACGCGAATAACCTCGCCAGTGACAGGGAATCCCAATTCATCAATCGCTATGTTTTTCTTGCCTTTATAAACGGCATACGTTAATCCACGGCGTTGGCTTGAGATCATAAACTGTTCGAAACCAGGAATAGTTGCAGCCAGTGCCCGCGTAGCCTCGTGGCTAGTACTTATTAAGCGGCGATGAATTTTACCGAAAGTTTTACCAAGAACACCGCCAAGTTCTATGGTTGTCATAATCTCTTTCATATAACCTCAGTTAAACAACCTACCGCAGTAGGTTTTATTTACAAACATTTTTTGATGCTATCCATTCGATCATCTACTCGATAAAAAAACAAAGCTCTTTGATGGTAAAAGTTTATCTGTGTAATGCCATTTTTAGTGAAAACATCCGCCATTTCGCTTTGTGTTTCTGAATAAACCGTTTTACCACTATCCAGATTAATATTATCTTGAATAAATACATTTCCGTAACGGATAGATTTTTGCTGCCAGCCATATAAAATGCAATTAGCTATATTTGCCACTGATTTATTTGAAGTATAAGTAACCGCAGGTTCGTTTTTTCTTAAATCCTGCATATTCACACATCCGACTAGCAGGAATAATGCAATAAATGTTACTGGTTTTTTCATGAGTTTATCCCTTACGCAATTTCAATCATGATAGCAGATGAATATGTCGTAGGATAAGGGCCGTTCTCTCAATCCAGTAACCACCATACGGAACACGATTACTTAGCATGCCATACATGTGGTGAAGAAGCATATTCCCTTCGAGCAAAACTCCGGCGTGATTCCATTTATCGGCCTGCACCTGCATGATCACCAAATCACCGGGCTGGGGTGCGCCTGAGAACTCGCGAAAACCGCACTCATACCAGTTGTCGCGATAGAGATCATCGGGATACTGATCTTCCCACCAGGGGTAATCAACCCGGTAATCGTGGAGTTCGATCCCGTGCGTTTGCCGATAATAGGACATCACCAGCCCCCAGCAGTCGTATACGCCCAGAACAAATGGACGCTCCAGCAGTGGCAGTTCACCACGGGGCTGTATAGTGCGTAAATCACCCTCCGGCCAGCTCACAATATGCCAGGGTAAAAGCGTTGCATCACATTGCGCTTTATCCAGTTCGCTGGGCTGTGTTGTCGCATCGGGGTGGCTATGCACAATAGCTGTTACCGTTCCCCAGTCCTCAGCAGAGGCGTAATCCTCCGGTGATAATATAAAATGCTCAGTTGGTTCAGTAGCGATATTCCGACAGGGGAAATACCGTTCAACACGGCTTTTTTGCGCCACAACACCACAACACTCACGCGGATATTCAGCGGCTGCTTGTGCCAAAATTGCATCAATCGTTTTCTGGTGCATGGTCAGCTCCTGATTAATGACGTGCCGGGGAATCCGCCAAAAGACAGCTCCTCATTTTCCCCGAACCGGAGTTTGCATGCTGTGAGCGTGCCATTGCACTCATCAAGTGACGGGTCAGTCACCGGTTTGTTGTTTTTATCGAAATAGCTCGTCCCGGCATAATCACAGCCATTGCCTGAGCGGTATTTACCACGAATACACCAGTTACACAGCGAATGAAGCTGACGAGTTGGGATCATCAGCCCCTGTAAATCCATTGGACTGGACAGGGCAAACTCTACTGATTCTCCCGCTACCTCGTTTGTTTTGGCATCGATATACCAGACCTGTAATTTTTCCTCAGCGGGATTTGCGGACGGGTTGCCCTCCACAAAATTACGTGCATCGAGATATTCCACCAGCGTGTCGTGAATGGTAACTTTCGCCTGCAACATGTCGTCATAGGCCAGGCATAACGCAGTGATGGTGCTGCTGATATTAGCCACTGTTAATTTTGGGCTGGCGCTGCTGCCGCTGGTTGATTTTTCGAGTCCCTCAATCTGACAGGGCCATGCAGAATATTCAACACCCTGCCACCAGACAGATTTTGCGGCCAACTTCGATTCATCACCACCCGCCGCCGATATTTCAGCGTGAGTATGCGGGATATTATAGTTATGAAACCGTAATACCTCATCGACACCGAACGCTGTTCCGTCGACCTCTATTACGCGGACAGTATTGCCCGGTTCCAGTTTCTGATAATCACTGTTGAGGCTCATGGTGCGAACGCCTGTTCAAATGTTGCGATGATCGTGATTTGCCTGGCGGTTTTTACTAATTTCTGCAAACTATCCGCCTGCACACGCCACAAGGCCAGATCGCCAAACGGTGGCTTAAACGAGAATGATTTTGTCTTGTGCCGTCGCAAAAAATTGAATATTTCCAGAGCTGTCTCTTTTTTTCCTGTAAACGAAAAATCAAACGTCAGTGTTTCAGGATGAATGCCCTCTCCGGATACCTGGGAATAACCATCACCAAATTGAACGCGTCTGATGGTATCCCTGATTTTTAGCGCAGGTTGACCCGCCGCCTGTATTTTCCAGGTGAATGTTTCGATGGTCATAATTAGATGTTACCTTTTATTCTGTGCATTCCAGATAAGGCCGCCGGGGCGGATTGCCTGTGCAATACCGTCCTGAACAGACTGATTGATAACCCGTTGATATACGCTGTTCAGTTGAGTATCCGCGCTGGACTGCTGCGGACCTGATGACGGTGTCGTGACAGATACCGGGGCATAGACACTGACACCGCCCGGGGATGAAATGGCATTACCTGTATTGCCCACATAACCGCCGGAGGCATAACCTCTCATCTGTCGGTAGAGGTTGCTGATCCCGATTCGTGACGTCGCTTCTTTGGTGAAAACAAACTCGCCGCCATGCACAACGCCCTTAGGCTCGTATTTCCCCCCATCTCCGGTATATCCGCCGACATCGAATTTGGGGTAAGAAGGAACAGCAAAAGACTGACCGCCCCCCGATGCGGCGGGCTTAACCCCTCCACCAATCCAGCCCATTGCCTGCTGCACGGTGTACGCCACAATCAGCTGATTGGTGATCTGCACCAGCATCTTCAGCATGGACGCTGTGAAACTTTTAAAATTCGATTTCCCGGTGGTAAACACCGCCGTCATCTGGTCTGCCAGTCCCGTGAAGGCCGCTTTTGACACATCCCTGACAGAGGTGAAAACATTGGTCGCATCGCTCTGGTATTCTGCCCAGCCGCTTTTCGCACCCGCCACCCAGTTCTGGCGCAGTGCATCCTCAGCCTCATATGTTTTTTGCTGTTCAAGTACAACCCGTTGCTGTGCGGCCGGGTTGAATCTGTAGGCCTCATTCAGCCGGGACAGCGTGGCCTGTCGCTCGGCATCACGGGCAGACGTACCGCTGGCCTGAGCAGCAATTGCAGCCCGTTTCGCCGCCTGTTGCTCGGCAAATCGACTGGCCTGATCTGCCAGTTGATTCAGCTTTTGCTGAACCGCCACTTTATCGCCTAAATCAGCGAGCTGGCGCTTGTATTCCAGCGTCTCGCTCTTGTGCGCTAACAGGGATTTTTCCTGAGCTGAAAGGGCGCGATGCTGGCTGGCTTCTTCCAGAACGGCGTACTGATTTTCCGTATTCCAGAGGTCTTTGCGCTGCTGGCTGATAACATCATTAACACTGCTATGCTGTTCCAGCGTTTTTAGCTGCGACTGCAATGCCTGTAATTCCGCGCGTGCAGTATCCTGCGCTTTATCTCCGGCTGAGGTTTTTGTTTCTGGCCTTTTGGGGTCGGCGTACCGCTTTTCAATCCCGGCCTGGAGCATCTTATATTCAGACTCAGAAAATTTACCGCGATCTTTCTCCAGCGCGGCCAGCTCTCGGGCGCGTTTTATTGCATTGGATTCGTATTTTTCCCGGAAGTTATTCGCGCGAATTGATGCTGCCAGATCGTTTGCCTGAGCTTCCGCCGACTGGTTATGAACAACCGTCATGTCCCCAGCCAGGGTTAACGCTCTTTCCAGGGAATCAATTTGCGCCTGAGTATCTGAAACAGCATTCCTCCTGTCTGTGAGCATTTGTTGAGGTGGGATATTCCAGTCGCCGTAATTCTTAACATCGGTTTTATCGGAACCATACCAGTACAATGAATGCGGTTGAGACGGAGAGGACAATGCCTCAAGGTTCTTTTTTTCGTCGGCCAGACGTTGACGCAGAGCGACAAGCGTTTGCTCAGGAGATACCTGTCTGCCGACATTAAGCATCCGATCCCAGGCCGCTCCCGCTGCATCCTTGATGTTTTTCCAGAGTGTTTCAATAGTCCCGAGGTTTTCCTGAATCAGCGACGAACGTGATTTCAGCGCATCAGCGTAACTTTCTACTGCGACTCTTGCCGCCCCCGTTGTATCCCCTTCTCTCTGTAACGCGGTGATATGTTCATAGACGGATGCCGTCAGAAAATGATACTGCTCGTTGAGTGACAGCGCGGCCTTGACCGGGTCATCTGCAATTTTCGAGAATTCAGCAATTGTTTTCTCAACGGCCTTCCCGGTGGCTTCCTCCATAGCAACAGCCGAAGAGGCGACCGCCTCCAGCATGTTCCCCTTTAAGTTGCCCGTTCCTACCGCTGCCGCCAGTGCGGCGGCATACTTCCCGACCTCCCCGGTACTGTCGCCCAGTTTACGGGCCATACCATCGAGCTGGCTGGCTGTTTTCCCGGCGTAATTCCCGGTCAGGATCAGTTGCTCGGTATATTCATCCAGCTCGTTTGAGCCCTTATACCATGCATACGTCAGCAGCCCGACGGCGACGGCCAGTGCACCAACTCCCAGGGTGACCGGCGTTAAAAAACCACGAACATGTCCCAGCTTTTCGGCTGCCTCGGTGGTGTTGTTAAGTTGCTCAGAAACATCCCCGAGGCCTTCAGATGTTTCCCCGGCGGCTTCCGTTGTTTTGGCGCTGAAACCAAACAGTGAGTCACGGAACACCTGAAACATCGGAGCCAGACCGCCGAAACTGTCTTTTACCTGTCCGCCCTGTTGCAGAAGGATGAGGAACGGAGACTGACCGCCAGCCAACTGTGTGGCAATATCCGTAAACTGCGCCGGGAGTGTTCGCAGGGCTGCGTTATACTGGCCGACTGAGATCCCCGCGCGTTGCGCGGCGGCCTCCTGCCGGGAAAAGGATTGCTGGGACTCCTGTGACGCCGACGAGGTATCCTTCCCCATATCCCTGATTTGTCGACGGGTATATTCAACCTGCTCGCTGAATTTGGTACTGTCGAGGTCAATCAGAACGGTTAAATCACCCACTGGCTGGGACATAGCGCACTCCTCCTGAAATGCCTTCGGCGAGAGCCATCATTTGCTCATCATCTGGCTCATGTTCTGGTAATTGTTCTGGCAATGGCGGGGGGGACAGGAGGCTGAAATGTGCGGGCGTCAGTTCTCCCTCACTGTCCCCACATACCAGAGAAACAACATTCAGATTTAACGCCGCGAAATGGGCATCCAGCAGCGCATCAGTGAAAAAATGTTCATGCCAGTACGCCCGCCATTCCTCATACTCCGAGCAACTCATGCCCGCTAACATTTGTCGCCAGTCGGTACGGTTAAATTCCCGCGCCATAGACATGGCAAATCGCTTTTCGCGGGTCAGGGCTTTGCTGCTATGGCGCTCTCTTCCCAGGCTGGCTCATTGTCAGAGGACGGGTCATCCGCTGCGGCGGTGGCTTCAGGTGGCAGCATCCCCGACAGTTTTTTTACCTGATACTCCGCTTTAGCAATCGCCTCAGCGGGCCAGGTGCTGAGAACCTCCGTTTGCAGTTCGGTTTCTGTTTTCCCGGCAGGATCGTTGTGCCACAGTGACTGCGCCACCAGCAACGCACCAACCCGAATAGCCAGGGCGATCATCTTTGCGCTACGGCGGGTTTCAGAATCGCCCTCATCTCCGTTTTGGGCGTCAGCCTCAGCGGTTGCAATAAATTCGAGAAAGCTGAGGCGCTGTAGCGCCGACAGCTCATTCAGCACCAGAGAATGGCCGTTATAGGTGAATTCAGCAGTTTTCAAAAACATGATGTTATCCTCAGCGGGGTGTAAACAGACGGTGATCAGGAGACAGTAATTTTGCTGATGGCGGCAAACGCCCCGTCACTGGTGATGGCAATAATTTCTGCCGTTCCCGCTGCCACACCGGTTACGGTAACCACTGAACCGGCTGCGGCGACAGTCGCTTTTGCAGGATCAGATGAGGCTAAACGGAATGATTTATCTGTCGCGCTGGATGGCAGAACCGACAGGTTAAGCATCGTTGTTGCCCCCACTGCCACGGACGCCGTCGATTTATCGAACAATGCCCCGGTAGCAGCGATAACGGGTGTACTGGCGTTTTCTGCCAGCACGGGTTTACCTCTGTTAGTGATCTTGACTGAGCGGGTAATGTATTCCTTGTTGGTCACCGCTTTGCCCAGGCTGCTTACCCAGCCGTAAAAAACATCCACCGTGCCGTTAGGATATTTAATGCGGTAGGTGAGGTTTAAGCCGTCTTCAAACCACTGAACCAGTGAAATTTGTCCCTGTTCACCGGGTTTCCACGCCAGGGTAAATGAGGTGTCACCGGCTGATTTCTGCCCCTGCGCGGTAGCAGTCCAGTCGGCATCGGGATCATCAATATACGTTTCATCAAAGGAATCTGCCGTCAGTTCCCCCGGCGTCAGCTCCTTAACCTGAGCGAGACGCGCCCAGTCAGTGTCAACCAGCGGGTTGGGCGTACCTGATCCCGTGTAAATCCACAACGTCGTACCAGCGCCCTTGACGGGGGCCAGCGGATTGGGTGTTGTCATAATGCTCCTCACATAATGTAGGTAATTGAATACTGCATATCTGCCGATCCCCATGTCGCCATTTCATCATCGCGCTGATAGTCGTAACCCTGAGGGGACAGTGTTTCGATGAGGTCTGCCAGTTCGGGAATGTCAGTTAATGCCGGGTAAATACGGGCCTCCACCCACTGGTCCAGCGCGGTATCAGGAGAGTCAGCCCTCAGGAATAGCTCTATGTGCAGGGTTGCCGACCACTCGTCCTCATCGAGTACAGCGCCGGTGTACTGGGCATCAGTCAGATAAACAGCCACAGCAGGCAGGTCCTGTGCATCAAGGATTGCCGGACGCCCGTCAAACCAGGTGACGCCGTCGGAATCAGGGATATTTCGTTTCAGTGCCGCCAGCACAGCAGCACGAATCCGGGGATTTTTCATTTTGTCAGCACCAGTCGCAGTTGGTTTTTTAATGCCGCAGATAGCTCTTTGGGCATGTCGGTCTGAGCCAGTTTGCTGCTCTCGGCCTTAAATGCCTGCGTCAGAGGTTCGGCCAGGGGAATGCTGACCACCTCCACCGGATAACGGCTTTTCGTGGTGCGCCGGAGAACATGCCAGCGCCCGTTTTTCAGTTGCTGGATGAAACCACCGGGGAAAGAAAATCGGCCAATACGCAGCACACTGCCGCTCCCCATGCTGTCCCGTTTACGCCGGGATAACCTGACGCTGGCTACGCCCAGCTTTATGGCGGGTAAATTACCCCGGTTAATACGGATAGTGGCCGCAGGCTTGCTGCTGGTTGCCCTTTTCAGCTTTGCACGCTGATTAACCAGTTTGCGCGGCACTTTTGTTTGTGTTGAGACAGTCCTGACGCTCCGGCTGATCGCGCGTGATGCGACCCGGTTAACAGCCTGGGCTGATGCGCGCGGAACAGCAGTGCGGCTGATGCTGCTGAGATTGGCAACAGCCTGTTCCAGCCCTTTGATCTGCATCTCCGCCTCCTATTCAATCCAGATTTGCGGTTTACCGTTGAACATCTGGCAGCGGGTGACTTTGTAGCCCACCCCTTTCCAGACCAGTTCATCATTACGGCGCGGCTGGTAGTTTTCACTGAACACCACCAGCGAAATGCCATCACCGACCACCGGCCCCATCTCGGGTACAAAATGGCTTTCCACCGCAATATAGTCGGCGCCATTGATAGTGACCGGATCTCCCATGCGCCGGATGGTGGCGGCATCCATGCGTGCCGCCATTTGTTCGAAGGGGTTAGGCATTGAGCAGAACCAGCACAGACGTGCTGCTGGCCCCGGCGGCTTCCCATGCTTTCCCGGCAGGGGTCGCGCTGGCATTTGAAAGCTGGATTTTCCCGTCTTTGAAATACACGCTCTTACCCTGAGCGATGTCATCTGCTGCCAGTTTTGGCAGCGAAACCACACCTGCCGCAAGGCCATCACCGGTGCTGCCTGGCTGAATATCCGTGACAGCAATCACCAGCAAATCACCCACAACAACAGGTGTACCGCTGGTGATGACGGTGTTGCCGGAATTGGTGAGTGCCAGGGTTTTGCCGTCCTGAACATAATTTTTCATAAAAGGGTCTCCACGGCTCCGGCTGGAGCCGTATTGCAGGCATAAAAAAAGCCCTTACGGGCGGAAGTGTCGGCGCTGTGGTTACTGGCCGGATGATTTCGTCAGGCCGCGATAATCCAGTGGGGCCACACCAGCATCAATGCGCACTTTCGTGGCAATACCGTCAGTGGTGAATCCATCCTGCTGGTCGATGTACGGGGTATCCACGCCATTGAGATAGGCCACCTCGATAGTATCGCTCCCCTTCGCCGCAGCGAGATACCAGGCTTTCGGGTCTGCATCATCAAGGCGGGCCTCGGCGATGACATCAGCGAAATTCTGGATAGGGTTCATTATCCCGGAATTGACATCGGCCCCCTTCACGCTGGCAGATTTGATGGTCTGGTTTGCCAGCGTTTCCAGTGCCACCGGCACCAGCATAAATGCCGGGCGAATATTCAGGGAACGGGTGCCCTCTTTTTGCAGGCGCATCAGTTTGCGGCTGTCGTCCAGGCTGGCAACCGAAATGGCACCGGTACTGAGGTTGGCATGATCGGCATGGAAAAGTGCTTTGCCGTCAGACAGTTTTGCGTTACCTGTCAGTACGGCATAGACCAGATCGCCAATTGTGCCTTTTGCTGCGCGTCCCATTTTCATGGGGACATCAGTCAGTTGATTCAGGTCATCATTAATAATGGCCTGACGGGTGACGGAGAAGATCTCACCGTAAGTTGCCAGGGCGATGGTCTGGCCCTTATCCCCGGTGGTCACATATTTATACTCTGCCCCCTCACGCACCTGGCGCAATGACGGAAATCCCCCCATGCCCACGCGATGCGCAGTTTTAAAATCACTCAGGCTCCCCTTTTTAGTCCACAATTCGAAGCTTTCCGTTGCCTCTTCCCAGCCCTGCAACAGCGCTTTGTTGGACACATCCAGCAGAATGTTGCCGAAATCTGACGTGCTGTGCGTCAGCGCAAGCCCGACCATCTGTACCGGGTTAAGACCTGAAACACCAATACCGCGCTCAGTCAGCGCCATGCGGGCCAGTTCGCGCAGCGTCATACCGTTATAAAAATTATCCTTTTCCTGGTCTTCATACCCCGCGCGGGCCATCAGGGATTTACGGATGCCATCGCCGACGATATTGCCGTTACCCGCATAAATGTGGGACTGATTATTTTTATTGGACGGGGTGGTGTCTTTGCCCAGTTCGGCCAGCAGCTTGTCTTTCGCCATCGCCACCGTGCACTCTACATCGCCGACACACGAAGCCTGCAATTCCAGGTGCTTGCCGCCAAACATAGCGAACAGGTCTTTAATCCCGTTTACACGCGCTTTTTGTTCAGCGACCACCTGGGCACGGATGGTATTTTCATCCACAACAGGTGCGGGGGTTGGTTGCGGTTGATTTACCGGATTAACGGGTTCACGCGGGTTGGTGTTGCGTGGTGGTGTGATCATATTACGGATGGTGGCAGGCATCTTTTCGAATTCCTCAATACGTTTTGACTGAATACAGGCCATTGCCTGCAATGATGGGGTTGTCTGATCCGCAAATCCCTGAGCAACACACTCACTGCCGCTCATCCAGGTTTCATCCTCCAGCATGGCCGCGATTTCCTCTGCCGATTTCCCTGTTTTCTCGGCATAGGCAGGGATCAAAACAGACTCCATTTTGTCCAGGAGGTCGGCATAATCCCGCATATCGTTGGCGTCGCCACCTGCAAAACCCCAGGGTTTGTGGATCATCATGCAATGGATTGAAAAGAGGCTATTGATTTGATTATAAATTTTCTTATTAATGGGAGCTGTTAAAGCCAACTGCAATACACATTGCAATACACGGTGATGTGAACCAATTTGAACGATAATGTTAGATATCGACGTGCTGTACAGGGGGTGTGCGCCAACGGCGCAGTGAGTTGCAAATTAGCAACACGGTTATTTGAGCGTC
>OKPX01000356.1_pt1 | contig 14243 bp, 10 predicted proteins | sample 1613911 | NCBI WGS metagenome assembly OKPX01 (sample SAMN04436892, study PRJEB24849) | human gut metagenome | biome: human gut; feature: NICU; material: stool | host: Homo sapiens | place: USA: Saint Louis, MO | collected 2012-02-03 | reverse complement strand
CTGGCAAGGCACCTTTAATCATTTCAACTAATTTTTTATCTGATTTACAACGAATAACTTCCACCATAGCCGCGCAACGGCCCCGGCGAGCGAAGTACGGACCAGCGGCATCGCGCATTGGAAAAAGGGAATTCCTGGAATTGTTCGATAGGACCCTGGCCACCTCCGTCAGCTGTCAATCGACTTTTCGAACAACGCGCCCGCCCCCTATTAGAACAGCGCAAAAAAACTCGATCAAAAGTACAGCCTGAGCATGAGGTCGCGGATATAACCTGAAATCGAATTGCGCCCCGGCGTAGTTGCTCCGGTAACACTTCGCAGACGCAGGAGTCGAACGCCACCGAAAAGAAGATAGCACTTGCCAGAGAAACTTCCGCAGGACCCAACGAACATCCCGGCACGCACTCGCCTCGCCATCTTTCTTCCATTCAAAGACCCGCCCACATGTAAATGAGTGGAGTAGCCAATGACGCTATTGGATATCGAAAAGCTGCTGGACATGACTCACCACATGTCGGTGCACATTCCCATCGAACTGATCATTTCCTGGGAGCAGAGCGAAGAGGCCTGGAGTGTGAAAGACAACTGTCTCAACTTCGTCTATGTCAATCGTCGCTATACCGAACTGATCACCCCGCGGTTCGGCCAGAAGAACTCCCTGCTGTCCCCCTTCAGTGCCAGCATCGAAGAGCACGACAAGCTGGTCATCCAGACCGGCAAGCGCATCGAGGCCCTGGCGCTGCTCAGGCCGGACGATCATCCGGCGCCCTGCTGCCTGTATTTCGAACGCATGCCGCTGTATGACCGGCGCGGCAATCGCACCGGGGTGATCGCCCATGCCAAGACCCTGACCTCGGTCGCCCCGCGCGGCTTCATCGCCACCGACGGCATCGGTACCTTCACCTTCACGCCACCCTCGGAGTTGTTCACCTCGCGCGAATGGGACGTGATCTACCTGCTGCTTTCCGGCCTCTCGGAAAAAGAAATAGCCGAACAGATCAGCCGCTCCCTGAGTACCGTCAAGTTCCACAAGAGCAACATCTTCCAGAAGGTCGGTTGCAGTTGCATCGGCGCCTTCAAGGCACTCGCCCGGCAAAAGAAGTGGAACTTCTATATCCCGCCGACCTTCGCCAGCGCCAAGTACATCATCAATCACTAGTCGCGCCTCGCGAGAGCCTTCGGCGTGCCGGGCGACGCTTTTGCCGGCGAAACCGAGCGGTTCGAATGGACAAGGACAACAGCATGTCTCGAAACAATCCTTCGCGTCATTCAATACTCGTCACTTCCAACATAAACGCGGCCAATGATGCGAATCGTCTTTCCGAGCTTTGTCGACAACTGGAAATACGCGGCTATCGACTCTTCCAGGCGCCAAGCCGCAAGGTCGCCCTGGATTTTCTCGGCAACGCCGCGCACCCCGCCGGCATCCTCCTGCTCGTCGCGGAGCCGACAGGCGAGAACGAAGCCGCACAATTAGCGGCGCTCGATGACTTCCGCCAGGTCGCGCCGTCCATCCCGCTGTTCCTGTTGTTTCGTCAACTGCGCATCGAGCAGTTGTCCAGCCAGCTACTGGACGAGGTCCAGGGATGCTTCAACCTGGCCGCCGGCCCCGCACGCTTCATCGCCGAGCGCATCGACAGCGACCTGCGTGAATGGCGCGCCCCGGCGGGCCCCAGGCGGCTGCGCGACTATGCCCCGCCGGTCCCGCGCACGCCGGTGAGCGCCCGCTACAACGGCCGCGCACGCCTCGATCTGGCGCCGGCCAAGCAGTGGCGGATCGGCTCGGAGAGCACCGCGGAGCACCTGGCGACGCCGCTGAACGACCTCTCCACGGCCTACCGCAAGACGTCCGCAGGAGCCCCGGCGGCGCACGCCGGCGACATCGCCGAGGCCTTTCGCCGGGCGCTCTGGGAAGCCGCCGCGCGGCTCGCCAGGGAGGATGGCGATACGTGGTTCTTCGAGATACTGCGGGGCAACCCGGGGCCTGGCATCGAGGCCGGCCGGGAGACGCCGGCGAAGCGCTGGCACGGGCTCGCCGAGACACTCGACAGCAGTCCTCTGCTGGACCCGCTGCGCGTCGCCCTGAGCGCCCCCGGCCTCGATTCGCGCGGTCGCCCGGCCAGCTTCGGAGTACCCGCCGCGGTGGTCTGCCGCTACCTGCGCCGGCACGGCATCGCCCCGTTGCGCACCGGCGACTATCGCTTCCTGCTGCTGTTTCCCCAGGGCGCCAGGGCGGAACACGCGCAGCCGCTGGTGGACAGGCTGTGCGAATTCAAACGCCGGCACGACGACAATGCGCCGCTGAAGCAGGTGTTGCCGGAGTTGCTCGACAGCTCGCCGCTGTACCGCTACATCGGCCTGCGCGAACTCTGCGCGATGATCCACGAAGCCAGCCTGCGGCTGCACCTGACCGCCCTCGCCGACGCCGCCGCCAGGGCTGCCGGCCACGCCGCGCTGGCGCCGGCCACGGTCTATGGGCACCTGGTCAGGGACGAAACCGAAGCGGTGGCGATCGACAGGCTCGGCGGCCGTGTGGTCGCCAGCCTGGTCGGCGTCCATCCGGCGGCCGCGCCGCTGCTGTTGCCCGGCGAACGGGTGGCCGATGAATCGCCGGCGCTGATCGACTACCTGCTGGCCTTGCAGGCCTTCGGCGAGCACTTTCCCGGTTTCGCTCCCGAGTTGCAGGGCATCGAGATCGATGAGCGCGGCCGCTACCGGGTCCGTTGCGTCAGGCCGGCCGCCCTCGCCCGCGGCTCCGGCCTGCGCCTGGCCACGCGCCGGCCGGACTGAGGCGCGCCGTTCAGCGTAGCGCCTTGCTCAACTGGCCACGGTGCTTGAGTTCCAGGCGCTGGACGAAGGCCTGGAGGATGCGCCGGTAGAGTTCGTCGCCGAGCTGGCCGTCCTCGACGCCGGCATCGATATTCGGGTTGTCGTTGACCTCGATGACCAGCACCTTGTCGCCGGCCTGCTTCAGGTCCACCCCGTAGAGGCCGTCGCCGATCAGCCCGGCGGCCTCCAGGGCCAGCTCCAGCACCGCCGGCGGCACCTGCTCCAGCGGCACGGCGCGGCACTCGCCGTTGACGTCCTGGCCGTCGGCCTTGTGGTTGTAGATCTGCCAGTGGCCGCGCGACATGAAGTACTGGCAGGCGTACAGCGGTTGGCGGTCGAGCACGCCGATGCGCCAGTCGTACTCGGTGTAGAAGAACTCCTGGGCCAGCAACAGGACCGAGCGCTCGAACAGCTCGCTCGCCGCCGCCAGCAGTTCGCTGTCGTCGTTGACCTTGACCACGCCACGGGAGAAGCAGCCATCGGGAATCTTCAGCACCAGCGGGAAGCCCAGGCGCCGGGCCACCCGCTGCCAGTCCTGCGGGCGTTCCTTGTAGAGGATCTCGGTGAGCGGCATGCCCAGTTGCCGGCAACCAAGCAGGTCGGCCAGGTAGACCTTGTTGGTGCAGCGCAGGATCGATGCCGGGTCGTCCATCACCACCAGGCCTTCGCGCTCGGCCTTCTCGGCGAAGCGATAGGTATGGTGGTCGACCCGGGTGGTCTCGCGGATCAGCAGGGCGTCGAACTCGGCCAGGCGCGCGTAGTCCTTGCGTCCGATCAGTTCGACGTCGATGCCGAGGCTGGCGCCGACCCGTACGAAGTTGGCCAGCGCCTGCGGGTTGGACGGCGGCAGCGCTTCGTCGGGATCGTGGAGGATCGCCATGTCGTAGCGTGCCACCCGCCGCGAACGCGGCATGCGCCAGGCGCGCCGGCTGAAACCGTCGAGGGCATCGGCGAAGACATCCTCCTGGTCGCTGCGCAAGCGGTTCAGCACGCCAGGGCGCACGCCCTCGATATGCCAGCCCTGCTGGCGACGGAACTCCACCAGCAGGATCGGACAGGGAAAGGCTTCGAACAACTGGCGCGCGAGGTCGGCCAGCGGCTCGAACTCGGTATGGCCGAAATACAGGGTCAGGGTGAAGCCGTCGGTGGCGCCATAGGGCGTACGGCACAGCGCCTTGTCCAGGGCCTTGTCGAGGCCACCCAGGGCCAGCCCGTACACCGACTTGCGAGCCAGTTCGCTGATGCAGCGCAGCGACGGGATCACCCGGTGGCCACGGGCCTCGGCCAGCAGCGAACAGTAGTAGCCGAGGCCGAGGTACTTGTAGCCGCGGCACAGGTTGATCATCTGCACGCGGCGGCCGCCGTGGTCGTGCGCCGATTGCTCGAGGTATTCCTGGGCGGTGAGTACTTCCTCGCTGGGCAGGTAGGAGGCCCAGTCCTCGCGTCGCTCGACGACGATCATCAGGCGGCTGCCGAGGTCGGCGAGAGCCGGCGGTCGGGGTTGCTCGACGGGGGTCATGCGGAGCGACCCGTCGAGGGTGGCTAACGAGGCAGCTGACATGAGTGGCGGTATCCTCTGAATGACGGTACCTGCCGTTCTAGACCTGCCGGCGCCTCCTGTCGCGCCTCGTTACGCAAGCTTTACGAGCGCCGCCGCCAGACGCCGGCGCGGCAACCGGCCAGGGCCGCCGGGTACCGCGCCGCGAGTGCCGAGGAGCATTTTTACGCTGGCGTTGCGCGCTCGTCAGGCCAGGCTGTCGAGCACCCCGCCGTCGACCCGCAGGGCCGCGCCGGTGGTCGCCGAGGCCTGGGTCGAGCAGGTGTAGACCACCAGGTTGGCGACTTCCTCGGGCGTCGCCAGGCGCTGGATGATCGAACTGGAACGGTGCTGCCGGACAAAGGCGGTGCCGGCCTCTTCTATGCTCTGCCCGGCCTTCTGCGCATCCTCGCGGAGCATCTCGGCGACGCCTTCGGTGAGGGTCGGTCCGGGCAGCACCGCATTCACCGTCACCCCGGTGCCGGCCAGGCGCTTGGCCAGGCCGCGCGACACCGAGAGGTTGGCGGTCTTGCTGAAGCCGTAGTGGATCATGTCCGCCGGGATGTTCAACGCCGATTCCGAAGACAGGAACACCACTCGCCCCCAACCCCGCTCGACCATTCCCGGGACGTAGGCGCGGGCCAGGCGTACCCCGGACATCACGTTGACCTCGAAGAAGCGGCTCCACTCGGCGTCCTCGATGTCGAAGAAGTCCTTCAGCTCGAAGATGCCCAGGTTGTTGACCAGGATGTCCGCCTTCGGCTCGGCCGCGACGAAGGCCGCGCAGCCTTCCGCCGTGCCCAGGTCGCCGGCGACGCCGCGTATCCTGGCATCCGGCTGGCCGTTCCGGATCGCCGCGATCGCACGGTCCACCGCCGCCTGGCTGCGTCCGTTGACCACCACGGTGGCGCCGGCGGCGGCGAGGCCGCTGGCGATGGCGAAGCCGATGCCGGCGGTGGAACCGCTGACGATTGCCAGTTTGTCGCTCAGATCGATCTGCATGGGAGTCTCCTGTCGAGTGACGAACCGCTCAGGAACGCGGCTCGGGGAACAGACGACAGCCTAGACCAGCCAGCGTTCCGTGCCCGCCCTGGGCCTCAGAGACGCAGGCCGAGGTTGATCATCGCCGCCGAATTGCCGAGCAGCACCAGCTCGCTGCCCAGCGGGCCGAAGCGAACGCCCACCGAGGGGATGATCGCCGGCGCGACGCCGAAGCGGTTCAGCGGGATCTTGTCGCGGTATTCGCCGCGATAGCCCTGCAACAGGCCGCCGGTGAGCTTCAGGTAGACCGGGTAGCTGTCACTGTCGAAGCGCTTGCCCAGGTAGGCGTAGTTGGAGCGCTGGCTGAACGAGTTGCGGAAGGTCGCGCCGCCGGCCAGCACGCCATCGGCGCGGTTGTATTCGAGGCCGAGCAGGTCCTGGTGATTGTTGTGTTCCAGATCCGGGTTGAAATGCCGGGTGTAGACGCTGGTCTGCAGGTACCAGAAGTCGCCGTCGTCGGCAGCCCAGGCAGGTGCGGCGAGCACGGCCAGCAGGCTCAGGATGAGATAGCGCATGGGGACTCCAGGCGGCCGTCGCCAGGTAAGGAAGGCAAGACGTGACGGCTTGCGCCTCGCAGCGTGAATTCTGCTGAACCCGGCCTGAATCGGGCCTGAACGAAGCCTGAACAATTTCTGAACGAACCGTCAGAAAAACCCGGAATGGCTCAAGAACGGACCTCGGCGAAACGTTCGGAAAACCGAACGCCATGCCCCGAAAATATTCGGAAGAGCGGACGAAAGGCCATTTCGGGGCATTTTCATCCAAATTTAATTTCTTTTACTTTCAAATATTTAGGCTAAAAAAAGCCGGATTTCATAAGCTGGCATGCATCCTGCCACTACACTGTTCGGCAAGCACGATACTCTCGTGGCTTCCCCCGCCGGGGAAAACCGCGAAACACCCTGTCCCGGAGAGGCCAGGCGCTCGCGGCTCAATAAAAATCAAAACAAGTCGAGGAAGAAATTCATGCGTATCGCTCCCAGTCTGCTGAGCACCGCCATCGTGGCCGCTCTGTTGTCCGCTCCGGTCGTCGCTGACGAGCTCACCGGCACGCTGAAGAAGATCAAGGACACCGGCACCATCACCCTCGGTCACCGTGACGCTTCGATTCCCTTCTCCTACCTCGGCACCGAGCCGGGCAAGCCGATCGGCTACTCCCACGACCTGCAACTGAAAGTGGTCGAGGCGGTGAAGAAGGAACTCAACCTCCCCGAGCTGAAGGTCCGCTATAACCTGGTCACCTCGCAGACCCGCATCCCGCTGGTGCAGAACGGCACCGTGGACATCGAGTGCGGCTCCACCACCAACAACGAAGAGCGCCAGAAGCAGGTCGACTTCTCCGTCGGCATCTTCGAGGTCGGCACCCGCCTGCTGTCGAAGAAGACCGCCAACATCAAGGACTTCGACGACCTCAAGGGCAAGAACGTGGTGACCACCGCCGGCACCACCTCCGAGCGCCTGCTCAAGGCCATGAACGCGGACAAGAAGATGGGCATGAACATCATCTCCGCCAAGGACCACGGCGAGTCCTTCATGATGCTCGAATCCGGCCGCGCGGTGGCCTTCATGATGGACGACGCGCTGCTCTACGGCGAAATGGCCAAGGCCAAGAAGCCGGACGACTGGGTCGTCGGCGGCACCCCGCAGTCCTTCGAGATCTACGGCTGCATGGTGCGCAAGGGCGACGCGGCGTTCAAGAAAGTGGTCGACAAGGCCATCACCGATACCTACGCCTCCGGCGAGGTCAACAAGATCTACGACAAGTGGTTCACCCAGCCGATCCCGCCGAAGGGCCTGAACCTCAACTTCCCCATGAGCGAAGAGCTGAAGAAGCTGATCGCCAGCCCGACCGACAAGGCCGCCGAGCAGATGTAACGAGCGCCTGGCGTTCCTCCCGGAGCGCCAGCGCTTCGCGCGTCGCCCCCGCCTCGCAGCGGGGCCTCGGGGACGCGGGAGGGGCCTGCCCCTCCCCAGCCGTCTCCCCCGGAAGAGCAGCGCCGCCGGCCCGCACGGCCGCGCCGGCGCCTGCCTTCCCCGCCAGTGTCTGCAACCGATTGAACCGAGGGGAAACCCCAACATGAATTACAACTGGGACTGGGGCGTGTTCTTCAAGTCCACCGGGATCGGCAGCGAAACCTACCTCGACTGGTACATCGCCGGTCTGGGCTGGACCATCGCCATCGCCCTGGTCGGCTGGATCATCGCCCTGGCGCTGGGCTCGCTGCTCGGCGTCATGCGCACCGTGCCGAACCGCCTGGTATCGGGGATCGCCACCGCCTACGTGGAAATCTTCCGCAACGTGCCGCTGCTGGTGCAGCTGTTCATCTGGTACTTCCTGGTACCCGACCTGCTGCCCGAGGGCCTGCAGACCTGGTTCAAGCAGGACCTCAACCCGACTACCTCGGCCTACCTCAGCGTGGTCGTCTGCCTCGGCCTGTTCACCGCCGCGCGGGTCTGCGAGCAGGTGCGCACCGGCATCCAGGCGCTGCCCTACGGGCAGACCTCGGCGGCCCGCGCGATGGGCTTCCGCCTGCCGCAGATATACCGCCACGTGCTGCTGCCGCAGGCCTTCCGGATCATCATCCCGCCGCTGACCTCGGAGTTCCTCAACATCTTCAAGAACTCCTCGGTGGCGTCGCTGATCGGCCTGATGGAGCTGCTGGCGCAGACCAAGCAGACCGCCGAGTTCTCCGCCAACCTGTTCGAGGCCTTCACCCTGGCCACGCTGATCTACTTCACGCTGAACATGAGCCTGATGCTGATCATGCGCCTGGTGGAGAGAAAGGTCGCCGTACCGGGCCTGATCTCCGTAGGAGGTAAATGATGGACTTCAGTGGAATCGTTCCCGCCCTGCCGAGCCTCTGGGAAGGCATGCTGATGACCCTCAAGCTGATGGTCCTCGGCGTCCTCGGCGGCGTCGCGCTGGGTACCGTGCTGGCGCTGATGCGGCTGTCGCACAGCAAGTTGCTGTCGAACATCGCCGGCTTCTACGTCAACTACTTCCGCTCAATCCCGCTGCTGCTGGTGATCACCTGGTTCTACTTCGCGGTGCCCTTCATCCTGCGCTGGATCACCGGCGAGGACACCCCGGTGGGGGCGTTCACCTCCTGCCTGGTGGCCTTCATGATGTTCGAGGCGGCCTACTACTGCGAGATCGTCCGCGCCGGCATCCAGGCCATCCCGAAAGGCCAGATGGGCGCCGCCCAGGCACTGGGCATGACCTACGGGCAGACCATGCGCCTGGTGATCCTGCCGCAGGCGTTCCGCAAGATGACCCCGCTGCTGCTGCAACAGAGCATCATCCTGTTCCAGGACACCTCGCTGGTCTATACCGTCGGCCTGATGGACTTCCTCAATTCGGCCCGTTCGCGCGGCGACATCATCGGCCAGGCCAACGAGTTCCTGATTTTCGCCGGCCTGGTCTACTTCGTCGTAAGCTTCACCGCCTCGTTCGCCGTCAAACGTCTGCAGAAAAGGTTAACCGTATGATTTCCATCAAGAATGTCAGCAAGTGGTATGGCGACTTCCAGGTCCTGACCGACTGCTCCACCGAGGTTGCGAAAGGCGAAGTGGTGGTGGTCTGCGGGCCGTCGGGCTCGGGCAAGTCGACCCTGATCAAGTGCGTCAACGCACTGGAACCCTTCCAGAAGGGCGACATCGTCGTCGACGGCACCTCCATCGCCGATCCGAAGACCAACCTGCCCAAGCTGCGCTCGCGGGTCGGCATGGTGTTCCAGCATTTCGAGCTGTTTCCCCACCTGAGCATCACCGAGAACCTGACCATCGCGCAGATCAAGGTACTCGGCCGCAGCAAGGAAGAAGCCACCAAGAAGGGCCTGGCCCTGCTCGAGCGCGTCGGTCTCAAGGAGCACGCGCACAAGCACCCCGGCCAGCTCTCCGGCGGCCAGCAGCAGCGCGTGGCGATCGCCCGCGCGCTGGCGATGGACCCGGTGGTGATGCTGTTCGACGAGCCGACCTCGGCGCTCGACCCGGAAATGGTCAACGAAGTGCTCGACGTGATGGTCCAGTTGGCCCACGAAGGCATGACCATGATGTGCGTGACCCACGAGATGGGCTTCGCGCGCAAGGTCGCCAACCGGGTGATCTTCATGGACCGCGGGCAGATCGTGGAAGACTGCGAGAAGGAGGAGTTCTTCGGCGACGTCAGCGCCCGCTCCGAACGTGCCCAGCAGTTCCTCGCCAAGATCCTCCCGCACTGATGTACCCGCCCTCGCCGGCCCGCCCGGCGGGGGCCTGCTCCACCCTCGCCTGCGATAACAATAAATAGGGAAAGCCCATGCAACCTGTGCTCTTCAGAACCCTGTCCCTCGGCGTCGCCATTGCCGCCGCATCCTCCTCGGCCTTCGCCGCCACGCTCGACGGCGGCGCCGTCGCCGCGCCCGACGAGTACGGCGCCAAGGTCGCCGCGCAGATCCTCAAGGCCGGCGGCAACGCGGTGGACGCCGCGGTGGCCACCGCCTTCACCCTGGCGGTCACCTACCCCGAGGCCGGCAACATCGGCGGCGGCGGCTTCATGACCCTGTACATGGACGGCAAGCCGTACTTCCTCGACTACCGCGAGGTGGCGCCGAAGGCCGCGAGCAAGACCATGTACCTGGACGACAAGGGCGAGGTGATCGAGAACCTCAGCCTGGTCGGCGCCAAGGCCGCCGGCGTGCCGGGCACCGTGATGGGCCTCTGGGAAGCCCACAAGCGGTTCGGCAAGCTGCCCTGGAGCGAGCTGCTGACCCCGGCCATCGGCTACGCGCAAAAGGGCTTCAAGGTCGCCGACAAGCAGTTCCAGTACCGCCAGGACGCCGTCGCCCTGTTCAACGGCAAGACCAACTTCGGCGACTACTTCGGCCACATGAAGGCCGGCGAGGCGTTCCTCCAGCCGGACCTGGCGAAGACCCTGGAGCGTATCGCCGACAAGGGCCCGGACGAGTTCTACAAAGGCCATACCGCCGACCTGCTGGTGGCACAGATGCAGCAGGACAAGGGACTGATCACCCACCAGGACCTCGCCGACTACAAGGTCAGGTGGCGCGAACCGATGCGCGTCGACTGGCAGGGCAACACGCTCTATACCGCGCCGCTGCCAAGCTCCGGCGGGATCGCCCTGGCCCAGTTGCTGGGCATCAAGGAAAACCGTGCCGCCGACTTCAAGGGCGTCGAGCTGAACTCCGCGCGCTACATCCACCTGCTGGCGGAGATCGAGAAACGCGTGTTCGCCGACCGCGCCGACTACCTCGGCGACCCGGACTTCTCCAAGGTCCCGGAGGCGCGCCTGACCGATCCGGCATACCTGAAGCAGCGTGCCGCCGAGGTCAATCCGACGGCGATCTCGCCGACCGAGAAGGTCCGTCCCGGCCTGGAGCCGCACCAGACCACGCACTTCTCCATCGTCGACGCCGACGGCAACGCGGTGAGCAACACCTACACCCTCAACTGGGACTTCGGCAGCGGCGTGGTGGTCAAGGGCGCTGGCTTCCTGCTCAACGACGAGATGGACGACTTCAGCGCCAAACCGGGCGTGGCCAACGCCTTCGGCGTGGTCGGCAGCGACGCCAACGCCATCGAGCCGGGCAAGCGCATGCTCTCCTCGATGAGCCCGAGCATCGTCACCCGCGACGGCAAGGTCAGCCTGGTGGTCGGCACTCCCGGCGGCTCGCGGATCTTCACCTCGATCTTCCAGGTGCTGAACAACATCTACGACTTCCACCTGCCGCTGGAGAAGGCCGTGGCCGCGCAGCGCGTGCACCACCAGTTGCTGCCCAAGGACACGATCTACTACGACGCCTACGCGCCGCTCGCCGGCAAGGTCGCCGAGGAGCTGAAGGCGATGGGCTACACCCTGGAGGACCAGGGCTGGAACATGGGCGATATCCAGGCCATCCGCGTCGACGGCAAGGCCCTGGAGACCGCCTCCGATCCCCGTGGCCGCGGCGTCGGCCTGGTGGTGAAACCCTGACAGGACGGCGGGCGGCCGACGCCGCCCGCGCCTGATTGCGTGCAACGACGATAACCCTACCAACCTACCGACACGAGATATCGCCATGAAGCCATTGCTCCACGCGTTCGCCCCCGGTGTTATGGCCCTGATGCTCCTGCTGCCGCAGGCCGCCCAGGCCAAGGAAGTCGCACCGCAACAGAAACTGTCCAACGTGGTCATCCTGGCCACCGGCGGCACCATCGCCGGCGCCGGCGCCAGCGCCGCCAACAGCGCCACCTACACCGCCGCCAAGGTGCCGGTCGACCAGTTGCTGGCCAGCGTGCCGCAGCTCAAGGACATCGCCAACGTCCGCGGCGAACAGGTGTTCCAGATCGCCTCGGAAAGCTTCACCAACGAGAACCTGCTGGAACTGGGCAAGACCGTCGCCAAGCTGGCCGATAGCGACGACGTCGACGGCATCGTGATCACCCACGGTACCGACACCCTGGAAGAGACCGCCTACTTCCTGACCCTGGTCGAGCACACCGAGAAGCCTATCGTGGTGGTCGGCTCGATGCGCCCGGGCACCGCGATGTCCGCCGACGGCATGCTCAACCTGTACAACGCCGTGGCGGTGGCCGGCGACAAGTCGGCACGCGGCAAGGGCGTGCTGATCACCATGAACGACGAGATCCTCTCCGGCCGCGACGCGAGCAAGATGGTCAACATCAAGACCGAAGCGTTCAAGAGCCCGTGGGGCCCGCTGGGCATGGTGGTCGAGGGCAAGAGCTACTGGTTCCGCGCACCGGTGAAGCGGCACACGGTGAACTCCGAGTTCGACATCAAGCAGATCTCCGCGCTGGCTCCGGTGGAAATCGCCTACAGCTACGGCAACGTCAGCGACACCGCCTACAAGGCCCTGGCCCAGGCCGGCGCCAAGGCGATCATCCATGCCGGCACCGGCAACGGCTCGGTGCCCGCGCGCGTGGTGCCGACCCTGCAGGAACTGCGCAAGCAGGGCGTGCAGATCATCCGCTCCTCGCACGTCAATGCCGGCGGCTTCGTCCTGCGCAACGCCGAGCAGCCGGACGACAAGAACGACTGGATCGTCGCCCACGACCTGAACCCGCAGAAGGCGCGCATCCTGGCCGCGGTCGCGATGACCAAGACCCAGGACAGCAAGGAGCTGCAACGGATCTTCTGGGAATACTGAGTGAACCCTTCCGGCGCCGCCTGCCGGCCGTGCCGGAAAACCGCCCGCTCCGCCGCCCATCGTGGCGGCGGGCTGGCCTAGCCGCGACGACTGTGATGGAATCCCCCGACCCGCCCTGCAGCGTACCTCCGTCACTGACCGTGAAGCCCCGCCTCGTCCGCCAGTTGCTGCTCCCCATTCCCCTGCTCCTGCTGATGCTCGGCTTCGGCTACGGCGGCTACCGGATCAGCGAGAGCGCCGGCATCCGTGCCCTCGCCGAGAATGGCGAACGCCAGCTGGAGCTGCATGCACGGACGGTCGAGAGCGAGATCAGCAAGTACACCTACCTGCCCAGCCTGCTGGAGCTGGAGCGCAGCGTCAGTCACCTGCTCACCGACCCGACGCCATACCGGCGCAACCAGGTCAACGCCTACCTCGAAGGCCTCAACCGCCGCGCCGGCAGCCGCGCGGTGTACCTGCTGGACACCAACGGCCGGGTCCTGGCCACCAGCAACTGGAGCGACCCGGACAGCTACCTCGGCGAGGACCTGTCGTTCCGCGCCTACTGGCAGGACGCGATGAAGGGCAAGCCGGGCCGCTTCTACGGCATCGGCAGCACCCGCGGCGAGCCGGGCTACTACCTGGCCCACGGCCTGGTCCACGGCGGCCGGATCATCGGCGTGGCGGTAGTCAAGGTGAAGATGGACGCCCTCGAGGAACGCTGGGAGAAGGCGCGCCTGGAAGCCTTCGTCAGCGACGAGAACGGCATCATCATCCTCTCCAGCAACCCCGCCCTGCGCCTGAAGGCGGTGCGCTCCCTGAGCGCCGACGACAAGGAGCGCCTGGCGCGCAGCATGCAGTACTACTGGTGGGCGCTGAACGAGTGGCAACCGCTGCAGCGCGAGCCGCTGGCCGCCGGTGTGGAGAAGCTCAGCTTCCCCGCCGATGAGCAGCATCCGCGCGGCGAAGCGGTCACCTACCTGGCGCAGACCCGCGCGCTGAACGACACACCGTGGAACCTGACCCTGCTCAGCCCGCTGGAAGACCTGCGCCGCGACGCGGTGCGCAACGGCATGCTGGCCGCCATCGGTTTCGCCCTCCTGGCATTCCTGCTGATCGCCTGGAACGAGCGGCGCAAGGTACTCGCCACCCGCCTCGCCGCGCGCGAGGCGCTGCAACGGGCCAACGGCGAGCTGGAAGTGAAGATCGCCGAACGTACCGCCGACCTGCAGGCCAGCAACGCACGCCTGACCGCCGAGATCCACGAGCGCCAGCAGGCCGAGGACACCCTGCGCAAGGCCCAGGACAAACTGGTCCAGGCCGGCAAGCTGGCGGTGATCGGGCAGATGTCCACCAGCATCGCCCACGAACTCAACCAACCGCTGGCGGCGCTGCGTACGCTGTCCGGCAACACCGTGCGCTTCCTCCAGCGCGGCAAGCTGGAGACCGCCAGCACCAACCTCGCCACCATCAACGAACTGGTCGACCGCATGGGCCGCATCACCGCCAGCCTGCGTGCCTTCGCCCGGCGCAGCGACGACGCCGGCCAGGCCAGCCTGGCCAAGGCGGTGGACGCGGCGCTGCTGATCCTGCACGGGCGCCTGGAGCAGGACCCGCCGACCCTGCACCGGCATTTCGACGACGTGCGCCTGGGCATCGACCAGACCCGCCTGGAACAGATCCTGGTCAACCTGCTGGCCAACGCCCTCGAC
>OKPX01000348.1_pt1 | contig 14614 bp, 12 predicted proteins | sample 1613911 | NCBI WGS metagenome assembly OKPX01 (sample SAMN04436892, study PRJEB24849) | human gut metagenome | biome: human gut; feature: NICU; material: stool | host: Homo sapiens | place: USA: Saint Louis, MO | collected 2012-02-03 | reverse complement strand
CACGCCGGGCGCGCCGCCGAGCAGCGAGCCCAGGGCGAGCGCGGCGGAGCCGGCGACGGTCTGCGCCAGCAAGGTGCGGCGCGCCGGGTTTTCGGGTTGGTGCATGGGGTTCTCCCGTATCCAGATCGATTGACGGGAGCAACGCTATGCCCGGCGCGCCCTCGGCGACAGACAGCGGAAGGCGAACCGCTGGTTCGGTTTTTCCGAACTCAGCCCGGCGGCAACAGGCCACGCTCGATGAGCGCGCGGTCCCAGGGTGCCGGATCGCCGATTTCCTCTTCGAGGAACTGGCCGAGGACGAGGATCTTCCGGGGCGTCCGTTGGGTCTTGCGGTAGACCACGGAAACCTGCCCGCCGTCCGGCGAGTAGCCAGGCAGGACCGGCAGCAGCTCGCCGGCCAGCAAGGCATCGGCGGCCAGGAAGCTCGGCAGGATCGCCAGGCCGAGCCCGGCGCGCGCACCTTCGAGCAACTGGTGCCCGGAGTCGGTGCGCATCCTCACCCGGATGCGGAACGAGGCCGGTTCGCCGTCCACCGGCAGACAGAGCATGCCGCCGGGCTCGCGGTTGTAGTAGACCAGCCCGTCGTGCGCCTGTAATTCCTCGGGATGCTGCGGCACGCCATGCCGCGCCAGGTAGTCGGGACTGGCGCAGAGCAGGTGGCGGTTGGCGGTGATCGGCCGCGCCACCAGGCAGGAGTCGTCCAGCCGGCCCATGCGCAGGGCCATGTCGAAGCGCGGTTCCTGGAGGTTGACGAAACGATCGTCGGCCTGCACGTCCACCCGCAATTGCGGATGGCGCTCGGCGAAGCGCGCCAGCAGCGGCGCCAGGTAGCGCGGAGTGAAGGCCAGCGGCGCGGAGAGGCGCAACTGGCCGCGCAGGTCGTCATCGGCGTCGAGCACCGAGGCTTCCGCCTGCTCCAGCTCCTGTAGCAGGCGGCAGGCATGTTCGTAGTAGGTGCGACCGGGGTCGGTGAGGCTCAGCGGCCGGGTGCGGTTCAGCAGCACCCGGCCCAGGCGCCTCTCCAGTTGCTGGATACGCTGGCTGACTTGCGACTTGGTGGTGCCCAGGCGGCGGGCGGCCTCGGAGAAGCTATGGGCGTCGACCACGCTGACGAAGGTGGTCATTTCGGCAAACTTGTTCATCGGTGTCCTTCTGCGATCCGCCCCCGCGGACCCCGATCATACGCTTTCCGCCGCCGCTATCCGCGCCTCGGCGACCCGACGCAGGCGGTGCATGGACTCCTCCGACTCGCGTTCGATGCGACGGCGCAGCAGGAACAGGTTGGCCAGGCGCATCGACCAGCCGTCGAAGCGGTATTCCAGGGTGCGCACGAAGCGGGTGCCGGCCGCGCTCGGCTGGCATTCGTAGCTCAGGCGCAGGTGCAGCCCCCGGTCGCCACGGGCGTTGGCGCGCCACAGGTGTCCCGGCTGGTACTCGACCACCGTCCAGGACAAGTGCCCGGCGCGGCCGCCGGCGTGGATGTCCTCCTCGAAGCGCGCGCCGGCCGGCAGCGGGCCAGCGGCGCCGTCGACCCGCAACGACGAGGGATGCCATTCCGGCCAGAGCCCCGGGCTGGCGGCGTAGGCGAGGGTCGCCTCGGGCTCGCGGGCGATCTCGATTCGGTGCTGCATGCGGGTCATGGCGTGCTCCTCGGCGGTTTCCGCTTCCCAGTGGAGGGTACCGTAGCACCAGTCCATCAACGGGAAGACCAGGTTGAAGTTGTGCGTCTGCATCAGCTCGCGACGGTGATGCAGTTCGTGCAGGCGGCGCATGTGGCGGATCCACGGCAGACGGCTGAGCGGATGCTCCGGCGGCAGGTGTTCGCAGGCGTGGAAGATCTCGTAGCTGAGGTAGCCCAGCAGCAGGGTCGCGGCGAACAGCGCGGCGAGGTTGTCGTTCAGCAGGCCGAGCAGGCTCCAGGCGAGCAGCGCGCCGAGGCTGAAGACCACCACCAGCCAGGCCGGGAACAGGATCACCCGCCAGTCGCGGGCCTGTTCGTAGCGCATCTGGCCGGCGACGAAGAAGCTGTGGTGGTCGCCGGTATGGCGCTTGTAGAACATCCGCCCCAGCGGGTGCTTGTGGTGGCCGAGGGACTTGTGGATGCGGTACTCGCCCCAGTTGAAGAACACCAGCGCGGCCGGCACCGTCAGCCATTCCAGCAGGCTCGGCTGCTCGAGTCGGGAGAGGAAGAAGACGATCCAGGCGCCGCCGTAGGCGAGGACGAAGCCGGCGTGCAGCCAGGGGTTGTAGCCGGGCCGGATGGCCGCGCGGTACTGCTGGCGAAAGGGTTGGGGATCGAAGGACATGGTCGGCATCTCGCGTGTGATTGTTATTGGCTGGGCCGCGAACCGGGCCGATCCGCCGGGGCGGAAGGGCTTGCATTCGAGTGTAGCGATGCCAGTCTTATCAGGGTAATGGATAAATAGAATGAGGATTATTCATGAAGCTGAACTTGCAGCAGCTCGACCTCAACCTGCTTCTGGTCTTCGATGCCCTGATGCGCGAACGCAACCTGTCGCGCGCGGCGATCCGCCTGCATCGCAGCCAGCCGGCGGTGAGCAACGCCCTCGCCCGCCTGCGCGAGCAGCTCGACCAGCCGCTGTTCCGGCGCACCGCCAAGGGCCTGGAACCCACCGCCGCCGCCCTCGCCCTGTACGTGCCGGTGCGCCAGGCCCTGCATCTGCTGCAGGCCGGCCTTGGCTCCCAGGAAACCTTCGATCCGCACACTGCGCGGACCTTTCGCCTGACGATGAACGACTATGCCCAGTTGCGCCTGCTGCCGGGCCTGGTGACCCGCTTGAAGACCCTGGCCCCGCGGGTGACGCTGGAGGTACGTCCCGACGAAGGCGCCTCGATCCCGGCGCAACTGGCCAGCGGCGAACTCGACCTGGCGATCGACTATCTGTACTTCGACGAGCCCGAGCTGGCCTACCGGCCGGTCGGCGAGGAACGCCTGGTGGTGATCGGCCGGCAGGGCCATCCGGCCTTCCGCGGCGGCCTCGACCGCGCGGCCTACGAGGCCGCGCAGCACGTCTCGATCCTGCCGCGGGTCGGGCGCGGCAGTCCGCTGGAGATCGTCCTCGGCTCGGCCAGGGTACAGCGCCAGGTGCAATTGCTGGTGCCTCACTACCTGACCATCCCGGCCATCGTCGCCAGCACCGAGCTGCTCGGCACCGTGCCACGCCGCCTGGCCGAGCGCTTCGCCAGCAGCCATGGTTTGCAACTGGCGGACGTCCCCTTCGAGATGGCCCCGGTGCAGGTCAACCTGATCTGGCATCGCCAGCAGGAAGCGACGCCCGGCCTGCAATGGCTGCGCGAGCAGATCGTGCAGATCGAACAGGGCTGAGTCATAGGTTGCGCGCGAGGATCAGTCTTCCGTCACTTTCGATCATTGAGCGAGGCCTTTCCCGCAACCTATGGTGAGGCTCCGCCCCGCAACCGGCCCCAGGCCGCCCCGGGGATACAGTCCAGCACCCGCCAGAGGAGCCACCGTATGACCAGCCTGCCGCTCGAAGCCAACGCCGCCGCCACCCTCGCCGAATGGCACGGGCTGATCGCCCGCCGCGACCTCTCCGGGTTGCCGCGCCTGCTGCACCCCGATGCCGTGTTCCGCTCGCCGATGGCGCACAAGCCGTATGCCGGCGCACCGGTGGTCTCGATGATCCTGAATACCGTGCTCACGGTCTTCGAGGATTTCGCCTATCACCGCCAGTTGGCCAGCGCCGACGGCCGCAGCGTGGTGCTGGAATTCAGCGCACGGGTCGGCGAACGCGAACTGAAAGGCATCGACATGATCCGCTTCGACGACGACGGCCGGATCGTCGACTTCGAAGTGATGGTCCGCCCCATGAGCGGCCTCCAGGCCCTCGGCGAGGAGATGGGCCGGCGCCTGGCCTCCTATCTGGCCGCGAGCAAGGCCTGAGGCGATAGCCTTTGGGCCAAGGCCCGACGCTGCCTTTGCCAAGAGCGCAGCGTCGGCCCGCCGCGGCGAACTCCCGACATGGGTGCAACGCCCCCGCCCTCCCGCGTTCAGCGTCGACCCAAGCCACAGCGAAGGGGCTTGGGTAGTTCCGCAGCGAACCGGGCGAGGACATTTCCCAGCAAAAACGCCAGGTCGGTACTTCGCGACCCCGCGTCCATCGCGGCCATGACCCATATCAAGGACATCGGACGGCAATTCCGCCACTGTCCTGGCATCCGTCCGTTCTTTCCCGCCCCGTGCCGCCCCAGGGCCTCCACCCGTGAGGATGCTCCATGAGCAAGATGATGAAAGCCGCCGTATTCATCCAGCCCGGCCGTATCGAGCTGGTCGACAAGCCGATTCCCGACGTGGGGCCGAACGATGCATTGGTGCGCATCACCACCACCACGCTCTGCGGCACCGACGTGCACATCCTCAAGGGCGAGTATCCGGTCGCGCCCGGCCTGACGGTGGGCCACGAGCCGGTCGGGATCATCGAAAAGCTCGGCAGCGCGGTGGTCGGCTACCGCGAAGGCCAACGCGTGATCGCCGGTGCCATCTGCCCCAACTTCAACTCCTATGCCGCCCAGGACGGCGTACCGTCGCAGGACGGCAGCTACCTGGTGGAATCCGGCCGTTGCGCCTGCCATGGCTACAAGGCGACCGCCGGTTGGCGCTTCGGCAACCTGATCGACGGCACCCAGGCCGAGTATGTGCTGGTTCCCGACGCTCAGGCCAACCTTGCCCCCATACCCGATGGTCTCAGCGACGAACAGGTGCTGATGTGTCCGGACATCATGTCCACGGGCTTCAAGGGCGCGGAGAACGCCAACATCCGCATCGGCGATAGCGTGGCGATCTTCGCCCAGGGTCCCATAGGCCTGTGCGCCACCGCCGGCGCCCGGCTGCTGGGCGCCAGCACGATCATCGCCATCGACGGCAACGCCCATCGCCTCGATATCGCCCGTGGAATGGGCGCCGACGTCACGCTGAACTTCAGGGAGTGCGACGTGATCGAGGAAATTCTCAAACTCACCGGCGGGCGCGGCGTGGATGCTTCGATCGAGGCACTCGGTACGCAATCGACCTTCGAGACCGCCCTGAGGGTGCTCAAGCCCGGCGGCACCCTTTCCAGCCTCGGGGTCTACTCGGAAGACCTGACGATTCCGTTGTCGGCCTTCGCCGCCGGCCTCGGCGACCACCGGATCAATACCGCGCTGTGCCCCGGCGGCAAGGAGCGCATGCGCCGACTGCTCAATATCGTGGCTTCGGGCCGGGTCAACCTCGGGCCTTTGGTCAGCCACGAATACCGCCTCGACGACATCGTCGCCGCTTACGACCTGTTCGCCAACCAGCGTGACAACGTACTGAAGGTGGCGATCAAGCCGCACTGAGACCGTCATCCTATACTGCTGGACGGAGGTGGCGAACCCGTCGCGAACGACGAAGCGGGTTCCACCCAGGGCGTCGGCGGCGCCCTTGCGCCGTCGCTTCGCGGGGGGATGGAGAGATACCGTCCATGAACCGAGCCAAGCTCTACCTCTGCTGCGTCGCACTACTGCTGGTGCCGGCCATCGCCGGTGCGGCGACTGCCGACTACGTCTACGGCATGCCGCTGGACGTGGCCAGGGTGCTGAGCGTCGACGAGGCGCCCAGCGATACCTGCCAGGTGGTGCGCGCCACCCTGGTGTACCTGGACTCCCACGGCGAGCGCCAGGTGTTGCACTACCTGAAGCAGGCGCGTGCGTGCAGCAACGAATGAAACCACGATAGGAAAGGACGAACGGTCAGGGTTGTCGTTTCATTTCACGAAATTTTCACCCCTGACATGGATACTGGAACCAGCTGAAGGACCAGCGCCCCATTGCATAGAGCCCACCATCGAGTGGGCTTTTTGCATTCCGGGCCGCGTATCGCCTGGCCTTGGGCTCAATCCCGCTCTTCCCTGCGCAGCAGTTCGCGCTTGCGCTCCACGCCCCAGCGGTAGCCGGAAATGTCGCCGTCGCGACGTACCACCCGGTGGCAGGGAATCGCCACCGCGATCCGGTTCGCCGCGCAGGCCTGGGCCACCGCACGCACCGCTCGCGGCGCGCCGATCCGTTCGGCGATCTGCGCATAGCTCGCCGTGCTGCCCGGCGGTATTTCCCGCAGTGCCTGCCAGACCCGTTCCTGGAACGCCGTACCGCGTACGTCCAGCGGCAGGTCCAGTCCCAGTTGAGGCGACTCGACGAAGCCCACCACCTGCGCCACCAGCCGTTCGAAGTCGGCGTCGCCGCCGAGTAGCTGGGCGCGCGGGAACTGGTCCTGCAACTCGCGCAGCAATGGCTCCGGCTCCTCGCCGAGGAGGATCGCGCAGATGCCGCGCTGGCTCTGCGCCACCAGGATCGCGCCCAGCGAGCATTGGCCGATGGCGAAACGGATCGCCGCGCCGGCGCCGCCATCGCGGTAATCGCGCGGGCGCATGCCGAGGCGTTGCGACGAGGACTCGTAGAAGCGGCTGTTGGAGTTGAAACCGGAGTCGTAGATCGCCTCGGTCACCGAGGCGGACGCCTGGCCCAGGCGCTCGCGCAGGCGCCGGGCACGATAGGCCGAGGCGTAGGCCTTGGGCGTCAGGCCGGTTTCGGCCTTGAACAGACGATGGAAGTGGAACGGACTCATGCCCAGTCGGGCGGCCAGCGCCTCCAGTGCCGGCGGCGTCTCCGCCGTCTCGATCATCCGGCAGGCCTGCGCCACCCGCTCGGCGCGCTGCTCCGCCGCCAGTCTGCGGTCGCCGGCGGCGCGCCGGCTGGGCCGATAGCCGGCGGCCTCGGCGGCCTCGGCAGTGGCGAAGAACTCGACGTTCTCGCGCCTGGGCCGACGCGCCGAGGAACTCGGACGGCAATAGACCCCAGTGGTCTTCACCGCATAGACGAACGCCCCGTCCGCCGCCGCGTCGCGCGTCAGCACGGCGGCCCAGCGCTGTTCGTCGGTGTGGTAGGCGTTGCAAGGATCGGGCTGCTGGCTCATGGCGTTTCCCCTGTGGGAGCGGATGATGCCCGCAGACTAATTCGCCGTTCAAGCGCAAGAACTCCGGTTCTTGCGCTTGAATTCGAGCGAGGCCGTGCGTCCGGCTTCGGCAGGCGCGGGAGGCCGCCGGCTTGCCTACCCATCGCCAGGCTCCATAATGGCCCGCTCGAACCGGCGGAAGGACTGGGAACATGGCGTTCAAACGGATAGCACTGGCCTACTGCGTGCAACTGGATCGGGTGATCTCCATCGCCAGTGCCCGCCGCGAATACTTCTCCCAGGCCGAGCCGCGCAAACGCTTCGACTTCCTCTGCTCCAGCGAAGGGTGCCGGGCACAGGGGATCAAGGTATCGGCGAGCAACTACGACAAGCTGCCGCAGGACACCCGCAAGGCCGCGCACTTCAGCAAGTTCCCGCACTCCACCCACCTGCCGAACTGCGAGTGGTTCGTCGAGGACGACGAGGACGCTCTGCGCCCGGGCGAATCCGCCGAGGAGGCCGGCCAGCGGCGCATCCGCGACAAGCTGGACGCCTACGTCGAGGAATTCGATCCGGCCATCGCCGAGGAAGCCGCGCCGCCACCAGCGGACCCGGACGCCGAGGAACAGCCGCCGGCCTCCGCCGCAGTGCGCACCGACGCTCCCGCCGCGCCTCGGCAGAGAACGCAACGGCCACGGCGCACCCGCGATTTCGAACTGCTCGTCGACACCTTCCGCCAGGCCCGCGCCGAGCTGCCGGCGGAAGAGTTCAAGCAACTGGACATCCGCATCAGCGGCCTCGGCCGGATAGCGCTGCGCGCCTATTTCCAGCACATCGGCTATGCCACCCCGGGCAGCGCCGGCAAGGTATTCTACGGCGGCGCCGACCTGGTCCGGCGCTACGGTGCGCCGAGCCGGCCGCAGGGCTTCCGCTTCAAGTTCCGCGACCGCATCGACGGCAAGCCGGTATTCCTCTACGTCGCTCCGGAAACCTTGCAGGGCTATCCGCATCGGCGCTACCTCGAAGACATCCTCGGTTGCGCCGAAACGGTGCGCTACTTCACCCTCTACGCCCTCGGGCGGCTCATCGAAGCGCCGAGCGGCAAGAGCTACAGCCTGGAGCCGGATGCCCTGCGCCACCTGGCGATCATCCCCGGTCCGGCGAAGGACGACGCCCCTCAGAGCTCGTCGTAGAGTCGGTCGCTGACCAGCATGTGCCCCGGCGCGTGACTGATGTACAGCTCCGGCTGAACCTCGGCGAGCACCGCCTGGGGCGTGACCCCGCAGGCCCAGAACAGCGGGATCTCGTCCGCCGCGAGCGGCACCGGGTCGCCGTAGTCGGGCCGCGCCAGGTCGCGGATGCCGATCAGCGCCGGATCGCCCAGGTGCAGCGGTGCGCCATGGGTCATAGGGAAGCGGCTGGTGACCTGGATCGCCCGGATCGCCTCGGCGGCCTTCAACGGCCGCATCGATACCACCGTGGGCCCGGCCAGGCGACCGCTCGGCCGGGTAGCGATGGAGCTGCGGTACATCGCCACGTTGCGCCCCAGCTCGAGGTGGCGCAGGCCGATGCCGGCGTCGAGCAACGCCTGTTCGAAGGAGAACGAGCAGCCGATGGCGAAGGCGACGAAATCCGCTTCCCAGAAGGTGCCGATGTCGCTCACCTCGACGGGCTCCTGACCGCGTCGATGCACCCTGTAGCGCGGCAGGTCGCTGCGCACGTCGATATCCGCGCCGAGCCTGGCGAAGTGCGGCGAGCCGGGTTCGCTGACGTCGAGCAGCGGGCAGGCCCGGGGGTTCAGGGCACAGAAGCGAAGGAACTCGTCGGCCCAGGATTTCTGCAGGATCACCAGGTTGGCCTGCAAGTGGCGCTGGCCGAGGCCGCTGGTATGGCCGGTGTAGTCGCCGCGGCGGATCAGTTGGCGCAGGACCGGCGGCGGCAGTTGCGCGAGTTCGTGGAAGGTCGGTTCGGGCATGGCGGCTCCGTGCGCTGGCGGACGTCGTTGTTGGCAGGTTTGTAGAAGCGGACGGCGGTCAGCGTCCAACGAGATTTTTCCGCCGGGGGCGATCGGAAAATCCGAATCAGCGCGAACGCAGCCGCCCCACTCCTTTCTTCAGCGGCGCCAGGAGCATGCACTCCGGGCCGACGTTGGCCGCGTAGTCGGCCAGCACCGCCTTGCTCAGCTCCACCACTTCGTCCACCAGTTCCAGGCCGGTGCCGCCGCGCCAGGACACCACCACCGGCAGGTTCGGCGGCGGCGGGCCGAGGCGCAGCAGGGTCAGTTCGCCGCGTTCCAGTTCCTGGCTGACCAGCGCCGGCGGCAAGGCGCCGACGCCGAAGCCGTCGCGCAGCAGGCGGGTCATCGCCGCCACCGAGTTCACGCAGTTCAGGCGCGGCGCCGCGACGCCGTTGGCGTGCAGCAGGCCAAGCACGTCCTGGTGCGGCCGCGAGTGCTTGGAGAAGGTCACCACCCGCTCCCGCGCCAGGTCCGCCAGCGAGGCGTAGTCGCGGTGGTAGATCGAGCCGGTGGAAACGATCCAGCGCAGCGGATAGCTGCCCAGTTCGAGGTTCAGCACCGACTCGTGGCGCAGCGAGTCGGTCTGGAAGATCAGGTCCAGGTAGCCCTTCTGCAACTGCTCGGAGAGGTTGCGCGCGGTGTCCGCCATCAGCTCGATCTCCACCGCCGGGAAGGTTTCCGTGACCCTGGCCACCAACGGGCTCAGCCAGGTGTGGATGACCGTGTCCATGGCGCCGATACGAATCCGTCCCTGGGTGCTGGCTCCGGTGTCGAGCGACTGCTTCAGCGCGTGCATGGTGTCCATCATCCGCTCGGCGTAGGCCAGTACCTTGTCGCCTTCCGGGGTCAGGGTCACGCCACGCGAGTCGCGGACGAACAGTTTCACGCCGAGTTCGTCCTCCAGCACGGCGATCCGGCTGGAAATGGAAGCCTGGGTGCTGAACAGCTTCTCCGCGGTGAGGCGGAAGCTCTTCAGGCGCGCGACCCAGACGAAGGTCTCGAGGAATTTCAGGTTCATGTGGCGGGTACCGACGGGCAAGGGACACAAGGTGGCGGGAGCGAGCAGCTTCCATGCCAGCGCCCACCTTCCGGCGGCACATGATCGACGCATGACGGCTTGCTCCGCCATCGAAATTTCTTATCCCCGGCGGCCGCATAAATTAGTTGGACGCTCGCTGGCCAGCCTCGAAGAATGCGACCACCGGGTGCGACGGCGCCCACCGAATCTTCATAACACCAATAACGACGATCGGTGCCCCCATGGAAAAACACATGACCCTCGACGCCGGCCCGGACGCTTCCCGGGACGGTCATTTCGGCTGGTATCGCGCCCTCGACAAGCAGGAACGCCGGGCCTTCTGGAGCTGCAAGATCGGCTACGGCCTGGACGGCATGGACACCCAGATGCTCAGCTTCGTGATCCCTACCCTGATCGCCCTGTGGGGGATCGGCACCGGCGAAGCCGGCTTCATCCACACCATGACCCTGCTCGCCTCCGCCGCCGGCGGCTGGATCGCCGGGATCCTCTCCGACCGCATCGGCCGGGTGCTGACCCTGCAACTGACGGTGCTCTGGTTCGCCTTCTTCACCTTCCTCTGCGGCCTCGCGCAGAACTACGAGCAGTTGCTGGTCGCACGGACCCTGATAGGCTTCGGCTTCGGTGGCGAATGGACCGCCGGCGCGGTACTCATCGGCGAAGTGATCAAGGCCCGCGACCGCGGCAAGGCGGTCGGCCTGGTGCAGTCCGGCTGGGCCATCGGCTGGGGCCTCACCGCCATCCTCTACTCGCTGATGTTCAGCCTGCTGCCGCCGGAAGAGGCCTGGCGCGCGCTGTTCATGCTCGGCCTGTTGCCGGCGCTGTTCGTCCTGGTGGTACGCCGGCTGGTCAAGGAACCGGAGATCTACCGCGAGGCCAGGCAACGCAACCAGGGCGCCGACAAGGTCAGCTTCTACGAGATCTTCGCCCCCGGGATGCTCAGCATCACCCTGCGCGCCTCGCTGCTGACCACCGGCGCGCTCGGCGGCTACTACGCCATCACCGCCTGGCTGCCGACCTTCCTCAAGACCGAACGCGGGCTGACCGTGCTCGGCACCAGCGGCTACCTGGCGATGGTGATCCTCGGCTCCTACGTCGGCTACGTGGTCAGTGCCTTCCTCACCGACCTGATCGGGCGCAAGAAGAACTTTGTCCTGTTCGCCGTCGGCTCCTTCACCGTGGTCCTGCTCTACACCCAGTTGCCGGTGAGCAACGGCGCCATGCTCTGGCTCGGTTTCCCGCTCGGCTTCTTCGCCTCGGGCATCTTCAGCGGCATGGGCTCGTTCCTCACCGAACTGTTCCCAACCCGCATCCGCGGCTCCGGCCAGGGCTTCTGCTACAACGCCGGGCGCGCCATCGCCGCGCTGTTCCCGATGCTGATCGGCATGCTCGGCCAGAAGCTCTCGCTGGGCCTGGGGATCGGCGCCTTCGCCGCGGTCTCCTACGGCGTGGTGATCCTCGCCGCCCTCAGCCTGCCGGAAACCCGCGGCAAGCAACTGGAACTCTGAGCCGTCGACCGAGGAAATCCCAGCATGCATCCCACTCCCCGCCTGGCTGCCGCGCTGCTCGCCGGCAGCGGGCTGGGCTGGCCGCTGCTCGCCCAGGCCGACCTGGTCGAGGACAGCCACGCCAGCCTCGAACTGCGCAACTTCTACTTCAACCGCGACTTCCGCCAGAGCGGCGCGCGCGACAACGCCGACGAATGGGCGCAGGGCTTCCTCCTGCGCCTGGAGTCCGGCTTCAGCGAAGGCACCGTCGGCTTCGGCGTCGACGCCATCGGCCTGCTCGGCTTCAAGCTCGACTCCGGCGGCGGCAGCGGCGGAACCGGGCTGCTGCCGGCCGACGGCTCCGCCGGCGGCTCCCAGGATGACTACGCCAAGCTCGGCCTGACCGCCAAGGCGCGGGTCTCCAACAGCCTGCTCAAGGTCGGCGCGCTGCACTTCAAGAGCCCGCTGGTCTCGGCCAACGACACCCGCCTGCTGCCGGAACTGTTCCGCGGCGCGCTGATCGACGTGCAGGAGATCGACGGCCTGACCCTGCGCGGCGCGCACCTGGACCGCAACAAGCTGAACAGCTCCAGCGACTACCAGGTGTTCAGCGCCAACCGCATCGGCGGGCGCAGCGATGCCTTCGACTTCGCCGGCGGCGACTATCGCCTGACCCCGGCGCTGACCGCCAGCCTGCACCAGGGTCGGCTCAGGGACATCTACCGGCAGACCTTCGCCGGCCTGGTACACACCCTCGACCTCGGCGGACAGCGTTCGCTCAAGAGCGACCTGCGCTTCGCCCGGGCCAGCGAGGACGGCGGCTTCCGCGAACTGGACAACCGCGCCTTCGGCGCCCTCTTCAGCCTGCGCCTGGGCGCCCACGCGGTGGCCGCCGGCTACCAGCGGATCAGTGGCGACGATCCCTATCCCTACATCGCCGGCAGCGACCCGTACCTGGTCAACTTCATCCAGATCGGCGACTTCGGCAACGTCGACGAGCGTTCCTGGCAACTGCGCTACGACTACGATTTCGGCGCGCTCGGCCTGCCCGGCCTGAGCTTCATGAGCCGCTACGTCTCCGGCGACAACGTCGCCCGCGGCGCGGCCAACGACGGCAAGGAATGGGAACGCAACACCGACCTCGGCTACGTGGTGCAGAGCGGGCCGCTGAAGAACCTCGGGGTGAAATGGCGCAACGCCACGGTGCGTTCGAATTTCGCCAACGACCTCGACGAAAATCGCCTGATCCTCAGCTACAGCCTGACGCTGTGGTGAGGTCCGGCGAGCAATGACCTGAAGGAACCTGCATGAACAACCTGTTGTTGAACTGCGATATCGGCGAGAGCTTCGGTGCCTGGCGCATGGGCCTGGACGCCGAGGTGATGCCGCTGATCGATTGCGCCAACATCGCCTGCGGCTTCCACGCCGGCGATCCCGGCACCATGCGCCGCACCGTGGCCCTGGCGGTGGAGCATGGCGTGCGCATCGGCGCGCACCCCGGCTACCCCGACCTGGTCGGCTTCGGCCGGCGCTCGCTGGCCTGCTCGGCGCAGGAAGTGGAAGACCTGCTGCTCTACCAGATCGGCGCCCTCGACGGACTCTGCCGCGCCCAGGGCACGCGGGTACGCTACGTCAAGCCGCATGGCGCGCTGTACCAGGACATGATGCGCGACCCGGCGATCCTCGCCGCCGTGCTGCGCGCACTGGCGGCCTACGACCGCACCCTGCCGCTGATGCTGATGAGCACCCGCGACAACACCGCGGCGCGCGCGCTGGGCGAGGCCCACGGCATCGAGCTGTGGTTCGAGGCGTTCGCCGACCGCGCCTACGACGGCGCCGGCTACCTGGTCTCGCGCAGCCAGCCCGGCGCGGTACACCACGACGCCGAGACGGTGCTCGCCCAGGCCCTCCTGCTGGCCCGTGGCGCGGCGCTGCGAGCCAGCGACGGCAGCGCCCTGGCGCTGGAGGCGCAGACCCTCTGCGTACACGGCGACAACCCCGCCTCGCTGGCTGCGGTGCGGCGCATCCGCGACGCCCTGGAGGCGGCATGAGCCAACCGCAACCGCGCATCGAGGTGGCCGCCATCGACAGCTTCGTCCTGCGCCTGTTCGAGCGCATCGACGAAGCCAACATGCCCTGGCTGCTGGCGGCGGAGGAAAACCTGCGGGCGGCGTTCGGCGCCGCCCTGCTCGACCTGGTGCCGTCCTACACCACCCTGCTCCTGCAATACGACCTGCTCCAGCTCGACCCCGGCGAAGCCCGCGCGCGGATCGCCGCGGCGCTGTCCGACTTGCACCCGAGACGCCAGGACGGCGGCCGCCTGCACATCCTGCCGACCTGGTACGACCCGCGGGTCGGCCCCGACCTGGAACCCCTGGCGCGGCGCAAGCAGCTCGGCGTCGCCGAGCTGATCCGCCGCCACAGCCAGCGCGAGTATCGGGTCTTCGCCCTCGGTTTCAGCCCCGGCTTCGCCTTCATGGGGCTGGTCGAGGAAGCCCTGGCGGCACCCCGCCTGGCGACTCCCCGGCAACGCATCGCCGCCGGCAGCGTCGGCATCGCCGAGCGCCAGACGGCGGTCTATCCGCAGGCCTCGCCAGGCGGCTGGAACCTGCTCGGGCGCTGCCCGGTGCGCCTGTGCGACCTCACCCTGGACGGCTACAGCCTGCTGCGCGCCGGCGACCGGGTGCGTTTCGAACCCATCGGACACGCCGAATTCGTCCGTCTCGGCGGCGACGACACGCCCCTGGAGGTCCAGGCATGAACGACTCCATCCACGGCGGCCTGCGGGTGTGCCAGAGCACCCCGCTGGTCCAGTTGCAGGATCGCGGCCGCTTCGGCTGCCGCCATCTCGGCGTGACCCAGGGCGGCGCCCTCGACTGGCTGTCCATGGGCTGGGCCAACTGGCTGCTGGGCAATCCCCTGGACGCCGCGGTGATCGAGATCGCCCTCGGCGGTTTCGTCGCCGAATGCCGTGCCGACGGCTGGTTGGCCCTGGCCGGCGGCGACCTCGGCACGACCCTCGATGGCCAGCCGCTACCGGCCTGGGGCGCGTTCGCCGTGCGCGGCGGCCAGCGCCTGGCCTTCGCCCACCCACGCCAGGGCGCCCGCGCCTACCTGGCGGCGCCCGG
>OKPX01000343.1_pt1 | contig 14981 bp, 10 predicted proteins | sample 1613911 | NCBI WGS metagenome assembly OKPX01 (sample SAMN04436892, study PRJEB24849) | human gut metagenome | biome: human gut; feature: NICU; material: stool | host: Homo sapiens | place: USA: Saint Louis, MO | collected 2012-02-03 | reverse complement strand
TGGGTGGCCTGGGTGAAGATGGTCGAGATCAGCCGCTGGCCGAAGGCGTTGTAGAGCACGCTGTCGATGTCGGAGAGCTTCACGCCGAGGCGCGAGGCGGTGTCGCGGTCGATGTTCAGGTAGGCCTGCAAGCCCTTGTCCTGCCAGTCGCTGGCGACGTCGGCGAGCTGCGGCAACTCCTGCAGCCGCGCCACCAGCTTCGGCACCCACTCGGCGAGCACGTCCGGGTCGGCGTCCTGCAAGGTGAACTGGTACTGGGTGCGGGCGACCCGGTCCTCGATGGTCAGGTCCTGCACCGGCTGCATGTACAGCTTGATCCCGGGCAGGTGGTCGAGTTCGGGCTGCAGGCGCTGGATCACTTCGCTGGCGGTGACGTCGCGCTCGCTGTGCGGCTTGAGGTTGATCAGCAGGCGGCCGGTGTTGAGGGTCGGGTTGCTGCCGTCGACGCCGATGTAGGAGGACAGGCTGGCCACCGCCGGGTCCTTCAGCACCACCTCGGCAAGGGCGCGCTGGCGCTCGGACATGGCCTGGAAGGAGATCGACTGCGGCGCTTCGGCGACGCCCTGGATCACCCCGGTGTCCTGCACCGGGAAGAAGCCCTTGGGCATGGCCAGGTAGAGCAGCGCGGTCAGCGCCAGGGTGGCGATGGCCACCAGCAGGGTCAGCGGCTGGTGCCGCAGGACCACCCGCAGGGCCTTGGCGTATTGTGCGATCAGGCCATCGATGACCCGCCCCGCGGCGCGCGCGAAGCGGCCCTGCTGGTCCTCGTCGATGTGGCGCAGCAGCTTGGCGCTGAGCATCGGCGTAAGGGTCAGGGAGACGAAGCCGGAAATCAGGATCGCCACCGCCAGGGTGATGGCGAACTCGCGGAACAGCCGCCCGGCGACGTCGCCCATGAACAGCAGCGGGATCAGCACGGCGATCAGCGAGAAGGTCAGCGAGATGATGGTGAAGCCGATCTGCTTCGAGCCCTTGAGCGCCGCTTCCAGCGGCGAGTCGCCCTGCTCCAGGTAGCGGGCGATGTTCTCCACCATGACGATCGCGTCGTCGACCACGAAGCCGGTGGCGATGGTCAGCGCCATCAGGGTCAGGTTGTTGATCGAGAAGCCGGACAGGTACATCACGCCGAAGGTACCGATCAGCGACAGCGGCACGGCGAAGCTGGGAATCAGGGTGGCGTAGACGTTGCGCAGGAACAGGAAGGTGACCATCACCACCAGCGCCACCGCCAGCGCCAGCTCGAACTGCACGTCCTTGACCGAGGCGCGGATGGTGGTGGTGCGGTCGGTCAGCACCTGCACGTCGAGATTGCCCGGCAGGGTCGATTGCAGCTGCGGCAGCAGCGCCTTGATCCGATCGACCACCTCGATCACGTTGGCCCCCGGCTGGCGCTGGATGTTCAGCACCACCGCCGGCAGGTTGTTGGCCCAGGCGGCCAGGCGCACGTTCTCGGCGTCGTCCTCGACGCTGGCGACGTCGCGGATGCGCAGCGGCGAGCCGTTCTTGTAGGCGATGATCAGGTCGCGGTAGGCGTCGGCCGAGCGCAACTGGTCGTTGGCGTCCAGGGTCGAGGCACGGGTCGGGCCGTCGAAGCTGCCCTTGGGGCCGTTGAGGTTGTTGCTGGTCACCGTGCTGCGCAGGTCCTCCAGGCTCAGCCCCGCCGCCGCCAGCGCCGTCGGGTTGGCGCGCACCCGCACCGCCGGGCGCTGGCCGCCGCTGATGCTGACCAGGCCGACCCCGGAGATCTGCGAGATCTTCTGTGCCAGGCGGGTATCCACCAGGTCCTGGATCTGCGGCAGCGGCATGCCGTCGGACATCACCGCCAGGGTCAGGATCGGTGCGTCCGCCGGATTCACCTTGCTGAACACCGGCTGGTTCGGCAGGTCGTTGGGCAGCAGGCTCTGCGCGGCGTTGATCGCCGCCTGGACTTCCTGCTCGGCGACATCGAGGTTGCTCTGCAGGCTGAATTGCAGGGTGATCACCGAGGCGCCGCCGGAACTGCTGGAAGACATCTCGTTGAGCCCCGGAATCTGCCCGAGCTGGTTCTCCAGCGGCGCGGTGATCGACGAGGTCATGATCTCCGGGCTGGCGCCGGGGTACAGGGTGACCACCTGGATGGTCGGGTAGTCCACTTCCGGCAACGCCGAGATCGGCAGGAAGCGGTAGGCGATCAGGCCCGAGAGCAGGATCGCCACCATCAGCAGGGTGGTCGCGACCGGCCGCAGGATGAACGGGCGGGACGGGTTCATTCAGCGCTCCCGCTACCCACCGAGTCGCCCTGGAGGCCGCTGGGGCGGCCAGTCTGCGGTTTCTGCGGCTCGCCCTCGAGGACCTGCGGGGAGGCCTCGGCGACACGCACTTCCATACCGTCGCGCAGGCGGTCGGTGCCTTCCACCACCACCTGCTCGCCGGCCTTCAGGCCGCTTTCCACCACCACCCGCTCGTTCTCGCTGGTGCCGATGGCGACGCTGCGCTGGCTGACCTTGTTGTCGGCGCCGACCACGTACACATAGATACCGTTGGTGCCGCGCTGCACGGCGTTGGCTGGAATGGTCAGCACGCCCTTGAGGGTCTGCGCCAGCAGGCGCACGTTGACGAACTGGTTGGGGAACAGCTTGCCGTCGGCGTTCTCGAAGCGCGCCTTGAGCTTGACCGTGCCGGTGGTGGTGTCGATCTGGTTGTCCAGGGTGGTCAGGGTGCCTTCGGCGAGAACCTTGTCCTGGTTGCGGTCCAGCGCGGTGACCGCCAGCTTGCCGGGGCCGTTCATCTGCTCGACGACGGTGCCGATCTGCTGCTGCGGCAGGCTGAACACCACCGAGATCGGCTTGACCTGGGTGATCACCACCAGCGGCGTGGTATCGCCGCTGGTGACCAGGTTGCCGATGTCCACCTGGCGCAGGCCGAGGCGCCCGGAAATCGGTGCGCGGACCTCGGTGAAGGTCAGATTGAGGCGGGCGTCGTCGACCTGGCCCTGGTTGGTACGGATGGTGCCCTGCAACTGGCGGACCTGGGCTTCCTGGGTATCCAGGGTCTGCTTGGCGATCGAGTCCTCGGCGTACAGCCCCTTGTAGCGCTGCAGGTCGATCTCGGCGTTCTTCAGTTGCGCCTGGTTCTGCATCAGCGTGCCCTCGGCCTGGGCCAGCGCCGCCTTGTAGGTGCGCGGGTCGACCACCGCCAGCAGGTCGCCGGCCTTGACCTCCTGCCCCTCCTGGAACAGCACCTTGACCAGCTCGCCGTTGACCCGCGGCTTGACGTTCACCGTGTTGAAGGCGGTGACGGTGCCAAGCGCGTTGAAATGCAGCGCCAGGTCGCCCTGCTCCACCCTGGCCACGCCGACGGTGAGCGCGTTGGCCTTGGGCAGCGCGGCGCCCGGCTTGCCGCCGCGACCGGGTCGCCCGTCGGAGGACGGTGCCGAGGCGGGCGCCGCCAGCCACATCACCAGGCCGATCACGGCGGCGAAGGCCAGGGCGGTGATCAGCCACGGGCGCAGGGTACGGAACTTGGATTTACCGGTCGTTGGAGTCATGGTTCTTCTTCAGGCTTAGAACGGAGGCGCTTTTTCCAGGCTGCACGATAAGCATTGCAGGGGCCCAGGCAAAGCCTCTTTACCCGCTATTTACCCTTGCTTTACCGATAGTTAGGCATTCCGCCCGCATGCTTCGGCGAGCCACCCGCAGCCTGGCACCAGGCTATGACAACAAACGGCTTGCTCCGTTACGGACGAAGGCTTGAAATAGAGCGTTCTGCATTCGCCCACTCCGCAATCGGCCAGGGACGCACAGATGATCGACCCGTTGAAACACCGCTTCGCGGCGCTCCGCAGTCGCGCCGAATTCCACTCCTTGCGCTACGTCCAGCGTAGCGGCGAGTACCTCTCGGTGCGCCGCAACGTCAACGAACCGCCGCACTTCAGCCAGGACCGCGGCGCCATGCTCTGCGTACGGCTGAACGGCGTGGAAGCCTACGCCGCCACCAACGATCTCTCCGCGGCCGGCCTGCAGGCCGCCCTGGAGCAGGCCGAACGGCAAGCCGAGCGGATCGCCCGGCACGCCCTGTTCGACGTCCGCGGATTGCCGCCGGCAAGCGGCCGCTCGCAGTATCGCTCGCCGAACCAGGACGCCCCTTTCCCCTCCCTCGCCGAGTGCTACGAACTGCTCGCCGAGGAGTCCGCCAAGGTGCCGCGCGACGAGCGCCTGGTGAACTGGAGCGTATTCCTCGAAGTCAGCCGCCAGGAACAGCTCTACCTGAACAGCGCCGGCGCCGAGCAATACCACGAGCAGCGCTTCGTCTATCCTGGCGCCAGCGTCACCGCCTACGACGGCCATGACAGCCAGACCCGCAGTTTCGGCGGCCACCATGCCGGCCAGCAGGGCGGCGCCGAAGTGATCGAGCGCCTCGGCCTGGTCGGCGCCGCGCCGCGCATCGCCGACCAGGCCCTGCAACTGCTGGCGGCGCCGAACACCCCGAGCGGCCGCTGCGACCTGCTGCTGATGCCGGACCAGATGATCCTGCAGATCCACGAGTCGATCGGCCACCCGCTGGAGCTGGATCGCATCCTCGGCGACGAGCGCAACTACGCCGGGACCAGCTTCATCAAGACCGAGGACTTCGGTCGCTACCAGTACGGCTCCAGCCTGCTCAACGTCAGCTTCGACCCGGAAATCCCCGAGGAGCTGGCCAGCTACCGCCAGGACGACGACGGCAGCCCCGCGCGCAAGGAATACCTGATCCGCGAAGGCCGCCTGCTGCGCCCGCTCGGCGGCGCCCTGTCGCAACACCGCAGCGGCCTGGAGGGCGTCGCCAACAGCCGCGCCAGCAGTTGGAACCGCGCGCCCATCGACCGCATGGCCAATCTCAACCTGGAGCCCGGTGACAAGAGCTTCGCGCAGCTGGTGGCCGGTATCGAGCGCGGGGTGCTGATGTCCTACAACCGCTCCTGGTCGATCGACGACGCACGCAACAAGTTCCAGTTCGGCTGCGAATGGGGCCAGTTGATCGAGGACGGCGAACTCAAGGGCGTGGTGAAGAACCCCAACTACCGGGGCATCTCCGCGCAGTTCTGGCGCAACCTCAGCGCGGTGGGCGACGCCGGCACCTTCGAGGTGCTCGGCACCCCCTACTGCGGCAAGGGCGAGCCGAACCAGGTGATCCGTGTCGGCCACGCCTCGCCGGCCTGCGTATTCAGCGATGTGGACGTATTCGGGGGAGACGCCTGATGCACCAGAGACAGCATTTCGAAGCCCTCGCCGAGGACCTGCGCCGACACCTGGCCGAGGGCGAGGACTTCACCCTCTGGTACAGCGCCGAGGACTCCGAGTTCATCCGCTTCAACCGGGCGCGGGTGCGCCAGGCCGGTCGGGTGCGCCAGGCCAGCGCGCTGCTCCGGCTGATCCGCGACGAACGCCAGGCGAGCCTCGACCTGACGCTCTCCGGCGCGCCGGAAGAAGACCGCCAGCGTCTGGCCGAAGGCCTTCGGCAACTGCGCCAGAGCCTGGCCTGGATTCCCGCCGATCCCTATCTGCTGCTCGACACCACGGCCTGGCAGCGAGAGAACCAGGACCTCGGCGCAGCGCCCGACAGCGGGGCGCTGCTGGCCAGCCTCGAACGCCAGGCGCGCGACCTCGACCTGGTCGGCATCTATGCCGCCGGACCGCTGTTCCGTGGCTTCGCCAACTCCTGGGGCGCCTTCGGCTGGCATGCCGGCAGCAGCTTCAACTTCGACTGGAGCCTGTTCCACGGCAACGGCCAGGCGGTGAAGGCCGACTACGCCGGCCAGCGCTGGGACGACGAAGCCTTCGCCCGGCGCTTCGAACAGGCCCGGGAGCAGCTCGGCCACCTGGGCAAGCCGCTGCGCCAGTTGCGCCCCGGCGACTACCGCGCCTACCTGGCGCCGGCGGCGCTCGAAGAAGTCATGCAGATGCTCTGCTGGGGCGGTTTCTCCGCGCGCGCCCTGGCTACCGGCGAAAGCCCCCTGCAACGCCTGCAGAACGGCGACGCCCTGCTCAGCCCGCTGCTGAACCTCGCCGAGCGCCCTGCCACCTCGCCCTCCCCGGCATTCAGCGCGGAAGGCTCGCCGCGCGCCGAGGTCGAACTGGTCGGCAACGGCCGCCTGAGCGGACGCCTGGTGAGTTCGCGCAGCGCCCGCGAATATGGCCTGGTAGCCAATGGCGCCGGCGCCAACGAGGCGCCCACGGCGCTGGACATGGCCGGCGGCAGCCTGGAGCAGGCGCGCATCCTCGAGGCCCTGGATACCGGCCTGTACATCGGCAACCTGTGGTACCTGAACTACTCGGACATGCCCGCCGCACGCCTGACCGGAATGACCCGCTTCGCCACCTTCTGGGTGGAGAACGGCCAGATCCGGGCGCCGGTCAGCACCATGCGCTTCGACGACAGCCTGTACAGCTTCCTCGGCGCCCACCTGGAAGACCTCAGCCACGAGCGCGAACTGCGCCTGTCCAGCAATACCTACGGCGAACGCCAGACCGACTCGATGCACCTGCCGGGCGCGTTGACCGGGCGCTTCACCCTCACGCTCTGAGCCCGCGCGGCGCTCCCCGGCGGTTCGCCGCCCGGGAGCGCCGCGTGCGCAATCCGAAGAACGACCGCCGATATTCTGGCGCCATTATCACGCCACCATAAACGGACCGGCTCCCTCCTCGTTCTCCACTCTGGTGACACACGCCCGAGAGGAACCCACCGCACGCATATCCCATTCGGTACACGGAGGTGAAGCTATGCCCGCTTTGAGTCGTCGTTCGTTCGTGACCCTGACCGCCCTGGCCTCCAGCAGCATCCTGCTGAGCCCGCGAGCCTTCGCCGGGAGCGGCGCGACAAGCGCCGCCGGGAAGCCGCAAGAGACCTTCCTGGATTTCAACGAAAGCCCCTACGGCCCCTCCGCCAAGGCCAGGGCCGCCATGCAGCGGGCGGCCGCGCTCTGCGGCCGCTACGACTACGACGCGCAGGACGCCCTGGTCGGCCTGTTCGCCAAGCAGAACGGCATCCCCGCCGAATGCGTGCATGCCTACTGCGGCTCGCGCCAGCCGCTGCAATACGCCGTCGCGGCGTTCACCGGCAAGGAGCGCAGACTGGTCATGGCCGATCCCTCCTACGACTCCGTGGTCGGCGCCGCCCAGGTCCAGGGGGCGAAGGTCGCTGCCGTGCCGCTGGACGCCGAGGCGGCCCACGACATCGAGCGCATGCTCGCCGCCGCGCAACGCGACGCCGGGCTGATCTATATCTGCAACCCGAACAACCCGACCGGCACCCTCACCCCGCACGAGCGGATCGTCAGGGCGATCGAACGCAAGCCCGAGCGCAGCGTGGTGCTGGTCGACGAGGCGTATATCCATTTTTCCGACGCACCCAGCGTCGTTGGCCTGGCCATCCAGCGCCAGGATGTGCTGGTCCTGCGTACCTTCTCGAAACTCTACGGGATGGCCGGCGCCCGGCTCGGCCTGGCCATCGGGCATCCGCAGCTGCTGGCGCGGCTGGAGCGCTTCGGCGGCCACAACGTGGTGCCCTCGCCGACCGCCCACGCCGGGCTGGAAAGCCTGCGTGACGACGATCTGGTGCCACGGCGCAAGCAGCAGAACGCAGAGGTCCGCGAGCGCACCATCGCCTGGCTGCGCCAGCAGGGCTTCCGCTGCACCGCCTCACAGTCCAACTGTTTCATGGTGGATATGCGCCGTCCCGCCGAGCTGGTCATCGCCGAACTGGAGAAACAGCGGGTGCACGTCGGCCGCCCGTGGGCCTCCTGGCCCAACTGGGTCCGCGTGACGGTAGGCAGCGAGGAAGAGATGCAGGCGTTCCGGAGCGCCTTCGCCAGCGTCAGCCGGCGCCACCAGGTCGCCATGCGCTAGCGCTGCGTCTCTGCGACGCAGGGCGGATGACCGCGCCGCGATTATCCGCCCTGCTCATGGCCCGAGGCGAGCAGCCAAGGGATTCGGGTTCGCCCGTTACCAGCCAGCCTGGCTGACAGTCATGGGACGAAGCGGGTTGGCCGTGGGGCTCAGAGAGCCGCCAGGGCCGCCGCGTAGTTCGGCTCGTCGGCGATTTCGCCGACCAGTTCGCTGTGCAGCACCTTGTTCTGCTCGTCGAGCACCACCACGGCGCGCGCGGCCAGGCCGGCCAGCGGGCCGCTGGCGATGGCCACGCCATAGTTCTCGAGGAACTCGCGACCGCGCAGGGTCGACAGGTTGACTACGTTCTCCAGGCCTTCGGCGCCGCAGAAGCGCTTCTGCGCGAACGGCAGGTCGGCGGAGATGCACAGCACCACGGTGTTGGCCAGCTTGCCGGCCTCGACGTTGAACTTGCGCACCGAGGTGGCGCAGGTCGGGGTGTCGACGCTGGGGAAGATGTTCAGCACCTTGCGCTTGCCGGCGAAGTTTTCCAGGGTCACGTCAGCGAGGTCGCCGCCGACCAGGCTGAAGGCCGGAGCCTGGGCGCCTTTCTGCGGGAGCTGGCCATCGACGTTGACCGGGTTGCCCTTGAGAGTCACTTGAGCCATTGCGTTGATCCTTCTAGTCAGTGAGAAGCCGCCGGCCCTGTGGCCGGCGGCGGAAGCATTCGGGGCCGGCGACGATGCTAGCACGCTTTACCCGAGCGAAAACCTCGGGTTTGAGCGTCGCCGTCCCCCGAGGCTCAACTCCTGGCCTTGGCGAAATACTCCCGGGTCAGGCGGAACACCACCGGACTCAGCAGCAGCAAGGCGATCAGGTTGGGAATCGCCATCAGCGCGTTGAGGGTATCCGCCACCAGCCAGGCGAAGTCCAGCTGGGTCATGGCGCCGAACGGAATCGCCAGGGTCCAGACGATCCGGAACGGCAGGATCGCCCGGGTGCCCGCCAGGTACTCCCAGCAGCGCTCGCCGTAGTAGCTCCAGCCGAGGATGGTGGTATAGGCGAACACCACCAGGGCCAGCGACAGGATGTAGTGGCCGACGCCCGGCATCGCCGCCTCGAACGCCGCCGAGGACAGCGCCGCGCCGCTGGCGCCGCTGGTCCAGACGCCCGAGGTGATGATCGCCAGGCCGGTCAGGCTGCAGATGATCAGGGTATCGATGAAGGTGCCGAGCATACCGATCAGGCCCGAACGCACCGCGCTATGGGTCGTGCCGGCGGCCTGGGCGATGCCGGCGGTGCCGAGGCCGGCCTCGTTGGAGAAGATCCCGCGTGCGACACCGAAACGGATTGCCGCCATCACCGCTGCGCCGGCGAAGCCGCCGGTGGCGGCGATCGGCGTGAAGGCGTGGGTGAAGATCAGTTGGAACGCGCCGGGAATCGCCTCGGCATGGACCACCAGGACGATCACCGAGGCGACGATGTAGCCGACGCACATGAAGGGCACCAGGGCTTCGGCGACCTTGCCGATACGGCGGATGCCACCAAGGATCACCAGCCCGGTGACGAGCATGGTGGCGACCCCGGTGACCCAGTCGGGCACGCCGAAGGAAACCTCCAGGGCATCGGCCATGCTGTTGACCTGGACCATGTTGCCGATACCGAAGCCGGCGAGCCCGCCGAACAGCGCGAAGGCCGCGCCGAGCCAGGCCCAGCGCTTGCCCAGACCGTTCTTGATGGCATACATCGGACCGCCGACGTGTTCGTTGCGCTCATCCTTCTCGCGGTAGTGCACCGCCAGCACCACTTCGGAGAACTTGGTGGCCATTCCCACCAGCGCGGTGCACCACATCCAGAACAGCGCGCCCGGGCCGCCGAGGAAGATCGCCGTGGCCACCCCGGCGATGTTGCCGGTACCGACGGTGGCCGCCAGGCAGGTCATCAGCGCCTGGAACGGGCTGATCTCGCCGCTGCTCTCGTCATCCTTGCTACGCCCCTGCCAGAGCAGGCGAAAGCCGACTCCCAGGCGCACCAGGGGCATGAACTTCAACCCCAGCATCAGGTACAGGCCGGTGCCGAGAATCAGCACCAGCATCAACGGCCCCCAGACCACGCCGTTCAGGTCGACCACCCACTTCTGCAAGCTTTCCATCAGCGATCCTTATTCTTGTTCGAATGAATGCGGCCTGGCGGCAGCGGGCATCCGGAACTCGGACGAACATCCCTGCTCGACAGGCCAAGGCTGCCGATCCTAACGAGGTTCTCTCGGCGAAATCGAGAAAAATCTTCGCCCGGAAAGCCTGCGTCTCATTGCGTCTCGCCGGCCGCCTGGCGACCGAACAGTTCCACCAGCCAGTCGACGAACACCCTCACCCGCGGCGACAACTGGCGCTGCGAGGGATACACGGCATGCAGCGGCAGCGATGGCGGCAACCATTCTCCGAGCACTTGTCGGAGGCTACCGTCGGCCAGGCCGGCGGCGACGTGATAGTGCGGCGCCTGGATCAGCCCGAGCCCGGCCCGGCAGGCGGCGACGTAGGCATCGGCGTTGTTGACGCTGACCCGGCTGCGCATCGGCAACGTGCGCAGACGCCCGTCGACGCTGAACTCGAAGTCGAAGGTACGCCCGCTGGAAGGCGACTGGTAGTTCACCGCGAGGTGCCCGCCGAGCTCGGCGAGCTGCCGCGGATGGCCATGACGCTCCAGGTAGGCGGCGCTGGCGCAGGTGACCTGCGGCAGGTCGGCCAGGTGCCGGCCGACCAGGCTGGAATCGTGCAGTTCGCCGACCCGCAGCACGCAGTCCGCGCCCTCGCGCAGCAGGTCGACCAGGCGATCGTTGCTGCTCAACTGCAGCTCCAGTTCCGGGTAGCGCTCGCAGAACTCCGGCAGGAACGGAATCACCCGCATCCGCCCCAGTGCGCCCGGCAGGTCGACCCGCAAGCGCCCGCGCGGGTTGTTCAGGACGCGTGGAAAGCAGCTTTCCGCCTCCTCCAGGTCCGCCAGCAGGCGCACGCAACGCTCGTAGTAGGCCTGCCCGTCGAGGGTCAGGCTTACCTGGCGGGTGGTGCGCTGCAGCAACTGCACGCCAAGGTGCGCCTCCAGTTGCTGGATCGCCTGGGTCACGCTGGCGCGCGGCAGCTCCAGGCTGTCCGCGGCCTTGCCGAAGGCGCCCAGCTCGACGATGCGGGTGAAGGCCTGCATGGCCTGGAAACGATCCATCGGACACCCTCGATTATTTGGAAAATACGAATGGTAAAACCGTAATTATGGGCTTTATCCAGACCAATGCAGAGCGAAGAATGACGACGTTTTCCTTCCCTCCCGCGAGGCTCGACACATGAAAACCCGTCAACTCGGCCACAACGGCCCTTCCGTCTCCGCCATTGGCCTCGGCTGCATGGGCATGACCGACTTCTACACCACCGGCGGCGACCGCCAGGAGGCCATCGCCACCCTGCATCGCGCCGTGGAACTCGGGCTGAACTTCTTCGATACCGCCGACATGTACGGCCCGCACAGTAACGAGGAACTGCTCGGCGAGGCCCTGCGCGGCAAACGCGAGCAGGTGTTCCTGGCCAGCAAGTTCGGCATCGTCCGCGACCCTGCCAATCCCCGGGCGCGCGGCGTCGACGGCAGCCCGGCGTACATCCGCCGCGCCATCGAAGGCAGCCTGAAGCGCCTCGGTACCGACCGCCTGGACCTGTACTATCAGCACCGCATGGACCCGCAGGTACCCATCGAGGACAGCGTCGGCGCCCTCGCCGACCTGGTGAAGGCCGGCAAGATCCGCCACATCGGTCTCAGCGAAGCCTCGGCGGAAACCCTCGAGCGTGCCCACCGGGTGCACCCGATCAGCGCGTTGCAGAGCGAGTACTCGCTGTGGACCCGCGATCCGGAGGACACCGGGGTGCTCGCCGCCTGCCGTCGCCTGGGCATCGCCTTCGTCCCCTACAGCCCGCTGGGCCGAGGTTTCCTTACCGGCACCCTGAAGCGTCCGGAAGACTTCGCCGCCGACGACTACCGTCGTTTCAGCCCGCGCTTCCAGGGCGAGAACTTCGCGAAGAACCTGAAGCTGGTGGACAAGGTCGGCGAACTGGCCGCAGCCAAGGGCGTGAAACCCTCGCAACTGGCGCTGGCCTGGGTGCTGGCGCAGGGCGATGACCTGATCCCGATTCCCGGCACCAAACAGCGGCGCTACCTGGAGGAGAACGTCGCCGCGACGGAATTGCGCCTGAGCGCGGCGGAACTGGCCGAGCTGGATGCGATCTTCCCCGCCGAGGCGGTCGCCGGCAGTCGCTATAGCGAGGAAGGCATGCGCCTGGTCAATCTCTGAGACAGTGAAGCTGCGGTCACGTCCCCGTATGCCGGAGCCTGGTTGTAGGGCGAATCACCGCTTGCGGTTATCCGCCGCTTATCCGGGGTTTCGGCGGATACCGCCTGTGACGGTATCCGCCCTACGGGTCTCTATCGCTCGCAATTTCCTGGCTGCCTACACGGCGGGAAAACGACGACGGGGCGGCCGCCATCGGCAACCGCCCCGCTCCCCTCGGCGCCAGGCGAACCTCAGGGCGTCCACCAGTAGCGCACCACGTGGAAGAAGATCGGCGCGGCGAAGCACACCGAGTCCAGGCGGTCGAGCATGCCACCGTGACCTTCGATCATGTGCCCCCAGTCCTTGACCCCACGGTCGCGCTTGATCGCCGACATCACCAGGCCGCCGAAGAAGCCCAGCAGGTTGATCAGCAGCGCGATCAACGCCGCCTGCCAGAGGTTGAACGGGGTGATCCACCACAGCGAGGCGCCGATGGCGGTGGCCAGGGCGATGCCGCCGACGAAGCCTTCGACGGTCTTCGACGGCGACAGGTTGGGAGCGATCTTGCGCTTGCCGAACAGCTTGCCGCAGATGTACTGCATCACGTCGGAGAGCTGCACGACGATCACCAGGTAGGCGATCAGCAGCAGGTTGCGCCCCTCGAAGCCGGGGATGTCGAGGGTCAGCAGCGCCGGCACGAAGGAGATACAGAACACCGCCAGCATCAGGCCCCACTGCACTTTCGAGGCGCGTTCGAGGAAGTGCTTGGTGTCGCCGCCCAGCGAGGCGAGGATCGGCAACAGCAGGAACACGTACACCGGGATGAAGATCGAGAACATGCTGTACCAGTCGATGTAGATCAGCAGGTACTGCATCGGCAGCACGAAGTAGAACGCCGCCACCAGCGCCGGGTAGTCGCTGCGCCGGGTCGGGGTGAGGGTGATGAACTCGCGCAGGGCGTAGAACGACACGCCATAGAACAGCAGGATCACCGCCGCCTGGCCAAGCCAGAAGGCGAAACCGATCACCAGGACCATCGCCCACCAGGCGTTGATCCGTGCGTTCAGGTTGTCGATCACCGCGTTCGGGCCGGGACCGGCGCGCCACTTGAGGACGAAGCCGACCAGCGAGGCGAGCAGCAGCAGCGCGCCGATCCCGCCGAAGAGCATCCAGGTCTGTTCGTTCATCTCAGGCCTCCTCTTCCGGCGCCAGGTCCAGCAGGGCCATGCGCGCTCGTTCGAGGAACGCCTCCTTGCCTTCTTCCGCCGTGGCGACCAGCGGCTTGCCGAAGCTCAGGGTGCAGAGCAGCGGCAACGGCAGCATGCGGCCCTTGGGCATGACCCGGTTGAGGTTGGCCAGCCAGACCGGCACCAGCTCGACGTCCGGGTGGGCCAGGGACAGGTGGTAGATACCGCTCTTGAATGGCAACAGCTTGACCTCATCGTCCAGGTTGCGGGTGCCCTCGGGGAAGATGATCAGCGAATCGCCGCCGTCCAGGGCGCGGTCGAGGGGTTCGAGCGGATTGGCATTGACCTCGCTGCGCTGGCGGTCGACCAGCACGCCGTTGAACACCTTGTTGATCACGTAGCTGCGCAGGCCGGCCTTGTTCCAGTAGTCGGCGCCCGCCACCGGCCGGGTACGCCGCCGCACCTCCGGCGGCAGCGAGGCCCAGAGCAGGACGAAGTCGCCATGGCTGCTGTGGTTGGCGTAATAGATGCGTTGCTTGGGGATCGGCGTGGTGCCCAGCCAGAGGCTGCGCAAGCCGGTGATGGCGCGGGCGCCGGCGATGATGCCATAGGCGACGACTGATTCGAGCATGGGAAGACTCTTCAGGTTTGAGCGTTGAATAGAGGGATCGACAACAGGCACGACAAGGCCAGCAGGAACTGGGCGCCACAGGCCAGCGCCTGCCAGCGTAGCAGGCGCAGGGCGCCGTGGCTGCGCTGGTTCCAGGTGCGCCCTGCGGCGTCCGCTCGGGCCAGGCCGAGATCGGCCAGGGCCCGGTCCAGGTCTTGGGTCTGCGCTTCCAGCCTGTCGCCGACGTGGCTGAAACGTTCGAACAGTTCGGCGTCCAGGGCCACTCGCAGCGCCCAGTACTTCTGCCACAGGCCGAGCAGGGCGATCGCCAGCATCGCCGCAGCGAAATAGCGCCAGCCGATGCCTTGCACGGCCTGGTACAGGCCCAGCCCGATGGCCAGCAGGGTCAGTGCGGCGGACAGCCGGTCAAGCTCGCGGCCACGGCGCAGCAGGGCCGCCACCAGGGCCAGGGTTTGCTCAGGCATGGCGCACCTCGCCCAGTTCCGCCGATGGCTCCGGCACGCTCCCGCTCAGCGCCGCGAGGGTCCGCCGCTGGGCCTCGCCCAGCAGCACTTGCGGTCGCGCCCGACGTAACACCGCCACGGCCGACTCGACGTCCGCCGCGCGGCCGCTGAGCAGCAGCCAGGCGGCGACCAGCGTGGCGCTGCGCGAATAGCCCAGGGCACAGGCCACCAGCAGCGGCCCTTGCGCCAGCAGTTCGTCGATCAGCACCGCGGCGCGCCGGCAGTCCTCGACGTCCGGCGCGACCAGGTCGAGCAACGGCAGGCTGCGATAGGCCAGCCCCTGCGGCTCGCAGGAAAGTTCGGCGGTAGCGTCGAGCAATGCGCGGAAGCGGCTGTCGGCCAGTTCCGCGGACGACGGCAGGCGCCCCAACCAGAGGCCCGGCAGCACCTCGTCCGGCTGCGGCCGGCGACGGGTCCAGAGCCAGGCGTTGATCCGCGCGGCAAGCAGATATGGCTTGCCAGCAGGCCTTCGACCTCCGGCAGGCGGGTCCAGAGCGCGGCAAGCTG
>OKPX01000337.1_pt1 | contig 15816 bp, 17 predicted proteins | sample 1613911 | NCBI WGS metagenome assembly OKPX01 (sample SAMN04436892, study PRJEB24849) | human gut metagenome | biome: human gut; feature: NICU; material: stool | host: Homo sapiens | place: USA: Saint Louis, MO | collected 2012-02-03 | reverse complement strand
TTTGAGTGTACCATAAATGCCTTTTTATTTTTCTAACTTAATTTTACAATTCGCGTTTTTAATAACAAAAGAAATAATTAACATAAAAGACTTTACTTTTGCTTGTTGGTTTGTGTGTCAGGTAATTCAGCCGTGATTTTAGCAATTTGTTCTTTAATTTGAGCAATCCGAGGTTCCGCTTGGAATTTGAAATCAGTGATTTCTTGTTGCAGGTCTTTTGAAAATTCAGTTGCCAGTGGAACGTTTTCTTCGACAACTGCCAAATTTCGTTGCACCTGATCCCAGTCATTCGTGACTTGATTTTTCAGTGAACGATAGTCCTCTAGCTCATTGATTAAATGTTGGCGTGTTTCTTTCCCGCTTCTTGGAGCAGCCAACAAGCCGCCAATGGTACCAGCAGCTGCACCAAAAAAGAGACCTTTAATAAATTTTTTCATTTAGTTCACCTGCTTTGCAATGGTCTCAGCAATTTCTTGCATCGCTTCGGCGGAATAGTCCTCTTGATGGTTGCCAAAATGAATAGAGAAATCATCTTCTTTTGAATAACGGGGAATCAAATGAACGTGGGAATGGAAAACGGATTGATAAGCCACTTCCTTATTGTTATTTAAAATGTTTAATCCTTCCATTTCTGGAAAAGCTTTTTCTAATGCTCGTGCTACTTTAGGAATACGAGCAAAGACGTCGCTTGCTAAAACGTCATTATATTCAAAAATATCAGCAACGTGTTGTTTTGGAATCATTAAGGTATGCCCTTTGGTCACTTGTGTAATGTCTAAAAACGCGTAGACTTTCTCGTCTTCATAGACTTTATAACTTGGGATTTCGCCGTTGATAATTTTACAAAAAATACAATCATTCATGAAAAATTCCTCTTTTCTCTAGGTTCTTTCCTTTACTTTACCACAAGTTGATTTCTCTGTGGATGAAAAAGTACGTGAGTTCGCTAAAAAGTTCGTTTCATTTCGTGTATAATAAGAGAAAGAAAAAAATCCATTTAATTAAGGGAGTAATTTTTGAATTCTTGGTTCGCTTAGGGTTTAATAATGGTAGAGAAAAGGTTGGAGGCAAAAGAAATGAGCTTAACAATTGAACATTTAACAGGAGGTTACGGCCATATTCCTGTCTTAAAAGATATTAATTTTGACGTCAAGTCTGGTGAAATGGTTGGTTTAATTGGCTTGAATGGTGCGGGGAAAAGTACCACCATCAAAAATATTATTGGGTTACTTACGCCGCAAAAAGGCAAAATTATGATTGACGGGGAAACATTGCAACAAGCACCTGAAGAATATCGTAAAAAAATCGGGTATATTCCGGAAACACCTTCTTTATATGAAGAATTAACATTGAAAGAGCATATCGAAGTAACGGCCTTGGCTTATGATATTCCATTAGAAGAAGCGTTCAAACGAGCAGAACCATTACTAAAAACGTTCCGTTTAGACAATAAATTGGAATGGTTTCCTGCTAATTTTTCAAAAGGCATGAAACAAAAAGTTATGGTACTTTGTGCATTCTTAATTGAACCGAGTTTATATATTATTGATGAACCTTTTCTAGGCTTAGATCCTTTAGCAATTCATGCTTTATTAGAATTAATGGATACGATGCGTAAGCAAGGGGCAGCGATTTTAATGTCCACGCATATTTTAGCAACAGCTGAAAAATATTGTGATCGTTTTGTGGTGCTACACGAAGGGAAATTACGGGCAAACGGTACAATGGCTGAATTACGTGCAGAATTTAATTTACCAGAGTCTTCTTTAGATGATATTTATCTTGCCTTGACGAAGGAAGAAAAGGTGGGGTAACATGGGCGAATTTTTTAGTCAACGTTTGTCACGGCATTTCAAAAAAATGTCCAAGTACTTGCGCTATATTTTAAATGATCATTTTGTTTTAGTCTGTATGTTTTTATTAGGCGGATTAGGTCTGTACTATTCCCAGTTGTTAAAAGAATTACCTCGTGATTTTGTTTGGGGCAGACCGTTAATTCTATTGGGCTGGCTGCTACTCATTCAAGTTGGTAAGTTGGCTACTCTGACAGAAGAGCCCGACAAGTTTTTTTTATTACCAAAAGAAAAACAATTCGCTGCTTATCTGAAACGAGCGCTGCGCTACTCTTTACTTTTACCGATTGTGGTCAGCTTTCTAGGAAGTGGCCTATTGATGCCGTTGATTGTAGTCACAACAGGTTGGTCGTTTCAAACCTTCTTTTTATTTTTGGTCATGCTAGTTTGTATGATTTATACACATCTTAGTTTACAAAGCTATGGGCTCTATCATCTTTCGTCAACCACTTACCGTAGTTGGTGGTTTGTTTGGTTGATCAGTAGTCTCTTGATTATGACGGGAGCTATTTACTGGACGCCTTGGGTTGGTGTGATTGGTGGCATCATTCTGGCCGTTTGTTTATCGAGTATTTGGCAAAATAAGATGAAAAAGAGTTTCTTGGATTGGGAAAAAATGATCCAAAAAGAACAAAACAGAATGCATAGAATTTATAAATTCATTCAGCTGTTTACAGATATTCCTGAAGTGAGTAGTACAGTGAAACGCCGTAAATACTTAGATCCTCTCCTCGGAGTAGTCAAAAAAACATCTGAGAACACGTATGCTTACTTATTCATTCGGAGCTTTTTACGAGGTAGCGAATATAGCGGCTTATTGTTTCGTTTGATTTTGGTTGGTGGCGTGCTACTCTTCTTTTTACAAGAATTCTGGATTGCGTTGGTAGTTGCTTTATTGTTTGTCTATTTAATCGGGTTCCAGTTGATTCCCATGTACACGCAATTTGATTATATGGTGATGACACAGTTATATCCAATTTCAATAGAAAAAAAACAAGCAGCGATTCGCCGGTTAATTAGCGGCGCATTATCTGTTGCGGCCATTATTTTTGGTGGGATTGTCTGCCTTCGTTTAGGCAGTTTGCAAAATAGCTTGATCATTCTGGGTGCCTTAATTGTAGAAGTTGTGATTTTCACTAAAATGTATGTTCCAATGCGCTTGAATAAGTTATAAAGATGAGAAAACCCAGCAAAATTTACAAAAGAACCACATAGAAGCTTGACGAAGCAAGGTTTGGCGACTAAAATGGTAATTGCTGTAAAAATTGCAATAAAATTGTGTTGAGATAGGAGATAATTTCCATGGAATTTCAGTTGGATAAAGACTGGCGTCTGCAGCCGATAAAGGGCGCAACTGGTCAAACATACATGGGAATAAAAGAAACAGAGAAAGTGTTCATTAAACGAAACACTTCTCCACTTCTTGCAGCATTGTCTAAAGAAGGGTTAGCCCCGAAGATGATTTGGACAAAGCGGACAGCGAATGGCGACGTACTAACAGCCCAAGAATGGCTGGAAGGACGTTTATTACATGCGGACGAAATTGGCAAACGCAATGACGTGATTGACGTGTTATACCAATTGCATCATTCCAATTTGCTGAAAGACATGTTGAAAAAAATTGGTGGCGAAGTTTGTACCCCGCTAACAATGTTGAAAGAGTATAAGCGTCAACTACCTAAAGAATTAAAACGAAACAGTTATTTAAAAGAAGTAATCACTTATTTATATAATCATTTACCAGAATATCCAGAAACTAGTTATGTAGCTGTTCACGGCGATGTGAATCATCGGAATTGGTTAGTCTCGAATAATTATCTCTATTTAGTAGATTGGGATTCTGTGATGGTCGCGGACCCAGCGGTAGATTTAGGAATGATTTTGAGTCATTATGTCCCTCGTTCCGGTTGGAATCAATGGTTACTATCTTATGGTTTAATCCCGAATGAAAGTACGGTTCAACGAATTTATTGGTATGGTTTATTTAGCTTTTTACAAGAGATTGTTCGTCATCACCAAGAGGGCGAAAGAAGAGCAATGACTGCAGAAATTTTACAATTAAAACGAATGTTTAGTAGTTAAACTAATTCATTTAACATCCACACAGGCTGGCGAATTTCACCAGTCTGTTTTTAAAAGAAAGGAATTTTAAATATGCGTGTAAGAAATAGACCCGGAGCAGCAGAATATATGGCAAAATATCCACAATATGTGGTAGAAGGCCCTGAAAAATGGCAAGGGAAATGGCAAGAACGTTTTGGCAATAATCATCCCATCCACATTGAAATTGGTTCAGGTAAAGGTCGTTTTATTTATGAAATGGCTAAAGCACATCCTGAAATTAATTATATTGGTATCGATATGCAATTAAGTATTTTATCGATTGCATTAGATAAGCTAGTGGCCGAGCCGTTACCTAATCTACAGTTATTGCGAGTAGACGGCGAAGCATTAACAGAATATTTTGCTGAAAATGAAGTAGATTTAATCTATTTAAATTTTTCAGATCCTTGGCCAAAGAAAAAACATGAAAAACGTCGTTTAACGTATAAAAACTTTTTAGCGACAGATGAAATTATTTTAAAACCAAATGGAGAAATTCATTTTAAAACGGATAATCAAGGGCTCTTCGAATACTCATTAAGTAGCTTTTCTAAATATGGCATGATTATTGAACGTGTATGGCTAGATTTGCATAATAGCGAGTTTGAAGGCAACATTATGACAGAATACGAAGAAAAATTTTCTAGTCGTGGTCAACGAATTTATCGAGTAGAAGCACGTTTTGTTGCAAAATAAAAACAAGCATTCCTTTATTTTAAGTGAAGGAATGCTTGTTTTTTATTATTTAAGAAAGCCTAAGTTGTCGTTCTTAGAGCATAGGCATCCAATAAAATTCTTGCCAGAATGGATAGTGGTAACCGTGAACGCACTTCATAATCGGGGAAAAAGGAGCCTTCTGATTTGAAGCCCACGAACGGAATTTCAATATATTTCATTAAACTAGAGTGTTTGCTTGCAGTTAAAAGGATAGTCCCAATTTCTGAGTCGTAACAGTTTTTACCAGCGACAACTAATTCTTGAGTTTCTCCGTTTAAAGAAACAAAAAGAGCCACATCTTTTTTTGATAACTTTTTACTAATATTTTTAATAATTTCTGGGTCCGTATGCAGTTCACAGTATTTGCCAGCCAATTGAAACTTAACCATCATTTCCTGAGCAATTAATTCTGAAAAACCTCTAGCAAAGATAATAATCCGTCGAGAAGCCTTGATTTTTTGGATCGCATCTTCGATATTACCAATTTCAATCATGTTAATCGTGCGAGTTACTTCTTCTTCATTCTTTAAAATGGCCGTCCGAATTCCTCGGTCTACTTTTTCTAATGCTGAAAAATTTATATTTTGGTTTTCTTTATCTTTCAAGTGATGCTTGAAGGATGTGAAACCTTCATAGCCTTTCTTTTTCATGGTTCTTACAATCGTCGCAGTTGATACGTTGGCTCGTTCGCTTAATTTTACAATGGAATAATCAGGGATTTCTAAAATATGTGTTTCGATAAAATGCCAGAGATATTGCTCCGACTCACTCAATTTTTGTTCCATAATGGCCAGCCCTTCTTTCTTTCACTAAAAAACATTTATAAGCCTATTTTTAATGAAAAAAAATAAAAAAGCTAGAGAAATTATGAAATTGTAAATGTTTTCTATATTTTTGCGAAAGAATGAAAACCTTTACATGGTATTTTGAGACATAATAAAGAGGAGAAAGGAGGAACTACAGTGACTATTTATACATGTACATTAAATTTAGCCATTGATTTATTTATCGAAACAGAAGAGCTAGTTCCTTTTGTCGTGAATCGCACGAAGGAAGATGATATTCAAGCAAACGGGAAAGGAGTCAATGTTTCCCTAATTTTAAAGATGTTAGGGATTGATAATACCGCTTTGGGAGTCAAAGCTGGTTTCACTGGGAACTATGTCGAGGATTATTTAAAAGAAAAAGAGATAACCACTGATTTTATCGAAGTCGCTGGCACAACGAGAATCAATGTGTTTACAAAAGTTACCCAAGATCAAAAGGAATACAAATTAGTCAATAAGGGACCAAAATTATCTGAAGAACATGTACAACGTTTTTTGAAAAAAATTTCAGAGTTACGTAAAGGGGATTATTTGTGCGTATCAGGAAGTTTACCACAAGGGGTTTCGCCAAGTATTTTGATTGAAATTAGCCGAATTTGTTTTGAAAAGCAGGTGTTCTTAATTTTAGACAGTAGTTATGAAGAAATTTTAGATTGTTTGCCTTATCAACCATTTTTATTGAAACCAAATGAAGAAGAACTTCAAGAGTGGTTTCATACAGAAGTGCAGACTAAGGACGATTACATTTTTTACGGACAAGAATTACTGAAGCGGGGAGCCAAAAATATTTTACTTTCTTTAGGTAGTGAAGGGGCTTTATTTATGAATAATGAAAAGGTTCTTTCAGGCAATTCACCAACTGGAATGGTTGTGAATACAGCTTGTTCAGGGGATGCAATGTTAGGTACCTTTTTAGCTGGCTGGCATCAAGGACTTTCATTGGAAAAAAATTTAAAAAGAAGTATTGCAGCAGGTAGTTCAACAGCATTTCGCAAAGGATTGACAGATTTTTCAGATGTTCAGGAGTTAGAGCAACAAATAAAGATTCAAGAGGAGGAATAAACAGATGGCTACGTATCAATTAATAGCTGCTACAGGTTGTCCGACGGGAATAGCGCACACGTATATGGCACAGGAGGCATTGGAACAAGCTGCGAAACGTAAAGGTATTACGATTAAGGTTGAAACACATGGTCAGATTGGTATAGAAAACGAGTTAACACCTGCAGAAATCCAAGGAGCGGAGGCAGTCATTATTGCCGCCGACAAAGACGTTCAAGCAGAACGTTTTGCTGGGAAACGAATTATTGATGTCCCTGTCAGCGTTGGCATTAAAGAAGCAGATCGCTTAATTGAAGAAGCGCTCGCAGGAAAAGGATCGATTGCGGCCGAAAACCAAGCAGTGGACGAACTTGAACAGGAGACACAAATTTCTTCAGGAAATGTTGGACATAGTATTTATAAAAACTTAATGAATGGCGTTTCTCACATGTTGCCGTTTGTAGTAGCAGGCGGCATTTTAATTGCTCTTTCTTTTGCTATTTGGGGTATTTATTCATTTGATCCAGAAAGTAGTCAGTATAATGCTACCGCTGCTATGTTAAAAAGTATTGGTGATGCCTCAATGGGAATGATGGTGCCAATCTTATCTGCGTATATCGCAGAGGGGATTGCGAAACGACCTGGTTTGGTTGTGGGCTTTGTCGGTGGTTTGATTGCTAACACTGGTGGTACTGGCTTTTTAGGAGGGATATTATCTGGTTTCCTTGCTGGGTATTTCATTCTTTTATTACAAAGAGTATTTAAAGGTTTGCCTAAATCATTAGATGGTTTAAAAGCAATTTTCCTTTATCCAGTCATTGGCGTTGCAGTTATTGGTATCACTATGTCTTTACTAGCAGATCCGATGAAAGCTGTTAACGAAGGAATGATGAGCTTTTTAGCTAGTTTCCAAAATTCCAGTCCGTTGGTTTTAGGAATTATTGTGGGTTGTATGTGTGCCTTTGATATGGGAGGTCCAGTTAATAAAGCGGCCTATGTTACTGGAACGGCACTCTTAGCTCAAGGAAATACTTCTTTTATGGCAGGAGTTTCTGCTGCCTGCATAGCGCCACCTTTAATTACAGGCTTTGCTACATTATTCTTTGGAAAATACTTTGACACAAATGAACGCAATGCGGGCCTAGTGAACTTTATTTTAGGCTCCACACATATTACAGAAGGCGCTATTCCGTTTGCGGCAAAAGACCCATTGAAGGTTTTACCAATTATGATGCTCGGATCTTCAATTGCGGCAGTCTTAACGTATATGTTTGGGGTACAAGTGCCAGCACCTCATGGAGGATTTCTTGTTTTACCAGTTGTTACTCACGCTGTTCAATGGGTTCTGGCAATTTTAGCTGGTTCATTGGTAGGTGGTTTATTGCTAGGTTTTGTACAAAAAAGTAGAATCGCCAAACAAGAGCAATCGTTATCAAAAAAATGAAATAACAGGAATTAGGAGTGGATGGAATGGCTTTTATTAAAGAAAATCATATTTTTTTAAATCAACAGTTACAAACGCAAGAGGATGTTTTTCACTTTTTAGCAAAAAAATCAACAGAATTGGAAGTTGCTCAGGACGCACAGGAAGTTTTCGATAAACTGAACGAGCGAGAACAAGAAGGAACAACGGGGATGATGAATGGATTTGCGATACCTCATGCAAAAGCAGCAACGATTCAACAAGCGGCCATTATCATCGTTACCTTGGACCAAGGTGTTGAGTGGCAGAGCCTTGACAACCAATTAACGGAGTTTGTGATTGCGCTGTTTATTCCAGATGCCGAAGCTGGCACGACACATTTGAAATTACTCTCTTCCGTTGCGCGCCTCCTATTAAGAGAAGAAGTTACTTCTGGACTGAAACAAGCAAGTTCGCCAGCTGAAATTGCTACGTTACTAAATAATCAATTAGGAGAGGGAACAGAATGAAAAAAATTAGTGAACAAAAACGTAAACATTTAGAAAATCTGGTAGATGATCAAGGGATTATTGGAGCACTAGCCATTGATCAACGTGGGGCCTTAAAACGCATGATGGGAAAATACAAAGAGGTGACTGCGCAAGAAATCAGTGACTTTAAAGTATTAGTATCTCGTTGCTTAACACCAGAGACTTCAGCAATTTTGTTGGATCCAGAATATGGCCTAGCTGCTGCTGAAAATCGAGCACAGACTTCAGGTTTGTTACTTGCGTATGAAAAAACGGGCTACGATGCTTCGACACCAGGACGGTTACCCGATAGTCTTGATGTTTGGTCGGTTAAGCGTTTAAAAGAAGCGGGCGCAGACGCGTGTAAATTTTTACTTTATTACGATGTTGACGAAAGTGAAGCAATCAATGAACGAAAGAAAGCTTATATAGAACGGATTGGTTCAGAGTGTTTAGCCGAAGAAATTCCATTCTTTTTAGAAATTGTCTCTTATGATGCAAACAATTCGGATAGTGCTTCAAAAGAATACGCTAAAGTAAAACCGCACAAAGTAATTGAAGCGATGAAAGAATTTTCAAAGGATCGCTATAATGTTGATGTTTTAAAAGTAGAAGTCCCTGTGAATATGAATTTTGTAGAAGGTTTTGGCACTGAAAGTCTTTATAGCCAAGATGAAGCGCAGGCTTTTTTCAACATGCAAAGTGAAGCAACACAACTTCCATTTATTTTCTTGAGTGCAGGGGTTAGTGCTACGATGTTTCAGGAAACATTGAAATTTGCAAAAAAAGCAGGTTCCTCGTTTAATGGAGTCTTATGTGGTCGCGCAACTTGGGCAGACGGCGTGCTTCCATTTGTTCAACAAGGTTCAGAAGCAGCCGTTGCGTGGCTTGAAACAACTGGTAAAACAAATGTTGACGAATTAAATCAGGTTTTAAGAGAGAGCGCAGTATCAGTCTTTGAAAAAATACAGTAATTAAGCTGAAAATATTTACTGAATTTGAACTAATTGGTCATCTGAATTAAATTTTTTCAGAAATCGTCTTCTTTAAGTGAACTCAATGTACGCAAACTCAAAAGATATGATATAATTATTTCGATATCGATGTATGAACACCCAAAAAGTAACATTGCTTTACTTTATTTGGGGAAAGTTGGGGTATTATGGGAATTCCTAAAGAAGGCGAGTTTGTAACCATTCAGAGTTATAAACATGACGGACATTTACATCGAACGTGGCGTGATACGATGGTACTAAAAACGAGCGAGTATTCTTTAATTGGTGTGAACGATCACACGTTAGTAACGGAATCCGACGGACGTCGTTGGGTGACTCGTGAACCAGCCATTGTTTATTTTCACAAGAAATATTGGTTCAATATAATAGCAATGATTAGAGAAAAGGGGGTTTCGTATTACTGCAATCTGGCTTCGCCATATGTTTTAGATGACGAAGCGTTGAAGTATATTGATTATGATTTAGATATCAAGGTTTTTCCAGATGGTGAAAAACGTTTACTAGACGTTGATGAATATGAATTTCATAGCAAACTAATGGATTATCCAGAAGATATTGACTTCATTTTAAAAGAAAATGTCAAGACTTTAGTGGATTGGATTAATAACGAAAAAGGCCCCTTCTCGCCCGAATATGTAGATATCTGGTATCAACGTTATCAACAGCTATCAAAAAAATAGCCGATGTAAACAGCCCACAAAAGGAGCTTGGAGCATTAGCCAAAATGGCTAATGCTCCAAGCTCTAAATTTTCCGATTTAATTGGTGTTATAGTTCTTTATTCATTTCGTAGTGTTCAATGCCAGCATCCATAAAAGGTGCTCCTGTTTTTTGATAACCTAAACGTTCATAGAAGCCTACAGCGGTGACTTGTGCTCCTAGAGTAATCTTGTGGTAGCCTTGTTCTTTGGCAAAATTTTCCGCCGCTTCCATAATCATTCGTCCATAGTCGGCGCCACGGTAAGCTTTTTCAACGGCCATTCGTTGTAATTTCATAACGCCATTTTCTAGTGGAAGCAAGCGACAAGTTGCGACAGCTACATGATCCGTGTACAAAACAAAGTGAATACAATGTGCTTCATATTCATCGATTTCCATCTCTTCTGGTACCCCTTGTTCCGCTACGAATACGCGTTGACGAAGCCGGACAGCATCTAAATAAAGATCACTCATGGTATCTTTTGTTTGAGCTACATGCATAGAAAAACCCCCAAGTTCAGAATCTGTTTCTATTTTATTATACCACGAAAAAGTTCTAGCAATGAAGTATTCTCAATGACTGAGGGGGGAAGGTGTGATAAAATAAAACAGCAACAATTGAACAAAAATAAAGGAGGAGCCGCTGTGATTAATCGATTTAAAGAATCGAAATTATTTTTCTGGTCAGTTGAATTACTTGTCGTAGCCATGCTATTATTTATTGCTTCGAAAATTAATTTCTTATTTGCACCGATTGGGACATTCTTTTCAACGTTGTTTGCCCCAGTCTTAGTAGCAGGCTTTTTGTATTATTTACTAAATCCTGTGGTCAATCTACTAATGAAGACGAAAATGAAACGAATTTATGCCGTCTTACTGGTATTTTTATTACTAATCATCGCATTAGTTCTGATCTTATTAACAATTATCCCTAAGTTGGCAGATCAGCTAGCTAGTTTAGCATCAAGTATGCCAGATTTCTTTAAACAAGTGGAGACCTGGATTTATGAGATTGCGGAGTTACCTATTTTTAAACAAATTGATTTAACAAGCTATATTGAAAAAATGGATATTTCTTATGCCAATATTATCCAACAATTTTTAAGTAGTTTATCAAGTAGCTTAGGTTCAATCGTATCAACGGTGGCGTCAACCACCATTGTTTTGGTCACTGCGCCATTTATTTTATTTTATATGTTAAAAGATGGAGACAAGCTAGTACCAGCGATTCAACGTTTTTTACCTGAAAAAAGAAAAGATGATATCGTGGATCTTTTAGGACAATTGAACCAAACCTTATCCAGTTATATTAGTGGACAAGCGATTGAATGTTTATTTGTCGGTACATTTACGATTATTGGGTATTCATTGCTTGGCGTTCGTTATGCCTTTTTATTTGGTGTCATTGCCGGCTTTACGAATTTGATTCCCTATCTAGGACCTTATCTAGGATTAGCGCCTGCTGTCTTAGTGACCATCTTTAATGAACCCGTCAAAGCAGCCTTATGTTGTTTAGTGGTGCTAGTGGTTCAACAATTGGACGGAAATATTATTTATCCAAACGTTATCGGAAAATCTCTAAAAATCCATCCATTAACGATTATTTTAATTTTATTGGTAGCAGGAAATTTAGCAGGTTTGCTAGGTATTTTCCTCGGTGTCCCATTTTACGCAATCTGCCGGACCATTATCTACTATGTTATTGATATGGTCAAAGCGGGTCGTAGTGAAAAAGTTACCAATGCTGTTCTTTTAGGGAATGAAACAAATACGAAAGAAAATAACGGTTAATGATTGAATCCGCTAATCTTTCGTGCTATGATTTTATGGATTAGGATAGAAAATAACCTGTCATAATACTGATTGTGTCTGTTTCTAAGCCTAACCATAAAAAGAGGAAGAACGTTAAAAGAGTACGAAAGTACAGCCTCGGAATTATCAACAATTAAGGAGAGAGAGAACATTATGAATAATGCTGACCCTGAGAGTCAGTCGCTAATTGCGCAACTTCTATTATTAGTCGTGTTGACGTTTATCAATGCCTTTTTGGCAGCGGCGGAAATTGCAGTCGTATCTGTTAACAAGAATCGTGTGGAACAAAAAGCGGAAGACGGCGACGCAAAAGCTCAAAAATTGCTTAAGGTATTGCAAGACCCCAATAACTTTTTATCCACAATCCAAGTAGGGATTACTTTGGTTAATATCCTATCTGGTGCTTCATTAGCAGAGACTTTATCTAGTCGTTTGGCCCCTGTATTAGGTGGCGGCGCCGCAGCTAAGAGTCTTGCCAGTATCATTATCTTAGCATTGTTAACGTACGTTTCTATTGTATTTGGTGAATTATACCCTAAACGAATTGCTATGAATAAATCAGAAGAAGTCGCTCAATTGACTTCTGGTGCAGTCCGCTTTTTAGGAGTTATCGCGCGTCCCTTCGTTTGGTTGCTATCGGCTTCGACCGATTTATTATCCAAAATCACACCAATGACTTTCGATGATGCCGATTCGAAGATGACACGAGATGAAATGCGCTACATGCTTGAAACAGAAGGTGTTTTGGAAAACGAAGAACTAGAAATGCTACAAGGTGTCTTTTCATTAGATACAAAAGTGGCACGAGAAGTAATGGTTCCTCGGACAGACGCATTCATGGTTGACATCCAAGATGATGTCCAAGAAAACATCAATTTAATTTTAGGAGAAAATTATTCTCGGATTCCTGTTTATAGTGAAGACAAAGATAAAATTGTTGGTATTTTACATACCAAAACGTTACTAAAAGCTGCACGTAATTTAGGCTTTGAAAACATTGAATTAGGCGCGATTATCCAAGAACCATTATTTGTCCCAGAAACCATTTTTATTGATGATTTACTTTATGAGTTAAAACGAACACAAAACCAAATGGCGATTTTACTAGATGAATATGGCGGTGTTGTCGGTTTAGCAACACTGGAAGATTTACTAGAAGAAATCGTTGGTGAAATTGACGATGAAACAGATGAAGTAGAAAATTTATATACACAAGTGGCTGACAATGAATATTTGGTTCAAGGACGCATGTTAATTGACGAATTTAATGAAGTATTTGAAACAGATTTACACATGAGCGATGTTGATACAATGGCAGGTTACTTAATTACAGCATTAGGAACCATTCCTGATGAAGGGGAAAAACCTTCTTTTGAAGTGGGCAATATTAAGTTAACTGCTGAAGAAATGGAAGGCACACGTTTGCTAGTCTTACGCGTTCATTTCTACGATGAAGAAACTGTCGATGAAGAACCAGAAGAAAATCGTCGTTTTTTCCGTAAAGAAATGGAAGATGACGAACCAAGACGTTAAAAATAACCTGTGACATCAGTCGTTTTGACTAATGTCACAGGTTTTCCTTTTAAAAAACAGCCAACAGCAGCTCTTTATTCTCAAGGCTTGACATGATATACTAGCAAAGGTTAATCAAAAATTATGCTGAAGAAAATAAATAAATAAACATCACAAGTGATAAGGAGATTTTTATGACGATCAATCAAAAAGAAGCAGTCGATAGTCGCCGTACGTTTGCGATTATTTCCCATCCGGATGCTGGGAAAACAACGATTACTGAACAATTATTATTATTTGGAGGCGCCATCCGCCAAGCTGGAACAGTCAAAGGGAAAAAAACAGGGAACTTTGCCAAATCTGACTGGATGGAAATTGAAAAACAACGGGGAATTTCGGTAACGAGTTCTGTGATGCAATTTGACTATCAAGACAAACGGATTAATATCTTGGACACCCCAGGGCATGAGGATTTCTCAGAGGATACGTATCGGACCTTAATGGCCGTGGATAGTGCTGTGATGGTTATTGACAGTGCCAAAGGGATTGAAGCACAAACGAAAAAACTTTTCCAAGTTGTTAAAAAACGTGGTATTCCAATTTTTACTTTTATTAACAAATTGGACCGTGACGGACGGGAACCATTGGAACTTTTAGAAGAATTGGAAGAACTATTGGATATTGAATCTTATCCAATGAACTGGCCAATTGGTATGGGAAAAGGCCTAGAAGGTCTATACGATATTTATAATGAACGTGTGGAATTATATCGTCCAGAAAATAATGGCGGGGAGCGTTTTATTCCTTTAAAAGATGGCGATATCCCAAGCGATTTACCATTGCACAATAACAGCGTTTATCAACAAGTGTTGGAAGATGTTGAGTTATTGGTAGAAGCAGGCGATGAATTTAGCGAGGAAAAAATCGCTCGTGGTGATCAAACGCCAGTCTTCTTCGGTTCTGCTTTGACAAACTTTGGGGTTCAAACATTTTTAGAAACCTTCTTACAATTTGCGCCTGCGCCACATGCGCATAAAACAGAAGAGGGTGGCGAAGTAAGTCCTTATGAAAAAGAATTTTCAGGCTTTGTCTTTAAAATTCAAGCGAATATGAACCCAGCCCATCGTGATCGAATTGCCTTTGTTCGAATTTGTTCAGGTGTTTTTGAAAGAGGCATGGACGTGACCTTAGGTAGAACAGGCAAAAAAGTCAAATTAAGTAACGTGACGCAATTTATGGCGGATGCCCGCGAAAACGTCACAGAAGCTGTTGCAGGCGATATTATCGGCGTGTATGTGGTGGGTGCAGTAAGCCTAAAGGAAAGCCCCGTCCTGAATCGCTCAGGCGGGGCTTTTTTATGCCGGCCAGCTCAAATGTCTGTCGTCAGTTCCAGCAGGGCAACCGGGTGGCCTGCGTCGCTCCCGGTAAGTTCGATCCCCTGGCGATTGGTCAGGCAAGGTGGGATTCTCCTCACTTCCCCCATTGGTGGTTGTGAGATAGCGCCGCGTTAGCCCATGGCTCAGTTCGGAGCCATCGCTGGTCGCGCCAAGGGGCGCACTTGAAATGCGCCCCCTTCCCGGTAACGCGATCAACGTTAGTCCACCGTTAGCCAACGTTGCTCCAACGTTAATGCCCGAGGCCGTAACTCAGCGGGGTCGCCGTCTCCACAAAATTGCGGCCACGGTCGCGCGATCATCTCCTGAAAAATCAGGGCATGTTCACTACGAATATTTTGTAGTGGCGGCTTCAGCCGGTGGCTGGAGTGAGAGTTTTACGAGACTCTCGTAATACCCCGAATCTGGGGGATTTTGTGCGTCCGAAATTCGGACGCACAAAACACCGACTGACGACGAATTTCGTCCGCAGTCAAAAGGACGTTTTGCGTACTTTTGAAGCCGGGTTTTCAAATGCGGGATATTCCCGTATTTGCGCTTGAACGCAGCGAGCCTTTGTCTGCAATGCAGGAGATCCAAAACCGGCGATTTGCCGGTTTTGAGGTCAGACTATCCGACTTCAAGCCGGCCACCCGCATTTGAACGGCGGTTCGCCCCCATTGGGGGAATACCGGCTGAGGGAGAGGTCACGCATACGGTGGAAAGGTGAGCTTGTACCGGCTGGGCTTGGTGAACGTTTGGACAATCAGACTACCCGTGCTGAAGCGTTGTTTGGATAGGGGCAGAGGCAGAAAATACTCCGACCATTCAGCCTCACAATCCAAAAGCCATTGTGCAACTTTTTGGTGGATAAAGCTGTGGATAGAACGCTAGGGAACAAACACCCAAAGGGCTCCGAGAGAATGCGCAAC
>OKPX01000329.1_pt1 | contig 16685 bp, 12 predicted proteins | sample 1613911 | NCBI WGS metagenome assembly OKPX01 (sample SAMN04436892, study PRJEB24849) | human gut metagenome | biome: human gut; feature: NICU; material: stool | host: Homo sapiens | place: USA: Saint Louis, MO | collected 2012-02-03 | reverse complement strand
TCTTTAAGCCATCTTAAATGACTCTGAGGTGTCTGTTAAACCCGTGGCGATTCACGCTTCACTCAAACCAGACTGTCATATGTGCTTGTGTTCTATCTAAGAACCCTGTTCACTCAAGTCTGAGCAGATACACTTTATGTAAAATTAGTGTGCTAATTCTTTCTTGATTCTGTAAAACGTGGCACGACTGATATCAGCCGCTTTCATTATGTGGGCTGGTTTAACGTTCTGTGCCAGCATTTCGCGAACTGTCTCACGGGCTTCCATATCTTTTTCTTTCCCCGTGTACAATCCTGCCAGTTTTGCTTTCGCGATCCCCTGTGCCTGGCGTTTACGTCGGGTTTCATAATCTTGGCGTGCCATTGTTGCAAGGATATCAATTAGCATGGCATTGACTGCCCGAAGAATGCCACTGGTAAGGCCATTCCCGGATATTTCAACCATCTGCCAACTGGTCGGTAAGTCCATTGATACGATCACTAGCCCTTTGCTGTTCAACGTAGCCTTGAGTTCAGCCCATTCTTCATGTTGAAGACGGCTGAGGCGGTCAATTGCTTCAATAAGGAGCAGATCGCCGGGTTGTGCTTCCGCCAGTAGATGCATCAGTTCCACACGCTCCAACTTCGCACCGCTGGCATTCTCAATGTATTCTCCGGCAACCTGCCAGCTTTTGCTTTGTGCAAATTCGCGCAGACTAACGAGCGCACGATCAGCATGTTGTCCTTCCGTAGATGCACGGCAGTAGATATGGACATTCATCATTAATTCTCATTTAAGTATAAATTATATACCCATATGATACGTCACGTGATTCTATTGTCAATAGAGTCAATTAGAACCCTATTGAGACTTTCAGTCTCGATCTTTATTGGGTATGCTCTAATGATACTTGCTGGATTGAAGTATCGGCTTTGTTGATAGACATTTATAAAGTAATTCCTATTATCGATTTATTATCAAATTATGTTTTATCTCACTGATTTTGAATAAGTAATGGGGTACTGTCATTTGTATCTATCTCTGTTAGGTTGATCCGTACAAAAAGGACGCGATTCATGCCTGTAATCCGCCAGTTAGAGATCCAAAACTTCCGGGTAGTTAGAAAACTAAAATGGTCACCGTCATCGGGTCTTAACTGTCTAATCGGACCTGGAGATACAGGTAAATCTACCGTTCTTGATGCTATAGACCTAGTGCTAGGGGCAAGAAGGTCCTATGCGTTCAATGATGCAGATTTTTTTCAAATGAATGTAGATTCCCCTATTGTTATCACTGCAACATTAGGTAAATTACACGATGAATTATTAAATATTGAAAAATATGGTCATTTCCTACGCTCATTTAATTTAAACGATAAGAATATTATTGATGAACCACAGCCAGGTGATGACTTCGAAACAGTCATGACGATAAAACTTGTTGTTGATTCTGACTTAGAGCCTGACTGGAGATTATTTTCAGAGAGAGCAGAAGCAGAAGGTATTGAGCGTCGTTTACCATGGAAACATCGTGAAATCATATCACCGACAAGACTTGGTGCAACATCGCATCATCACTTAGCTTGGGGAAGTCGGTCAGTATTAAATAAACTCACTGAGAATGCCTTTGATGTTTCATCTGTACTATCCCAGCTAGGTAGACAAACTCGACAGGCCTTCGCGGCACAACAACTCCCGGAAATTATTGAGGTATTATCGCAGATTCAAACAATCGGTGAAAACCTTGGTGTACCAGTAACAGGGGTTAAAGCTTCTCTGGATGTAAACGGCGTATCACTTTCAAATGGTGCAATAAGCCTCCATAATTCAGATGAAACACCGCTAAGGCTCTTAGGCACTGGTTCTTCTCGCCTCTTAATTAGTGGAATTCAAAAGGCAGCAAATAATTCCAACATACTTCTTGTTGATGAGGCAGAATTTGGACTAGAGCCATACCGAATAACTCGTTTTCTTCACGAATTGGGTTCTAAGAATACAGATCCAGATAAGCAGGTTTTTATCACCACTCATTCTCCGCATGTCCTTCGTGAATTACAAGCACTGCAACTTCATGTAATTCGACGTTTGCCTCCACCGCCTCTAGAATTAAATATAGTCGCTGCATCGCACCATGTTTACGCGCTTGGAAATGGTAATGATGAACAATCTACATTAAGGGTTTGCGCCGAATCTTTTTTGAGCAAGAAAGTTATTGTCTGTGAAGGGAAAACGGAAATAGGACTAATGAGAGGTGTTGACTTATTCTATCAAGATGTTGGGATTTTGACGAACTGTTCAAAAGGCGTTAGTTTTGCCGATGGCGGCGGTGACAGCATGTTTGCTCGTGCAAAAGTGTTCTCTTCTTTAGGCTATCCGACTGTTTTATTCAAAGATTCAGATAAAGAACAAGTTCATAAACCTTTCACACAGGAAGTAATGGCAGCAGGTGTAAAAGTTGTTGAGTGGGGAAATAATAATTCTACGGAAGACGCAATTTTTCAATCATGTCCCGCAGAACTGGTCGCTGCCATTCTTGGGATAGCTATTGATCGCAAAGGTGTTGACTCGGTAGATGCAGCTATTCGAAGCGCATCTCAAAATAGTTACAGATTGGATGATTGTCTTCATCGCTTTGAGGACGATCAGCGCAAGGTCCTAGCAATCGCTGCTGGTAAAAAAAGTTGGTACAAAGACATTGATCCCTCAGAGCAAATATTTCGTCATATTGTATGCCCTTCATATAAAGATTTTGGTGCGGAATTAACAACAACATTATACGAATTGCTAACGTGGGCACGTCAATAAGGAGGAAAGATGGAGGATTTGATTCTTGAAAGTAGGCTGGGTTCCATTGTTGCGCCTGCTGGTTGTGGTAAAACGCAATTAATCATAAATATTTTGCGCAGGAATCAACCCAAACCTTATCTCGTGCTTACACATACAACTGCTGGTGTTTCAGCTTTAAAAAAACGGCTTACTCGCGAACACATTCCTGCAAAAAATTACTCTGTGACAACAATTGATGGCTGGTTAATAAGAATTGCGCACTCTTTCAAAGGATCGTGCCATGTAGGAACCACTATGGATAATCCAAAACTATATTATCCTGAGGTTCGGCGAGTTGTACTTGAGTATCTCAACTCGGGCTCGCTTAATTGTTCTCTGAAAGCTTCCTATTCAAGACTCTTAGTGGATGAATATCAAGATTGTGATGTTACTCAACATGCTTTGATTAAGGCTTTAGCAACCGTTCTTCCTACGACTATTTTTGGCGATCCCATGCAATGTATTTTTGATTTTGGTCGTCGTAATGCCATGCCTGAATGGGAAATGTGCATAGAGAATGATTTTCCGCTTTTAGGGGAATTGTCTAGGCCGTGGCGCTGGGAGAATGCTGGAACCCCTCGTTTGGGCCGGTGGATATTAGATGTAAGAGAAGAACTAATGCAAGGTAGGCAGATTGACTTACTATCCTGCCCTGAATATGTGACATGGCATCGTTTGACCGGGCAGTTACAAAGCGATTTAGCCAATCAAAGGAATGCACAGCATTTTATTCTAAACCAGCATCCAAATGACTCGCTGTTAGTTATCGGGAGTTCGGTGAACGAATTGTCTCGTCATCAATATGCACAAGGCTCTTCTCGAATCGAAGTTGTTGAACAAGTTCAATTAGCAAGCGTTATGTTGGCTGCTAGAATGTTCGATCAACAAGTTGGTCTTCATTTAGTTAAATCCCTGTTAGATGTCGCAGCCTCAATGATTACTAATATCGAAGTTAGTCAAACCATTAGACGAGTTAATTCTATACTTGCCAAAAGGAATAAAATAGAACCGCTACCTCATGAGAAAGCATTATGTGAGCTAGCTAATAAGAGTACACGGCGCAATGTGCTTACTGCACTTGAACTTTTGCCACTTAAGCCTCTAGCTCGAATCTACCGTAGAACAGCTTATGAGGCATTGAAAGACACTATCATGCATTCTATAAGCTTGCCGTCATTAACAATGGTTGAAGCAGCATCAATCATAAGGGAAAGAATACGTCATAGTGGGGATAAACGAATACCAAGTAGAGCTATTGGCTCAACTCTCTTACTGAAAGGGCTCGAGACTGACCACTGCATGATCCTAGATGCGCAAGGTAATGGTATGACTACAAAAAATTTATACGTTGCTCTTTCGCGAGGAGCAAAGTCAATTACAGTATTTTCTTCTAGTCGGTATGTCGGTTAAATAAATGAAGTATAATGAATTAAACAACATAGCTTCTACAATACACTTATAAGGTTTTTATATTTTTTATATATTCACCATCTCTATATATCACCACGTTTTTTGGTGGGGACTTTACCATTTTACGGATCTCATTCATAGTGCCTTTCGATAAAATATCGTAGCATTCCATATACATAATCTTACGGGTATCGATATCTGATATATTAAGGAAATCACTGCTAACCCATGAATCAGGTATTTCTATTCCATGTGTCATTTTCATGTATTCAACGATGAACGTATCTGTAAGATGAAATTTCCCAATTGTGTATTTTCCTCTGTAGGTATCATTTGAAGAGGGGATTCGATAGTCATTTGCCAACACAATAATCAATTCATTACTCTGCACTTTTATTTTTAACCTTAAGTTCATTAATACGTTTTTTGGTCATGTCAGTTAAACATTGAATATTTTGATCACAAATAGTTTTTTGTTTAATCCATTCTCTTTGCGATGGTAGTAATGCTTTACGCGTTTCAGATGGTAGGGCTTTCCATGTGTCATTAAGTTTAGTATCCGTAATACGATATTCTTCTTCAATGTTAACTGGAGTTGTTAGCTCGTAACTACCATTTGTGCGTTTTTTGGTCTTATTTTGGGAATGCGATTTATTAGCACATGCTTTTTCCCAACCCTGTGAGGCTTTTCTGGCTACATCCTCTATAAACATTTCACGAAGTGTTAATCCTTTGAGTTTTGCCCCTTCTTCCATCATAAGACGATGTTCGTAAGGAATGGCTCGTAATTGCTTATCAATATCGATATTAGTATCTTTGGATTCTTTAATATATACCTTTATTTCGTCTTCTGTCGGCGCACCTTGTTTGCAAGTTTCGCTTTCATTGTGAAGCATCTCTTTTGTGAGTTTACGTGTAAATGTATTCGGGGTTAATGAACACTTTTCCCTGATTCGGGTTTTAATGCTGATGGATTGTTTGTTAATCATCATACGAGCTATCGCAGGATCATTTTGGTACATAGGCAGTGTTAAGGTCTCGTTCAACAGTATGAGCATTATATCATCTGATGTAGGCCCACCATTGTAGCAAAGCTCGCTTTTAGGGAGGGCCAAAAGCTCGTCTACGGAGCTGATGTTCCGGAAGGTGTTGTGTCCTGAGGCAATAGCAGAAAAGTTAGCTATCAGTGACATGATTAATGCACTGATTTTTATCAATTTATTTTTTTTCATTTCAATGCCATCCTTGCGTTAGTGAAAAACGGAAAGCCTCCAAGAGGCGTAAAGCGCTTTGGCCTTTCCTGTAATCTGGAAGGTAATCATGATTCTACATTGATCTGTAAAATCTATCAATACTGAATTATTGATCTATAAAAACGATCAATTTGTTTGGGTGATAAAAAAATGAGATTAAGGGGTTTTCTGTATTCATCTGTTTTATAAGGTTTTATTTGTGATATTTAGAAATGAAAAAGATGTTACTGATAGTATTGAGTCGTCGATAAAAGAGGGAGGCCTTCAAGCTTTAGCAGAGTTCCTGCAACTATAAGGATGTATCCATAAGAAGCGGAGCGATTCGCTCAGTTTGAGGACATAATGAATACGATTTAATTTCAATCATTGCTCTTAACTACCGTTTAATGAGTTTTATAGGGTCTCGGTGCTAAATGAAAGATCCTGTTAGCTAAAACGCTCTGATAAGACACAGAGCGTTTCATGATAATTAAAAGAAAGATAGGAACTAATGTTTTGGTTGCTATTAATTTCAAATTTATGAGTTAGATATAATCTAATATTTTTTTTGTATCAGTACAAAAAGTGATTTTCTCGCCATCCCAAATAAAGCTCTGAATATGTCTGTTCCTATACAGTACTTTTATCCACCATTTTTTACCAGTATTACTGACGGTTATCTGCTCGATAACTCGTTTAAGCATCATATTCAGCTTTTGAGGTTCTTTGACCTCCTGCAATAAATTAATATCAAACGCATTTTCTGAGATGATCATACTGTTCTGTTGCTTAACTTTCGATTCAATATCCTCTAGCTTTTCCTCAAGCGTACTTATTGTTTGGATCACACTCATAGGGACTTTAGGCAGATTGAGAATCATGTCATTTAAATCCTGAATCTTAGCCTTTATTGTATTTCCCTCTTCCAATAATGATTCGTCTAAATTTGTCCTTTCCTCAATTTTGAGTTCTTTCATTATCCTGTAGAGAGCTACTTCTATATTTTTGAAGTTTTTCGTTACGTTACATTTACCATCTCGTGCGTTAGCGCAAACATGATATTGATATGTTTTTCCAGAGACGATATGGAATTTTCTGACAAGTGCTCCTCCACATTCATGCTTTAATATACCTGAGAAAGCGTTATGTTCAGACTTATATCCAGATTTGTTATGTTTCTGATCAGACTTCAAAAGCATGAATTCTTCTTTGCTGATAACGGCAGGATAATAATTCTCTATGATATCAAGCAGGATGACTTTCCGATCTATCGTCGTTTCAGATGTTTGATATGCACCGTAAAGTGCAACCGAATTTATTGTTTTTGCAACTGTGGTATGATTCCAGCCAGCAGAACGTAATGGTCTATGACCTTCGTCGTTTAGCACTTTCGCTATTTTATTTGTTCCAAGTCCTTTTCGTCGTAGCTCAATGATTCTTTTAACCGTATCAATTCTGTCACTAAAAAGGAATTTATCTTTTTGCCGTTCTAACCAGAAAGGAAGGATTTTGTTAATAACCTCACCGTTTAAGGCTCGTTGTCGTTGTTGTCCTTTCGTTTCACGTAGACGTTGGGACTTTTTCTCGGATTCTTTACAGGCAAGGTCCGCAGCCAGAGCTATCCTGATGACACTCACGAGGTCATTGACGGATTCCCGATTAAGTAATAAACCATCAACCAGCGAAGCGATAAAGACGTTGTGTTGTAGAATCGATTTAATTATCTGTTGGGTAACGTCGATGCCTCGGCGACTCAGACGGTCTAACGATTCAATGATGATAGTGGAGCCTTGTTCAATATGACCTTTCTCGATTGCTTCGAGCATGTCACCGAGTGAAGGCCTGTTTCCTTCTTTGAATGCTGAGATTCCGAGGTCTTGAAAGTTCTTATCTGATAGAATCAAACCATGCACGTGTGCGTACTGTTCTGCAAGCTCAGTTTGACGTCTTACGGAATCACCCTGTTCTTGCTTCTTTGATGAGAATCTTATGTAAGAGTATGCTTTTCCATTTTGTTTCATAAGTAGCTCAGTAACTTACAAGAGAGTATCGATTTTGCTTCTTTGCAACAATATTACCATGCAGTTCGGCAGCAAGCCGCTGTTTGAAAACATTTCCGTCAAATTTGGCGGCGGCAACCGTTACGGCCTGATCGGCGCCAACGGGAGCGGTAAATCCACCTTTATGAAAATCCTCGGCGGCGATTTAGAGCCGACGCTGGGGAATGTCTCCCTCGATCCGAATGAACGCATCGGTAAGCTGCGTCAGGATCAGTTCGCCTTCGAAGAGTTCACCGTCCTCGACACCGTGATCATGGGTCATGGTGAGCTGTGGGAAGTGAAGCAGGAGCGCGACCGTATCTACGGTCTGGCCGAAATGAGCGAAGAGGACGGGTACAAAGTCGCCGATCTCGAAACGCAATATGGCGAGATGGACGGTTACTCCGCCGAGGCGCGCGCAGGCGAACTGCTGCTCGGCGTCGGGATCCCGGTTGAGCAACATTACGGTCCGATGAGCGAAGTGGCTCCCGGCTGGAAACTGCGTGTCCTGTTGGCACAGGCACTGTTTTCCAATCCGGACATCCTGCTGCTCGACGAACCGACGAACAACCTGGACATCGATACTATTCGCTGGCTGGAGCAGGTGCTGAACGAACGTAACAGCACCATGATCATCATTTCGCATGACCGTCACTTCCTGAATATGGTCTGCACCCATATGGCTGACCTGGATTACGGCGAGCTGCGCGTTTATCCGGGCAACTACGACGAATATATGACGGCGGCAACCCAGGCGCGCGAACGTCTGCTGGCGGATAACGCCAAGAAGAAAGCGCAAATTGCCGATCTGCAGTCGTTTGTTAGCCGCTTTAGCGCTAACGCCTCTAAATCTCGCCAGGCTACATCACGCGCGCGCCAGATTGATAAAATCAAACTGGAAGAGGTTAAAGCCTCCAGCCGTCAGAACCCGTTCATCCGTTTCGAGCAGGACAAGAAACTGTTCCGTAACGCGCTGGAAGTGGAAGCCCTCGCTAAAGGGTTTGATGAAGGCCCGCTGTTTAAAGGCGTTAACCTGCTGCTGGAAGTGGGGGAGAAGCTCGCGATCCTCGGTGCGAACGGCGTGGGTAAATCCACCATGCTGAAAACGCTGGTGGGTGAACTGGAAGCGGACAAGGGCACCGTGAAATGGTCGGAAAATGCGCAGATTGGTTATTACGCGCAGGACCACGAATACGAGTTCGAAAACGACCTCACCGTGTTTGACTGGATGAGCCAGTGGAAACAAGAGGGCGATGATGAGCAAGCGGTACGCAGCATTCTGGGGCGTCTGCTGTTCAGCCAGGATGACATCAAAAAGCCCGCGAAGGTGCTGTCCGGTGGTGAGAAAGGCCGCATGCTGTTCGGCAAGCTGATGATGGAAAAACCCAATATTCTGGTGATGGACGAACCAACCAACCACCTGGATATGGAATCTATCGAATCGCTGAACATGGCGCTGGAGATGTATCAGGGCACGCTGATTTTCGTCTCTCACGACCGTGAATTTGTGAGCTCGCTGGCGACCCGAGTCATCGAAATTACGCCGGAGAAAGTCATCGACTTTACGGGCAATTACGAAGATTATCTGCGTAGTAAAGGCATCGAGTAAGCCAATAACCCCTCCCCCCATAGGGTGCGGAATCCCCACAAAAATGCGAGCACGAACGGTCCCCTCTCCCTTTTGGGAGAGGGCCGGATGAGGGGACTACAGCACCCACTCGCTCCGCGCTTCGCCGTTGATCAGAAGCTTACGTCCTTCGCCTGCCGGTAACGATACCTTAAGCGACGGCCATGCCGGACGGTAATCACCGGTTGCGGCGATCGTCAGATTAATAGAGTCCGCGTCGCAGGCCATTGTCCATTCCAGCCACAGGGCATTCCCGTTCTGATAACCCCAGCTCTCACCGTCATCTTCAAACAGCAACCCGTCTGAGTGCCCCGTTCCTTTCACCGGGAACAGTTTCAGCTCACGGGTATCATCCGCCGTCGCGCTAACATGCCTGATTCGCGCGCTGAGCGGCAATCCCGCCCCGGCGCGGACCAGCAATGGCAGTTTTTCCAGCGGCGCGTCGCGTACAATCCACTGCCCGCCACAGAACCACTCGTGAGTGTAAAAATCATACCAGCCGGTCTCGTTCGTAGGCAGCCAGACACGGCGTTCGCGCTGACCTTCTTCGACCACGCTGGCCACCAGAATATCGCGGCCCAGCAGGAAATCGTCACACTCTTCAAACGTCTGCGTGTCATGCTCGTGATCGAGGAAAGTCGGGCGCAGCATCGGTTCATCATCCGCATGCGCCTGCCACAACAGGGTATAAAAATAGGGCAACAGACGGTAACGCAGTTCGATGGCGCTACGAATGGCCGGCGTCACCCCCGGATACATCCACGGCTCATTCACCGTATGATCGTCATTCCATGAATGGATGGTGAAACGAGGGTGCATCACGCCGTTTTGTACCCAGCGAACAAACAGTTCAGCATCCGGTTTATCCCCGGAGAAGCCGCCCACATCGTGCCCCACGTTATACAGTCCGGACAGACTCATCCCGAGCCCCATTCGCGTGTTAAAGCGCAGCGTATCCCAGTTGGTCCGGTTATCACCGCTCCAGGTTTGTACGTAGCGTTGCATCCCGGCGCAGCCGGAGCGGGAGATCAGGTACGGACGTTTATCCGGGGCGAATCGTTGCTGTGCTTCCAGCGAGGCGCGCATCATCAGCAGCGGCATCACAGGGCGAATATGTTTGATGGCAATCTCGCGGCCAAAACCGTAGCAGCGGGCTTCGCCGTCCCACACTTCAAACTCGTTGTTATCGTTCCACGTAGAGTCGATGCCCATCTCCAGCAGTTGCGTGGTTACGCCTTGCTGCCACCATTTGACGGTCTGCGGATTCGTAAAGTCGAGGTGCGACCCTTCATCGTCCCAGAAGCTTGAACGTTCTGGCGCATCCTTTTCTGAATCGCGAATAAACAGCCCTTTCTCTGCCACTTCGTTATAGCGTGGATGGTCCTGCAGCAGGCACGGCTTGATATTGGCCGCCAGTTTCAGGCCCGCATCGTGGAAGGCCTGGCTCATGACTTTTGGCTGCGGCACCTTGTCGTAGTTCCAGTTAAAGACGTAGCGCTTGCCATTAATGGAGGTATAGCCCGAAGAGAGCTGGAACGAATCACAGGGAATCGCATGTTCAGAACACAGGCGAATAAAGTTCATTAGCTGGTTTTGCGCATCCGGCGCATCGGTGTAATGCATAGTGGATCCGCAGTAGCCCAGACTCCACTTCGGCCCAAACAGGGTTTTCCCGGTCAGGCGGACAAACGCTTTGGTGACATCCAGCGCCCGTGCACCGGTAAACAGGTAGTAATCGATATCGCCCGCTTCGGCCTGCCAGCGGCGATAGGCGGTATGGTAATTATCGATTTCATTACCCAAATCCAGCCAGCAACTGCTCAGGTTGTCATAAAACAGACCGTAGCTGATGTCGTCCCGGCGGGTGAGGGTAAACGGAATATGTTTGTAGAGAGGATCGGTACTGACCGCGTTATAGCCCATCGCGTCCAGATTGCGCATTTCATAACGTTTGCCGTTACGCTGCAAATTACCTGCTTTCTCGCCCAGACCATAAAACCGCTCATCTTGTTTACGGCTCAGATAATGCGCCACACCATCGCCATGCGCATTGAGTTGGTAGGCGCTGGTAGGACGATCGCCTGCCAGCCATTGCCACTCCCCGGCCTCATTACGATAGTGCCATTCCAGCCACAGCGGCTGGTGCACGGTAACCCGTAACGCTTCGGTGGCGAGAACCAACTGCTGATCGTGTTGCTCAAGCGTCCAGTCCGGGCAGCTAAAGCCGCTGATATCTTCACGGTGACGGCCTTCCCATGGCACATCCTGCGTGGGGGCAATACTCCAGGTTCTGTCCAGCGCCAGTTCACCTTTACGTTTTAACAGCACGCGGAACAGCGTTTTTTCCAGCACATACAGGCACAGCGTATGTTGCCCATCCACCAACAGTTCAATATGGTGAGCCGCCTGTTTTTGTAAGGTCCAGTTTTTCAACGTTTTCATATCAGACATCCATTATCAGACGCGTTTTGCGCGACGTTCAGCAATAAATGACACCAGGAAAATGGCCCCAATCAGGTCAAAAAAGCCCATTGCGATAAACAGCGGATTGAAACCTATTTTGTCAGCGGTAACGCCAATCAGCAGAGAGAAGAGGAAACTGGCGATCCATGCCGCCGAGCCGCGCATACCGTTAACGGTAGCCATCTGGCCCTTATCAAAGGATTCCACCACCAGCGCGCTCAGCATGCAGGAGATGATCTGGTGGCCGAAACCACCGATGGAGATCAGCACGATAGTGATATAGGGATCGCGGGTGATTGCGACGATGCCCAGCGAGATCATCAGAAACGCACCGGTGACGGAGCTTGCCACCACCGAGTTAACCCGAGAGCAGCCGAACCAGCGGGTATACAGTTTGGTGAGATAGCCGCTTGCCACGCTGCCCAGATCGGCGGCAAGGAAGGGGAGCCAGGCAAACATAGCGATTTGCTTAAGGTCCATCCCATGCTCTTTCGCCAGATACAGGGGTACCCAAAAGCTCAGCACGGCCCAGGCGGGTTCCGCCATAAACGCCGGGATGGCGATACCGTAAAAGCGTTTGTTTTTGGCGACGGTTTTCAGCGCGGAAAAGAAGGGCAGTTTGACCGCAGGCGCCTCGTTGTCCTGCTTGATATAGGCCAGTTCCTCTTTGCTCAGGTTCGGGTGTTTTTCCGGGTTATAGTAAAACGCCCACCACAGCAGCACCCACACCAGCGCCAGAACACCGGTAAACATAAACGCGCCCTGCCAGCCAAAAGAGGCATGGGCAAAATAGATAATTGGCGGTGCCAGCATGGCGCCAATCGAGAAACCAACGCCAGCCCAACCTGCGGCAACCGGGCGCTCAGATTTCGGGAACCACTCGCCCAGGGTTTTGGCATTCGCTGGCGTGGCGGCCGCTTCGGATGCCCCCATCGTGAAACGCAAAATAGCCAGTTGCAACCAACTGCTCGCACCAGCGTGGAAAATACAGGCCAGCGCCCAGATGATGGCACAGACCATAAAGCCCACTTTCAGGCCAATCACGTCAATCAACCAACCGCATAATGGCTGGAAAACGGTATAGGCTAACTGAAAAGCGCCCACAATCCATGAGTACTGCTCGGTCGTAATGCCCATACTGGTTTTCAGTTCGGGGGCAAGAATACCGAGTGAGTTACGGGTGATGTAGTTCACCGTGACGCCCAGTAAAAACAGGACCAGCACCCACCAGCGTAAGTTTTTGACTATCCGGCGGCTTTTGCTTGCCACCACTTCATTATTATTGATTCCCTGGCTCATTTTTTTCTCCACGCACCGTTCTGTAGGGAAGTCGTTGCGGGCCATTCGAAATTTGTTATACCGATCTGGACCGCATAGGGATTTTTTTCTGCTTCAGCCTGAAATACGCCGACAACTAGTATGGAAGTTGTACGACATGTTTACGTTAGGGGAGAAAAAAGGTCAGCCATAGTGGATTTTGTGCAAAGATTCTCATCAATTCGCCAAAGAAAAGGGCACTATGCTTTCCAGGTCAGTATTCATGAGGCCTGTGTTTCATGAAAATTTTCCCATCGCGGAAACGGAGCAAGATCACAAAATGGATAAAAAGCTAAAAATCACTGAAATCGCCCGGCGTACCAACCTGTCGACCAGCACCGTTTCCCGCGTGCTGGCGGGTAAGGCCAATACCAGCGAAACGGCCAGACGCCTGGTACTGGAATGTGCGCGTGATTTAGGGGTAATGGAGGGGATTGCAGCCGGGAGGTTGCTGCTCAATAACCTGGTGATCTTCGCACCACAGCGGGCGTTCGATGAGCGCTCCGATATCTTTTATTACCGCGTGATTCAAAGCATCAGTAAGGCGCTGGATTCTCATGAGGTGCGGCTGCGTTACTGCCCGCTGGAGGAGCTGGATAGCGATGCTAATGTATTTATTACACGAATGAATGAGCCGGAAACCCAGGCGGCAATTTTGTTGGGGATTGACGATCCGCATATTCACGAACTGGCCGCGGATTTTGCTAAACCTTGCGTACTGATTAACTGTCGCGATAAGCGGATGCGCCTGCCAACGGTGGCCCCGGATCATCGGGCAATTGGTGAGTTTGCCGCCGACTATCTGTTTGACTCCGGCCATCGCGATATGGTGGTCGTGATGTGTCTGCGCCGCTATACCATGGATTTGCGGCTGGCGGGCATTAAAGAAGCCTGGCAACAGCGAAATCTACGTTTTCAGAGTAAGCGCGATCTGATCACTGTTCCCAGTTTTAGCGCAAGAGAAGCCCAGGAGCGGGTTGCAGAGTGGCTCGACTGTCCCGCACATAAAAACCCGCCGACCGCGTTTTTAGTCGGGGGAGATTTTATGGCAGAAGGGACCGTGCGGGCGCTGCAACAACGCGGCTTACGCGTTCCGCAGGATGTCTCGGTGATGAGCATTGATGCCTTCAACCTGGCAGCTATTCAGGATGTGCCGCTGACGGCGGTCCATGTGCCGCGCGATGAGCTCGGTACTGAGGCGGTTTATATGTTGCAGCAACGGCTGATTCGTCCGCAGGCGGCAATTGGCTCGCTGCTGATTAATGGCATGCTGGTAGTGAGGGAGTCGGTACGGCGGATACGTCCGGGACAACGACGTACCGCCGTGGAGCGAGAAGGGCTGTATGACGTTTAGTCTATGCCCAGCGCCCGTTTTCCATAGGCGTTCAAATCGGCCAGCGTGAAGCGCCCCTCCCAGTTTGCTTCATAATCTTCGCGCGGAAAATCACCTGGCGATACGCCATTTTCCAGCGCGACTTTTGCTTTACGCGCCCAGGCGAGGTTTTTCTCGCACAGGGGGGCAGCGGGGATATACATCACGTTACCCCAGCCCTGTTGATCGTTTACCGGGGCGACGGAGTGAATCACATCGCAGTGCCACCAGACGGAGTCGCCCGCTTCCAGCGCCGGGATGGAGGTTAACGCCTCTATCAGCAGTGGGTGCCATTTCTCAGAAATGGGAAGCACCTTACCCGGAGCCACACCGCACAACTCATCTTCCGGCACATCATCCAGCAGTGGGCGTAGCAGAATATAGGCCATTGCCTCCGGGATCGGCACGACATGCAACAACCCCTGGCCTGGGATCATATCGGAGAGCGCCGTCCAGCCCTGGAAGGTACGGAACACCGAACACTTGGTGGTGTTCTCGACGGTGTACTCTTCCACCTCGGTACGATGCGCGGCATCCCACGGATCATATTCGTCCAGTTTGCCGTTAAAGACGTTGGCAAAGACCCGTTGATACGCCGGAAGCAGCCAGCGTTCCAGGGCGCCGGAATCGGTATGGGCACCTAAACCTTTTGACGTCGTTCCCGGCGGACGGCGACGAATACGGTCCGGGTAAATCACGCTGACATCCGGATCAAACCACGTTGTCCCTTCGCTTTCAAAGCGCCACAGGCGGTTGAGGAACGACTGCACGGCAGCCATTTCGTCGCTCTGGCGTGCCTGCATTTGTGACTGCGACCAGTAGATAGGGTAAATTTCCGGACGAGAGGCATCGAGAGATCCAAAGAAGTTATCGCCTGGCCCTTTGTAGACATCATCAAAGTGGTTTTGCTCAAGATAGGCCATCATGTCGCGGTCCCAGCCGAGCGCCCGCTCGCGGGGGAAATGCCCTTTGATCACCGCACAGCCGCGTTGTTTAATCAGCGCACGCTGTTGCTCGCTTACCCGCCCCTCTTTTACCGCTTCAAAGGGGATCACCGGCCAGACATCCTCGCCCTGCGCCTTTAACGCGTTGATCTCTGCGACGCGTTGGCTAATCCGCGCGTGGAGTTGATTGAATATGGCTTTCACGTCACCGATTTGCTGGCGCAATTCCTGCTTCATTTGCCGGATAGCCGCTTTATGGTCGACGGGTAAAGTTTCGCTGGTGAACGTCATGATGGCCTCGCAATCTTTCATTCGAAAGTAATTAAGCTTACAAGTGATAATTTAAGTTAAAAATAAGTTAATGCAAGTTTAAAAACTTGATGCAGAGCACAAAGCTGAAAGAAGGGCAGGGAAAGAGAGAAGGGGAAAGGCCGGAGCGACGACTCCGGCCGGGAAAATCACTGGAACGGGGGTGCACCGTCCAGTACAGCCTGGATCACATTCAGCGCGCCCTGGTGGTTGTTGTCATCGGTGCGATGACGGGCAATGGCTTTGATAGCGTCGCTGGCGTTATCCATGGCGAACGAAAACGCCGTCATGCGCAACATTTCGGCGTCGTTGCCGCTATCACCAATTGTCACACACTCTTGCGGCGACAATTGCCAGCGTTTCAGCAGACGGGTAATGCCGTTGGCTTTGTGCAGACCGGGAATGATCAGGTCTACAAAACCAAAGCCGCTGGTCACAGGCTTCATGATGCCATCCAGCGAAACATGCAGCTTATCAATCAGTTGCGGAATGTCACTGTCCGGTAAATTGAGCGAGAATTTGAACAGGGTATCGTTAATCTGGTGGTAGTCGCTGATACGTTGCAGACGATGATAGTGCTTTGCCATCAGGTCGATGAAGCTATCCGGCGCGTTTTCGCTGACCCAGGCGCTTTCCAGCCCACAGGCGACGAAATTCAGCGCTTTGTCTTTCAGTAACTCGCCGATAACGACCTGAGCTTCATGACGGGTAAGTTCACCGTGAAACAGTTGCTGACCGTGTTCAAAGACCAGCGCGCCGTTTTCGGCGACAAAAGAGATCTGATCTTTCAGTTCCGGGAAAAAGGAGATGAGCTGGTAATACTGGTTGCCGCTGGCGACGACAAATTCAATATCACGCTGCCTGAGTTGGGCAAACTGTGCCATAAAACGATCGCGGTCGTATTGTTTGGCGTCGTCAAGAAAAGTTCCGTCCATATCAGTGACGATAACTTTTACGGTCATACATAAGCTCCTGGTCTGAGTACCACTCGTAACATTGTAATAACAGTGTGACCTGAAGCACAAATTTATTTCATTCGAAAGTTTGTATTCACGAATATGCAGCAGAATATTGGGGCATTTTCTCCCGGGTGGCGGCGCTAATGCGCCTGACCCGGGCTTGTATTATTAAAAAATCCAGAGATAACCGGCCAGTTCTCTCTGGTGGT
>OKPX01000309.1_pt1 | contig 18428 bp, 13 predicted proteins | sample 1613911 | NCBI WGS metagenome assembly OKPX01 (sample SAMN04436892, study PRJEB24849) | human gut metagenome | biome: human gut; feature: NICU; material: stool | host: Homo sapiens | place: USA: Saint Louis, MO | collected 2012-02-03 | reverse complement strand
AAGACGCCGCAGACAAAAACGGCGCTACACCGCACCCGCCTGCGGTTTTTGGATCAGGTAATTTTTTCAGTTTTATTTTTCTACAAACCAGACCGCCAGACCGCGCCAGTGCTGGCGGCTTGCGCGAATCTGCAAACTGAAAAGATTGAAAAAGATTTCAGTAGTTTTCAGTTTCAAAGATCGGCAGAGGATCTGCGTAAACAGCTAACTAACTGATAAATATTTATTTTGTAAATTTTACGTGCATGTTTGAGGATCAAAACCTGAGAGATGCGCGCAATGCGTAAAACCAGAAAACTCAGGGCTGGCAAGGGCTGGCGGGGCATCAGGAGAATTTTCAAAACTGAAAAAAGTGCGGTGGTGTATACTGTATGCATAAACAGTATTTATGAATTGTAAAAGGTAACCAGAATGCGGAAATTTTCCATTTATGGTGCAGTGTTCATATTTATGAACAGAGGCGAAAAGCTCAAAGAAAGCGATGTTACTCATTCGAACCACTGGCCTGCTGAGAAATATGTCCTCTGGCCGCGCGGTGAATACTGGGATGTGCGTTTCAGAGTGCGAAAGGGTGGAAAGTGGGACTGGTTGCCAATCGCTGAAAAACCATTCGCTAACGAGGCGACGGCGTGGCAGGCTGCCAGTGAGCACTGGCTAAAGCATCAGGCCAACATCCTCAGATAGGCCGCCATAGGAGATATTGAGCGACACTTTTGCGACAACGTGCTTGTTTTGTCCAGTAATGTAGGGTGTTAACAAGCTATATTTTATAGCTATGGCTAAGACGTTAATTTTTTGTGCTGGTTCACCTATGGTTTACAATGTGCCTTCTCTTATATGATGCGGGTATCGCGTCACCCCCCAGAGGAAGCACAATGAACCGTCGCGCAGGTAAGCAAACAATAAAAAAAGTGACGCTGGTAAATGTTGAAGAGCACGTGGAAGGCTTTCGTCAGGTGCGCGAAGCGCATCGCCGCGAGCTGATCGACGATTATGTTGAATTGATTTCAGATTTAATCCGCGAAGTGGGCGAAGCTCGCCAGGTGGATATGGCCGCGCGGCTGGGTGTCTCTCAGCCAACGGTAGCAAAAATGTTAAAAAGGCTGGCGACAGTAGGCCTGATTGAGCAAATTCCCTGGCGCGGGGTATTTTTGACGCCGGAAGGGGAGAGACTCGCCCAGGCCAGTCGCGAACGCCATCAAATTGTTGAAAGCTTTTTACTGGTGCTGGGTGTGAGCCCGGAGATTGCACGCCGTGACGCGGAAGGAATGGAACACCACGTCAGTGAAGAAACGCTTGAGCGTTTTCGTCTGTTCACTTTGCAACAAGGGTTGCCGTCCGAATGAACCTTCCATTCTTTCGCGCATTGCTGCGCGATCGCTTTTTGCACCTCCTGCTGGTTATTGGTCTGGGTCTCTGTTTTGTTGTTCCTTTTGCGCCTGCCACCTGGCCCGGTGCCATTGACTGGCACACCATTATTACCCTCAGCGGTTTGATGCTGCTGACGAAAGGCGTGGAGCTGAGCGGCTATTTTGATGTGCTGGGGCGTCGTATGGTGCGGCGTTTTCGTACCGAGCGGCAACTGGCCATGTTTATGGTCCTGGCGGCGGCACTCCTTTCCACTTTCCTGACCAATGACGTGGCGCTGTTTATCGTGGTGCCGCTTACCATCACCTTAAAAAAACTGTGCGAAATCCCGGTCAATCGGTTGATCATTTTTGAGGCACTGGCCGTAAACGCGGGTTCGTTGTTAACCCCCATTGGCAACCCGCAAAATATCCTGATTTGGGGACGTTCCGGGATGTCATTCCCGGCCTTTATCTGGCAGATGACCCCCCTGGCGCTGGCGATGATGGTGACGCTGCTGGTGCTGTGCTGGTTCTGTTTTTCCAGTAAGACGCTTAACTACCATAGCGGCGTTAAAAACCCGGACTGGCAACCCAGGCTGGTCTGGAGCTGCCTGGGCTTTTACCTGGTCTTTATCACTGCGCTGGAGCTAAAACAGGAGCTGTGGGGACTGGTGGTGGTGGGCATGGGCTTCTTATTACTCGCAAGACGCGTTGTGCTAAGCGTGGACTGGACGTTGCTGCTAGTGTTTATCGCCATGTTTATCGACGTGCATTTACTGATCCAGTTGCCCGCATTGCACCATTTGCTTGCCAGTACCAGCCAGCTTTCGGCGTCCGGTCTGTGGCTGACGGCGATTGGTCTGTCGCAGTTTATCAGTAATGTGCCCGCAACCATTTTACTGCTCAATTATGTGCCGCCAGACACCCTGCTGGCCTGGGCGGTCAATGTCGGTGGATTTGGCCTGTTGCCCGGCTCACTGGCGAATCTGATTGCGCTGCGTATGGCGAATGACCGTCGCATCTGGTGGCGCTTCCATGTTTATTCCCTTCCCATGCTGCTGTGGGCCGCGCTGGTTGGCTACGGACTATTCCTGGTCAGATAGTGCTGATTTGTCAGTTTATCCTGGCAAATGTATAGCGACCGCCTAAGTTTAGTGAACGGCGTAACTGTGACGCCGTTCACTGACAGGACTGTTGCGTACTATGGCAGAACATTCAACCGCCCCTGAGAACGGGCAGGAAACTCAAACAGAAGAGACGCAAAACCGCAAACGCCCCGGTAAAAAGCCCCTCATCATCCTCGGCATTGTGGTGATTGTGATGGTTGTCGTCGCGCTGGTGTGGTGGTTACTGACCCGCAATGAAGAGACGACAGACGATGCGTTCACCGACGGCGATGCGGTCACCATTGCGCCGAAAGTGGCGGGCTACGTCACTGAACTGCGTGTAAAAGATAACCAGCAGGTGAAAAAGGGCGATCTGCTGGTGGTGATTGATCCCCGTGACGCCACGGCGCAGCGCGATCAGGCGCAGGCGCAACTTGGGCTGGCGACGGCGCAGCTCCACCAGGCGCAGGCACAACTGGATTTGTCAAAAGTGCAGTACCCGGCCCAGCGCGACGAAGCGCGGGCGCAGGTGCTGAAGGCGCAGGCGGATTTAGCTAACGCACAGGCTGCCTATAAACGCCAGCGCGGTGTCGATCCTCGCGCCACGACGCAACAAAATATCGACAGCGCCAATGCGCAGTTACGCAGCGCGCAGGCACAACTGGCGAGCGCGCAGGCGCAACTGGAAGTGGCGGATCAGGTGCAGTTGCAGATTCGCCAGCAGGAGACCAATGTCGAGGCCCGTCAGCGTCAGGTGGATCAGGCGAAAGCACAGCTTGAAACCGCCGAGCTGAATCTCTCCTGGACTGAGGTCCGTGCGCCGTTCGACGGGTTTGTCACCAAACGTAATGTGCAAACCGGCACCCTGGTGCAGGCGGGTACGGCGCTGTTTTCGCTGGTCTCACCGCAAATCTGGGTGACGGCGAATTTCAAAGAGTCACAGCTTGAACGCATGCGTCCGGGCAATAAAGTGACGGTGAAGGTCGATGCCTGGCCGGATCTGGAGCTGGAAGGGCACGTTGACAGTATTCAGCAGGGGAGCGGCTCGAAGTTCTCTGCTTTCCCGTCCGAAAACGCTACCGGTAACTTTGTCAAAATCGTCCAGCGTGTACCGGTGAAAATCGTCATTGATAAAGGGTTGGATACGAATCGTCCGCTGCCGCTGGGTCTGTCAGTTGAACCGAAGGTAACCGTGGAATGACAGACGTTAGCCATGAAAACTGGCGACCGGCCAGTAATCCATGGGCCGTCGCCTGGGTGGTGACGCTGGCGGTCTTTATGGAGATCCTTGATACCACCATCGTTAACGTCGCACTGCCGCATGTTGCCGGCTCGCTTTCTGCCAGTTACGACGAATCCACCTGGGTGCTGACCAGTTATCTGGTGGCCAATGGTATCGTGCTGCCCATTTCGGCATTTCTCAGCCGCGTGTTCGGTCGCAAGCAGTTTTTCCTGATTTGCATCGTGATGTTCACGATTTGCTCCTTCTTGTGCGGTATCGCAACGGAACTGTGGCAAATCATTCTTTTTCGCGTGCTGCAGGGCTTTTTTGGCGGCGGCTTACAGCCAACGCAACAGTCGGTGCTGCTGGATTACTTCAAGCCTGAGGATCGCGGCAAAGCGTTTGGCCTCTCTTCGATTGCCATCATTGTTGCCCCCGTAATGGGGCCAACATTGGGCGGCTGGATCACCGATAACTACTCCTGGCGCTGGGTCTTTTTTATCAATATCCCGGTGGGTATTGTCACGGTACTCGCGATTTATCAGCTACTGGAAGATCCGCCGTGGGAGCGTAAGTCGGACAAAAAGTTGACCATCGACTGGCCGGGGATCGGCCTTATCGCCCTCGGACTCGGTTGCCTGCAGGTGATGCTGGACCGTGGGGAAGATGAAGACTGGTTCGCCTCTGATTTTACCCGCATTTTTGCTGTACTGACGGCAGTCGGGATTGTCGGCGCGATTTACTGGCTGTTGTATGCCAAAAAGCCGGTGGTGGATTTGCGCTGCATGGCAGATAAAAACTTTGCTGTCTCCAGTCTGCTGATGGCGGGTATGGCGATGATCCTCTATGGCAGCTCCGTGGTGATCCCACAACTGGCACAGCAAGATCTGGGCTACACCGCTACCTGGTCCGGGCTGGTACTGTCACCGGGCGCGGTACTTATTGTGCTGACTATCCCGCTGGTGCTCAAACTGATGCCCATCGTGCAAACGCGCTGGATTATCGCCTTTGGCTTTTTCTGCCTCGCGGCCTCGTTCTGGTGGTCGCGTACGCTGACGCCGGATATCGATTTTGAAACCCTGATGCTGTTTCGCAGCGCGCAATCGATAGGCCTGGGCTTCCTGTTTGTGCCGCTGACCACCATTGCCTTTATTACCATTCCTCGCCAGCTTAATGCCGATGCGGCCGCGCTGTTCACGATGTTCCGCAATGTCGCGGGATCGGTGGGCATTTCGCTTTCCACGGCGGCGATAACCGAACGGTCGCAGGCGCACAGTGCGCATCTGGCCTATAACATGTCGCCGCTTAATGAACAATTCCAACTGGCGGTGCGCGAATCAGCGCAGGCGATCCGCAATTTCACTGCACTGGTGGGTGACCCGATGAATACCGCGATGGGGCAGATGTATAAAACGATGATCGCGCAGTCGCGTTTTCTGGCCTATATCGACGTGTTCACACTGCTCAGTATTGTCGCACTGTTATTGATTCCTTTTTGTTTACTGCTATCGCCGATTAAGAGCGAAGGCAGCGCAGGAGCACATTAATATGTCCAGGCGTGGTGTTTCACTGACATTTCTCTCTCTTTGGCTGGCAGGCTGTAGTGTGGGTCCGGATTACCAGCAGCCGTCGCCGCAAACCCCAACGCACTGGAACGATCCGGGCGATAAAGCCGTGGCCTCGCAGACCGTGTCGCAGGCGGTTAACCCGCGCTGGTGGACCACCTTTCAGTCACCGCAACTTAATAGCCTGATTGAGCGTGCTATCGCCGGGAATCTCTCGTTGCAACAAACGGTGCTACGTATCGCAGGGGCGCGTGAACAGATTAATCAGGCTGGCGGCGCATTTTTACCGGCGGTCAACGGCAGCGTCAAAGCCACGCGCCAGCAACTGGGGCTGGAAGGGGAGCTGAAATCCCACGATGTTTACGGCCAACTGGATAATGTTGACCCGCAAATCGCCGGGGCGCTGGGGGCATTAACTCAGCCGGTGAACCTCTATCAGGGCAGTTTCGACGCGCAGTGGGAGTTGGATCTGTGGGGTAAAGTGCGCCGTCAGGTTGAAGGGGCGCAGGCGCAGCAGCAGCAGGCGATTGAGCAGCGTAACGATGCGCTGGTGTCGCTGGAGGCGGAAGTGGCGCGTGCGTGGCTGCAACTGCGCGGCGCGCAAAGCGTTATCTCCACTTTGCAGACGCAAATCGAGACGGCGCAGCAAACCTATACCCTGACGGATAACCGCCAGCGTAGTGGGCTGTCGCCGCAAATGGACGTTGAAAATGCCCGGGCCCAGGTGGGTAGCCTGGAAGCGCAACTACCGCAGTATCAGGCCCAGGAGCGTCAGGCCATGAATGCGCTGGCGATTTTGCTCGGCAAACCGCCAGGTGCGCTGGATAGCGAACTCAGGAATGTGCAGCCATTGCCGAAGCTGCCTGCGCTGGTCTCAACCGGCATTCCGTCGACGCTTGCCCGCAGACGCCCGGATATTCGTGAGGCAGAGGCGTCATTACACGCCGCGACGGCGCAAATTGGCGTCTCTGTCGCGCAGCTTTTCCCGAGCCTGACGCTGAGCGGGCAGTTTGGCTTGCGTAACAGTGAGACCGACTGGCTCACCGACTGGAGCAGCCATTTCTACAGTTTCGGCCCGCAGATTTCTATCCCTATTTTTCAGGGCGGGCGGCTGGTCTCCAGCGTGAAACTGGCCCGCGCGCAGCAGGGGGCGGCGGTGCTCAATTACCGCCAGACGGTGCTGGAAGCGCTGGGGGATGTGGAAAATGCGCTGGTCAGCTATCGCGCCGATCAGCAGCGCGAGGCCGGTCTGGATAAAACCCTTGATGCGCTGCATAACGCCTTTACGCTGGCCAGCGACAGTTACCGGCAAGGTATTGCCAGCTTTATCGATGTGCTTGATGCCCAACGTCAACTGGCGCAGGCGGAGCAGCAGCGTGCGCAGGCGCGGGTGCAGAGCAGTCTGGATTTAGTGGCGCTGTATAAAGCGCTTGGCGGCGGCTGGGAGCCTTATCAGCAGGTGCGTTTGCCGGAATATTCTGTCTTTGGCGATGCCCCGCGCGGATAAGGTTTAGAGGATTGGGCAAGAAACAGACAGGATCGCCACATTCCACAGCACGCCGTATTGCGTATAACTATCTGCGTCAACTAACAGTGTGAGGAGACGCCAAATGCGTTATCAAAAACTCGGCAATACCGGTCTGTTTGTTTCTGAACTGTGCCTCGGCACCATGACGTTCGGTGGTGAGGGCGGCATGTGGGGCAAAATTGGGCAACTGGATCAGGCGCAGGCGGACAAGCTGGTCGGCAGCGCGCTGGACGCAGGCATCAACTTTATCGATACCGCTAACGTCTATTCCGAAGGTCGCTCCGAGCAAATCACCGGCCAGGCACTGAAAAACCTCAAGGTGCCGCGTGAAAATGTGGTGGTGGCGACCAAAGTGTTCGGCGAAACCGGCACGGCGGGGGTGAACTCGCGCGGCAGTTCCCGCTATCACATTATTGGCAGCGTGAAAGAGAGCCTGAAACGGATGCAGCTCGATCATATCGATCTCTATCAGTTGCACGGCTTTGACCCGGCGACGCCGATGGAAGAGATGCTCTACGCGCTGGATAACCTCGTACAACACGGGCATGTCCGCTATATCGGCGTATCCAACTGGGCGGCGTGGCAGATTGCCAAAGCACTGGGCATATCTGAACGGCTCGGGCTGGCGCGTTTCGCGTCCTTGCAGGCCTATTACACTATCGCCGGGCGTGACCTGGAGCGTGAACTGGCGCCGATGTTGCAAAGCGAAAATGTCGGCCTGATGGTCTGGAGCCCGCTGGCGGGCGGCCTGCTTAGCGGTAAATACAGCCGCGATGGCAAGGGCGAAGAGGGCAGTCGTCGTCTGGAGTTTGACTTCCCGCCGGTGAACAAAGACCGCGCGTTTGACTGCATCGACGTGATGCGCGTTATCGCCGAGGCAAAAGGTGTTTCTGTCGCACAGATAGCGCTGGCCTGGCTGCTGCATCAGCCGGTAGTAAGCAGCGTGATCATCGGCGCTAAACGCCCGGATCAGCTTGAGGACAATATCGCCGCGACCCATATTCGCTTAACGGAAGAAGAGCTGCGCCAGCTTGATGCAGTGAGTGCGTTGCCACGCGAATATCCCGGCTGGATGCTCGAACGCCAGGGTGAATATCGTCGTAACCAGTTAGCCCACAAGTAACCCCGCATTTTGATTTTTCCCCGGCGGCATGTCGCTGACCGGGGATTTTTCTTCCCACCTAATTTCTCAATCCCGCTCACAAAAACGATCCTTTCGTTTTGCCTGACTTTTCACCTTTGACTATATGACTAGTCATATACACGAAATGACTAGTCATAAGATGAGGGAGATGTCCAGATGAGTAAAACGCTGCCGCCAGGCTTTTTATGGGGAAATTCCGTTTCCAGTATGCAGACTGAAGGGGCATGGAATGAAGGTGGAAAGGGGCCATCGGTTTACGACATTCGCGAAGCCAGCGAGTTTGCTTCCGACTGGAAAGTCGCGACCGATTCCTACCATCGGTATCAGGAAGATTTTGATTACATGCGCGATTTGGGCATGAATTGCTACCGCTTTCAGATATCCTGGAGCCGTGTCTGCCCGGACGGTGACGGCGCGTTCAACGAGGAAGGTATCGCCTTCTACGATCGCTTTATCAACGATCTACTCGCTCACGGCATCGAACCGATGATCTGCCTGTACCACTTCGATATGCCGCTGGCGCTGGCGGAAAAATACAATGGTTTTACCGATCGTCACGTGCTGGACGCGTTTGTTCGTTATGGGCAGAAGATGATCGACTGCTTTGGCGATCGCGTAACCTGGTGGCTGACGTTTAACGAGCAGAATATCTACCATATGCCGGAAGCGTTTCGGGTTAGCGGCTATTTTCATGGCGACAAAACGTTGCGCGAGCTGTATCAAATTCAGCATCACGTGATGATGGCCCACGTACAGCTAACCCAGTACCTGCATGAGACTAAACCCGGCAAACTGATGGGCGGTATGCTGGCCCATCAGCTTGTCTATCCTGCGACCTGTAAACCGCGCGATGTCTTTTGTGCCCAGCAATATGACGAGTTTCTCAACCAGAATCTCCTGCGGGTGTTTGCCGGCCAGGGCTATAGCCCGGCGGTGATGGCGGTGGTTGAGCGCGAAGGCTTTAGCGATATCTATCGTGCTGAGGATCTGGCGCTCATTGCCCGTGTAAAAAGCGACTATATGGCGTTTAGCTATTACGCCAGCAAGGCGCTTAACAGCGATGCGATCGCACCAGACGCGCCGGTGAACTATTACCTGCAACAGGGCGATGTGCCTAATCCGTATCTGCACGCTACCGAATGGAACTGGCAAATCGACCCCCTCGGTTTTCGCGCCATTATCACCCGCTACTACAACGACTGGCGCTTGCCGGTTTTCCCTATTGAAAACGGTATCGGCGTGATTGAAACCTGGGACGGAGTGAATCCTGTTAATGACGATTACCGCATTGCCTATCACCGTGACCACCTGCAGGCGATGAAAGACGCCATGTTTGAAGATGGCGCGCAGGTGGCGGGCTATCTCGGCTGGGGGCTTATCGACATTCTCAGCTCACAGGGTGATATGCGTAAGCGTTATGGCGTGGTCTACGTCAATCGTGAAAACCATGACCTTAAAGATCTAAAACGCGTGCCGAAACGGAGCTACGCCTGGTTAAAACAGGTGATACACAGCAACGGCCGCGAACTGTAAACAGCAGCGTACCGTTTGATGCCGAACGAAGGGAGACCATGATGCCTGAAACAAAAACAACAGCGAACATGCAGTCTTTTGTGGATAAGTTCGTCGATTTTTCCGCTCGCCTGGCCAACCAGGTTCATCTGCGTTCCTTAAGGGACGCCTTTGCCGCCGTGATGCCGATTTTTATCCTTGCCGGCCTGGCGGTTCTGGTCAATAACGTGGTGTTCCCGTGGATCCTGGAGGGCGAGACGTTAGTGCGCTTCAAGGTCTGGGGGGAAGCGGTCATCAACGGTACGTTGAACATTGCAGCACTATTGATTGCCCCCATGACCGCCTGGTCGCTGGCGCGCAATCGCAACTTTGATAACCCGGTTTCGGCGGTGGTTATCGCGCTCTCCAGCTACATTATGATGATGCCGATGCATCTGGAGGTGGTGCCGGACGGGGCGAAAGCGACCGTTACCGTCAGCCAGATGCTCTCTTTTGCCAATATCGGCTCCACCGGCATTTTCGCCGGGGTGATTATCGGTTTACTGTCGACGGAGTTGTTTATCCGCATCGCCAGCATCGAAAAGCTGAATATTTCACTGGGTGAAAATGTACCACCGGCGGTGGGTAAATCCTTTTCCGCTCTGATTCCGACCATAATCACCCTGTCGACGTTTGCGGTGATCGCCGCCGTACTGGCTAATGTACTGCATACCGATTTAATTCATCTGATCACTACGCTTATCCAGCAACCGCTGCGGCTGATTAACACCAGCCTGCCAGGAACCATTTTTATTTATAGCTTCGGCAACTTCCTGTTTACCCTGGGGATTCATCAGTCGGTGGTAAATGGGGTGATTCTGGAACCGTTCCTGCTTATCAACACCAATGAGAATATGCTGGCCTTTGCTAATGGTCAGCCGATTCCACATATTATCAATAATATCTTTGTGCCGACCTTCGGCATGATTGGCGGGACGGGCAGTACGATTTCCCTGTTGCTGGCAATATTCATTTTCTCGCGTCAGAAATCAGCGAAACAGGTGGCGCGGCTGTCGATTTCGCCGGGCCTGTTTAATATAAACGAACCGGTTATCTTCGGTCTGCCGATTGTTTTTAACCTGCCGCTGATGATCCCCTTTGTTTTGCTGCCCGCCATCGGCATTTACTTTGCCTGGCTGTGTACCACGCTGGGGTGGATGTCGCGTTGTGTGGTGATGATCCCGTGGACGACACCACCCATTTTAAGCGCCTGGCTGGCGACCGCGGGAGACTGGCGGGCGGTGGTGGTTCAGTTGATAATCATCATCTTTGGTGTATTCTTCTACCTGCCTTTCCTCAAAATAGCCGAGAGAGTGGCCTTAAGAAACAATGGGATAGCTGAATAACAAGAAGGAAAGGCAATGGCGTCGAAATACATTTCTATTGCGCGCGAAATTAAACAACGGATCCTGAGTCAGCAGTACTCGTCCAATGAGCCATTGCCCGATCAGTTTGCCCTTGCGGCTGAATTCAATACCAGCCGCATGACCATCCAGCAGGCGATGCGTCAGTTGATTGTCGAAGGGCTGGTCTATACCCGTAAAGGATTGGGCACCTTTGTACGCAAGAATTTTATGCAACTCTCCCGCTGGGATTTACCGGGCAGCGACTATTACGGTGCGACTAAGACCTGGGAAAACGTTGGCCAGGTCACCAGTAAAATCATCAAATTCGAGCTGCGTTTCCCGACGGAAAAAGAGCAGGACTCGCTACTGCTGGGGCCAGACGAGCCGGTCTACGACTTTAATCGCTTACGCCTGCTGGAAGGGGAGCCGGTGTCGCTGGAATTTACCCTGATGCCGGTAAACCTGGTGCCGGGGCTTAACCGTGGACATCTGGAAAGTTCGGTGTTTCGCTATGTGCAGGACGATCTGGCGCTCAAGATTATGGGGTCTTATCGCATCGTGCGCGCGCTGAAACCTGGCGTTGAGGACCGTGAATATCTGAACTGTGACGAGACGGACCCGGTGCTGGAAGTGGAGCAGGTGATTTATCTGGAGGACGGCACGCCGCTGGAGTATGCCCATTGCCGTTACCGCTACGATCATGGCGGCATCATTGTGGTGAATAACGGATAAAAAAAAGCGGGTTTTAAACCCGCTTTTTTCATGCTTGCGCAAGGATCAGTTCACACGAACCGGCATACCGGAGCGGTTCTGGATTGCCTGGTCTACGATGTTCTGGTCAACGTCAGACTGGCTGGTAACGCTCTGTACACTCTTGGTCAGCGCGATCGGCACGATTTCACCGCCGTTGAACTGCGCTTCGGTGGTGGACAGCGGGTTATGTACTTCGATGTAGCGGCTGCCATCCGGCTCGGTAGTGGCTTTTACCGGCTCATCAATAAACTGTACGCGCGTGCCGACCGGTACGTTTTCGAACAGGAATTTGATGTCGTCGTTACGCAGACGCACACAACCGTGGCTTACGCGCAGACCGATACCGAAGTTGGCGTTGGTCCCGTGGATCGCATACAGGCGACCAATGTACAGTGCGTACAGACCCATCGGGTTATCCGGACCCGCCGGGACGACTGGCGGCAGCGGTTGACCTGCGGCGGCATATTCAGCGTGCATTTTCGCCGTCGGGGTCCAGGTCGGACCGGCTTTCTTACGTTCTACTTTAGTGGTCCAGGCAATCGGGGTGTCTTTACCCAACTGGCCGATACCGATCGGCAGAACGATAACGGTTTTGGTCCCTGCCGGGTAATAGTACAAACGCATTTCGGCGCTGTTGATAACGATACCTTCATGGACGGTATCCGGCAGAATAAGCTGCTGAGGCACGTTCATCACCGTACCGCCTTTCGGCAGATAGGCATCAATACCCGGGTTCGCTTCCAGCATATTGGAAAGACCCATCTGATATTGCGCGGCAAAGTACTCCAGCGGCTGGCTGTTGTTCTCTGGGATGGTTACGACCTGGTTTTGACCGATCACTCGGCTGCCATCGGTCGGAAGCGGATAAGTTACAGCAGACGCGGTTTTGCAAAAGCCCACGACGGCAAACGCCGCCGCTAAAAGCGTTGTTAATTTCATATTCATGGTGTGCGAGATTCGTGCCACAGGCCGTTAGGTTAATGGTTCTTTCTAATAGATGGGAGCGCATTATATGTGCATTCCCGCGCACAGGGAATTGAGATGTGTACGAAATCACACTTTTTTCCCGTTGGTTTCATTTTAGCCCTTCGTTTCCGGGCAGGAATCTAATTCGGAATTGTGGCATAATAGGGTGTTTGTCACACATTTCAGGATAATTCCGTGTTAGTCACCAGCAACGTCACCATGTAGTTTCAAAGGGAGTAAATGAATCAATGTGAGCAAAGTTTCCCATCTCATTGAAATGAAATTGCTTTGATGAGCTTTGTTTTACCACATTTTGGCTTTATAGCCTCATACTTGCCCGATAGATTTAGTCGTCCTACCATGAATTTTAGGAAAGATGATATGCGAAGTTGGAAAGTTGTTCAGCATAGATAAAAATATAAATTGTGCAATGTAGTAAGCACTGCTATGATTTGAAGTTAGATAAATATTTTCGTAAACTTTGTTCCACAGTATTTTACCCCTCGAAAACATTCCCAGCGTCAGATACAAGATGGCTTTGCGGTATCGCAAATGCCAGCGTTTTGCCGTGGTCTTAAGGTAGTAACTGTTTAGGAGGTGTGATCTTTTTTGAAAAAAGGCTAAAAAAATAACAATTATGCAACAACATCAAATGCAGTTTGAACCACCGATTCCATCGCCCTCTGCCTTTCGTACCGTTTACCATGAGTACGGTCGTTACAAAACTATCATCGGAAAGTCTTTTGCTCATGATGGTTATGAGTACCTGATTAACACCAGAGTCGGCTCTGGTGTTCGTCATGATATTCTCATGGCGATGGTCAACGAATTGAAAGCTATGCAGATGCTTTACAGTAGAGTGTTTTTAACTCGTTTTGACTTACATCTGCCTGAATTCACTTCTGTTGAAGCTGGTAACGGGTACATACGCCAATTGTTCAAACGGTTACGTGTACGTCTAGGGCCTGGAAACAGCAGACCTATGGGTTTATCAGAACCTATAATCGATTTTGCTTACGGTTGGGTATGCGAACAGGAAGAGGCATCACAGCCTCATTATCATTGCTGGATTGCACTTCCCCACCGACAGGTAAAATGGTTTGGAACTCCGGAAAAAGGGATTGCAGGTGCTATCACTGATATCTGGATGAAATTGACTGGTGGTAAAGCGACACTGGTAAATTTGGCTAAAGTCATTAAAGCTACTAAAACCACTAAAAGCTATCCCAATCACTACATCATTCATCGTGATGATCCCGAGACCCTTGAAGGGCCGATATACTGGCTTTCATATTTGGCAAAAGAACGCGGAAAGTCGCAAACAGGGAAGGGCGCGCGAATCTACTCAACATCAAAGTTGAGTAACGAAATACTTCGTAGAAAGCCCGTAGGTCGATTTTCCCCTACAGATAATACATTGACATTACCCACGAAATAAAATCGCTGAGAATTGCATTCAGAGCGCCTGGTGATACAGGCTGGATATGGTTATTGATTAAGTAATCATTACAGCGTATTCCCTGAGGTTTTAAAACCCAAAATATTATGCTGATCGATACAGTACATAGAGTGAGTAGGCGTAAAATAAAGCCTCGTAGTGAAACGGGGCTTTGCGTGTATTAGTCCAGATTTGGCCTGACACATCTATTGCACAGCGATAAATCTAGTCTGACAGGCTGCTCTATGCCTGAGGTGGATGTTGCTAGCATTAGTCCCTATCAATTAATAGGGAGCTAGTTAATTCAATGAGGCAAATCAATGGATTAAGAACTTGCTAATTGACAAATATTGTCTAAATTAAGAAGACGTCCTAGACATCTGTTCTGTCATATCTATCTTCTTTCAGGTGATGATAATGAATAAAACACTTTTCGTGAACTTGAGTGACATCCATGTAAAAAATAGTAATTTTCAAAATATAAAACTGAAATTAGATTCATTTTTAGCAACGGTTATCGGCATAAAGAAGCTCGGAGGTTATGATAAAATCATAATACTGGTTTCTGGTGATATAGCTTTCAGTGGAGCAAAAGAAGAATATGATTTAATTGAGCATTATTTCGAGGAACTAGCGACTTCATATGATCTCATAATGTGCCCAGGTAACCACGATCACAGCTTTACTGCATATGAATCTAATATTGCAAGAAATCAGATGTTAAAACTTGAACCTGAACAGCAGGATGATGAAACCATAAAGATAGCGACTAAGGGAATGGGAAATTATTATGAATTTGAGAAGAAATTTACTACATTCCGACCAATATTAAGCACTCCATTATCAAAACACTTTAATGTTACATCATCCGACTGCAATATAAGTATCACATGTCTTAATACGGCTTGGTGTTCACAAATTCACGAGCGTGGCGGTGATATTACATTTCCTGTTAAATATCTTCCAAAAGTTGATAAGGGCCATGTAAGAATTCTTTTCTTTCATCATCCACTTTCATGGTTTGAACCTAATAATCAAAAAATAATTAGAAATACCATAAGAGAGGATTATTCAGTCATTCTGACCGGTCATGAGCATTTAAATGACCATTTTAAAGTGGTCGGTGAAACCCATTCATGCTTAATGATTGAGGCAATGCCTTTTGATGACAGGTACGTAGTTGAAAATGGATTTGTAACTTTTGAAATTGGAACTAATGATGTTTTAATTAAATCTTACATTTGGGAAGATGAATGTTTTCAGGAGCATAGAACTTTCACAAAACTTGATGTTTTAAAAGATAACTCAATATCTAACGATAGTGCATCTGTCAATATGGATTTCTATAAAAGTCTTTTAGATATTGGAGTTAACTATATACACCCAGATAAAGATATCTTAGATTTGAATGATGTGTTTATTTATCCAAATTTAAAGCCTCTGAATGATGATAATAAATTTGATATGAAAAAAACATCCTCAGATTCTTTAATGAACAGTGTGCATAAAAAAATATTACTTATCGGTGATGAGTATTGTGGTAAATCAACTTTGCTTAAAAAGATATTTATTGATTCAATTTCAAACAATATGCTTCCCTTGATAATTGAAGGTGGGGCTATTCGAAACAGCAAGATTGAGTATGATAAAATAATTTCTAGGCATGTTAAAAAACAATATGATAATTTAGATGGAATTAACTACGTCAGTCTGGAAAGCAAAAAAATACTACTATTAGATGCTTTTGATCTTGTTAAGGGAGACAGAACATCTATATCGGCATTTCTAGATAACTCATATGAGATATTCGATAAAGTAATAATCACTGTAAACGACACGTTTGACTTTGGTGGTAGTGAGTTATTGGGTGAAAGCTACTTTGATATAGATTACGCCAAGTATGAAATACTCAAGTTGGGACACAGACTAAGATATGAGCTTGTAAATAAATGGAACCAATTAAAAGAAGAGTGTCAAAACGAAAATGGCTCTCTGATATATAAGAATAATCATGCTGTTCGTACAATAACTAAGGTTATAGGCAAAAACTATGTTCCTTCTACGCCATTTTTTCTCTTAACTCTTTTGCAATCCATGGAAAGCGGAAATGCGCTAGATGTCAGCGCTAATACATATGGATATTATTATGAATATTTGATAACACAAAGCTTGGGTAACGCATCTGTTAAAAAGGAAGAGCTGGATGAATTCTTTAATTATGTTAAGGAATTATCATTCTATTTTTATAGCAAAAACCTGAAAGACGAATCCAAAAATGCACTTTGGGATTTTAATCAGTTATTTTGTACAGAGTATGGTGTTAAAATAGATTTTGAAAATAGATTTAAATTATTGGTTAAAGCTAAGATTTTGGAAGCGAAAGATGGTGAGTACTACAAATTTAAATATCCGTATGTATATTACTTTTTTATTGCCAAATATCTATCAGATACAATTAGGACTGATACAACCATTTCAATTATTGATGGGTTGGTAACAACACTGGGAAGACGCAGGAGCATGAGTATCCTCATGTTTTTAACCCATCATTCCCGAGATGAATCAATTTTAGACAAAGTTGTCACTCAAGCCAAGCAGTTATTTAATAAATCAAATCCCACGGCGTTAGAAGTAGACACTGACTTCGTTAACAATATTGTTGATAAAATACAATTTGATCCAATTACTTATGAAAGTCAGAATCGCCTTGAATTGCGTCGGGCGATGGAATCTAAAAAGGATGATATTGAAGAAGGAAGTACGCAAGATTATGAATCTTTGATCGTATTAGATGATACAGTTGAAGATGAACAACAAAATGAGAAAGATACCGTAAAAGCTCATTCTGAAGAGTATGTGAGTGACTATTTAAAAGATATGAATTTATCCTTTAAATCCTTGGAAATACTTGGTCAGCTTTCAAGGAATTATTATGGTTCATTGAAGGTTATTCAGAAAAGAAAATTACTTGATGAGGCGATAAAAGCCCCGCTACGGTCACTGGATTATTTTTTTGGTTTAATTTCAGATAATGCTGAAAGCTCTTTGGAAATGATTGAAAAGAGGATTTTTGACAAGCTCATGGATAAGTCCGACGAAAGTACCGATAAACAGATGCGAGAATTAGCTAAAAGATTTTTATTTGAGATGATAACGAGTTTGTGCTTTTTCTTTATAACAAAAATATCATCTTCTATTGGTAGTGTTAATTTGCAGCAAGTAATAGATGATGTTTGTGATGAAATGGACTCGAACGCTGGTAGTTTAATTAAGTTAGCAACCATGCTGGAACTTGGCAATGCAGTGTCAGTAGATCAACTAAGGAGGTTCATCAACAGCATGAAACCCAATCAGTTAACTGAACGATTAATGAAAGCAATCATCCTTAACTATTTATATATGTTTGAACGCACAGATAAAGAAGCCCAACAGATATGTTCAATTGCTGGGATAAACTATGGACAGGTGTCAAAGCAAATAGGACTTGAAAAACTGCGGTAATTCAAAATAAATGGCGTGCAAAATTGTTATGGAGGGTTTGCATGGAAATGCAAACTCTTTATTAACTCGCAAGAAAACTTAAGGGGGTTGACTCGGTAAATTACTTTCTTTATTGCAGGTGGTATTTTAAAGTCATGAGAACAGCTTAAAAATAAATTAATTCCGAGTAGGTTTTTACTGTTTCCCCATCCATGGGAATATAAGTTTTTAAGTAGGTTTTTTTGCTCCTTCAAATAATATTCTAAAATGCTTTCTTTATCGACAAATTTAAAATCGTTATAAATTAGAGGGCAGGTCAGAATCTATACTTACCCCAATCACTTTAGCCGTCCCAATGAGAAAAGAACAGTAATGCTCGCTCCTTACTCTAATCAGATGATACTGAATACACTTGATTAGGCGAGAATCAAACTCTCCTTATTTCTTGTGTTCACTCGCTTTCCGGCAGTTTTCAATCACACTGGCATACATATTCCTAAATTCCTTAACCTGCTTAATTACGATTTCCTTGAGCAAAGATTCTTGCTAGGTATTCTATTCATTAACAACATCCTCTCACGCCTTACAAGCATCATTAACGATATTTTTAGCAGCAGCCTTCGTGTTGATATATGAAATAGTATGTTTGTTCAACCATACGGCGATTGGCGAGCTATAATCATGATCTTCGACATGTAAAATTATAGAAATAAGTATTGTAAACGGCTTTCAACATCTCAATTTCATTTTTCCTGCTGTATGATGTATAGAGAAATATTTGTCTTTTGCGTAGTTATCAATATTTCTTGATAGATCTTTAGTTACCCAAAGAAGTTATTATTCAGATGTCATGATGGCATTACACAATGCCGGGCAAGTGATAGCTCTAATGTCTCTATATTAGGTTAAAAATCGACAACGTCCGCTGAATCGCCACGGATAATCTAGACACTTCCGAGCCGTTGATAATACTGGTTTTC
>OKPX01000297.1_pt1 | contig 20188 bp, 25 predicted proteins | sample 1613911 | NCBI WGS metagenome assembly OKPX01 (sample SAMN04436892, study PRJEB24849) | human gut metagenome | biome: human gut; feature: NICU; material: stool | host: Homo sapiens | place: USA: Saint Louis, MO | collected 2012-02-03 | reverse complement strand
TCTTTAAGCCATCTTAAATGACTCTGAGGTGTCTGTTAAACCCGTGGCGATTCAATGTACTGAACTATTCAACCCTTCCAGGAACTCATGATTAAACTGAGTACTGACACCTTTCCCAACACGCCCTACATGCTGGTAGTATGGATGCAAGTCTGTTATGCGAGCTTCGTTTATCACACATCCAGTACTGGACTGTTCATCTATGTACCTCTTGTTAAAATGACACTCAGATTGAAACTGCGGTCTGTAGTACTGCACTCCATTACGAATACCTGCATCAAACAGAACAACAGCCTGATTATCAACATAACCAATTAAGGCTTTATCCATCCATGAATAGTGATGAGATGTGCAAGCAGTGCATACCATGATGAGTACTACGATAAACAATCTTTTCATTTTTTTTCCTACATTAATTGTTCTACGCACCTCAAACGAATGTGTTTATACCTGCCAGTGTTGATACCCGGCACAATGAGGTGATTGCAGTATTTACTCATTTCATTCAGTACTGTCTGGAATATGGGCTTATCTCTGTTCACATCAGTGAATGCCTCATCCAGTACTAACCCGTCATAACAACCTTGCAGTACTGCGGCCAGATTCGTACTTGCATTACTACCGAGATTGCCTAGCCACAATTTGTATCTCTCACTCAGTTCAAACAGAAGCCGGTTTCTGATGCCATCTGACAGGTTTGGGAAATCATCCGTAATCATCAGTCGCAGGAATGGCAATTCGCTCTGTTCATGTGTCAGTACTGATGCCTGATGAAAATCAACAGGCATGATCAGTAGTAGATCGTTATCCATGAAGTACTGCCGTTTATCCTCAATGTGTCTCAGTAATTGAGGGGTGTATTTACCCTGATATTGAAGCCCTGTAACTCTTCCGTTGACCGTATGCAATACCCTACAAAACCCATCCATGCTGTTATATCCAATTTGAATAGATGATCAATATTTGATCATTTTTGATATTAATGGAAGTGGCAACAGCACGAAATGATCAATGTAAGCTACTGAAAATGATCATTTTTTTAGTTTTTGGTACTAGTGTAGTACTGCCACAATGAAAACGAAACGGTAACTTGAAGATTTGCATAATACTGTATATACTTACAGTACTACACATATGGGGCTACAGTGATGGGTAATAAAAATTTGTTCGACCCAGGTCAGAGATCAGGCATTCAACGTTTTGTAGATACCAGGGGGAACTGGTTCAGGGTGTGTTATTGGGGTTCTGGTCTGAGTGATGTACTGATAGGCGAGAGGATATTTTTTCAGAACTACAGGGGTGAGTACTGGTTCGGTACTATAGAACGTGACTGTTTCGTACTGATATCTGATGTGCCGTTACTGAGAGTACTGGATGGAATTGATTTGATTAGATCACAGGATGAGATGATACGTGAACATGCATCAGGTTGGTTCGTTGATCAGGGAGAATTACCGTTTTGAAATCCAATTCACGCCACACCCACACCATTAACAAACCTACCCATTGTGAGTGGGCGTGAATTCAAATTGTATATAATTTTATTATGTACCCGCAATAATTTTATTCGTACAACCATCTACCCGCCCGTGCTGATTCAACTAACATCCCGATAGTAAAAAGCGGAACGGGTACTTGTTCCGTTTTTTTAAATGGATTCCATGAAATATGAACATCTGGGAAATATATTTTTATATTAAAGTTCCCTCTTTCAACATGTAGTTCGTTGAAGTACTGCTCCATTAGATCTTCTGCCTCCAATTCATCGATAGACAGATCAATATCAAAATCCATTTCTGGAGTTAATGGAACAGGTCCATTATCCAAATCATACGCCCCCACATATGTGCGAACGATTTCATACACGCGTTGCTCTATGATATCTGCCATAATTTATCATTCCTGTGTTCGAGATATAAAAAAAGAATTTAATCCATCATTTGAACTAACAATTGAATATCGTAATTTGCCTACAAAAACTTCATCATTCGGATAAGTATGTTTTATTAGTCCCATTACGATCTCTGATGATTTACCGCTTTTCATTTCACTCTCACCCAATGTTGCTGAAACTGCTGAGAGTACTGTATGCAGTACGTTGAAACCGCCATTCATAGTGCCATCACCAGACGTGACAATCATCATACTGGTGATCATTCCTGTATTATTATCTGATGTAATTAGTATGGCATTATGTTCATCCACTTTCTGTTCAGACACAGTGGAATGTTCAAGTTTTTTCGTCTGAAAATGAATCTTGTATGTTGAACCCAGTGCGATTAGGTTTTTCTGCATACGAGCAGTCAGAGTATCAATAGTGATATCAAGAGATTTCTGTGGCGTGGATTCAGTACTGCCATTCACCGACTCAGTACTAGCACTAACTGGTTCATTAGTTTCAGTACTGGTATCATTAAAATATATTATTGACGCTACTAAAGAAACAAAACCTAATACAAAACCTCCCAATGTACCTGAAACACGGGAGGTCAATTTACTACGGTTTTTATCCTGCATAGTAGCTGAAATGGTGCATCCAGCTATAGCCCACACCAGTAAACCAATCCCTAGTGGGGCCAGTACACTAACGTTCGTCATCATCATTCCCTATAGATTTTATAAAGTTATTAACAATGATAACAACACTGTACTTCTACAGAAAAATTTTACCAATAGAGCTTGAAAAAAAATTCCATGAATTTAATATCGTATGGCATACAGCATAAAATGGAGTTATCTCATGCTCAATATTTTTAAAGCTTTATCAAATCTCTCAGACACAACAGAGCCAACTGTAGCAATTGAGAATACACACAAATCAAAACATACAAAAATACTCGACGATATTTTTTCCGATCTTCCCAGTGATGTATCCAAATATATTAATAAAAAATTGACAGAAGTTATTGATTATGAACCACGCATTGGCGTCATGGGGAAAACCGGCGTAGGCAAATCTTCACTTTGTAATGCAATTTTTCAACAGGAAGTATGCAAAGTAAGCCATGTTGAGGCTTGTACCAGAACTATTGAAGAACTCAAAATCGAGGTTGGCGGTCGGAAACTAACAATCGTTGACCTGCCAGGAGTTGGTGAAAGTGAAAAGCGTGATGCTGAATACAAAAAACTCTATGAAGAACAAATCCCTAGTCTCGATTTGATATTGTGGGTTATCAAGGCAGATGATAGAGTACTGGCCCCAGATGAATATTTTTACAGTAACGTAATAAAACCATTAAAAGCAGAAGAAAAGATTCTTTTTGTAATTAACCAGGCCGACAAAATAGAACCTTCATATGAATGGGACCGCAATAACAACAGACCGTCCAGTACTCAAATTAATAATCTCGAAGCGAAAGAAATTGATATTTATAATCGACTTTTTGACAATGGTAATGGTTGTGTTTATGTTTCATCTCCATTGAAATACAACATTAGCAATCTCGTTAAAAAGATGGTTATCCAGCTTCCAAATAAATCTAAAGCGGCAGTCTATAGTACATTACGGGAAGAGAACAAAACAAAAGAGGCAAAAGATGAGTCAAAAAAGGGTTTCACCGAAACCGTAAAAAACGTTCTAGACGACGTCATTGACTATGCCCCAATTCCTAAAATGGTTAAGGAACCATTGAAGAAAATGAAAGATTATTTTTGCGATAAAATATCAAATTTCTTTGATTCATGGTTTTGATTTTCTAGTTAGGGTTTAAAAAAAAGCTCAGTTAAATAAAAAAACTGAGCTTTATAATATATTTTATAAATTATTTTCCATTCATTATAACATCCAGTACTGTAACTGCCCTGCATATATCAGTTACATAATCAGTTACAGTACTCAATTGAAAACGCATCTCATCTGATGGATTCAAATAGTGCCACATATTACATATTTTTTTAATATCGTAATCGCGATTTTCAATAGTCATCTCAGTACCATCAGTACAGATGCGTATATCATTGGTTATATAGTGGTAGTAGTAACTGCCATCATCATAATGTTTAAATTCAATTATCATTTTGTAAACCCATAGCAATGTTTTATGGTATTTACTATAATACATCTGAGTTGTGCATTGCCTTTGGCTCATACTATTCAAAGGCAATAATATAACTTAATCTTTTGTTATGTTTTTCTCATCAACATCTTCGGTTTTTATTACATGAAAATCAGAATCAAAAAATATTATATTAGCCCCCCCAACTTTATCACCATACATTTTAATACCCAGTGATCGCTCCCCACATCTTTTAACTTTCTGACATTTTGAATTATAGTAACCAACAGATGTATATGGGCGACCATAATTATCAACCTGGTCAGTAGAGGTCATATCCCTAACAAACCTCTCCGCTCCAGTTTTAGGATTAATGTATACAGCAATCGATAAGTCATTGCTGACAGTCACTTTATTCCCTTCATTAGTTATTAAATAAAACGCAGCATTTGCGTTAGTACTCGCTATTAATAATACCGCGACTGTTAATAACTTCTTCATCTTACCCCCTAACATTTCAACCAATCTTTTCATTTTTCTTAATAATTTCTTTTAAAGTATCTAAAGTTAGTACCTTACTGCCCCTATGTATCATTGAATGACAATTCGGACATAAGGGAATCAAATCACTTATAGGATCGACATTATAGTTATCACCTAATGTATGTATTGGTTTGATATGATGTACATGAATGAATCCTTTACCATGTTCACCATAGAACTTCTCAAAATTAAAACCACAACATTTACAGGATGTTCCATGATGGTCAATACATGCTTGCCTTGCTTGAGGATCACGCTCATATGAGTTTACTATTACTTGCGTTTTAGCTCCCTCAATGTATGTTTCCGCTGATGGGATTTCATTTGGAAAATAGCTTTCAGTGAAATCCGCATACCATATACCATTTTCTTTACGCAAATATCTTTTATTCAACTTCCGTTCGAAGTCTTCAATCACTGCAACATCCGGGTTATCTTCTCTCTCTGAAAAAACCATATAAAAGGTAAAAAGTTCATAGCCCCTTTCGATATATGATATATGTTCCAAGGCTTGGGTGTATCCTGGTTGCTTTTTGTTCTTGGCACTAAGTTCCCAATCTTCCTTTAAGATTACGTCCCGCTCTTTATCACTCTCAACATCCCATGCACCGAAAATCACCATCTTCTTTTCGTGATTTACAAATGACCAACTCCAAGTCCAGTTATTGCAAGTCGCACCGTGACTGAGGATGAATTGTTTCCTGTTCATTTTAGTATCCTTTTAAGTACTTCAATCTGAACATCGCTCTACACATTTTTACATAGTCTAATGCTCATTACATAGCCAAACAATATGCCGGATCAATAGATTCGTTTGATGTCTTGATTGAAAATTTCACCATCATGCCAGGAAATGATCAGATGGGGCATCGCTTCGCTCTTGGATGTACTGACTGATTACATATTAGGAGGCTTAAACAGCCGACGGCACGCCCTTGTACAGCGAAATACTTTAGGCCGTAAGGCCGGCCCGTATTATTATTTGTACTTATTAGTACATAAAGAGAAAATATTATGATGTACTGAATCTGGCGAGGTACGAGCGAGTTCAGTACATCATAATATAGCCGCGAATGAGCGGAGCGAATTCGTGTGCTATCTTAATTATATAAAGGGAAATAATCTCGATAAGGCGGCACATACCGCCTTATGTCATAAAACAAGTGCAATCGAACGAGCAAAGCCCGTCCTCTTGCACTTGTTTTACTCCCTTCGGTATTAATTTTGTCGTGTTTTTACCTATAGATCCTTTGGTAATTTTGCGACATTTTATTGGGGTACTGATGGTGATTTCCCATTTTGCAATTTTGAGTACTTAGCGTAGAAATGATCCCGTTTAGCCTGATCCATTTCCATATTGTTTATCTTACTCATCCATTTATCAAATTCCTCAATAGTTGGGTATTTCTCTTTTGTAATACGTTCCAAACGTTTTGCCTCTGCCCTTGAAAGAGTCAAAGGTACAAATTTATTTGCATCAGTACCATCAAGACCTATATCAATGTACTCAATGTTAGTACTTAACGATTGAGCTTGTTCTTTGTCAAATACATACACCTCAATCATGTTTGTACTAGCGTAATCACGAAGATTAGATCGGTTGATAAATTGATAAAGGTTTTCCCTCTCACGTGCCTGTACTACTTCATCACGAGTTAATGTGAACATTAGTTCTAATTGTTTAGTCTCGACAGGTGACGGCTTCATACTCGCAAGCCAGACGCATTTTGTGTAATTCTGAAATGTATTCATACCACGACTAACAGGATCAATATACTTACCATTTAGGATACCCTTACTGTCTGAATTAGTAGTATAGAAGTACTCAGATGCATTCAAGTTACTATTAATCCACTCAGCTACTTTTGCTAATGCATCTGGATTCTTATCTCTATAGGTACGTGTAAAACGTTCCTCACTGAAATAATACACCTTCAATCTATCACTTACAGGTACTGTACGCTCAAGCATTCCAGTTAGTTTTACTTCTTCAAATAGATTTGAATTACCCTTATAGATTAGACTCTCTTCAAATTTATTTGCCATGAACGTAATATCAAGATTTGAGTACTTTGCAATATCAACCCAAGCCAGAATTGTTAGTTGCTTACACTCATTTGAGTAAACATCCTGATTACTTACCTTACCAATCTTAGTAAAGAAATTACTATTCATCACGAAGTGGTCATAGTCTTGGATAAAACCAAATTTGGTACTCATTGCCTGTACTAAATCATCATTGAATTCCGTAACGGATTTTGCTGTTAGGTACTGATCGGATAATTCATCAAAATCCCGGAATAATTGACATTCAACTTCAAACTTCTTCTCACTATTAATTACATTGAACGTATGAAAACTCACTACATCATCCAAGTAGATTCGCCACTGACGAAGTAATGATAAATCAGTTATACGCATAAAAGCCTTGTCTGTAATGATTAGTACCCGGTGTGTAGGATTAAGTAGAAAGGTATGTAAATCCTTCTCTACGCTCTCGGTACAGCTTCGGGACGTTATCATCTTTGATACAATACCTAAGTCGTTATGTGTCTGTTCGACCAATTGTAATGTACCTTGTATGATGATATACCGATCATCAGTACGTTTTATTTGTTGTATTAGTGTATGTGTCTTACCACTGCCGCAATCTGAACTAATGTACTTTAATTTTTTATAAATAGTCATGTAATATCTCCATTTGCATTAAAATAGCCAGCCTTCCCGCTGGCTTTTTTATTATTTTGAATAGTTGTAAAGTACTGAACTTAACTTTGTGTAATTTGAGTATTGGTTAGATAAAGCTAAACACCTTTCTTTTCGTGCAAGTACATATTCTTCATGTGCTTCTTGCACTGTAGGATATGTACCTAATTTTATTATTACCCCATTGATAGAAATTTGAGCCTGATACCCTTTATGATTTTGTACAACTCCCTTCATTAAGGATGTGCTGAATTTTCGAAACAACTGATTTACTTCATTAGGTACAAACAAGCAGGTGTCTGGACTGTATATAGTACCTGATAGAAGGTCTTTATCTAATTGCCAGCCTATTTCATAGTTTGGCTCGAACCAAGCATAGAAATTACGAAATGCATACCATGCATTGCATATACTCACACTAGTGTAATTTTTGCTATGTTCAACTCTGTAATGCATATTCTGCCAATACCTGTATGCTTCTTTATATAGTTGGTATTGATTACGTGTATATTTTAAATCATTTATCTTTATCATTTTATATAATCCTTTATATTAAAGTACTTCAATCCTTGAAGTACTGATTACTTACTACCTAATATTGCGTACTGATCGATGAGATAGACCAATGCAGCACTTTGTGTTTTTGCCTTACCCTGTTGTACTATTTGTTGTAATGTTTTTAAATGTTGTTCATTGAGTCGAACATTGATTTGTTGATTTTTCATTGAGTTTCCCCTCTGCTATACATTTAATAAAAAAAACCGTCCAAAAAAGATCCCCAATGTCACGAGGGGATTCTTTTCTGGAGATTACTATTCTATTTATCAGATCAGTCTGACATTAAGAGTATAAGCCATAAATCATTTTTGTTTCAGGAATGATTTACTTCTTATTATCTTTATTTATTCTTTTTGTCATGCATGGGTATATAATCCGAAATATAAGTACTAAGATATAAAAAATCATTATTAATGGATACAGTAGAAAAATGTATAACAAACCGACTATAAATTCTTGTAATAAACACAACATGAATTAATCTCCATTTGAATTACATTGTATTTATCATCAAGTACAAAAAAGCCCCCATAATGGAGGCTAATTACTAATGATATGGTATAAAAAATTATGATTATGTCGCAACCGATAGTTAAGTAGTAAACTGAATAACGTCAATAATAAACCCCATATTAGTAGTGTTAACTATGCAAAATGTAAATCGTGGATAATTAGAAGTATGGAACCATAATGTTCAAGATAGCTTTCTCAACTTCATTAATTACTTCACCGTCAACTTTTCTATAACGAATACGCCAGTTATAATGATAAACGCCTCCAGATCTAATCGCAACAAAATGGGTATCTTCGTCGCCGGGTCTATCTGCCCCTTTCAGTAGACACATACCACGGCGGTTACAATCAACTGTATACTGCGTATTATCTACGACGAATTCATACATGAAGCCATCGGGATCATACGTTTTAGATGATTCGTAAAGTTGCCCTTGGGGGAATATAGCTCTCAGTACAATGTAAAGCTGGAGATTCGGGTCATCTTGATCGCCGTATGGTTGATTTTTAGTTATCATTTAGATCTCTTTGTTTATTGAATTTAGCCACATCATTTGATGTACATAGCTTTTAGGCATTAAATACTTTTATCCATACTTAATCTCACATAATAAAAACTGCTTCTTTAAATTGCTTAATCAAGTTATCGGATTTCTTCAATCCACTATCAGTACAATACTTGTCAAACATTCGCTGTGATATTGAATTAAGTGTACCGTTAGCATTTAAATAAAATTCTGAATCTTTATATCGAGCATTCAATGGATAGGCTTCACAATACTGGGTACTATATGCTCGCATGAAAGTATCAAGTACCATCATTTCCGGTTTTTCTATAATCAATTGTTTATATGCATCACTGTCTGTTAGCTTTTTAACTAGTTTCTTATGGGAAGTACTGTATTCAGCCCCATCAAAAACAACTAGAAATTTATCATTAGCAGATGGTACACCACCGAGATAACGAATAAACTCTTCAATATTGATACCTTTATTAATAAGTTCATTCTTGCATTCATTATATAAACCATTTTGTTCTTTAATTTTATTAATCTGCTCTTGAATAGCTTCTTGTTTTTTCAAGAGATCATTAATAGTTACCTTTTTATTTTTACTCATGACTGCCTCGCTTAATTATAAAATGACAATGAGCGGCCCGTCGATTAATTAATAATCTGATTGACGTTCAATTTAATTTTATCGCGTGTCGGGCTGATGGAAATATATTACCATTCTGAACGGCTTGCAGCAACAAATAAATGAGAAAATCTTAAAGTAATTGTTGACAAAACTCAAAATTAAAAATGTACTTTAAATTCCTTCTTAATAACTCTTTCCGCACGTTCTAATAGTTATTTTATTAGTACATTTAATTACTAGTATTTTTCCATTCAAATAATATTCCAGTACTTGATTTTAATATTATTGCTCTATTCTTGACGCTGGCGTTATCGCGGTAAGTCGGCCCAAGAATCATCAAATAGACATAGAAAGTTCATTTATTGTACAGACAGGTTAAAACTCCTGCACATTAATTCAATATTCATGCATCTAATGTGCATCAAAATGCAATAATGGGGTGTGATTATTCATGGATCGTCTAAAACGCTCTGTATCGCATTTTAAGGCCACTAGGCTAAAGACGAACAATTACATTGGCAGGCGTAAAAAAACCTCACAGGAAGCGTTCTGCGAGGTCGAAATTTAAGAAGTACCGCGTTTTTATATATCAAAATTACAAAGTATCTTTGGGTAAAAGGTTAAGTACTTCATCTTTACTGATAATGTTTTCGCCTTGTATATATGTGTTGTTTTTTTGGTTATAAATTACAGTACCTTGTTTTGTTAAAAAGGTTACTTCATCTTCGCTGATATATACATTACCTATTACCTGACCATCTTTGGCATCAACGTTGAGCCATTGCAATTCCTTCCCAGAATAGTATTCAATTGATATTAGAATAGTATCAGAGTTAGTTCTAAAAGCTGCTATTCTCTTGATAACCTTTCGAAGATGAACATTGAACTCTTGCCTCATTGCAACATTCTTTCGGTCTAATAAACGATCAGTAATGTTCTGAGCAATAGCATTAACTTCATCTTTTATATTACTATTCTTCTTCAAATCATCAAGTCTATTTTCAAGTTCTCTAATCTTAATTTGCAGATTTTTTAATATGCGTCTATCGCTTGGATCGGGTATATCCTCTTGATCAATATCACTCCTAACTTCATCACGGTACTTTATAGTGTAAATTAGTTCATCATTGATCTTGTCAAATTCTTCATTTTGCACTGGTGCTATGATTACATCATTTAATTTTCGCAAATGATTTAGAAGTGCCACTTCGAGAAATTCATATTTAAAACCTCTGGCACTACATCTTTTATTTCCTGCTACAACATGTGAGCAACGGCAGTACCTATTTTTGTAATCTATCATAACGAATAGATGTGCCTCATTGCATATGCCACACATTAGCATGCCAGAAAAAAGATTATTAGCACTTCTCAATATAGTTTTACTGCGTCCTTTACTTTTTAATTTTTGCTCGGCAGTTTTGAATTCACTTTGTGAAATGATTTCAGGGTAAATAATCATTCCATCATATTCTTTTCGTATTTTCGACTGAGGTCTATATTTTCCGGTTACTCGTACATCCGTAAGAACGCGATGAATATTCCACCCTCCCCAAGTCTTACCATTGTATAGCCAACCCCTGGTATTCAGTTCATCACGTATAAACGCTTGTCCATAACCTTTATTGTACAATTCAAAGATTAATCGTATTGCTCTAGCATGTTCTTCAATAATATTGTACTCACCATTTGTAACTTTCAACCAGCCAGGGCAACGAGCAGTATGAGCTTCTTTATTCTTTATGAGACTATCAAATCTCTTATCCCAATTTTTCGTAGATAGCTTTTGTTTACGTAATGATTCTTTATGGCTACGTGTTAATCCTGCACTTATTAGATTCGTATCAGATAACTGATGATGTACTGTTTCCTGTTCTGCTTCGTGTATATCGCAACCGTTATTAATTAATTTCAAAAACAATTCAGTTGCAGTGTTTGGATTTACACGCGAAAATCTATCAATATTTTCAAGAACCAATACTGCATTTTTGATTCTTCCTTTTACAATATCATCTATGAATCCATGCAGTACTGAACCTGGTGCAATGTTCTTTCCTGAGAAACCAGAAACCCCCTCGGCGTTAAGAAAAACAACAGCACTGGTATCAAGTGTATATCCAAGTTTTGGTTCATCGTCATAGTTATTAATGTACTGCATTAGTAAGTTTTGTTGGCGGCTCATACCAAAACCACCCATTTCTGATTTCTGGCGACCTGAACTTACGCGACAGTAGCAATACACTTTTTTCGTTTTCATGTACCGGATCCTAAGTAAACTCATACTGTATAGTAGCATGATACATGGTGGTATAAGGACTAACAGGATGCAGCGCGATACCCGTCCCACAGAGTTAGGCGATTACCTCAAACACCGCCGTGCGCGGCTCGACCCGGATGCGCTTGGCTTTCATACCGGGCGTCGTCGAACACCCGGATTACGTCGTGAAGAGGTGGCGCATCTGGCCTGTATTAGCGCCACCTGGTATACCTGGCTGGAGCAAGGGCGCGGCGGCACCCCCTCAGCAGAAGTGCTGGAGCGCTTATGCCACGCTCTACAACTTAGCCCACCCGAACGTGAGCATGTCTTCCATCTGGCGCTCGGACGCGCCCCTGAGGTGCGTTATACCCCGTCGCTGGCCGTCACGGCACGGCTGCAAAAGGTGCTGGATTGTATGACGCTCAGCCCGGCGATGATCCGCACCGCGACATGGTGTGTACTGGCATGGAATCAGCCCGCTGCCGTCGTGCTGACCGATTATGCAAAGCTGCCCCATACCGAGCGCAATATTCTGCGGCGTATCTTTCTCGACCCACGGGTGCGTGAGGTTCAGGCAGACTGGGAAGGCCTGGCGCAGTCGCTGGTCGCCGCTTTTCGCGCGGATGCCACCCGCTCAGGCGCAACAGCAGAAGTGAAACCGCTTATTGATGAATTGATGGCCGCGTCGCCGCTGTTCGCCGAACTGTGGCGCAGCAATACCATCGACACGATGGGTGAAGGCACGAAAGTGCTGATTCATCGCGAGGCGGGGAGATTATCGCTGGAATATTCGAGTTTTGCCGTTGAAGGGCAGCCAGATCTGACGATGATCGTCTATAACCCGTCAACACCTGAGGATGCCCAAAAAATCAGTGCGTTACTTAGCGCAGCCGCCCGCGCGCCAGATTAAGCCGGGTATCGCTCATCTGCATTGCGTTCTGGCTGACATGGCAATGGGTGATAGCAATCGCCAGCGCATCGGCGGCGTCGGCCTGCGGGTTCGCCGGAAGTTTTAGCAAGGTGCGTACCATATGCTGAACCTGGCTTTTCTCGGCGCTGCCAATACCGACGACGGTTTGTTTGACCTGACGGGCCGCATATTCAAACACGGGCAGATCCTGGTTTACAGCAGCCACAATGGCCACACCGCGCGCCTGCCCAAGCTTGAGCGCAGAATCGGCGTTTTTTGCCATAAAGACTTGTTCAATCGCGAAGTAATCAGGCTGGAACTGGGTGATGATTTCCGTCACACCGGCATAAATTAATTTCAGGCGCGACGGTAAATCATCAACTTTGGTACGGATGCATCCGCTGCCCAGGTAGGTCAGTTGCCTGCCTACCTGGCGAATCACACCGTAACCGGTTACGCGTGAACCCGGGTCGATACCGAGAATGACAGACATCACGCGTCTCCGGTTATTGCGATAAGTTGCCTCATCACAGAGTAGCCGCAACCTCGTCAGAAATTTCACCGTTATGGTAAACTTCCTGCACATCGTCGCAATCTTCGAGCATGTCGATCAAACGCAGCAGTTTCGGTGCGGTTTCCGCATCCATATCCGCTTTGGTTGACGGGATCATGGAGACTTCGGCGTTGTCGGCTTTCAGGCCTGCCGCTTCCAGCGCATCGCGCACTGCGCCCATCTCTTCCCATGCGGTGTAGACGTCAATGGCACCGTCGTCGAAGGTCACAACATCTTCCGCGCCCGCTTCCAGCGCCGCTTCCATGATGGTGTCTTCGTCGCCTTTCTCGAAAGAGATCACGCCTTTCTTGCTGAACAGGTAAGAAACAGAACCGTCAGTGCCCAGGTTACCACCGGTTTTGGTGAAGGCATGGCGCACTTCGGCAACGGTACGGTTGCGGTTGTCAGACAGACATTCCACCATTACCGCTGTGCCGCCAGGACCGTAACCTTCATAAATGATGGTTTCCATGTTCGCGTCTTCATCACCGCCCACGCCACGTGCGATAGCACGGTTCAGGGTGTCACGGGTCATGTTGTTCGACAGCGCTTTATCCACTGCCGCACGCAGACGCGGGTTGGAACCGATATCGCCGCCGCCAAGGCGCGCTGCGGTAACCAGCTCACGAATAATTTTGGTAAAGATTTTACCGCGCTTGGCATCCTGTGCCGCTTTGCGGTGTTTGGTGTTGGCCCATTTACTGTGACCTGCCATAAGAAACTCTCCACTTAACCGTTGATTTATACGGCATGAATTACAAATTCTTCAATCGCCTGCCGGTTGCTCCATGACTTGGTTAACGCGGCCGCTTGCGGCGCATCAACCCAGCGGTAAGCCAGATGTTCAGTGAACACGACCGACCGTTCATGGGGTAGCGCAAGACAGAACCAGGATTCGGTATTGCGCACCACGCCAGGGGCATAGCGATGACGTAAATGTTCAAAAATTTCAAACTCCACCGTGCGCTGACAGTCAATTAAGGCCAGTTGCTCAGTCGCAATGTCAATGGCGACCTCTTCCTTTACTTCGCGCGCGGCGGCTTGCGATGCGGACTCTCCCTCTTCCAGACTGCCGGTAACCGACTGCCAGAAATCGGGATCGTCGCGTCGCTGCAACATCAGCACCCGCTTCGTGTCCTGGGCATAAATAACAACTAAGACAGAAACGGGATACTTGAATTGCATATTATTCGTTCTCCGAAATCTCTTTTGACGCTTTCGGAAGCACCTGAATACCCAGTTCCGCCAGAGAAGCCGGGTTAGCAAAGCTCGGTGCTTCGGTCATCAGGCAAGCAGCCGCAGTGGTTTTCGGGAAGGCGATAACGTCACGAATGTTGTCGGTGCCGGTCAGCAACATGGTCAGACGATCCAGACCAAATGCCAGGCCTGCGTGCGGCGGGGTACCGAATTTCAGCGCATCCAGCAGGAAGCCGAACTTCTCGCGCTGTTCCTGTTCAGTAATGCCCAGAATGCCGAACACGGTCTGCTGCATGTCACCACGGTGAATACGCACAGAACCACCGCCCACTTCGTAGCCGTTGATAACCATATCGTAAGCGTTCGCAACCGCCTCTTCCGGCGCGGCTTTCAGTTCATCCGCCGTCATGTCTTTCGGTGAGGTGAACGGATGGTGCATTGCGGTCAGGCCGCCTTCACCGTCGTCTTCAAACATCGGGAAGTCGATAACCCACAGCGGCGCCCATTTGTTTTCGTCGGTCAGGCTCAGGTCTTTACCGAGTTTCAGACGCAGCGCACCCAGCGCATCAGCTACCACTTTCTTGTTGTCAGCGCCGAAGAAAATCATGTCGCCGTCTTGTGCGCCAGTACGATCCAGGAGAGCTTCCACGATGTCCGCGGTCAGGAATTTCGCCACCGGACTGTTGATGCCTTCCATGCCTTTCGCACGTTCGGTCACTTTAATGTAAGCCAGGCCTTTCGCGCCGTAGATCTTCACAAAGTTGCCGTATTCATCAATCAGCTTACGGGTCAGAGAGGCACCGCCCGGCACGCGCAGCGCGGCAACGCGGCCCTTCGGATCGTTAGCCGGGCCAGAGAAGACTGCAAACTCAACGTTTTTCAGCAGATCGGCTACATCCACCAGCTCCATCGGGTTACGCAGGTCCGGTTTATCGGAACCGTAACGGCGCTCCGCTTCGGCGAAAGTCATGATCGGGAACTGGCCCAGATCGACGCCTTTAATGTCCAGCCACAGGTTGCGGATCAGCTCTTCCATCACTTCACGCACCTGCGGTGCGGTCATGAAGGAGGTTTCCACGTCGATCTGGGTGAATTCTGGCTGACGGTCAGCGCGCAGGTCCTCGTCACGGAAGCATTTCACAATCTGGTAGTAACGATCGAAGCCGGACATCATCAGAAGCTGTTTGAATAGCTGTGGAGACTGCGGCAGCGCGTAGAATTTGCCTTTATGTACGCGTGAAGGCACCAGATAGTCGCGCGCGCCTTCCGGCGTCGCTTTGGTCAGCATCGGGGTTTCGATATCAAGGAAACCGTGGTCATCCATAAAACGACGCACGAAGCTGGTAATTTTGGCGCGGGTTTTCAGGCGCTGGGCCATTTCCGGACGACGCAGGTCCAGATAGCGGTATTTCAGACGCGCTTCTTCGGTATTAACCTGATTGGAATCCAGCGGCAGCGGCTCAGAGCGGTTGATAATGGTCAGTTCGCTGGCAAACACTTCCACTTCGCCGGTCGCCATATCGCTGTTGACGTTTCTTTCGTCACGAGCACGCACGGTGCCAGTCACCACGATGCAGAACTCATTACGCAGTTCGGAAGCCAGTTTGAAGGCTTCGGCGTCCGGGTCGAAGAACACCTGAACGATGCCTTCACGATCACGCATATCAATAAAAATGAGGCTGCCGAGATCACGACGACGATTGACCCAACCACACAGAGTCACCTGCTGCCCCACGTGGGACTTACGCAACTGTCCGCAATATTCTGTACGCATGAGATATCCCTTAACTTTGCCGCAGGCTGATTGTTGCCTGCCGTGCAGGCGACGATGTCGCAGCTTTAGCTGAATGTCACAACTGGATGAAAAAAGGCGGCTATTATACTGGAAATAATGGCACACGATAAGCCCGATACCGCCTGTACGCGCGTTTGCTGCGCACGCTTAGTGCGTATTCTCACAAAAATTAACAAAATTTGTAAACCGGGTGCAGCAGGATACCGCGTAAGGTAAGTGCGACCTCATTCTTTTTTCAGGAGTTATCATGCTTGAACTTAATGCTGCCAACACCGCCCTGGTGGTTATCGATTTACAGGAAGGTATTCTGCCGTTTGCCGGTGGTCCGCACAGCGCTGAGGATGTGGTGAAACGTGCCGCGACGCTGGCTGAGGCGTTTCGCGCTAACAGTGCGCCGGTCATTCTGGTCCGCGTTGGCTGGTCTGCCGATTTTGCCGAAGCGTTAAAACAGCCGGTCGATGCGCAAACTGGCGGTCACGCGTTGCCGGAAAACTGGTGGACGTATCCGCTGAAGCTTGGCAAGAAAGAGAGCGACATTGAGGTCACTAAACGCCAGTGGGGCGCATTCTACGGTACCGATCTGGAGTTGCAGTTGCGCCGCCGCGGTATCGACACCATCGTGTTGTGCGGTATTTCCACCAACATCGGCGTGGAATCCACCGCCCGCAACGCCTGGGAACTGGGCTTTAACCTGGTGGTTGCGGAAGATGCCTGCTCCGCCGCCAGCAGCGAACAGCATCAGGGCAGCATGAAAAATATCTTCCCGCGAATTGGTCGCGTGCGCAGCACCGGGGAGATCCTGGCCGCGTTATGATTTACCTTGGCCTGCCGCAATGGTCGCACCCGAAATGGGTGCGCCTTGGCATCACCAGTCTTGAAGAGTATGCCCGCCACTTTAACTGCGTGGAGGGCAACACCACGCTCTATGCCCTGCCGAAAGCCGAAATTGTCCAGCGCTGGTACGATCAAACCCACGATGATTTTCGCTTTTGCTTTAAGTTTCCGGCGACCATTTCCCATCAGGCCTCGCTGCGCCAGTGCAGCGATTTGACGCAGGAATTTTTCACCCGTCTTGCGCCGCTGGAAACGCGTATCGGCCAGTACTGGTTACAACTGCCCGCCACGTTTGGTCCGCGCGATCTTCCGGCACTGTGGGCTTTCCTGGATGCGCTTCCGGCGGATTTCACCTACGGTGTTGAAGTGCGCCACCCGGAATTTTTTGCCAAAGGCGAGACGGAGTTGTCGCTTAACCGCGGTCTGCACCAGCGCGGCGTCAACCGGGTGATTCTGGATAGCCGCCCTATTCACAGCGCCATCCCCCACAGCGAAGCGGTGAGGGATGCGCAGCGCAAGAAGCCTAAGCTGCCGGTTCATGCCCTGGTGACCGCACAAAACCCATTGATCCGCTTTATCGGTAGTGACGATATGGAACAGAATCGTCAATTATTCAGCGTCTGGCTGGAGAAGCTGCCGCAATGGGAGAAGCAGAGCACGCCATATCTGTTTTTGCATACCCCTGATAACGGCCAGTCGCCGGAACTCGTGGATGTATTATGGAAAGATCTTCAGCAGGCGCTGCCCTCTATTGGCACTCCTCCGTCCATTCCTCAGCAATCTTCTCTTTTCTGAATGGATTACCTATCATTGTAAAGCCATCCGCGTATAAAGGGAGTTTGTATGGTAAGCGCGCTGTATGCCGTGCTGGGTGCGTTACTGCTCATTAAGTTTTCATTTGATGTTGTGCGTCTGCGCATGCAATACCGCGTCAGCTATGGCGACGGTGGGTTCAGCGAGTTGCAAAGCGCCATCCGTATTCACGGCAACGCGGTGGAATACATTCCGCTGGCGTTGGTGCTGTTGTTATTTATGGAGATGAACGGCGCTGAAACCTGGATGGTTCACGTGTGCGGCATTCTACTTATTGCCGGACGTTTAATGCATTACTACGGGCTTCATCACCGACAGCTAAGCTGGCGTCGTTCCGGAATGAGCGCGACCTGGAGTTCGCTGCTACTGATGGTGGTCGCAAACCTGTGGTATATGCCGTGGGAGTTGGTTTTCTCCCTGCGTTAGCGCACAATACGCCACTTTGTTTTCCCGGATGTTTACATTATGTCTAACCGCGACATGCTTTTTTCCGCGCCTATCGCCAGCCTGGGCGACTGGACCTTTGATGAACGGGTTGCCGAAGTCTTCCCGGATATGATCCAGCGCTCCGTCCCGGGTTACTCCAATATTATCTCGATGATCGGCATGCTGGCGGAGCGTTTCGTTCAGCCACAGACGCAGATTTACGACCTGGGCTGCTCTTTAGGCGCCGCGACGCTTTCCGTGCGCCGTAATATTCACCACGACGGCTGCAAAATCATTGCCGTTGATAACTCGCCGGCAATGGTTGAACGCTGCCGCCGTCATATTGATGCCTATAAAGCGCCTACGCCGGTCGAGGTTATTGAAGGCGATATTCGCGATATCACCATTGAAAACGCCTCAATGGTGGTGCTGAATTTTACCCTGCAGTTCCTTGTGCCAGAAGAACGTCAGGCGCTGCTGGATAAGATTTATCAGGGGTTAAATCCCGGCGGCGCGCTGGTGCTGTCCGAGAAATTCAGTTTTGAAGATGCCAACGTCGGCGAGTTGTTATTCAACATGCACCACGACTTTAAACGTGCCAATGGCTACAGCGAGCTGGAAATCAGCCAGAAACGCAGCATGCTGGAAAATGTCATGCTGACGGATTCGGTCGAAAAGCATAAATCCCGCCTGCAACAGGCCGGGTTTGAACATAGCGAAGTCTGGTTCCAGTGTTTTAACTTTGGTTCGCTGATTGCCCTGAAAGCGGGTGACCAGGCATGATCACCTTCGAGCGTTTTTATCAGCAAATCGCCGTCAGCCCCCTGTCTCACTGGTTAGAAACCCTGCCGGCGCAGATTGCCGCCTGGCAACGTGACCAGCTTCATGGTCAGTTCAAACAGTGGACCAATGCGGTGAATTTTTTACCCGAACTGACGCCTTCGCATCTCGACTTGCTTAATAGCGTCACCGCCGAAAGCGAAACGCCATTAAGCCCAGGGCAACTGACGCGCATGGAGACCCTGCTGCGCAATCTAATGCCGTGGCGCAAAGGGCCTTACTCTCTTTATGGCATCAATATCGACACGGAATGGCGTTCCGACTGGAAATGGGATCGCGTGCTGCCGCACCTGTCTGACTTGCAGGGCCGGACTATTCTCGATGTAGGCTGTGGCAGTGGTTATCACATGTGGCGCATGATTGGCGCGGGGGCAAAGCTGGCCGTGGGCATCGACCCGACGCAACTGTTCCTGTGTCAGTTTGAAGCAGTGCGTAAGCTGTTGGGGGATGATCGTCGCGCCCATTTATTGCCGCTGGGTATTGAGCAGCTTCCGGCGCTGAATGCCTTCGATACCGTCTTTTCAATGGGCGTACTGTATCACCGTCGCTCACCGCTGGAGCACCTGTGGCAGTTGAAAGATCAACTGGTGAAAGACGGTGAACTGGTACTGGAAACGCTGGTTGTCGACGGTGATGAGCATACCGTTCTGGTGCCGGGTGATCGCTATGCCCAGATGCGTAACGTCTATTTTATTCCCTCGGCGGCGGCGCTGAAAAACTGGCTTGAGAAGTGCGGCTTTGTTGATGTCCGTATCGCCGATGTCTGCGCGACCACCACCGGGGAGCAGCGCGGTACGTCATGGATGGTGACCGAGTCGCTGGCAGATTTCCTCGACCCAAATGACAACACGAAGACCATTGAAGGCTACCCGGCCCCGGTGCGTGCGGTGTTAATTGCACGTAAACCGTGATGAGTGACGAAGCCCTTTTGCCAAAATAGTTTGGTTTGCAGCAAGGCGGCGACGCAGCGCATCCCCGGGAGCGTAGATAACTATGTGACCAGGGTGAGCGAGGAAAGCCAACGCCGTTGCAGGCCGAAATATGCAGGCGAAAGATAATAAATATCCTCCGGCATAGCCGGAGGTTTTTCAGATGCGCCTGTAAGGCT
>OKPX01000275.1_pt1 | contig 23055 bp, 19 predicted proteins | sample 1613911 | NCBI WGS metagenome assembly OKPX01 (sample SAMN04436892, study PRJEB24849) | human gut metagenome | biome: human gut; feature: NICU; material: stool | host: Homo sapiens | place: USA: Saint Louis, MO | collected 2012-02-03 | reverse complement strand
GACGTAAGATGCGAAAAGCAGCCATGGACAGAAACTATCTGGCGTCAGTCCTTGCTGGGAGCGGGCTTTCGTAATCTTTCCCTGATTGCGGTCCCTTATGGTAGCGGAACCTTACGTGAAATGAGATTATATGAAAACCACATCGAATTTAGTTATTTTTCTGATGAAACATGGAGAGTGGAAGTTTCGTCATCGCGTTTATTCAGGCTTCCTTTTCAGAATGGTTTTTTAGTAACACGTCATCCATTTCGCTTTAGCTATTTTATTCATATCAAGTTGTTTCGGTGACATTCACACAATCTTATATAAAAAGGATTACGAATGGCAACTGCCAGGATAAATGTTTTTTGCACGAACGAGGAACTGTCTAATTGGCTCGCGATTGTAGCCTCAAAATACAAATTACATTCAATTTGGTTTACACTACAAGATGAATACTCTAAGCAATTAAATGTCTTAACAGAAAAGATCCCTGCCGTAGCACATCGAATTTATCTTATGCCCAGCATTAAACCTAACAATAGAAGAATAAAGTTTAGTAGCATTGATCGTTATTGTGGTTGAATTGAAATAAAGCCGGGGCATTTAGTTGAGTATAATGGGGAAAAGATTTTACAACTTACTGAAATTAACACAACTGATTCTAAGGATAAATTAATATGCTTATGTAAAGTCATTCACTGGCTTAAACGACAGATTATAGCCAATGAATTCTCCGGTGTAACGGGAAAGAACATCATTTATGGTGGAGAAACTATTTATCCTCATAATCTTTATACGCATCAAGCCAAATCTCTTTTTCATGATAAAGTTATCTGGAAACAAGACTTCCTATTTAATTCTGTCTATGAACCATTTTTACCTTAATTCTTCCAGCAAGCAATATTAACCATTATGAATATGACTAAAAAAGAAGCATTAGCATTCCTTGCTCTAAACCAACCTATGCCAAATGATTATGACATCACTCAGGAACTTATCAATAAATATAACAATGTAAGGCTTTATTTTTCTGCAAATCCTGCTGAAGAAGCCATACCGTTATTTTTACAATCGTTTGGGGAAGGTGATGGCTTCGGTGTATATCAGTTGGTCGAAGATTTTTTGTACAAGTGTGATAAAAACATTATAGCTTCAAATATCGCCAACATACTGGAAAATCCTCTGACAATAAAAAGTGTCCGATGTTGGTGTACATTATTGGCAATGGCTTTTCCCGATAACACCTTAATTAAAGGATTAAATATTTCTCTACAATCTGATGATGAAGATACCCGAGACATGGCTATGTTAAGTTTAAAGATGATTACAGAGGAATATAAAACATTTGAATTCCAATAATTCCCCCTTGCATAAAAGATCACCATCATGACAAAAACACAAGCAAAGTTGCTTATTTATAAAGCAAACAAATTTATGCAAAAGCTTGACGGAATTGACTCGTTTAGTATAACCCTGCTATATGATAACTCTTCATTAATGAGAAAAGAGTTTCATCAAACACATAATATTGATTGCCTCAACGACAGACTTTTTTTACCTCATCCGGTAAATATAAATCTTCTAATCAGTCAGATAGTGACATTATCTGGTACAGCTGAATGTTTTCGTTGCTGGCTTATCTATGAAGGTAAAGTAAAAATAGTTATAAATGGGAATAATTTCACGTCATTTGCGCAGAGTATTTTCAGAGAACAGGGAACCTATGATTTAACGTTATTTTTTGACATAACTCGTAGAGTAATAGTAGTCTGTGATAATGAGTATGACATTGATATTTACACCACCACCTATTAAATGCATTGTTTTAGTTAACCAAGAAACATTCCAATAAAATACACAATTCAAGAGCATAATAACCATGCAATCAACCAATAGCGAATCCCCTTATAAATTTGCGAACAAACTACTGATTGGCCTGTTAGCATGCATGCTATACAGAATAATTACCATCATAATTACAATCAGTTATACCTATTTTACAGTTCCTCATAAAGTACATATATCAACAAATATTTACATATTTTTTTCTTTCTTATTTATATCATTGATATTTTTTGTCGTTACTTTCACCTCTAGTAAAAAAGTGGCAATTATAATTGCAACGCTATCGACAATATTATTAGGAGTCGAAACCTTTAATTCAGGACTGCCATATCGCGCCTTATCAATGATGTTTTCAGCCATGCTTTCATATTTCTTTATATTTTTATGTAATTTTAACTTTAAAGATAAAGAGAATTCTAAACATATAAACGTCCTGAAAGTTGCGTGCCCAATTTTGTACGTTTTTTATCTTTTTTATGAGCACGTATTTTTCAGGAATGTCTCTTTGATTGTTTTTTCCTTTGTTATTTTAACGTTCTTTATTTCCTGGTTGAATATTAAACTTAAATAATCTAAAGAGAAATGAAGTTAGCCTTCCTGTACCCACAGCAACGCCGTCTTTTTGTTCAGCACGGGGAAAATGATCTCCCCTGCTCACCTCCTCCAGACGCTTACACTACATGATGACCTGATCGGTGCCACCACTCCTCTTCACTATGACGTTTACCGCCCCTCCTTGACACCACGCTTTTGTCTACATTCTACGCAAACGGCAACTTTTATAACCAGTGTAAAAATAACGTGCCGCAATAGTCATACCTATTAATGGTAAAAAGCTGTCACAATTCATAAAAAACCTTAATATACGCCACCCTAAACATAACCAGCGTTAATGTAAGGTTTTTGTGTGGACTGGCTTCTTGATGTTTTTGCTACCTGGCTCTACGGCTTAAAAGTAATCGCGATAACGTTAGCGGTCATCATGTTCATCAGCGGGCTGGACGATTTTTTTATTGATGTCGTCTACTGGGTACGCCGCATTAAACGCAAGTTGAGTGTTTATCGCCGCTACCCGCGAATGAGTTACCGCGAACTGTATAAACCAGATGAAAAACCGTTAGCGATTATGGTTCCGGCGTGGAATGAAACGGGCGTCATCGGCAATATGGCCGAGCTGGCGGCGACCACGCTCGACTATGAAAACTATCATATCTTTGTTGGCACCTACCCCAACGACCCCGATACTCAGCGTGATGTTGACGAAGTGTGCGCTCGCTTCCCAAACGTGCATAAGGTAGTCTGCGCGCGTCCTGGCCCCACCAGCAAAGCCGACTGCCTGAACAACGTGCTGGACGCCATCACCCAGTTTGAGCGTAGCGCCAATTTCGCTTTTGCTGGTTTTATTCTGCATGACGCCGAAGACGTAATTTCACCGATGGAATTGCGTCTGTTCAACTATCTGGTCGAGCGTAAAGATCTGATTCAGATCCCGGTATACCCATTCGAACGCGAATGGACGCACTTCACCAGCATGACTTACATTGATGAGTTTTCAGAACTGCATGGCAAAGATGTTCCGGTGCGTGAAGCCCTCGCCGGACAGGTGCCCAGCGCAGGCGTCGGTACTTGTTTCAGCCGCCGCGCCGTGACCGCACTGTTAGCTGACGGTGATGGTATTGCTTTCGACGTGCAGAGTCTTACTGAAGATTACGACATTGGTTTCCGCCTGAAAGAAAAAGGTATGACGGAAATTTTTGTCCGTTTTCCGGTGGTGGACGAAGCCAAAGAACGCGAGCAGCGTAAATTTTTACAGCACGCGCGGACGTCAAACATGATCTGCGTGCGCGAATATTTCCCCGATACCTTTTCGACTGCGGTTCGACAAAAATCTCGCTGGATCATCGGCATTGTTTTCCAGGGCTTTAAAACCCACAAATGGACCTCCAGTCTGACGCTGAACTACTTTCTCTGGCGCGACCGCAAAGGGGCAATCAGTAACTTTGTCAGCTTCCTCGCGATGCTGGTGATGATCCAGCTTTTGCTGTTGCTGGCGTATGAAAGTTTGTGGCCCGATGCCTGGCATTTCCTTTCTATTTTCAGCGGCAGCGCATGGTTAATGACTCTGCTGTGGCTAAACTTTGGCTTGATGATTAACCGCATCGTGCAGCGGGTGATTTTCGTTACTGGCTACTACGGCCTGACGCAGGGGCTGCTATCTGTCCTGCGTCTTTTCTGGGGCAACCTGATTAACTTCATGGCCAACTGGCGCGCGTTAAAACAGGTACTTCAACACGGCGATCCACGTCGTGTCGCGTGGGATAAAACAACGCATGACTTCCCCAGCGTGACTGGCGATACCCGCTCGTTGCGTCCGTTAGGTCAAATCCTGCTGGAAAATCAGGTCATCACTGAAGAACAACTCGATACAGCACTGCGTAATCGCGTCGAAGGTCTACGCCTGGGCGGTTCAATGCTGATGCAGGGGCTGATTAGCGCCGAACAGCTGGCACAGGCGCTGGCAGAGCAAAACGGCGTGGCGTGGGAGTCGATCGACGCCTGGCAGATCCCTTCATCACTGATTGCCGAAATGCCGGCCTCCGTGGCGCTGCATTATGCAGTGCTGCCGCTGCGTCTGGAAAATGATGAGTTAATTGTCGGCAGTGAAGATGGTATTGACCCGGTTTCGCTGGCGGCCCTGACGCGTAAAGTCGGACGCAAAGTGCGTTACGTCATTGTTCTGCGGGGACAAATTGTCACGGGGTTACGCCACTGGTATGCGCGCCGACGCGGTCACGATCCGCGGGCAATGTTGTACAATGCGGTTCAGCATCAGTGGCTCACGGAACAGCAGGCCGGTGAAATCTGGCGGCAATATGTGCCGCATCAGTTCCTGTTCGCCGAAATACTGACCACGCTCGGTCATATTAATCGTTCAGCAATTAACGTGTTGTTATTGCGCCATGAACGCAGTTCTCTGCCGCTCGGCAAGTTTTTGGTCACCGAAGGCGTTATCAGCCAGGAAACGTTGGATCGCGTCCTGACAATTCAACGCGAATTACAAGTTTCGATGCAATCACTATTACTCAAAGCAGGTTTAAACACAGAACAGGTTGCGCAACTGGAGTCCGAAAATGAAGGAGAATAACCTTAATCGCGTCATCGGATGGTCTGGTTTACTGCTGACGTCTTTATTGAGTACCAGCGCACTCGCAGACAATATCGGCACCAGCGCAGAAGAGCTGGGGCTGAGCGATTATCGCCATTTTGTTATTTATCCCCGTCTCGATAAGGCGCTGAAGGCACAGAAAAATAACGACGAAGCAACCGCCATCCGCGAATTTGAATATATACACCAGCAGGTGCCGGATAATATTCCGCTGGCTTTATACCTTGCGGAAGCCTATCGCTATTTTGGTCATGATGACCGGGCGCGGCTGTTGCTTGAGGATCAACTGAAACGTCACCCAGGAGATACCCGACTTGAGCGCAGTCTGGCGGCTATTCCAGTTGAAGTGAAAAGCGTTACGACTGTTGAAGGACTGCTTGCCCAGCAAAAAGCGTGCGATGCTGCGCCGACCCTGCGTTGTCGCAGTGAAGTCGGGCAGAATGCCCTGCGGCTGGCACAATTACCTGTCGCCAGAGCGCAACTGAACGATGCGACGTTTGCTGCATCACCGGAAGGAAAAACGCTGCGAACCGATCTGCTGCAACGGGCAATCTACCTGAAACAATGGTCCCAGGCAGATACGCTATACAATGAAGCACGCCAGCAGAACACATTAAGCGCGGCAGAACGCCGTCAGTGGTTTGACGTGCTTCTTGCCGGGCAGCTGGATGATCGGATCCTGGCGCTGCAATCACAGGGGATCTTCACCGATCCGCAGTCATATATTACTTACGCGACCGCGCTGGCTTATCGTGGCGAGAAAGCACGCCTTCAGCATTATCTCATTGAAAATAAGCCGCTGTTTACCACGGACGCACAAGAGAAAAGTTGGCTCTATCTGTTATCTAAATACAGCGCCAACCCCGTTCAGGCGTTGGCGAATTATACGGTACAGTTTGCCGATAACCGCCAGTATGTTGTTGGCGCGACGCTACCGGTGCTGTTAAAAGAAGGTCAGTACGACGCAGCGCAAAAACTGCTCGCCACCCTCCCCGCCAATGAAATGCTTGAGGAGCGTTATACCGTTAGCGTAGCGACCCATAACAAGGCTGAAGCTCTGCGTCTGGCACGATTGCTGTATCAGCAAGAACCGGCAAATCTTACCCGCCTGGATCAACTGACCTGGCAACTGATGCAGAACGAGCAGTCACGCGAAGCTGCCGATTTATTGCTGCAACGCTATCCTTTCCAGGGCGATGCGCGTGTCAGCCAGACTTTAATGGCGCGACTGGCGTCTCTGCTGGAAAGTCATCCTTACCTGGCAACTCCGGCGAAGGTGGCGATTTTATCGAAACCCTTACCGCTGGCGGAGCAACGTCAGTGGCAAAGTCAGTTGCCGGGTATTGCAGATAATTGCCCGGCAATAGTTCGCTTGCTGGGCGATATGTCGCCTTCCTACGATGCCGCCGCCTGGAACCGTCTGGCAAAGTGTTATCGGGACACGCTACCCGGTGTGGCGTTGTATGCATGGCTTCAGGCCGAACAACGACAACCGAACGCCTGGCAACATCGTGCGGTAGCCTATCAGGCGTATCAGGTTGAGGACTACGCCACCGCACTGGCGGCCTGGCAGAAAATCAGTCTTCACGACATGAGCAATGAGGATCTGCTTGCTGCTGCCAATACCGCCCAGGCGGCAGGAAATGGTGCGGCTCGCGATCGCTGGCTTCAGCAGGCAGAACAACGTGGGCTGGGAAACAATGCCCTCTACTGGTGGCTGCATGCGCAACGTTACATTCCTGGTCAGCCGGAACTCGCACTGAACGATCTCACGCGCTCAATCAATATTGCGCCTTCTGCCAACGCTTACGTTGCGCGGGCGACAATTTATCGCCAACGTCATAATGTCTCGGCGGCGGTGAGTGATTTGCGCGCCGCGCTGGAACTGGAACCGAATAATAGCAACACCCAGGCAGCGCTTGGTTACGCCTTGTGGGATAGCGGTGATATCGCACAGTCGCGGGAAATGCTCGAACAGGCGCATAAAGGGCTACCGGACGATCCGGCACTTATCCGACAACTGGCCTACGTGAACCAGCGTCTGGATGACATGCCTGCGACGCAGCACTACGCCCGGCTGGTGATTGATGACATAGATAATCAGGCGCTGATAACCCCACTGACCCCAGAGCAAAATCAGCAACGCTTCAATTTCCGCCGTCTGCATGAGGAGGTCGGTCGCCGCTGGACGTTCAGTTTCGATTCTTCTATCGGCTTGCGTTCCGGCGCAATGAGTACCGCTAACAATAATGTCGGCGGCGCAGCGCCAGGGAAAAGCTATCGTAGCTACGGGCAACTGGAAGCCGAGTACCGCATCGGACGCAATATGCTGCTGGAAGGCGACCTGCTCTCAGTTTATAGCCGCGTCTTTGCCGATACCGGAGAAAACGGGGTGATGATGCCGGTGAAAAATCCGATGTCCGGCACCGGTCTGCGCTGGAAGCCGCTGCGCGATCAGATCTTTTTCCTCGCCGTCGAACAGCAGTTGCCGCTGAACAGGCAAAATGGCGCATCCGATACCATGCTGCGCGCCAGCGCCTCATTCTTTAATGGCGGCAAATACAGCGACGAATGGCACCCGAACGGTTCAGGCTGGTTTGCCCAAAACCTGTACCTCGATGCGGCGCAATATGTCCGTCAGGATATTCAGGCGTGGACGGCAGATTATCGCGTAAGCTGGCATCAGAAGGTGGCGAACGGACAGACTATTGAGCCTTACGCTCACGTTCAGGACAACGGTTATCGTGATAAAGGCACTCAGGGCGCGCAGCTTGGCGGTGTCGGGGTCCGCTGGAATATCTGGACCGGCGAGACGCACTACGACGCCTGGCCGCACAAAGTCAGTCTCGGCGTCGAGTATCAACATACCTTTAAGGCGATTAATCAACGTAACGGAGAGCGCAACAACGCGTTTCTCACCATTGGAGTGCACTGGTAAATGCGTAAGTTCATTTTCGTATTGCTGACACTGCTTTTGGTCAGCCCTTTTTCCTTTGCGATGAAAGGTATTATCTGGCAACCACAAAACCGTGATAGTCAGGTTACCGATACCCAGTGGCAGGGGCTGATGAGTCAGTTACGTTTGCAAGGCTTCGATACCCTGGTTTTGCAATGGACCCGTTACGGCGATGCATTCACCCAGCCAGAACAGCGCGCGTTATTGTTTAAGCGTGCAGCAGCTGCGCAACAGGCTGGCCTGAAGCTGATTGTCGGGCTGAATGCCGATCCGGAATTTTTTATGCACCAGAAACAGTCATCCGCGGCGCTGGAAAGCTATCTTAATCGCCTGCTGGCTGCCGATCTCCAGCAAGCCAGATTATGGAGCGCCGCGCCTGGCGTAACGCCGGATGGCTGGTACATCAGCGCGGAAATTGACGACCTGAACTGGCGCAGCGAAGCCGCCCGTCAACCTTTGCTGACATGGTTAAACAACGCTCAGCGGTTGATTAGCGATGTTTCAGCAAAATCGGTTTATATCAGTAGTTTTTTCGCCGGAAACATGTCGCCCGATGGCTATCGCCAACTGCTGGAACACGTTAAAGCAACCGGCGTTAATGTCTGGGTACAGGATGGCAGCGGCGTGGATAAACTTACTGCTGAACAGCGTGAACGTTATCTACAGGCCAGCGCCGATTGCCAAAGCTCCGCCCCAGCAAGCGGCATTGTTTATGAACTGTTTGTCGCCGGCAAAGGCAAAACCTTTACAGCGAAACCGAAACCGGATGCAGAGATCGCCTCGCTGTTAGCGAAACGTTCCTCTTGCGGTAAAGACACGCTCTATTTCTCTCTGCGCTATTTGCCCGTCGCGCACGGCATTCTCGAGTATTAAATCCCCTCCAGGTAAGTCGGGTACGACCTGACTTACCACTTTCGCTCTCGTCAGAATTCCATCAAGATTAATTGCTAAAAAGCGTGCTAAAGAAAGAAGATCGTTATCGGCGAACGGGCCGATCACTCATGCAGGAAGCATAGATCCTTTGAGCGGAGTTTCTGATATCTGAGGAGTGCGAAATGCAATTGAGCAGTAGTGAACCTTGCGTGGTGATCCTGACCGAAAAAGAGGTAGAGGTAAGCGTTAATAACCATGCTACGTTTACCCTTCCGAAAAACTACCTGGCCGCCTTCGCGTGCAACAATAACGTCATTGAACTCTCAACGTTAAATCACGTATTAATCACCCACATCAACCGTAACATCATCAACGATTATCTGTTGTTTTTAAATAAGAACTTAACCTGCGTAAAGCCCTGGTCGCGGCTGGCTACCCCGGTTATCGCTTGTCATAGCCGTACACCGGAAGTGTTCCGGCTAGCCGCCAACCACAGCAAGCAGCAACCCAGCAAACCCTGCGAAGCGGAGTTGACGCGCGCATTGCTTTTTACCGTATTGTCTAACTTTCTTGAGCAATCGCGGTTTATTGCCCTACTGATGTATATCTTACGCAGCAGCGTCCGCGACAGCGTCTGCCGCATTATTCAAAGCGATATTCAGCATTACTGGAATCTGCGAATTGTCGCCAGTTCGCTATGTTTAAGCCCCAGCCTGCTCAAAAAGAAATTAAAAAACGAAAATACCAGCTATAGCCAGATTGTCACAGAGTGTCGTATGCGTTACGCCGTACAGATGTTATTGATGGATAACAAAAATATCACTCAGGTAGCGCAATTATGTGGCTATAGCAGCACGTCGTACTTTATCTCTGTTTTTAAGGCGTTTTACGGCCTGACACCGTTGAATTATCTCGCCAAACAGCGACAAAAAGTGATGTGGTGAAGGGCAAAGCGGAAACGGATAAGACGGGGATAAATGAAGAAGAAATGGCGCGCCCTGCAGGATTCGAACCTGCGGCCCACGACTTAGAAGTTCCTAGAACGACATTTTAAGTCAACAACTTACCGCGCCATCTCTGCGCTCACACGTCCCACTACCTCAAAACATGTAAAGCCTTGCAAGCCATTGTGAGGCCTTATGTGTCTCAGTTTTGTCCCTCTTTTTTGTACCAAAAAACATAGCAATTGAGGATAAACCTCATGCTATTTTCGCTTATATGCCTCTAAAGGCATGGCGCTTAAATAGATAAAAACACCACAAAAGCATAAAAAACCACACAGTAAAACCGCAACATAAAACAATAACAGATAATTAAACCAAAAACAGATAGCGCATTGTGATAATCATTCAATACTAAACAAAATATAAACAGTGGAGCAATATGTAATTGACTCATTAAGTTAGATATAAAAAATACATATTCAATCATTAAAACGATTGAATGGAGAACTTTTATGCGGGCGAAACTTCTGGGAATAGTCCTGACAACCCCTATTGCGATCAGCTCTTTTGCTTCTACCGAGACTATATCGTTTACTCCTGACAACATAAATGCGGACATTAGTCTTGGAACTCTGAGCGGAAAAACAAAAGAGCGCGTTTATCTAGCTGAAGAAGGAGGCCGAAAAGTCAGTCAACTCGACTGGAAATTCAATAACGCTGCAATTATTAAAGGTGCAATTAATTGGGATTTGATGCCCCAGATATCTATTGGGGCTGCGGGCTGGACTACTCTCGGCAGCCGAGGTGGCAATATGGTCGATCAGGACTGGATGGATTCCAGTAACCCCGGAACCTGGACAGATGAAAGTAGGCACCCTGATACACAACTCAATTATGCCAACGAATTTGATCTGAATATCAAAGGCTGGCTCCTCAACGAACCCAATTACCGCCTGGGACTCATGGCCGGATATCAGGAAAGCCGTTATAGCTTTACAGCCAGAGGTGGTTCCTATATCTACAGTTCTGAGGAGGGATTCAGAGATGATATCGGCTCCTTCCCGAATGGAGAAAGAGCAATCGGCTACAAACAACGTTTTAAAATGCCCTACATTGGCTTGACTGGAAGTTATCGTTATGAAGATTTTGAGCTAGGTGGCACATTTAAATACAGCGGCTGGGTGGAAGCATCTGATAACGATGAGCACTATGACCCAGGAAAAAGAATCACTTATCGCAGTAAAGTCAAAGACCAAAATTACTATTCTGTTGCAGTCAATGCAGGTTATTACGTAACACCTAACGCAAAAGTTTATGTTGAAGGCGCATGGAATCGGGTTACGAATAAAAAAGGTAATACTTCACTTTATGATCACAATGATAACACTTCAGACTACAGCAAAAATGGTGCAGGCATAGAAAACTATAACTTCATCACTACTGCTGGTCTTAAGTACACCTTTTAACGAAGTTAACCAGATTTTCTCCCCGGTGGTATTGTATAACCCCGGGGAATTTGTTTACAGTTACAAGTAGACAATATCCACTAATTTTGTAAGCATTTAACCTATGTCATAACGTGTAATCTCTTACCGCAACACAAGACCTCAATATATTCAAATCTTATCTTTATTCCGATATTCAGAGACACAATGCGAAAAATAATTACTCATTTCAAAGTTGTTTTAACGTTACTTCTACCAGTAACCGTATCTGCCCAGCAGATACAGTGGCAATCCTGTATGGCCAGTCAATTCAACCACTGGTTTGGTGAGGAAAAACCGTCTCCTGACTTACTATGTGGTTATTTGTCTGTTCCATTAAAATATACAGACACAGGCGGAGATGCTTCTTATGAAAAAAAATCACAAGTCAAACTAGCGTTGACAAAATTGCCGGCAAAAAGCAAGCATAAAGGAAGTATCCTGATAATAAGTGGTGGTCCCGGGTTACCAGGCATAAATCCTTATATTAACTTTGACTGGCCAGTCACAAATCTTCGTGAGTCATGGGATATTATTGGATTTGATCCTCGAGGCGTCGGACAGTCCACTCCGACAATAAACTGCCGGCAATCAGATACAGAGACTCAGGAAAACATAACCGAAAAGCAACAAGTATTAAATAAAATTAATGCCTGTATCCATAATACCGGAGCCGAAGTCATTCGCCATATCGGCTCTAACGAGGCTGTATACGATATTGATCGTATTAGGCAAGCCTTGGGGGATAAGCAACTGACAGCCGTGGCGTATTCGTATGGAACTCAAATTGCAGCCTTATATGCAGAACGTTTTCCCTACAACGTAAGATCTATCGTTCTTGATGGAGTCGTCGATATCGATGACCTGGAGGACAACTTCACATGGCAACTCAAACAGGCACAGAGTTATCAGGAAACGTTTGATCGCTTTGCATCCTGGTGTGCGCGTACAAAAAGTTGCCCGCTTTCTTCAGACAGAGATAAGGCAATAACTCAGTTCCATGAGCTATTATCAAAATTACATCACAAACCTTTATTAGACAGTAAGGGAGAAAATATATCTTCAGATGAGCTCATATCATTAACAACAGACCTTCTGCTATGGCGTTCATCATGGCCAACCCTTGCAACTGCCATACGCCAGTTCTCTCAGGGGATTGTCAGTAATGAAATTGAAACTGCGCTCAGTGCTCAGATAGCCTCAGAAGAGTCAAGCGATGCTTCGGGGGTAATCCTCTGTGTAGATCAGGGGGATGAGCAATTAACACCAGAAGAGCGAAAATCCCGAAAAGACGCTCTTGCGAATGCCTTCCCGGCTATTAACTTTGACAATGGACGTTCCGATTCACCTGATTTTTGTGAATTATGGCCAATACATAGCGACCTGAACAAAACTCGCCTGAAAAATACTGTTCTGCCCTCTGGTTTACTGTTTGTAGCACACAAATACGACCCAACAACGCCCTGGATTAATGCCCGTAAGATGGCAGAGAAATTTTCCAGCCCGTTACTAACAATAAATGGTGATGGGCATACATTAGCTCTCACCGGAGTTAATTTATGTGTAGATAAAGCAGTTGTACATCACCTGATCACTCCACAAAAAATAGAAAATATATACTGCCCAGGAAATTCTGAAGCAGAAATACAATAATTTCAAAATATTCCGCTATTTGCTCCCAATGCAAAACATATATTGCATTGGGAGCATATTCATATTTTTGTTATTCTTGTATGAAATCGTCTCATGTACACGGTCCTTTTTTCGCCGAAAACTGATATTACTTTAATCAAAAGTTGACGTGCCAGATTCGAAGTAAATTTATAAAATATCAAATCAATATACATTTTGCACCTTCGAGATAGTAATGGCTGTTACTGTAACATGAGTTACAAACAGCTTCATACCCAGAGCTACTGATGTATCAACATGATTCAACAATACCCGATATTTATTCCATGCCTCCAGCAACGATCTTTCTTCCTCCGTTGCGATTTCCCAGCATCCTGCAGTGGCGCAATATACTCACTGAATTCCTGGATGTAGAACTGTGTGGTGACGGTCTTCCAGCCATTCGGCTCCTGCTGTATCGAAGCATACCAGGCTATTTCAATATCGCTATGCTGCGGCAGCATTTAACCCCTTGTAATTCATCGCCATAATTGATTTAATTCACAAATAAAACTATAACATGGTGAAATTAATGAAAAAAAACACAGATGATGGGGCTAAAATTTACACACCACTTACCCTAAAGCTTTATGACTGGTGGGTTTTGGGAGTATCAAATCGGCTTGCATGGGGATGTCCTACAAAGGAACACCTTCTTCCACACTTTCTGGAACATTTAGGTAACAACCATCTGGATATTGGTGTTGGAACTGGGTTTTACCTTACTCACGTACCTGAGAGTAGTCTGATATCTTTAATGGATTTGAACGAAGCTAGCCTGAACGCGGCATCTACAAGGGCTGGGGAATCAAAAATTAAACATAAAATTAGCCATGATGTTTTTGAACCTTATCCCGCGGCGTTACATGGTCAATTTGATTCCATTTCCATGTTTTACCTTCTTCACTGCCTGCCTGGAAATATATCTACAAAAAGCTGTGTAATACGCAATGCGGCGCAGGCCTTAACTGACGATGGAACTCTATACGGAGCCACAATTCTTGGCGATGGAGTTGTGCACAATAGCTTCGGTCAAAAACTGATGCGCATTTACAATCAGAAAGGCATCTTTTCAAACACAAAAGATTCCGAAGAAGGCTTAACACATATACTCTCAGAGCATTTCGAGAATGTTAAAACCAAGGTTCAAGGTACTGTAGTAATGTTTTCCGCTTCAGGGAAAAAATAGCATCCAACCGCAGCACGTTCTTGCTTAAGACGTGCTGCGGCATAATCCCAATGATTACTCCCTGACAGGGTTCGTAGGCCACTCAATATCAGGTGCAGTTGATGTATCAACACGGTTCAGCAACACCCGATACTTTTTCCAGGTTTCCAGCAACGGGGTTTCTTCCTCCGTTGCATATACAGCTCACCTTTTTTCACCCACGATTAACCAACAGCCAGACCAGCAGACACGCCACCACCGGCACAGCAAAATCCATCAGGCTTGCCACATCCCATGCACGTGTATCAAAACCGCCCCACCACGGCATATTCATTCGCTTGCCATGCCCGAACATTTCAATCCAGCGATATTCTGCCTGGGTGTGTTCACGCGCAATGAAGAACGTACAACCGGCTATCGCCCCGTAAACCCAGTTTCCGGCAAAAAGACCAATCATTACCTGCGCAGCCACAGCACAAAGCGCATGAAGAAAAGGTGTTATATCCATTACTCCTCCTTTATCCGATATCGCTTTGGGAAGTTGATAACAACTTCAATTCTGACTCAAGTTCATCAACTCTTTCAGTCAGTTTCTGGATATGGTGAATCAGTGGAACAACCAGACGTTCGTACATTACACCTTCGGCAACAAGGCCATTGCTGGAAATGGTTTCCGGTGCATCATCTTCGTTGGCTGGTCGCCAGTGAACAAACTGAGGGGCAATTTCTCCTACTTCCTCGGCAATCAATCCATAGAATCCCCAGTCACGCCTGTCATTTTCGCATTGCGACCTGTACCACACAGGGCGCATCCTGAAAATGAGATCGGCGTGCTCTGAATCTATCGTCTCTACTGAATGTTTATAGCGGATAGACGATGTTGACCGCAGCACAGACGAAATTGCAGGGTCAGGATTAAGATAAAGATTTGCCGCCGCTGTAGTTGTGCCCAATCCCCATAAATAAAACGCTTCACGGCCAGTCAGCGGGTAAAAATCTCCGCCATAACGACCACTTTCCAGATCGTTCACTTCCACTTTGTTTTTCAGCTTATTATCCACTTCTGTTTTTGTGTATCTGGTACTGATATCCTGCTTTGCACTGTCCATATCAGTCTGAAGCGTTGATACTTTTACGTTAATTGAGGAAATATCTTCCTTTGCCTTACTGACATCTCCCTTTAGCGTTTTGATGTCATCAGGAATTACTGTCGATGTAGCCATTTTTCTTCCTCACATCCAGCTACGGAGTTGATGCTCAACAGCAACCGCGTGTTCATCGAATAATGACGATATTTGCGAATCATTAATGATGCGCACATTTACAAAATATCCGTCCTCCTTAACACATACCGGCTCGCCATCTTCAGTAAGTTCTCCGGTTTCTTTGTACACATTACCTATCACGTCAATAAGAATATCATCCTGCATCGACTCGTCATCATAATAGCCAGTGCTATCCATAAAGGCCGAAAAGTCGGCCCTGTCTTCAAATTTGAGTGTTAAATCTTTCATTTAATACTCTCCCCCATTTGCGCATCAGTTAATTCTTTATGCCAGAGACGAAGATTTCTCAAATGGCCGAATAGATGACGAGTTCCCGATGTGGCTTGACCTCCAATTCGAATAAAGGTCCGTGTTTTTACGCCCGTCCACTCCGTTTTCATAGTTTTAGTAGCCTCACCGTTAGAAACTACTCGTTTAGTACCATCAGAATAAATATTAAAACCACCAATGAATTTTCGAACATCAGTTCGACCAGCAAACACACTAGAAACGTAAGTACTTGTCGACGCTTTATAAGTTTGCATATAAAGCTGACCGTAATATTTCTCAGTTGTGTTAAAAGCGTATGTAATTGACTCAATAGGTGGCACACCAGAAAAATCAAAAATACGCGGTGCTACATTAGGAGGAATATCGCCCCAATTTCTATTAACCTCGACAAGACACGTAAGCGGTCTATTATAGATATTATTTTCAGTTGGGATCGTCACCATATCACTGGAGCGGGTTGCGGGTGCAGTTGTCGTAATAACAAAAGATGAAGCACATCCGCCGTTTTCAAATTGTGGTGTTGCAAGGTAAATATAATCTCCCGCTTCAGTTATACCACCTTTTTTCGGCGCATACTGAATCATTGCGCCAATTAAGGTTTCACCTTCAACAGCTTCTATAGTTGCCTCATAGAAAATCCACCCTGTAACCGGATCTTTAGTTGCAGTAGCTGCTATTCTATTAGCTGCCCCGCCAGTTTTTTCTATTATCAGAGTTCCGAAAGTTAAATAAGCATCTCCTAAAAATGTATAAACCGACCCATCGTATTTTTCAAAACGCAAACGACAACGAAGACCATCAGGAGCTTTAACCCTGCATGAAACAGTGCAATACTTATTATCGCCACTAACATCAATCCCCCGGGATGCACTGCATGTATGCAGACTAAGTGCAGATGATTGTCCTGTCATATTATCTTTTGTTCGCATTTTGGCATATGAAAAACCAAATTCATCAACACCATTATTAGTTTTATCGATATTGCTGGTACTCGTCCATTCAGCGGGAGTATTGGATTTAACAAAATAGTTAGTGCGCTGTCCTTCAATCAATAAACCTTCTTTTTCAAATCGTGGCTCATCAATTTTAGCAACACTAAATACGCCTGATTTATTGATATATGTGGCAGTTGATGCGCGTTTAAACTTAACAACCTTGTCGCCAGGCATCGTTATTTCATCATCACCAATAACAATTTTTTTATATGACGGCGAAAAGCCCGTAATCATATCCAGTGAATCGTTAAACGGTATCCACACATCAGGCAGTGGCTGTAAGACATATTTATACGGCTCTGCTGCCTGACTTGCATACTCTCTGGCTGCGTCTTCACTTGCTTTAGCTGCTGTCTGGCTTGCTGCCGATGCTTTCGCCGAGTTCGCCGCTGCAGTCTCGCTTGTCTTTGCATTGGTTTCACTGGTTTTTGCTGCTTTTTGACTGTTGGCTGATGCAGTGGCAGAAGCAGCCGCCGCGCTTGCAGAACCAGCTGCAGCACTCTCGCTTTGGGCTGCTGCATCCTGACTGTTTTTCGCCGCAGTTTCGCTGGCTTTGGCATTCGTTTCGCTGGTCTTCGCTGCCGTCTGGCTGGACTTTGCGTTAGTTTCACTCGTCTTCGCAGCTTTCTGGCTGTTAGCCGCAGCAGTTGCTGATCCAGCTGCTGAAGTCGCAGAACCGGCTGCCGCGCTCTCGCTTTGGGCTGCTGCAACCTGGCTGTTTTTTGCCGCAGTTTCACTGGCTTTGGCATTCGTTTCGCTGGTTTTCGCTGCCGTCTGGCTGGACTTTGCGTTGGTTTCGCTCGTCTTTGCGGCTGTCTCGCTATTTTTCGCGTTGGTTTCTGATTTTTTGGCTGCTGTCGCGGAGTTTGCCGATGCAGTCTTTGAGGTCGCTGCCGCCTGTGCACTATTAGCTGCATTCGTTTCTGAGGTTTTCGCCGCGTTCTTCGATGATGCCGCTGCAGTTTCGGATTTCTTTGCCGCCGCTGCGCTCTGAGAGGCGGCTTCAGCGTTGCGTGCCGCTTCTTCCACCATTTCCTCAAAACGACGCAATGCCTCCGGCATGACATCATCTTCCGTCATGGCACCGAGAAAATCATTCAGCGTACCTGGTCTGGAGCCTTCATAGACGGTAATGGTCCCGGCATGTGAAGGCGGAAAACCTTCAACCAGCAGGGTGACGCTGTACTGGCCATACTCAACATCCATGCTGTAACGCCCGGCTTCATCAGGATTTTCAGAGGCCACCGTGTTCACCAGTACCGTGGTGCTGTTACGCTTTGCCTTCAGTTGAATAGTGCAGTTCTGTATTGGTTTTCCCGCACCATCTTTCAGCACACCTGAGATTTTTACTGCTGCCATATCCACTCCACAAAAAAGCCCGCCTGAACCGGCGGGCTGTCATAACACTGTGTTACCTGGCTAATCAGAATTTATAACCGACACCCACGATGAAACCGTCAGTGCGCCAGTCACCACTGCCGGAGCCTTCATAAGCAATATCAATGGCCACGGATTCGGTCGGGTTAAACTGCACGCCAGCCCCCCACGCCAGAGACGTGTTGCTGTGGCGACCGTCATCACTTCCGGTCAGCACATCGTGCGTTTTCCCCTTGCTGTCAGTTACGCGGAGATAATCCCCGGAAAAAGTCGAAACACGGCTGTAAGCCACACCTGCCATCGCATAAGCACTGAACCATTCATTCACGCGTACAGACGGCCCCGCCATCATGCTGAACCAGCGGTTACGCACTGAATCTTCATGCCAGCGGGTATCGCTGTAATGCGTTTTTTGCTCATCTTTGGCATTGGCATAACTGAATGACGTCACCAGCCCCAGCGTGTCCGTAAATTCATAACGGTATTTCACGTTAATGCCCTTCAGGTCATCGTTGCCGGGCATATCAGTATGGGTCTGAAGATACCCGGCGCTTAGTGTGGACTGATGCTCTGCTGCGCTCGCTGGCGTACCAGCGGCGACCAGCCAGACTACTGTGGACAGAATAACAGCACATAATTTACGCATAATTACCTCTCGCTTTTCTGCAATAAAAAAGGCGCCATTTCTGGCGCCCGTATCTGGGTTATAAAATTCAGCTAATCGTGATGCCTGCAGTGGCTTTCTTCATCACAACAACCAGCAAATCGCTGATACTTGCTGTGGGATACCAGCCATTTACCCACCATGCTGATACAGAAAACTCCAGTGTCATTACGCCACTGCCTGCAGGCATATCAATAACACCCGTGTAAATCAGAGTATTATCCAGAGCCGTTCGGTTATAAATTTCAGCCCCGTTTTTCTTCACTATCAGGCGGCATGACGAATAAGTATCGCTATTCTCCCGTTCATGTCTGGCACCGCTGAAAGCCACCGCTGGAATAACAATTTGCCGGTCAAACGGCTGATCGTCATAAACCCTGACGGTAATGGTCCCTGATGGCCACCGCTCCGGTGCACGGGAGTCCCGGGGGAAAGCTTTGCCCACTGTTTTAACGAGATCGCCTTCAATCTGGTTCGCGGACAGTTTTCCCAGAACCCGACAGTTCTCGTTAATCGTGACGTTGTTGAGCGTCCCGGAGTTCGCATTCACGCTACCGCTGATATCGGCATTTTTCGCCGTCAGCCGCCCGTCCGGTGTCAGGGAAAATGCCGGAGGATTACCGCCGCTGGTAATGGTGGGAGCCGTCAGATATTTCAGGAACACTTCGTTCATGAATATCTGATCGCCCTGACCAACAAACATCGGCTTTGTGTTGCCATTCGCAGGATTAACCATCGCAATCCTGTCCGCCGCCAGCAGCACCTGACTCTGCATGCCGTCAGGGGTGTTCTCAATACCGGCACCAATACCCGCGATATAAAGGCGTCCGTCCTGCATCTGCTGCAGCTTCACAGCCCACATGCTGTTCAGGTTATTATTTGTATCAACCTGAACCTTCTGTATCTGCTGAATTGCCGCACTCTGGTCTTCCAGTTTCTTATTGACGGTCTGCGTGATTTCATTGCTGACATCCGTAATGGACGTCCTGATTTCAGCCAGGTCAGGCGCAAGCTGACCGTTATCAATCTGCGTCCACAGCTCCTGAGCCAGATGGCTTTTCCCTATCTCGCCTTTGAAAAAATCCAGATAGCCGGATGCATCATCACTCGGCTGGCCAACAGCCTCCACAAATGCCGATTTGCCAACGGTGTTCACACTGCGGATGTAAAAATAATAATCATGGCCCGGTTTGATATTGATACTGGCAGCTATCCAGTACAGCGCCGTGCCAAGATAGCGGGCTGTGGTTTCAACCTGCCTGATATCCGCAATCCGCTTTTCCGAGAACCAGAACTCAAACTGTACCGTCGGATCATAAACGGCAAGATGGGGCGTGGCGGTTATCTGAAAATAGCCCGGCGTCAGCTCAATCCGCGACGGCGCTGCCGGTGCGGCAATACGGAACGATACCGATGCCGGATCGCCCTGCTGCCCCCAGGCATTTGCCGCCCGGACTGTCAGCCTGTAGTTCCCTGGCGCCAGTTGCGTGAAGCGGTATGTGGTTTCCGTCGTCCGGGCCGTGCTGACCAGCCGCTCACTGCCGTCATCCGCTGCCACGGTCAGGCGAAGCATAAAGCTCACGCCCTTCACCACCTTCGGCGTATCCCAGCGCGCCAGCACCTGGTATTCCCCGCTGTCTGCGGTGACTTCGGCGGTCAGGTGCTGCACTGCTGGCGGCGTGACACCATTCACCGTGCCGCTCTGGTCACCGTCAAAGTGCGCCCCGTTATCCACGATGGCTTCTTTCTCCGGTACATGCTGCACGGCAGTGATGGCATACGTGCCGTCATCGTTCTCACGGATACTCACACAGCGGAACAGGCGCTGACGCAACGTCGGCAGCTTCAGCCCCCACACACTGTATTCTGCAACGCCGTCAGGAACCCGATTCACTTTCACCTTAAGTCCGTCGGTGACGGACTGAACCTCCACGCTGACCGGATTGCCACTTCCGTCAACCAGGCTTATCAGCGTGGTACCGGAGGATGGCAGCGTGATTTCACGGTCGAGCGTCAGCGTCCGGGTCTGGCTGTTCACCGCCAGCACGCGACCACCGGTGCTGATACCGGCATAGTCATCATCGCAGATTTCAATAACATCGCCCGGCACATGGCGAAGCCCTTCTGCGCCCACGCTGAAGTCCACGGTCTGCGTTTCCAGCAGTTCCGTTTTAATCAGCCACAGCCCGGCGCGGTGCGCCTGCCCCCGGCTGGTACAGCCAAAAGCATCCATCTTCGTGACGTTACGACCGTAACGGGCAATGGCCTGCGTGTCCTCCACAAGCTCTGTCGCCGTCTCCCAGCCGTTATTCGGGTCAATCCAGTTCACCTCAACGGCATTATGGCGGTCCTTCAGGGCGCTGAAGCTGTAGCGGAACGGCGCGCCATCATCCGGCATCACCACATTACTGCGGTTATAGGTCCACACCTTATCCGACGGTCGGTCCTGCACGAACGTCAGCGTCTGCCCGTTCCATACCGGCATACAGCGCATCGCCGAGCAGAAATCACTGAGCACATCCCACGCCTTGCGCTGTGTGGTCAGGTAAGCGTTACAGGTGATGCGCGGCTCCGTGCCGCCAAAGCCGTCCGGCACCGACTGGTCGCAATTCTGGCCGATGACATACAGCGCCCATTTATCCACATCCGCCGCACCAAGACGTTTCCCCATGCCGTAGCGCGGATGGGTCAGCATATCCCACAGACACCAGGCCATGTTGTTGCTGTATGCTGGCTTAAACGTTCCGTCCCAGATACCGCTGTATTGCCGCGTCTGCGGGTTATAGTTCGACGGCACCTGCAGAATGCGCCCGCGAAGATGATAATTACGGCTCACCTGCTGGCTGCCGAACTGCTCCGAGTCCACCTGCACGCCGACCAGTGCCGTGTTCGGGTAGCACTGTTTCACATCGATGATTTCGGTGTATGACGACCAGAGCGTTTTGTTCTGCAGCTGGTCTGTGGTGCTGTCCGGCGTCATCCTGCGCATCCGTATATTGAACGGGCGCGGCGGCAGGTTACCCACCACCACCGAGGCCAGATACTGCGAGGTGGTTTTGCCCTTAATGGTGATGTCTTTTTCCGTCACCCAGCCACCATTACGCTGTATCTGAACCAGCAGGCGGACTTCCGACGGATTCCTGTCCCCCTTTGAGGTGGTTTCCACCAGTGCCTGCACGCCGAAGGTAAAACGCAGTCGGTCAATGTTTGCCGACGTGATGGTCCGGGTGATCGGCGTGTCGTATTTCACTTCCGTACCCAGCACCGTCTCGGAGCCGGAGGATTCAAATCCCTCCGGCGGTGTCTGCTCCTGCTCACCGGCCCGGAACACCACCGTGACGCCGGAGATGTTGGTATTCCCCTCACTGTCCAGCACTGGCGTACTGTTCAGCAGCACGCTTTTTAATCCATCCACCGGACCTTCAATCGGCCCTTCGCTGATGGCATCGATCACACTCAGCAACTGCGTGGACTTCAGGTTGTCCTTCGCTTCGCGCGGAGTATGCCCCTTACTGCTGCCTTTACCCATTCCTCACGCTCCATAAACGACAAAACCGCCCGGAGGCGGTTTCACATAAACGTTTTTCATCAGCGACCAATCACCACAACCTGACCACCATCCCCTTCGTCTGCCGTGCTGATCTCCTGAGAGACCACCCGCGACCCCACGCGCATTTCACCGTACAGAACGGGCAGAACATTGCCCTGGGCAACCATGTTATCCAGTGAGGAGAAATAGGTGTTCTGTTTGCCGTTATCTGTACTTGCTGCCGTGGGCGTCCTGGCTTTCGGTGCCAGCATCTGCGCCACACCACCGAGCACCATACTGGCACCGAGAGAAAACAGGATACCGGTCATACCACCGGCCCCAATGGCTGCCCCCCATGCTGCAAGGGTGGCTCCGGCAGTAAAGAATGATCCGGCAATGGCGGCAGCCCCCAGAACAATCTGGAATACGCCCCCTGACTTGGCCCCGGCGACTCTGGGAACAATATGAATCACAGCGCCGTCAGGCAGAGTCTCATGTAACTGCGCCGTTAACCCGGACGTGCTGACGTCCCGCCCGGCAATCCGTACCTGATACCAGCCGTCGCTCAGTTTCTGACGAAACGCCGGGAGCTGTGTGGCAAGTGCGCGGATGGCTTCAGCCCCCGTTTTCACACGAAGGTCGATGCGGCGGCCAAATCGTTGCAAATCCCCGTAAAGGCAGATGCGTGCCATTCCCGGTGACGCCAGAGGGAGTGTGTGCGTCGCTGCCATTTGTCGGTGTACCTCTCTCGTTTGCTCAGTTGTTCAGGAATATGGTGCAGCAGCTCGCTGTCACCACAGTAAATGGCGGCATGATTCGGCACCGATGAACCAAAACAGCACAGC
>OKPX01000273.1_pt1 | contig 23348 bp, 35 predicted proteins | sample 1613911 | NCBI WGS metagenome assembly OKPX01 (sample SAMN04436892, study PRJEB24849) | human gut metagenome | biome: human gut; feature: NICU; material: stool | host: Homo sapiens | place: USA: Saint Louis, MO | collected 2012-02-03 | reverse complement strand
AACTTTCTAATGTTTGAATTGAAAAGAAATGCTAATAGGTCGACTTTATGTTTCTCTTGTGCAATCGTAAATGCGGAGGACCATAAAATTGATCTATTATCGAGTGTGTATAAAATAAAATTCAAATTTTATTAGTTTACATAAGATATATTATACTAAGTTGTCAATGTTAAATACCTTTAAATAAGGACGGTTTATGCATCAATTATATTTATGTTAACTAAATTCTTTTTAACATAAATATAATCAACTTAGCTAGATGAATCTAAAATGATTGTCTGTATTGATGACAAAGCTAATTAATAATTACGTGATTCAAAAAAGAAATCATACAATTAGTTGGTCGATTTCTTTTTTTATTCGGTAAATTGTTTGCCTAGTCACATTGTAGTCTGTTGCAATCTTTGAGATAGCAACCCCATTCTCAAGATCCTGGACGATGCTCTTATAAACAAGGCGACGTTGAGGATCTTTTGTGTCTGCACTGTATAACTTAGGACGACCTTTATAGACGCCGTTTGCTTTAGCGATTTTAATTCCTTGTGCCTGGCGTCGTTTCGATTCAGTACGCTCTTGTTCAGCAATCATGGCCAAAATTTGAATGATTAGGTCTTTGATAAATTTATCCAGGAGAGGATTTTCGATTGCTTCAGCCATGATCGGTAAACTGGTGATAATGAGTCGTACATTTTTCTTCTTTAAATAATTTACTGAATCGATAATCTCGTCATAATTGCGGCCAAGTCGATCAATGGCTTCTACAATAAAAATATCTTGCTCTCTGACAAAATCTAAAGCTTCCTGAAAAATCGACCGATGACTAATCGTCGCTCCAGATTGCTTTTCTATAAAAATTTTTTCAGCGCCAAACTTTTTCATTTCTTCAATTTGCCGTTGTTCATTCTGATCTATCGACGAGACTCGGATATATGCAATTTTCAAAAATTTTACCTGCTTTCTCGAACTATTTAGAACACACCCTAATCATACATTGAAAAACCATATTTTTCAATGTTACACTGATGTCTATTTAGGGTACACTCATAATCGACAAAAAAGCTGAATCAAAAAGTCGTAAACTTTTTCTGATTCAGCTTTTGCATTTAACCTAAAAAGAGCTTTATTCATTGACTCTTCTTTTTTCATGATCTCCTGTGGAGTGATTTTGAGGTTTCGTTAGTGTGTATTGATCTGAAATCTCTTCAGGAGAGGGCACATCCAATTCTTCCAGAATCTCTTGCAATGCTCCTTCCATTTCCACTTTGTCGGTCTCTCTGTTAATTAACTGCCATCTGTCTAGCATATCTTCATCTCCTTAATTTGCTGCTTTGGACAGTTTGGGCTCATCCTTATAATAGGGTACTGGCGGATAGGTATAGTACCTACGATACGTCAAAACACCCAGTGCTGCTACGAACAAAACGAGGGACAAGCCTTGTGAAACTCGTAAGAAATCGCCTATCCATAAGCTGTCTGTCCGCATGCCTTCAATAAAAAACCTTCCTGCTGAATACCAAATGACATAGCTGAGCGCCACTTCTCCTTGGCGAAGGAATTGATTCTTGTTCCGCAAAAGGAGCAACAAGGCGAAACCAACTAAACTCCATAAAGACTCATAAAGAAAAGTGGGATGGTAATAGGTTCCGTTGATATTCATTTGGTTAATGATGAATTCGGGTAAGTACAAGTTTTCTAAAAATTGTCGGGGGACTGGACCGCCATGTGCCTATTGATTGATGAAATTTCCCCAGCGACCAATCGATTGAGCTAGGAGGACACTAGGTGCCATTATGTCTAGTAAAAGAGTTAGCGTCATTTTCTTTCTTCTTGCAAACCAGTATACTGCGAGACCACCCGCAATTAGCCCCCCATAAATGGCAATTCCACCATTCCAGATTGCGATGATTTCACTCGGATTCTGTATATAGTAGTCCCATTTGAATAAAACGTAATAAAGTCGGGCACCGATAAAGCCAATTGGTATGGCCCATAATGCCATATCTACCATGGTATCTTCTTCAAGTCCCAGTTTTTGAGCTTCCTTTGTAGCTAATGAAATGCCGATCAGCATCGCTAGAGCAATAATAATTCCGTACCAATAAATCTTTATCGGGCCAATTGAAATAGCAACTGGATCGATTACACTAAGTAAAACATTCATTCTTCAATCCCCTTCATAGCTTACATTAGTTAATTGTTTTAAATCACATAATTTAAGTTCAATTTGTGTAGTTATTTGTTTACAGACAATAAACCCTCATTTATATTGTCAAACACATTGTCAAAATCCCCTTCACCATTGATAACGTAAAGCAGATTTCGCTCCTTGTAGAAGTGAATAAGTGATTCCATTAATTCCTTATTAATGTGTAGCCTATTTTCAATCACTTCTAGTTTGTCATCCAGTCGAATTTTTTCCCTTTTTGATTCGATTTGGGAATTTCCTTGTTTTTCTTTTGAACGAAGATTCCCTCGTTGCGCTAACCGATGTCTTAACGTATCCTGACTTACATCTAAAAAGAAAACAGCGTCTAAATTCTGATTCTGACTTTGTAGGTAAGCTTCGAGCATTTTTGCTTGCTGTAGGGTACGTGGGTAACCATCCAGAACAAAGCCATTTTCAACATCTTTTGCTTGTAAGCGACTCTTAGCCAATGAGTTTATCCACTCATCTGGAACTAGCTCTCCTTTATTCATATATTCTTGCACTCTGAGTCCGAATGTATCTTTCTCCTTGGTTGCTTCTCGTAACATTTCACCAGTTGAAATAGCCGTCAGGTGGTACTCCTCTGCGATTCTTTTAGCTTGGGTGCCTTTCCCAGCACCAGGTAACCCTAAAAGGACTAGCCTCATAATTTTTCCTCCTTATAAACTAAAAAAGGAAGAGATGATTTTTTAAATCATTTCATCTCTTCCTTTCCTGTGAAACTATTGTATTTTTACACGATAAGGTCATTCAATTATTTCATGTGCCAAATAACTGTTTATTTTGGATCTAATTTCAATGTCATAGCATTGATGGCAACAATTACAGTCGAAAGTGACATCAAGACGGCACCGACTGCTGGACTTAATGTTATGCCAATTGGTGCTAGTATTCCTGCAGCTATTGGGATCGCGATAAAGTTATACCCTGCTCCCCAAACAAGATTTTCTTTCATCTTACGTGTGGTCTTCTGAGCCAACTCGATAAAGGATTCAATATCGCCAGGGTCTGACTGTGTCAAGATGACATCGGCTGAATCCAATGCTACTTGAGTTCCGGCACCAACAGCTATACCAACGTCTGCTAATGCAAGAGAAGGTGCATCGTTGACCCCGTCACCGACCATGATAACTTTCTTTCCTTCTGCTTTAAGTTTTTCAACTAATTCATATTTATCTTGAGGAGATTGATTAGCTAGATAATCAATACCTAAAATTTCTGCAGTTCCTTGAGCCGCTTTTTCATTGTCACCCGTTGCCATAATCGGCTGAATCTTGTTCTTTTTAAGGGCTTGTATTAAGTCTTTACTTGTCGGTTTTAATTCATCCCCTAAAGCTACAGCACCGATTGCTTCGTCGTTTTCTACTAAGACACTGAGGGTTGCTCCTTTTGGAATATCCATATCCAGATTACGTCTATATGCTTTTTGACTGATTAATTGATAACGATGTCCGTTAGCTTGACCTTCTACACCAGCGCCAGAAATAACATCAATCGAATCAAAACTTACTGGACGTATCCCTTGCTGTTCTGCGTAACTAATAATTGACTGAGCGATAGGGTGACTAGATCCACCTTCGATACCTGACAATAAGGCAACGATTTCATCTTTCGTATATTTATCATTAAAGAGTTCAACATCTAATACTTTAAACTCACCAGTTGTTAAAGTTCCAGTTTTATCTAAAACCATAACATCTGCGTTTGTAGTCAACTCCAAAGCGTCCCGGTCTTTCACTAATAATCCCCGACTGGCCCCTAAGCTGGTACTACGAGCAGTCACCAATGGAATAGCCAGACCCAGGGCATGCGGGCAAGCAATAACTAATGTGGTGACTGTAAAAATAACTGCCGTTGGTACATCAGCGATAATCATCCATATAACAAGGGCAATAAGCGCTACAATAACCGCAATATAAAAGAGCCATCCTGCAACTTTTTGTGCAAGATTTTCTGCTCGAGAAGATTGGCCTTGAGCTTGACTGATTAATGCCTGAACCTGAGAAATGAAGGACTTATCGCCCGTCTGCTTTATTTCCACATAGAGGACTCCGCCACCATTGGTTGATCCACCGATGACCTCATCTCCGGGATTTTTTTCAATTGGTTTCGATTCCCCAGTCACAAGCGCTTCGTTTACACGGGATTCTCCGCGAATAATGATACCATCAGCTGGAACATTTTCTCCTGCTTGAACACGGATAACATCTCCAACCTGAAGTTCAGACACAGGGCGCGTCTCAATCGAATCGTCTTCTAAAACAACATGAGCATCTTTCGGCACCAACTCAGCCAATGCTTTTTGCGCGTCCCCTGCTTCACCCAATGCCTTCATTTCAATCCAGTGTCCTAATAACATGATTAAAATTAACGTTGCAAACTCAAAGAAGAAGTCCATGACATGTTCTCCAGTTACATATCGAGCGGCCACTGCGTAAACACTATAGGCATAAGAAACCGTTATTCCCAAAGTAATCAAGGACATCATGCCTGGAGCTTTTGAATTAAACTCATCTTTCGCACCCATGTAGAATGGTTTTCCGCCATAAATGTATAGAATTGTTGCCAATACAGCTGCTACAACGTCTGCATAAGGAAAGATAATTTGGAAAGGCAACTGAATATCCATCATAGGAGTAATGAGTAAGATTGCAATTCCTAATGGGAGTGACTTCAAGAAAATCTCCTTAAAGCTACCGTGATGGTGGTGGGCATGCCCTCCCATTGCGCCATGATCCATTTCACTGTGATCCATCTGACTATGATTCATCTTGCTGTGATCCATCGCACTATGATTCATCTTGCTGTGATCCATCTGACTATGTTCCATTTCATTATGGTCGTGTTTTGAGTGATCCATGTCGCCGTGATTATGATGACTATGTGACGAATGCTTTTTGTTATTCCTCATTTTTAATTCCTCCTTATTATATTAGAGACTGATTTTAAAATTTTAGAACTTTCTCATCTAACACTGCATATAATTCTCATGAAAAGGGTTCTATATTTTATCTCTATCTACTATCTATGAATAAATGGTATTCGTACTTTATACACTTAATACTGAATAGTTAGTTTCTGCTAAAGCAGCATTGAGCGTTTCGGTATCAATCTCTGTTTGACTTTCAAGTACTGCTTTTTTAGTCGCTAAATCAACCTCTACAGATTCAACCCCTTCAATAGCTGAAAATTTTTCTTGCACTGTATTGGCACAACCTGCACATTTTACGCCATCTAATAAGACTTCTTTTTTCATTATTCTATTCCCCTTTTTATTTTTTTATCTTCTCCTATTATTAGAATAGGAAGAAGTTTAAATCCCAGATAAGCTACGTGTTTTCTAAACAACTGCTGGTTTGAATCGTCTTAACCGTAAAGCATTGAGCAAGACCGATACGGAGCTGAAACTCATGGCGACTGCCGCAAACATTGGACTCATCAATGGTCCGCCAAAAATATACAAGAGACCCATCGCGACTGGAATACCTACAAGGTTGTAAGCAAAAGCCCAGAACAAGTTTTGTTTAATGTTTCGTAGCGTTGCATGACTTAAATCAATCGCAGTCAATACAGCGGTTAAATCATTACGCATAAGGACAATATCAGCCGATTCAATCGCCACGTCTGTACCTGATCCAACTGCAATACCGATATCTGCTTGAGCTAATGCGGGTGCATCGTTAATGCCGTCTCCAACCATCGCTACCTTCTTGCCTGCCTCTTGTAGTTTTTTGACTTCCTCTGCTTTATCTTCAGGTAATACTTCACTTAACACACTGTCTATACCCACTTGCTTAGCAATCGCTTTGGCTGTACGTTTGTTATCTCCAGTAATCATGATTACTTCAACACCGCGTCTTCTAAGTTCTTTAACAGCCTTCATACTATTTTCCTTGAGTGTGTCAGCTACTGCGATAATTCCAGCTAGTTCTCCATCAACAGAGAGATACATCGGTGTTTTTCCTTCGTCTGCTAAACGATTGGATTCTTTTTCCATGCTTTGCATGTATGCTAATAAAGTAGACAGTTTTTTTGCTATGCTATTAATTAATTAGACATTATTTGAGAAAGGAATTTTGATTATGGTAGACAAACGTAAATCTCCACGAAAATTTGACGAAGAGTTCAAAAAATCAATCGTAAAACTTTATGAAGGTGGCAAATCGCAAAACGCTTTAGCTAATGAATATGGAGTCGCCCTGTCCTCCGTAGCTCGCTGGGTGAAGCAATATTCTGAAGTCCAAATTGATGATGATACGATCCTCACGGCTCGACAGATCAAACAGTTACAGAAAAGAAACCTTCAGCTAGAAGAGGAAAATTTAATCTTAAAAAAAGCGATTGCCATATTCACGCCACACTCGACAAACGACTAAATGCGATTCGTATTTTACGTCATGAACACTCTGTTGTTACGCTTTGCAGGGTTCTTAAGGTTAATCGTTCAACTTACTACAAACGTTTTTCTGGAAAAATTGCTCCTAGAACAGCAGAAAACCAACAGTTGAGAAAGATGATCTTAGAAATCTATACAACCTCTAAAAAACGAGTAGGTCCTGCAAAAGTACGACGCATGCTTCTACGTGACTATGGCATTTCTATTAGTATTGGACGAGTTTATCGCCTAATGAGTACAATGAACTTACCTAAAATGTCTACAGTAAAACCTGTCTTTAAACCGACCGCAGGTCAGGTTTCTTTGAAACGCCCTAATCATTTGAAACAAGCGTTTAACCCTCCTGCACCAAATCAAGTATGGACGAGTGATTTTTCTTATATTCCTGTTGGAAAAAAATCATTTGTTTATCTTTGTGTGATTTTAGATTTATTTTCTAGAAAAATCATTGCTTGGACTGTCAGCAAAAATATTGATACTACTTTAGCTATTACAACACTAGAAAAAGCAATTCAAGTCAGAAAGCCTAAGGCTTCCGTTCTTTTTCACACAGATCAAGGTTCCCAGTATACTTCATTTGAATTCAGAAAGTTTTTAGAAAATCATTCTATTGTTCAGTCCCTATCGAAACCTGGGTATCCCTGGGACAACGCCGTTACAGAAGCTTTCTTCAAATATATGAAGAAAGAAGAACTCAACAGAAGAACCTTTTCTTCTCTTCAAGAAGTCCAACTTGCTTGCTTTGAGTATATCGAAGGATTCTACAACTCACAGCGTCCTCACGGAACCTTAGGTATGCTTACACCAAATGAAATGGAGGATAAATACTTTGATTCTCACTAAGTATCTGCTCTTTTTGTGTCTACTTTATTGACATTTATCCAACTTTAGCGAAATATACTCCATCCAACTCATGAATTTTTTTCTCTATTGTTGTTGCGCAAACTGCACAAGTCATTCCATAAAGATTATATTTTGAAATCATTGAATTCCTCCGTGTCAGAACGTTTAACCAATCCGTTTAAATAGTAGCTTACTTCTGAGATACAACCTTCATCCATTCCAGAAAGTAACCTTTGTATTTCGGTTTCTAAAAATTCTTGCTTCTTAATCAGTGAAGTGTAGTATCTTTGGTTTTTTGAAGTGTTAAACGTGATCACATTTTTATCTAACAACCTTCTTATTAACGTTTTTGTTGTGGAGGGATGCCAACTATTACGCTCTTGCATTCCATGTGTTATTAAACCACATGTTACCGGTTCATATCTCCAGATAAACTTTAAAATATCTAACTCTGAATTCGATACCTGTATTTTGTGTTCGACCAAGACCATCCCTCCTTAGGCTATTCATAAAGTACGTTCTTCTTTATTAAACAAATGATGAATTGTTGTCAAAGTAGAAACACTTATAGTTACAATTAATAAAAAGCATAAAAAGAAAAATGTTTCCGGTAAAAAACTGATAATTGGATCTGTACGATAGTCAAACATCCAATCATCATTGTCAAAAAATACTTGATGAAAAAGCACAAATGCTTTATCAAAAAACAGAAGTGCCATTACACAGACTGATATTATCATCCACTTGATTAAACTAGTGATTTCTCTGACTTGATCACGCGTTACTAATTTTTTCCTGTTTAGGTATAAAAGAATGCTACTCGTAGAAAGAAGCAATGAATAGTTAAGCTGGAACAAAAATTTAACATCTTTAAAATGGTTTATACCGCGATCTGAGACGTATAGATTATCAAAAACCAATTCTTTTTGAAAAGGATTATTTAAATAGCCCATTAAATTTCTAAAATCTTGATTAACTTGAGATCTACTCCAGTTTTGAAAATTTATATCGCTTTGAAAGAATAAATTGATTTTGAGCAAACCAGGGAAGTTGATTGTCAATGTAATCGCGAGGGATAAAGCAAAGACAAAAAATAATAGAAATAGCATGCTTTTTTTCATTAAATTAATATTTATATTAGATCACTCCTTTTAATATAATGATAAAAAATACTTGTGTAGAAAATGTGTAACAATGTATCTGTCAAAAAGTCTACATAAAATTTCCATAATAGCCTGCTATAGTCAAAATAAGTTCAATAGGAAGGAGGGAAAAATTTGAGAGAACCCTACGACAGAGTATTTATTTCGTTTGGCCCATTTACTATTTATTGGTATGCCGTTTTCATAGTGTTTGGGATCATAATCGGATATTTTGTTGCTAATAGAAGAGCAAAGCGTGCGGCATTGCCTGAGGATACAATTGTTGACCTGTTGTTATATGGATTGCCAGTTTCTATTATATCGGCCAGATTATACTATGTCCTTTTTGAATTACCTTTGTACATTGATGATCCTTTAAGTATCTTTAAAATTTGGGAAGGTGGTCTAGCAATACATGGTGGATTAATTGGTGCTGTATTGACAGGGGTTATTTATTGCAAGAAGAAACATCTTTCTTTTTGGAATGTTGCTGACGTAGTTGCTCCCAGTATAGTAATTGGACAAATCATTGGACGATGGGGAAATTTTATGAATCAAGAGGCCTATGGAGAAATTGTAGACATAGAGTTCCTGCAATCTCTGAAACTCCCATCTTTCATAATTGATCAAATGTATATTGATGGGGCCTACCATCATCCGACTTTTTTATATGAGTCTTTATGGAATATAGGAGTACTCATTATTTTGCTTCTGGTGTCTAGAAATAGAATGTTCTTTGGGCAAATATTTTTAATTTATCTTTCACTATATTCCGTCGGGAGATTCTGGATTGAAGGATTACGGACCGACAGTTTAATGCTAACAGCAAACTTGAGAATGGCTCAAGTCCTGTCCATAGTCCTGTTAATTGGCTCTATATTAACTTACATCTATCTCAAAAAATCTAAGGAGGAAGATTTACATGGAAGCATTACTTAATTTCTTACCACTACTATTATTACTAATTTGCCCTATCTCAATGATGTTTATGCATAAAGGGCACGGACATGCTGGGCATCATCATATGCATGAAGAAGATCATTCAAAACACACTGGTTCCGAACATGATATAGCTAGTTTAAAAATCCAAACTGAGCAATTAAAAGAAGAAGTTGCTACTCTAAAGAACTTAGTTAAGGAGCGATGACAATGCAGTGGTTATTACTTTTATTATGTCCGATAATGATGATATTTATGATGAGGGGTATGCACTCAGGATCGCATAATGAAAAAGATGACGAACAATTGAAACAGGATCTTGAAAATTTAAAAGAGCAAAATGATATCTTAAGTAGTGAACTAAGCGATTTGAAATCACGGTTAAAATAAGTTAAAGGAGTGTGATTTATATTTCACACTCCTTTAAAATTCACTAAATTCATGGTTCAGAATAGAAATGGTTCTATCAAAATATTTAGTCTAACTTTACTCTTTATAAAACGAATAAGGCATGCGTGGTTTATAACCTTTCTTTATGTATTTCTGACACCAAAGAAAATGATCGGTTCTGTTGCAAAGTTTTAAATAAAGAATAAAATCCCTTACGGTATCTATGATTTAAGCTGGGATTCCCAATAATACCTTGATTTCAGTACAGACCGAAAACCCGAAGAGAGTGCCTTCTTTCCGGGTTTTCTTATATAATCCTCGAATGGCTTCCATGCCTTTAATCGTGGTAGAGGCAGTGCGTAAACTTCGATAGAATTTATTGCGTCTCTTTACTGGACGATGGTCTTGTTCAATCAAATTATTCAGGTATTTAATGGTACGATGTTCTGTCCCTTGATAAAAGCCGTATTCTTTTAGTTTCTTAAAGGCACTTGTAATAGAGGGGGCTTTATCTGTGACTACAACCTTCGGTTCATCAAACTGCTTCACTAACCGCTTAAGAAAAGCATAGGCTGCTTGTGTGTCCCGTTTTTTACGTAACCAAATATCCAAGGTTAAACCATCTGCATCGATGGCTCGATACAAATAATGCCATTTTCCTTTAATTTTGATGTATGTTTCATCCATTTTCCATGAATAAAAGGATTTTTTATTTTTCTTTTTCCAAATTTGATAGAGTAGTTTGCCATATTCTTGCACCCAACGATAAATCGTCGTATGAGAAACGTTAATGCCACGATCATATAAGATTTCTTGAACTTCACGATAGCTAAGGTTATAACGAAGATAGTAGCCCACGGCTACAATAATCACATCCTGCTGAAATTGCTTTCCTTTAAAATGATTCATCGTCATTCCTCCTGCTATCTTTTTCTATTATTCTACCTTATTTGATAGTAGATTTAAAACTTTGCAACAGAACCCTCAATGTCCACTCCAGCAGTTGGTTCATCAAGAATTAGCAGACGTGGCTCGTGCATTAATGCTCGAGCTATCATAAGTCTTCGTTTCATCCCTCCAGATAACATACGGGCACGAACGTTTCTTTTCTCCCATAAATTGGACTGCTTCAAATACTTTTCACTACGTTTCAGTGCCTCTTTTCTTGAGACACCATAATATCCTGCTTGATTTACTACAATTTGTTGAACCGTTTCAAACGGATTAAAATTAAATTCCTGCGGCACAAGACCAATCTGTTGCTTTGCTCGCTCTAAATCATTATCAATATCATAATCAAAAACCTTCACTTGACCAGCAGTCTTATTAACAAGTGAGGTAATAATTCCAATTGTTGTTGATTTTCCAGCACCGTTTGGACCTAGCAGTGCGTAAAAATCTCCTTCTTCTACAGTTAAATCAATACCACGCAGCGCCTCAACACCGGTCGCATATACTTTTTTTAAGCCTTTTAAATCTAGTGCATAGCTTATTTACTCATTACCTCCTTACTTATATTTCTTTTGTCAAAAAACAAATGCAGTCAAGGTGCAACTGCATTTGCGACAAACTATTTTTTGTCTTCTTTAGCTTTAGATTCTCTTTTTTTAGCTAAAACATATAGAACCACAACAATTATAACAAAATTTACAAATATACCAACATTTATTTGATAGTTTAATAGTTTGGCAGCGAGGAAAGCTCCCAAGATACCAGCAAGTCTTGCCAACGCTCTTTTTTCTTCTGTCATCTATTTAATCCCTTCATCATTAAATCAGTTAGAGGCGAGCATTTGGACAATTATCTGGTAATTTTTATTTCCTCCAGATAAATTATAGACTTCTTTAAATCCTTCGTTTAACAGGATATTTTGAGCAGCATTTCCAGTTACGCCCTTATTACAATACGTGATTGTTGTTACATTTTTATCTAGCTCCGCCACTCTATCACGTATTTCTGCTAATGGAATATGGATAGCCCCTTTAACACAAGAAATTTCATATTGTTTTTTGGAACGAGTATCAATAATTTGCAGTTGTTCTCCACTTGCTTGTCGCTCAATCAATTCAGTTGGGGTCATTAAAGGGGTTCTGTTGCAAAGTTTCCGATAAGCTCATTTTGAGGTAAAATAATTGAAAAAGATAGCTTGGAGGAATGAAGATGACTCAGTTCAAAGGAAAACAATTTCAAAAAGACGTGATTATCGTAGCCGTCGGCTACTATCTTCGGTACAACCTGAGTTATCGTGAAGTGCAGGAAATTCTGTATGACCGAGGAATTCACGTTTGTCACACCACAATTTACCGTTGGGTGCAAGAATACGGAAAGATTCTTTATCAAATTTGGAAAAAGAAAAACAAACAGTCCTTTTATTCATGGAAAATGGACGAGACTTATATCAAAATTAAAGGAAAGTGGCATTATTTATATCGCGCTATCGATGTAGATGGCTTAACCTTAGATATCTGGTTACGGAAAAAGCGCGACACACAGGCTGCGTATGCTTTTCTAAAACGACTGAAGAACCAGTTTGGAGAACCAAAGGTTCTAGTAACGGATAAAGCACCCTCTATTAAGAGTGCCTTCAGAAAGCTTCAGAAAAATGGACTGTATATAACAACAGAACATCGAACAATCAAGTATCTGAATAATCTGATTGAACAAGACCATCGTCCAATTAAGCGAAGAAACAAATTTTACCAAAGTTTGCGAACAGCCTCAACCACGATTAAAGGCATGGAAGCGATTCGAGGAATTTATAAAAAAAGCCGAAAAGAAGGGTCTCTTTTTGGCTTTTCCGTCTGTACAGAAATCAAAGGACTATTAGGAATCCCTGCTTAAATAAGAATCATCTTGAAAAACTAATGACCTTTTTGAGACTTTGCAACAGAACCCATTGGTTTGTGTAAACGCAAAGAAACGGCGGCTCTGAAAATCAAAGCCACCGTTTCATAGGCGTGAAAATATGTCTGCTGTACGACGGCTTTTTTCTTTTGCCGTCGTGCGGCAGATTATTGCTTATGGAATTGTTTTTCTATCACATTACTGTTATAAGTACAACAAGTATACCAAGCACAATTCGATACCAACCAAACACCTTAAAATCATGTTTTTTGATAAAGTTCATTAGGAATTTAATTACTAAGACAGATACCGCAAATGCCACAGCCATACCGAGAACAAGAGCGAGCAGTTCTGCACTTGTAAAATCAAACCCGAATTTTAACAGCTTAAAAGCACTTGCTCCAAGCATAGTAGGTACTGCGAGGAAAAAAGTAAACTCTGCTGCTGCCACTCGTGAAACTCCTATGAGTAAAGCACCTATAATCGTTGCTCCCGACCGTGATGTGCCGGGTATAAGTGATAACACTTGAAATGCCCCTATCAAGATTGCTGTTTTATAGCTGATGTCAGAAAGTGCCATAGTAGTAGGAGTACGCTTTTTATTCCAATTTTCTATGAGAATGAATAACAAACCATAAAAGATTAACATGATTGAAATCACAATGGGGGTTTGGAGGTAAGCATCCAAATAATCATCAAATAAAATCCCCATAATACCTGACGGTATACAAGCCACTGCAACCTTGAACCACAACGAGAAAGTATCCTTTTTAACAAGTGGCTGCGATTTATCCTTTAGCTGAAATGGAAACATCTTGTTCCAAAACATTACAACCACTGCGAGTATAGCTCCAAGTTGAATAACAACAAAAAACATTTCTTTAAATGCTTCGCTCATATTAAGTGTGATAAATTTGTCCGCAAGAATCATATGTCCTGTGCTGCTGATAGGTAGCCACTCAGTAATACCCTCAACAATTCCAAGAAAAATAACTTTTAAAATTTCTATAAAATCAAGTACCATTATTTCAAATCCTCCTTTTTAAAATGATGAAAGGTCATAAGAAAACCAACTGCTGATACAAGAATAATAATAGATACAGACAGCAGTGTAGGATAGCCGGTACTCTGAAGTTTACCCTGCACCAAGAAATAGGTGGCTGTCCACGGATACAACGCTCCCCATTCTTGATTTGAAAGTGCGGCACTTCCCATGACAATCACGGCAGAGCCAATCATCGGGGCGACAAATCCTTTTGTTTTCATAGCAACAAACACAAAAGGAGAAACTGTTAAAAACATCAGGATACTGCCAAACAAAAACTTGGGGAGCCATACTATTGCCACTAGTAAGCTATATCCCTCCAATGTAAAGACAGCGTGATATAGCCCACAAGCGATAAATATACCTGCCCATGTTACAAGGGTGAGCATAACAATCCAAAGAAGCAGGGTGCAAAATTTTCCAATTAATAGTTTTGTCCTTGAAATGGGTATGGGCAATATGGTTTTGAGTGTGCTTTCTGTGTACTCTCTGCTAAACAAGTAAGCTGCAATTGCCACATATATCATAATGTTTACCAGCAGCATGATATACAGTACACTGTCGCTGTATATGTCAGACAAGGTAAAGATAATCTCCGGCTTATCAAAATGTGTTTGCAAGGCTTCTATTAACATCAAAAGTGGGGTAGATAATACCCCTGCCACACTAATTAGCACCATTTTTGAACGCTTTAGTTTTAATAATTCACAAGAAATAAGATTAAGCAATACCGCCACCTCCAATCAGTTTAGAAAAGTAGTCCTCTAAGTTTTCCTCACTATCATCTATCCTTGTCACGAGCAGTCCATTTCGTGCAAATTCTCGATTGATTTCTCCAACACTTTGGCTAAAGTCATAAATTCTCACCGTACCGTCCTGCACTGTAAAATCCGTCATGTGGTAGTGGCTTTCTAAAATCTTTCCAGCTATCTCACTGTCAGATAAATCAAATTGAATGTATTTTCGATTCCTTTTGTGAAGCTCGGATATATTCACTTCCTCTACTAAATGCCCCTCGTGCATAACGCCGATAATATCTGCTATCTGTTCAATCTCGCTTAAAACATGGCTTGAGATAAAAATGGTAATGCCATGATTGTGACTAAGTTCAGATAAAAATGAGCGTATTTCAACTATTCCAATGGGGTCAAGTCCGTTAATCGGTTCGTCAAGTATTAAAAGCTCCGGCTCGTGCATAATGGCGGCGGCAATACCAAGCCGTTGCTTCATTCCGAGGGAATAATCGGAAAAGACTTTTCTTTTCTCTTTATGCAGCCCCACAACTTCAAGAGCTTTTTCTACTCCACTTTTAGATACTCCCCCTCGCAGTTTAGCGAGAATTTGCAAATTCTCATACCCTGTTAAATTACTGTAAAATCCCGGTGTTTCGATAATAGAGCCTACTTTGCTATAAAGGGTATGGATATTTTCCTTATAGTTTGTGCCAAACAAGCGTACCGTTCCATCCGTTGGGAGAGCAAGCTGCAACATCATTTTCATTGCTGTGGTTTTGCCTGCTCCGTTTCTGCCGAGCAAACCATAAATTTTGCCCGTTGGCACATGAAGATTGACCTTATCGACAACGGTGGCTGTTCCGTATCGCTTCGTAAGATTTTCTGTTTCAATGATATAATCCATATTTGATTTTCCTTTCCGTTGGTTGCTGTTCTTGTTTTCACTGACCACAATTTTATTATCACAGGAGCTATATCAAAAGCCAAGAAACCTACCGTCACATCGCCTACATCTATCATGTCAACATGAAAAAAAGCCCCGACACTTATCGTGTCAGAGCCTATTTCAAGGGATTTATATCGTTTTTACTTTGTTCCGTTCTGCTTAATCCAAACAACTATTTTTGCGACAAACAGCAGAAACATAAGTGCTGTTATATATGGTTCTCTTGCTGCTGCTAAGAAACAGATAGCCAAAGCAGTGAGTCCAAGGGAGCATTTTGTAGCAATGCCGCCCCATGTTTCTTTATCTAAATGGGTAAGTATTATTTTAGCAATCCCTATTACAATCAAGGCGGCAAAAGCACTCCAGTAGACTGCAAGATTGAATGGTGTGGTGGCTGTAAATGATAGTAGATTGACCGCATAAACATAACCGCCAACAGAGTTTCCATATAACGGAAGAAATATAAACGCAACTGCCATCATATCCAATATTCCATAAATATAGTTGTAAATCTTTTTCAAGTTGGAACGATTTTCAGTTTCGGCAAGTGTAATCAGTTCTTCGCCCGATAGTAGTTCATCTATGGTCACAGAAAAGAATTTAGAAATACACTTGAGCGACTCAATGTTAGGGTAACCCTTGCCGCTTTCCCATTTTGAAATGGCTGTTCTTGATACATATAATTGCTCCGCAAGTTGTTCCTGCGTTAAGTTCTTTCCAGTCCTAAGCTGTTGTAGCTTTTCATTAAATTCCATGATTCTCCTCCTGTTTGTTCCTTGTTTTCATACGTCCATCAACGGGTTTTTCTGCATCTTTTGGTATCATCCATGCACGACCAAATTTTTCAGTTCCGTCAATGCGATTTTCCTCACATAATTTTTGTATCCGTCTTTCCGATATGCCCCATTTTTCAGAAGCGGCTTTCACAGAAATGTAATCCATAATATCAACTTCCTTTCGCAAAGAGTATATAATTATTATATACGGAATGACGAATAATAGCAATTTTCTCTCCACTAATACGAAATGGTTCTGTTGCAAAGTTTTAAATAAAGAATAAAATCCCTTACGGTATCTATGATTTAAGCTGGGATTCCCAATAATACCTTGATTTCAGTACAGACCGAAAACCCGAAGAGAGTGCCTTCTTTCCGGGTTTTCTTATATAATCCTCGAATGGCTTCCATGCCTTTAATCGTGGTAGAGGCAGTGCGTAAACTTCGATAGAATTTATTGCGTCTCTTTACTGGACGATGGTCTTGTTCAATCAAATTATTCAGGTATTTAATGGTACGATGTTCTGTCCCTTGATAAAAGCCGTATTCTTTTAGTTTCTTAAAGGCACTTGTAATAGAGGGGGCTTTATCTGTGACTACAACCTTCGGTTCATCAAACTGCTTCACTAACCGCTTAAGAAAAGCATAGGCTGCTTGTGTGTCCCGTTTTTTACGTAACCAAATATCCAAGGTTAAACCATCTGCATCGATGGCTCGATACAAATAATGCCATTTTCCTTTAATTTTGATGTATGTTTCATCCATTTTCCATGAATAAAAGGATTTTTTATTTTTCTTTTTCCAAATTTGATAGAGTAGTTTGCCATATTCTTGCACCCAACGATAAATCGTCGTATGAGAAACGTTAATGCCACGATCATATAAGATTTCTTGAACTTCACGATAGCTAAGGTTATAACGAAGATAGTAGCCCACGGCTACAATAATCACATCCTGCTGAAATTGCTTTCCTTTAAAATGATTCATCGTCATTCCTCCTGCTATCTTTTTCTATTATTCTACCTTATTTGATAGTAGATTTAAAACTTTGCAACAGAACCAGATTGAAGCATTGTGGCTGTTTGAATGGGAACGTCTGTTGTTCGTCCTGTTCCTTCAATCACTAAATTATAGCCTTGATCGCTTAAACGGCTAATAAGTGCTTCTGTCATGCGATTCGAATAAGGGGTAACGTGTTTTACTACGTCTTTTTCATAGAGTTTCACTAATTCGTCAAAATTTGGGTGCTGTTGTTTAAAGGTATCATTATCAATGACAATAACATTCCCTTGTGTTTCTTCAAAAATTGCTGATCGCAAACTGGTTTTCCCTGACCCTGGTTGCCCACCAAGTAAAAAAGCGGTTGGCGATTCAACCGCTAGTCTATTTTTAGTTAGTCGTTCAACATTCTTTTCTAAACGATCTTCAAATTGCTTTTCGGTGAAGTCAGTAATATTCGCCATGTTAAGCCACTTTCTCTTTATTCAAAATTTGTTTTGAATATTGATTCATTGACCGCCAATACTCATGAATAGCTTGTAATTCTTCAAATGGTTGTTGAAATAAATCAACTTCTTGTGCCACTTCTAATTGATTTAAAAGATTCACTTCTAGTAAACGAGTATTTTTAGTATCTAGTTCATGATTCAAAACATAATTTAATACCCGATTATAAACACTTGCCGATAACTCATTAATGATTTCAATTTCAAATGTTTTTTCATACGTAACTGCCATTTCATTTTCACTCCTTTTAAAGTTTGTCAGGTAAATATTTCCGTATATATTCTTCTAAGGCTTGATCCATAACTTCTTTGTTTCCGCCATTCTTTGCTGTTTCGATTTTTATGATATGGTGCAAGTCGGCACGAACACGAACCGTCTTATCCCCCATTATATCTTTTTTTGCGCTGATTGGCGTATCATTTCGTTTTGCTTTCTGTGCGCCTAAATTTCCCACGATCGCTCACTTCTTTCTATTTCTTCTTACTATTTATTTTATCATCACCTATCACAAATCACAAGTGATTTGTGATTAATCACTTGTGATTTGTGATTCTATTCTTTTTCATTTTCTAATTGAATGATTCGCTCAATCATTTCAAAAAATACGTTCTCATACATAGACAAAACTTTTTTGTCATAGCCTTTGTGTTCTGTAATGCCATTTTTAGACCAAGTACTTACTTTATTACTTCGCTTGATAATATTTCGGAAAACCAAATTATCCTCTTTATGTTCTTTGTACAGTTCTTCCAGGTTTGATTTTATCGTTGCGCTGTCCGTATCAACTAAATAAGGAACAAAACCAATCATATCTAGTCCAGGGTTAAACTGTTCTTGCAAATCAATCAAATAGGAAATATAGTTTTGAATGTTGTTTGTACTTTCTTCTTCTGCTTGTAAAGGGATCATAACGTAATCACTCGCCACGATTGCATTATTTGTATAAACGCTTGGCGTTGGTACAGTATCAATAATAATAAGATCATAGTCACTTTTTAAAGGTGCTAAAAGAGTAGCAAGCAATCTACTTTCATTTTCAAACGTCCATGAGCGAGTTAATTTTGGCAGTAACATCAAATCAAACGTGCCAGGGATCAAGTCTAAATTATCAGTCAAATGAATAATAGAAGAAGCCAAGTTTCCATTTTTCAAGCCTTCATAAAAATTGACACGTGGCAATTCTACCTCAAAAGTTTTTGCTAAGTCTTTTGTCAATGTTGCCTGTAAGTCCTTATCGATCATTAAAACTTTTAAATTCAATTTGTCTGTCAAGTAAGCAAACATAGTCGATAATTTGGACTTTCCAACACCACCTTTAAAGTAATTATTCAAGATAATAATTGCTTCATTTTTATTGTTTAAAATACGTCTTAATTCTTCAAGTATTTTTAGTTTTTCCTTCTCCATAACTACGCCCCATTCTTTTTTTGTATAGTAATATTGTATCATTAAGAATCACAAATCACAAGTGATTTGTGATTAATCACTTGTGATTTGTGATAAGTGATTTGTGATTAATATATAAAAGCCCTCTTTAAAGGGCTTTTATATTTATTTTGAGAAAGATATAAAATCAATATATCCCTTTTCCCCAATTTTTACAACGGCATTGTAGGGCATATAGTTTTTTATATGAAAGCATTTGTTTTAATATTTGTTCCAAAGAGCCATCATGGCTTTGACAGAGCTCTTCTTCTATGCAAATGCTTTTAATCCGATCCACACGAAAATTCCTATATTCATTTCTTAGCCTGCAAAACCGATTAAGTACCAGTTCTGTTCATAAAACCCCAGTGATATAGGCTCTATCATTCTGCTTTCCGGTTCTTGCCCTCCTGATGCAGGATATTGAATTGATATTACCCTTTTATTGCAGATTGCAGTCTGAATTGCTGCAATAACGTTATCCGCCAATGTATTTTTCTGTCCAGATGTGCTGTACACGTTAATACTGTTCTCCAACTCCTGTGCATAGTTTTTTTCACCATGCTTCAAAATAGATTTGATTTTATACATAGCTGAATCAAAATCCTTTATAAATGATTCATCTCCATGGCAATTTAAAAATTTCCCTGCTGTAATCAATGCACCCACTTCCGCCGCTGTAAACATTACCGGCGGAAGTAGGAAGCCCTCTACAAGAAAATATCCTTTTCCGGCCTCAGATCCAATTGGTATTCCGGCTTCTTCAAGTGTCCGGATATCTCTGTAAACTGTCCTTAAGCTTATATTAAATCGCTGTGCAATTTCTTTGGCAGGAATTATTTTTTTTGATTGCAGCTGAATAAGAATAGAGGTTACTCTGTTAATCCTGTTCAAATTTTATTCCTCCTCTGTGACTTCCATAAAAAGTATATCCTATGCGTTCTTAAGCTAGCTGCTGTTAGTGCTTCTCATTGCACCCTGGTTATAAAAGCCATACTCACAAACCTCTTCACCAAAACTCTTTACATCTCTAATATAGAACTCTATCTAGCGAACTTTTAGAAAAGATATAAAACATCAGAGTATGGACAGTTGCGGATGTACTTCAGAAAAGATTAGATGTCTAAAAAGCTTGTAGTTAAAGCTTTTTAGACATCTAAATCTAGGTACTAAAACAATTCATCCAGTAAAATATAATATTTTATTTTCTCCCAATCAGGCTTGATCCCCAGTAAGTCAAAAAATAGCTCGACATACTGTTCTTCCCCGATATCCTCCCTGATCGACCGGACGCAGAAGGCAATGTCATACCACTTGTCCGCCCTGCCGCTTCTCCCAAGATCAATAAAGCCACTTACTTTGCCATCTTTCACAAAGATGTTGCTGTCTCCCAGGTCGCCGTGGGAAAAGACAAGTTCCTCTTCGGGCTTTTCCGTCTTTAAAAAATCATACAGCTCGCGCGGATCTTTAAATGGAGTGTCTTCTTCCCAGTTTTCGCAATCCACATCGGCCAGATCGTTATTCAGTAAGTAATCCAATTCGGCTAAGCGGCTGTCTAAGCTATTCGTATAGGGACAATCCGATATGTCGATGGAGTGAAAGAGCCTGATGCACTCCGCATACAGCTCGATAATCTTTTCAGGGCTTTGTTCATCTTCATACTCTTCCGAGCAAAGGACGCCATCGGCCTCACTCATGAGCAGATTGCTCCAGCCATCATGCCGTTCAAAGTGCAGGACCTTTGGAACAGGCAGCTTTCCTTCCAGCCATAGCATCATGTCCTTTTCCCGTTCCACATCATAGGTGGTCCCTTTATACCGGCTGTCCGTCATTTTTAAATATAGGTTTTCATTTTCTCCCACCAGCTTATATACCTTAGCAGGAGACATTCCTTCCGTATCTTTTACGCAGCGGTATTTTTCGATCAGTTTTTTCAATTCCGGTGATATTCTCATTTTAGCCATTTATTATTTCCTTCCTCTTTTCTACAGTATTTAAAGATACCCCAAGAAGCTAATTATAACAAGACGAACTCCAATTCACTGTTCCTTGCATTCTAAAACCTTAAATACCAGAAAACAGCTTTTTCAAAGTTGTTTTCAAAGTTGGCGTATAACATAGTATCGACGGAGCCGATTTTGAAACCACAATTATGATAGAATTTACAAGCTATAAGGTTATTGTCCTGGGTTTCAAGCATTAGTCCATGCAAGTTTTTATGCTTTGCCCATTCTATAGATATATTGATAAGCGCGCTGCCTATGCCTTGCCCCCTGAAATCCTTACATACGGCGATATCTTCTATATAAGCGTACCGGTTCCAATTTTTTCGCAGTTTAACTTTTCCGACGCATTTATCGTCTTGGTAGTAAAGATATATTATCTTATCAGTATTGTCAATATATTCAAGGCAATCTGCCTCCTCATCCTCTTCATCCTCTTCGTCTTGGTAGCTTTTTAAATATGGCGCTTCATAGAGTAATTCTGTAAAGGTCCAATTCTCGTTTTCATACCTCGGTATAATCTTACCTATCACCTCAAATGGTTCGCTGGGTTTATCGATATCTTTCAGGTGCCCTGCTTTCATTTCTGTAATCACTGTTCCCGCCTCTCTTCTATATCAGCGGCATATGTGCTATCCAGGCAGCCGGTTTTACCAGTGTATTTTTTATACATGTCCCTGGTATATTTTGTTATATTCCTATCATACTCCGGATAGGCATAATGAAGCCTTTCCGCCACCTCACCGGATACCGCCCTGAACAATTGATGGCATAGAAATAATGCTTCCCATATGTTTTCATAGGAATCCATCCGGTAGGTGGACAAAAGTTTCTCCCACAAATCCTCGGATATATACCTTTCAATAAACTTATAGTTCTTGCCTACACTTAATTTAAAGCCTGTTTCGATGCCGACCTTCCATGATATCATTCTCAGCAGCTCATGGCGAACAATCTGATTAAAATGATCAATAGCAAATAAAATTTCCTTACGGCACAATCCTTTAATAACATAAGGTGTTACATTCCAAAATTCATTGCAGCAATCATCATACTCCCTTGCGCTTGGCTTTCTTACATGATAATCTATATCAGTCGGAACTATGTCCCTTTTAATTCTACAATCTTTATCAATTAGAACCTTTATTAATTTATCGCCCTTTAGGTAATTATCTAACTCTTCCAAGGGCAATAAGGTAAGATCAATTTTATTGTAATCATCAAATAGCATAAGATAGGAAAATCCCTTTTCTTCAGGTGGGAATAATTCCATATCCTCCGGCTTTTGCATCATTATTATATTCCCAAATTGATTAAGCCAGTCATCATTAGATATAAACGGTTCTATATCACTTACAAAATATGTAATATCATAATCCTGAAATTCATCTTTAGGTATATTAATATTTGCGCGTGACCCCTCAAGGGTCACAATTCGAATACGTTCATCCTGTTCTGCTAAAGAAAGTACTAAATCCATCATTTCTTTTTCTGATCTCATTTACATACTCCTCGTTTATTTTTTCTATATTATTACATCTTCTTTTTTGCCGATACAATCAGCATCATTGGGCGTCGCATTTCATCCGCCATCCCCGGAATATCCATCATGTTCTCTGGCGGCTGTGGCTCCACAATCTGATTTATTATAAAACTATTTGAAAGCAGTGTATTTAGATATGTGGTCAGTGTTCTATGATATTTTGTAACCTTTTCTTCCAAAAACATAGCTGTCCGTTTGCCCTCATAATAATAATTGTCCACCGGGAAATGCAGTATTTCTCCTTTTTCGTTATAATACCAGTCTTGTGTTCCATGAGCAGTAAAAACAGGATGTTCAACTGTAAAAACTAAATTGCCACCAGCCTTCAGCATCCTATATATCTTTTTTATTAAATTCTCATAGTCTGCTACATAATGAAACGCAAGCGAACTTAGTATTACATCAAAGCTCTCCTCTGGGAAATCCACATCTTCTATGGCACAGCATTCATATTCAATCTGTGGAAAATGGGTTTTTCCTTTTGCTACTTCGAGCATTTTATGAGAAATATCAACACCTACTACAGAGTAAGCACCGTTTTCCATCGCATATATAGGGGTACATGGAACATAGAAACGAAAATGCACGGTAGGATAAAAATATAATCACA
>OKPX01000269.1_pt1 | contig 23835 bp, 19 predicted proteins | sample 1613911 | NCBI WGS metagenome assembly OKPX01 (sample SAMN04436892, study PRJEB24849) | human gut metagenome | biome: human gut; feature: NICU; material: stool | host: Homo sapiens | place: USA: Saint Louis, MO | collected 2012-02-03 | reverse complement strand
TGTCTCCGGACTCCTACGGCGTTGCGGCAGCTCTGCATCATGAGGCCATTCTGGCTCTAATGGCGCAGATTGACGCACTGACGGTGCGCGTTGCTGAACTGGAGACAAAAAAATCCGAGGTACCAGCGACAGAGTAATCAAAGCGTTATTCAGTGCTAAAAATTGATAGTCACAAGCTGAGTTGATCTGTTGCTCAATAAAAACTACTGTATTCATATACAGTATTTTCAGGAGGTGACTATGCCCCGCAGAAACGATGTTTTTGTCGCGTTCCGTGAAGCCGTACAACTCAACCCAAAGGGTTATATGTGTCTGAGGACTTCGGATTTTATCAGTAAATTACGGGCCTACAACCACCATTTCACAGAGCAGGACGCCAACAGGTGGATTGAACTGAACCAGCCCAGCTTCGTCGATAAAACGCCAGATTTCAGTGAAAACCGTCTCTGGTTGCTTCGCAATATGGGGAGGGTTCGGTAATGGGCTTTGTATCACCTGCAACTGATTATGCCGAAACCAGGCTGATGCTTGATGCGATTTGCGGCATGAAACCAACGTGTGGAGTTCTGCCAACCTCAACCGGTTATGCGGTCATTGATGCCAGCCTTGCCACCATTGAGCAGGGATGCATTGTAGTGATCTCTTTATATGGCGCTACGCAGTTTGCGAAACTGATGGGGACGGCCTTCATTACGGAAGACGGGGAGGCGATTGAAGGAGAAGCACTGGAAGATATCGTTGTGCTTGGACGGGTAACTTATTTTGTTAATCGAGCAGGGGAGGATGACTCCCCTGTTATCTGAGGTTAAAGGGAATTTAACCTTTCTTCCCATTGTTGAATTATTTCTCTTTTTTCTTTGATGTAATCATAGCGGTCGTAATGCTTAGCTGAAACACCTGGCCGCTTATGATTCTGCAACCTGTCACGCATTTCTGTACTTACCCCCATGTCCCCCGCCAAAGTTTTAAACGTGCGTCTTATGTCCCTGGGTGTAAATTTATTGAACGGTTCCCGCTCACAAAACTTCCTTAACTGTTTGCCGTATTCAGCAGAAAGAAGATGCCCTTCTGCCGTTTCTGCCGGGAACAGAAAATCACTATCAGGGTAGCGTTGACTCATATCTTCCAGAATCGCTGTAGCTGAATCACTCAATGGAATTACGTGATAGTCGCCGTTCTTTGAAATAGCGGGTGGCACAGTTAATGTTTTACCTTTCCTGTCCCAATTAGATTTTAGGTTTGTCATAAGCTCCCAAGGGCGCTGTCCCGCAGTGTGAATGCAGAGCAAAAGAAGCCGTGAAAAGTCATAGCTGAGTGGAACAGAGACCGGGTCTCGTCTAAAAATTGCGAGTAACTCAGCTAATTCATTCCATTGAAGAAATCTGTCCAGTGCCTTGTCAGCACCTCGTTGAGAGGGAACTACGGATACTGGGTTACTAGAAAGTGCATATACTGTTTTCTTTCCCAGGTTAGCTGGGTCATTGTCAGCAAAAAGCCCGAAATTAAAGACTGCATGAAGGTTAGCGCGCACCTTATTGGCTCCCGCTCTCGCTCCACGAGTGATAAATTCGGCGAGCACATGCTTTATGTGATCAGGCGTAATCGATTTTGCCTCCATGGCTGGATCGATATGCTTACTTTCGAGCACCTGGTTTAGCCGGTTTTGCGTTTTGTCATAAGATCTCTTGCCCCTTGCTTTTTGGTCTGCAATATAGTCATCAAATAACATCTTCACGGTGGCATGATCAGTAACGACTTTCTGTGGCTCTGCTATGTTTATAGCGGCCTGCTGAGCTTTATGAATTGCCTCTGCAAGGGATAGGGCCGGGTAGTCGCCAAGACTTATAAACCTCTCCTTACCAGTGATATAGTAGCGATAGACGAACGTCTTACGACCAGACGGATAGGTCTTCACTCCAAGCCTTCCAGTGCCTCGTGTCGCCGCCGCTTGCCAGGTATAATAAGCCGAAGGTTTAGGCTTTAACCCCCGAATCTTGCTGTCTGTGAGTAGTGTGCTTGCCATCTTTGCAGGTCAGGTTGTGGGTCAGGTTATGTTGAAATAATATGAAACCACAAGAAACCAAACAAGCCCAAAAATCCCTTTATTTTCATTGTGATGAAATCTGGTGAAACTTGAGGAAACTATGCGAAATCAGCCGTTTACGCCCTTCTAAGCCGTAGGTCACAGGTTCGAACCCTGTAGGGCGTACCATTTTCAAGTAAACTGACGTCAACCGACGTCTTTTTTTATGCCTAAAATTCAAGATATTGGCTGAATTTAGCGCGTCGTTATTCTACCGGGCTCTACTCGTATCAACGTACATCAAGTAGTATTTGTTGGTATATGTGATGGTGACCCTGCACAAATGGCTCATGAATGCACGTCAGGTCGAAACTGCAGGGCAGGAGATAAAGCCCACAAGTTCGCTGACGAACCAGGGCTCAATCCCATGGCCTATATTCACGTTTCAAAGCGTAAAAAGACTCGCTTTGTGTGCATAGCACGATTATGCGAGATACTTACTACGGAATGGCTTATTTTTTTCGATCAACAATATAATCATTTAATGACTGTGCAATAATCTTTGGCTGACTATTTGGCGATGTTTGATAAATAATACCATGCGTATCTTGCCAAATGATAATACCATCGACACCTGTATTCTCAACGACGTACATGTTACGAGGTACATGAGTGTTCAGTGCCCATTCTTGTTTCGTAACAGGAACAACATTTCGGTGTTCTGATTTAGCTATCCCGGTTAATTCAATACCATCAGCCATAATTGCGCCAAATGTTGATAAGTACAACCGGTACTCCTCAGCAAAGTTGACTCTCAATTGAAGTTCGGCATCTGTTATTTCAGTTTTTGATGCTGCCTTTAATGGTAGTAAGTTAGGTAATGTCTGGATTGTGTTTACGATTGCGTTCATTATTTATTACCTTCTTCTAAAAGGTTATCTGATCGGGATGACCAATGTTCTTTTCTCTCCTGAGACCAGGAGTTTCCCTCACCATGCACCTCTGTTTCAAGGGTATTATCATGCCAAAGGCTCTGATTTTTCTTTCCATTTTCATATTCGCCCGTTCGATGCTCTTCTGCCGTTAATTCTACGAGCGGTGAATCCATTTTCTGACCAAGATGGTGCAATTCAAGTGGCTTCCCCGTCTTACTATCCAGAGGAGCCAGTCCACGAGCGATACGGTCACGGTTAGAGATCCCATCACTATCCGTATAATCAAGGTCTATATTTTCCTTGATAAGGCATATCCGCCCATTAATTGTAACTTCGATCAATCCCGCATTCTTGAGAACTTCGTATTGCTTCATATTCTGGATGTTATCAATGATCACATCTGACCAACCCGTTTCCTCTTTAATAACGGCCTTTTCATCATCAGTTAATCCTTTATTTTCAGAAGCATCAGACTCTCCTTCTGCCTCTCCAGTGTCAGGATGAGGCTCGACAAGCGTGAAGCCATGCCGCTCGATCAACGCAGCGCGAGTTGTTCTTTCAATAAATGCGATATCAGGCTTTTCGATCCCACCACTGGTATTATATTCCCGTGACTCGGTCAGGTCATGAATCACAGGAAGATCCTTCCCTTCCGGCAGACGAGGTGGCAAATCTTTACTGTCTTTAAGAATAAGCTCGATTCCGCTGTTCATAAGATGCTACTTCCTTTTACCGATGCCATTATCTCATTCATTGTACCAGAGGTGATCTGCGTAAAATACTCGAGAATTGAAGCACTTATATCTGTATCTTGCTTCAGAGAACGCTTAACCAGATACGTGATATTTTGCTTTGCATACGTTGCAATATTCCGGTTATAAAGTTTCAACAAACTTTCTTTTATCCCCTGAAATTTATCAACTGTAGGTAAAGAAAAGGTATCTTGTAATTTTTCGAAAAATGAATCATTTGGCAAAGCATCAGTACAATAAACACCTCTGACAATCATTGTCAGTAAAACATCTGCAATGTAACCCGATATAACTTGCGAAGGATCCCGACATAGCACAAAAGAAACGCCTCTTTGAATAAGTAGGCTATTTATTTTTTTGAGAATAAGACTGTACGATGTAAAACTAATGTAAGCTGATTCGATAAAAAGAGTATTCATGAATGCGAAGACAATACGTTTGGCTGTATCATCGCTATCAAGGGCAACACGCGCCAGGTTATTATTAATTTTTGAAAAACGACTGCTATTTTTATAGTACAAAGATTCATCACTAACATAAACATCTAATTCCTGCTCGAACTCTTTCTCATTCTTAATTTTATTTGAAACTTTAATCAAGGTTGGTAAGGACATTCCTTCTTTATGGCAAAATGCATAGCCAGACTCGAGTGTCCCTAACTGTAATGCGTCATTCTCGGTTATACCGATGGTATTGGCAATTACCTTTTGATCATCCATAGAAACGATACGCTGAACAATTTTAGTCGACGAGTTTTTAATGATATCAGGGGCTAACTTGGTCGGGATTTGTTCAGCTACAATAACCCCTTGTCCATAAGATCGCATCTCTGCGATCATATTTGTAAAATGCTCGACGGCTTTGCCCTTAGGGTTACCCGATGTCTCTGTAGTGCGTTCCGTATCAACGTTCTTCAACAACCGATGCGCTTCTTCAATTACCAGTAGATGTTTTAACTCGGTCTTCTGATTACCACTGATTTCTTTAGCAATTTGTCTGTATTCGTTTATGAATATAACCAATAAACCTACACTAAATGCTTTATCCGAATCATCAGCCAATCCTTCTAACTCAACAACCACATTTTTTTCAAGTAGTGTTGCAAAATCAAGATATTCATTTGTGTTAAAAGTAAAGCCTTTTGCGCCACCACATAAATTTTCCAAACGTACCTTAATCGCAGTCTTAACATTTCCTGCAACTTCACCATCGTACTTTAATTCCTCTTCTACATAACGCGCTATCTCATCCTTTAATTCTTGCATTGTCGGGAAAAGGTACTTGTGACTCTTAAGGGAGTATTTTTTTCTTGTATATTCAATATTGAAGAAATCTGTTTCGCGCTGGCTATTCGTTAACATAGGATGGTATCCAAGGGTCAGATTCCAGCCTTTATTTTCATATACTGTATGTAAGCATTTTTCCAGAATATAAGGCATTGGTCCGTAAAAAGAGAATGACGCATTGAATAGATCCTTTAAATAATCGATATGCGTCTGTGGACTTACTCCTGGTAATATATAGAAGGGATTGATTTGAGGGCAGTTCAGTTCAGGTTTGCCAAGTGTATATACGGTAGTATCTACAGCAATATTACGATATTCTTTTTTGGCAGACTCAATAACTAAAAAAGGTTTTCTAGCCTCGATCAATATTTTCTTTACAGTAGTGGTTTTTCCGCTGCCAGTTATACCACAGATAAATGTATGCTTATTCAAATCAAGAGAGCTGAGCGCGAAAGGCATATTCTGGATGGGTTTTTTACCATCGGCAACAAAACCAATATTTATCGAATCTAAACCATTAATCGTTCGGAATAGCGGATAGCTTTTTTCAATACGTAATTCAAAATCGGGTACGGTTTCAGTCGGCAATGTACACATGAGTGCCAGCTCAGCTGAATTCATATATGAGCACAACGGATTTCGCTTTTCATGTGCTAAAAAATCAGGAATGCGTAGTACGTCTTCTGAGGATGGATTTAACTCAAATTCACGTAAAGGTAACTTATCCACATCTGGCCTGGACAACTCACCAAGAAGACAAGCTTTTATAATATTTTTTGATGTGTATGAATCAGCCGAGTACGAAATTGCGGTCTGCCATATGCCATTATTTTGGCCGATTTTTAACCGTTCAATCGCTTTGTCTGCATAGTTAATAAGTTCCAGGGCAAAGCCATTTTGGATATCTCCAGCGATAGTTCCGCCATTTGTTATGGCTTCTGATACCGAATCGCTATATCCTTCTGAGTGCGTTTTTCCTCCCCCGATCACATTCCCAATCAACGTGCCAAGGCTACCGCCAACCACGGCTCCGATGCCAGTTCCTAGCATGGGGATAAAGGATCCCGCTATCGCACCGACAGAGGCACCAGCAGCCGCACCGATTTGACCTGCCGTACTACTTTTTCCATCATTTACATTATCTGTATGCGAATGTGTTATGGAATGATTATTTGACCGTGCGATATTCCGTTTACTAACGGCAAAAGCCTGGTCTCTTATCGAAATAAGTTTAGAGATATCCGTAGAAACGTCGCTCACGTTTACCGGCTTTGCAATAAATAGTACCGTATAATCATTACCATTCAAGCTGCGCATAATAGAAGATAAACTAAAGGATTGTTTTTTTCCTTGAATATAAAGCGAGGGAATGCCGGAAAGCACACCAGAAATCATTTGTGGATTCTTCCTTGCAGAGAAGTCAGGTGCATAACTGACCAACTCAATCCCTGAAAGCATTCCTTCTGTTATACGTTTAACACTTTCTACATCACGATTTGAATAAATGCCAAGAACGATATTAGTAATACCGTTGTGACTAACAAGTCCATACCCTACTGTAACATTTATAGAATGTAATGCAGTAAAGAGCTTTTCAATTTTTGAGTTTATTTCCTCAAAAGCATTATCCACTGATTCCGCGGTACAGCTACGGATACGAAAATAGGTCATCCCGTCAAGCTGAAGCGTACTGTGCTTATCCAGCATCTGTTCTATATTTTGGTTTTCAACGAGATATGAAGGATAGATCTGCTGCAAGAATGCTTCGGTTTGTTCACCAATCGTATTCGAATCAATGTCAAAGGTATTGCCATCAAATATATTCTCAACGCCGTGTATCTCATTGTTCATTTTACATTCCCTGGATTGTTTCTTTAATCTGCTCAACACGAATATTGTAATAATTTTCTACACTATCAAACCAGCTAAGATATTGCTCTTTAGCCTCGTTGAGATATTTATCTACAGCAGAAGAAAAACGTTTTTTGCTTTTTTGGGGTCCAATGAAGAGGTAATCCATTAGCGCTGCACCTATCGCAGTAGCAAAAATCGCACTAACAGGAATAGGAACTAAACTTGATAACTCAAGTCCAGAGGAAACTATGACGCCGAGGCCCAATACACCACCGGAAATAAGAATTACACCACCAATTTTAAACGCACGCAGAATTCTGGATGCTTCCTGGTAATTGACTGTGGCGGTTGTGGTGAACTGATATTTATTTGTGATTTCCTTTCGCAAGCCCAATGATGAGAATTCATTTTTTCTGGAAAGATTATCAGCGAAAAATGGCGTGTTAAACAATGCGCGGTCTAACTCAAATAGCATGTCACCAAGCATTAATTCGCTACGCGATGTGGTTTCTGAAATGACACGCTGATAAATGTTATTTATAGCATCGTTTAATGAACCCGTTTCATAAACTACTTCTTGTATTTCTATCCGAAGATCGTTAAACATTTTATCAATTTTAGGAGCAATCATTTCACTGTACATTTTTAACGATACCTCCCTTTATCTTTTCAGCATCTGATTGCTCACTGGTAACATTGGTAAGTAAAATAGTCAGATTGTTGATTATTTCTTTTATCTGCTCGGCTGTTATTTTTGCCTCAATGATGATATCCAATTCTTTCTTCTTGGTTCTGGCATTTTCCTTCAGTTCTGAAATATATCTGTCACTCACATTATCAACAAATGCAATAAGATTTTTAATCAAATCGCCCTTTATGTTTTGGAGGCGGGACAGAATGTTCGTTTTAATAAGATTGTAATGTTTCCCTCTGGAGTATATTGATCGCGTATGCGTCTCTTTAAATGTAACTCCCTCTTCATAGGATTGTCTTTCTGTTGCTTTAGATTCTGTTGATGCCCGGATTTCAGCAAAAGTACTTTGTGTGAAATTTGGACGTAGCCACTCAAAAGAGATCGTACTATTATCGCTTAACGAAACGAGCTCTTTATCAAATTCTGTAATAATATTTTCTTGCAATTCTATCGCTAGTACTTTGAACCCATTAATCTTTTTTATTGATTCTCTCTCCAGTTCGCTAAAAGCATCAGATGAGTTTTCATCGATTAATGATATTTGCTTTTTATAGTCGGAAACTGCTTTTTCAGCTGAGCTACGAATTAATCCATCATCACTTCGAAAGTGTTGCCTTACTTTATCAACGCCACTACGCATTTTATCTTCAAGAATATCTAGCTCTTTTTTAGTTGTGGCTATCTTTATTGACAACTCAGTCGGATCTTCTGCTTTTTGTTGAAATATATCCATTTGAAAATTTAAATCACTATAAAGAGCTCTATAGAGATCACAAATGGAATCCAGCAATGATACCAACAAAATATAATGAGCCTTACGCCCGAAAGTCTCCATGGCATTATAGACTTGCTCGAAGCGAGATTTCTCGGAAAGGACCTTAATAAAATCGTTTTTGTCCCCATTGCCAAAAAGGCCACTAACGTCATTGTACGCTTTAACAACAAAATCATCGAGAGTACCAGCCTGATTTAACCGCCGAAGTTCGGCTTCGATTTCATCAATGTTGGCGAGTTTCTTGGCGTATAGCTCGGCTTTGCTATCAACAAAGAGAATATTATTTTTGTCAATATTATTAAACTGTTGATAAGCCTCACCTTCTAATCTACGAAGATCTTCTGGCGTTACGTTCGTTGTGCGTGTAAGAACGAGAAACAGTGCATTTTTATTTCTCGCCACGCTTGCGTTTTTTATAAATTGATTAAACTGCGTTGATTCCAAAGCCTGGCCGGACACTGGCTTTAAAAATATAATTGCATCGGCGTTTTCAATATACTGTGATGTAATTTCAGCAACCCCACCTCGGGCGCAAACCCCCGGGCTGTCAATAATTTCTATACCACGCATTTCTTCACCGAAAGGAAAAACGACTTCGATTTTGGTGACAATGGTCTGCCAGCTATTTTTTCTTTCCTCAATGTATTTTTTTATTTTACGGTTGTAGTCCTGCACCGGGATGTTATGGATGTTAGCTTCCTGAACCTCTAGTGCGTTCAGAAAATCTTCTATTTCAGCTTTTAAGATTTTGATCAAAGTTCCTTTATTTGCTGCTCGCATTCCGGACTTAACAATAATTTCACTGTTAATTGTAGGGACGGGTATATCCCGATACTCGTCGTCTAACGCCGCATTTTTTTTTAAAAATTCTCTGGCCTCAGCATCTCCGCGGATTTCTTTTTTGTCTCCATTCGCATAAGTTGCCCTGACATAAAACTCTTCACCATTTTTGATTTCAATGATAGCACTGGTACATTGTTTTACATCCATGGGAAGAAGTTCAACGCCTAAATAAGCATTGATAAAAGTTGATTTTCCGCTTTTAGACTCACCCGCGATCATCAGGCTGAATCGGTCATTGCGAATTTTTTCTACTTTACTGCGGATATCAGTTAAAAGTGGCTCTAAACGCTCCAGGGGGCCTGGAACCCCTATGCGTTGAGCATTTTTTGTTATCTCTGCGACCAGATCTTCAACCTTTTTATGGGAAGCCAGCACCTCATTTTTTCGCGATTTGTAGTCTGTGATCATTACTTTATCCTTAAGCGATCCTAAATATATTAATATAAAAAGTTATTAGCTTACCTTGATGCTACCAGTTACAAGTGACAGGTTGTGTCAGTAGTGGCTGATCTATCGAAATTTCTATATCGGCAAATCACAGCCCTTCCTTAAGGAAAGTATTACTTATGTCGGGCTTCGATTTCTGAATAGAGCAGATTTTTGCGTCAGAATGAATAAACACCAGGGGGAAATTCGCAGGATGATCTGTTTTCCGGGTGATGGAGCAGAGGCAGTAAAGTGTTATAGAAATATGTGAGGGACTGACCTGCTACAGTGTTTGGCGACTGGTGCGCCACTATAACTGCTTGCATCACGGTCCTGACACTGGAACCCCATCGTTTCGGTTATCACTGTGTGTTAACCGTTCTGCCAACTGGCAAGGCTGGCGCTATAATCTTAGGGTACTTTTTGTGTGGGGAGCAGTTTTGCAGATCTTCTGATGAAAAAAGGCGTCTCCATATTTAATTTATCCATGACGCATAATGGGACAAATTGATAAACAAGTCATATCGCTTCGTAATCTACCCACCATGAAGCAATGAGTGATTCCGGATTGCCAACGCCCTTACAATGGAGCAATAAAAAATTGCGGCCCTCCTTGCCGACTCCGGCACTCACTGCGGTAAAAGCGCGCTGAAGGAAAAGAGTCGTGGTTAGATAATTGCTGGTACCCTTTTAAACCATACCGATCAGATGATTATTACGTATGTTCGAATCCGTAGGTTTTCATCCACACAACGATTCGTTAAACCTGATTTGGTATGGCTGTTCCGCTGCTATTTCTGCAAACGCCTTTTCGGATCCTTTGCGTATTTCCAGCCGCGCATGGATGGCTTCTGCCGTAATAGCGCATCCAGTGTTTTCTAACTCCATCACTGCGTAACCGATAGCTTTCGCCATCTCCTCTTTACTCTGTTCTGTTGCTCGCATAAAACCACCTCAACGATAAGGGAATCCACTTTCTCTGACTATTACACCTTCATGCTCAAGGTTACCAGGTGGTTCGATTTGCTCAGGGTGTTTCATGGGAACGTTTGGTGGTTAACTTAATGTATTTATAGAGTTATATGATTTATATATGGTGTGGCGGGGAACCAGATTGCCAGGTTATGGAACAATCAAGTTGAGACAGGTTGCCTGAATCACAAACTGTCCGGGCGCGAGTTATGTCATTTACCTATTTTCTTTCCGTAGCGCGGTTACCGACGAGTAAAACTCTTGGCTATCCCTTCGCCCTGTTAACAAAAAAGCCGCCCATCGGGGCGGCCTGGTAATACGCTACATCACTTAGAATGACCAGCGGAGATTGGCGTTCACGGCGTTGACACGGGTGTCGGAACCGATTTGTCCTTTATAACCGACATTAAGCGTCGCCGAGTGCGGCAGTGTAAAGCTGACGCCCACGTCGCCTACCAGCATATCCTTGTCAACCGGGTTACCTTCGCTCGTGAAGCCGTCGCTGCCAGCAAACGCCATACGCGAGGAGGCTTTTCTGTCACCGTAGGCGTGCTGCCAGCCTAGCGAGCCGTAAAGGCTGACGTTTTTCGGCAGTTCAGTCACCGCGCGTGCGCCGAGCGTCGAGAAGAAGGTGTCAACCGTGTCGTTACGCACGCTCAGGGCTGCAGCACCGCCGTCCTCTTTGAAGTCATCCGTGTTCAGACGGATATAGCTCAGGTTAACGAATGGCTCGATATTTTGCTCCGGCTGACCGAAGCGGTAGCCTGCTTCGGTGAAGGCCTGCAGTGAGTTGGCGTCGTAATTGGCACTCAGGCGATCCGAGTAGCCGCTGAAATCAACCTTACGTTCGGCGTCAATTTTATGCCAGGTGTAACCCAGTGAGCCACGCAGGGAGAACGCATCCTGACGCGCCGCTGCATACAGGCCGAGATGGTAATTATCGATATCCATTGAGGAGCGACGGCTGTCGACATCGTAATTTCCACGGCTGTAACCGAAGAAGCCACCCACTCTTACGTTATGACTGTCCAGCTTGCGATCGGCACCCAGCAGGAAGCCCGCGGTGTTACCGTCCAGCTTACCGGTATTACCGTCGCCGTCGGTTTTCACCCAGGAGCCGAATGTCTGTCCCCACACACCGTTGTTCTGTGCAGGGGCTGACTGAGCAAATGACATGGCCAGCGGCGGGATCGGCAACGTGTCATTGTCGAATGAACTCGCCATGCGCTGATTCAACACGTTAAACAACTGAGTGCTGCCCGCAATAAGAGTGGACTGAACGGAAGGGTAAGCCTCGCCCGAGAGCTGATTGAACGCGTCGCGTGCTTCCGGTGCGCTTAACATCAGCAGCGAGTTATAGAGTGCCAGCGATGGGCCGCTTTGTGTGAGGGTAGAGAGCGCACCTGCGGTATTCCACTGGTTGCTCGTTTGTGCCACAGTCTGGAAAATGCCCGGTTTGCCGCTGCCGGGGTTGCCCGCACCCGGATTACCCGGATTCTCGCCACCCGGATTACCCGGGTTTTCACCGCCGGGGTTGCCCGGATTTTCACCGCCAGGGTTGCCCGGGTTTTCACCGCCCGGGTTGCCCGGGTTTTCACCGCCCGGATTCCCCGGATTCTCACCGCCCGGATTCCCCGGATTCTCACCGTTCTCTTTCTGCGTGATGCTCAGGTCTACGGCATTTGCGCTCTGATTCAATGCCACATCCAGGAAGGCAGATTTAGAGACCGCAGAGGCGAACTGACCATCAATACCGCCTGCCGAGTTGAGAATGCGATAGACCTGGCCGGTCTGGTAGCTGGTCTGCGGATCGAGTGCGGTGACCTGCACGATAGCCTGATTGCTGATGGTGGTTTTACCTTCCACGTTCAGCAGATCGCTGCGCCCGTCACCGGTAATATCGACGTCATAAAACGACTCGCCGATAAAGTTCAGGTAGCGTTTCAGCGTCAGGGTGCCGATGCCGCCATCACCCGGAGAAATATGACCGCCGGAGAGGATCTCCGTTTGCCCGAGGGTGCCGGTGCCGCCAAGGGTACCGCCCGCTTTAATCGACGCGGCGCTACTGTAGCCAAGGCCGTTGCTGACGTCACTCCCGGCGGTGGCGTTGAGGATTAACGTCCCGCCGTTTTCTGCGCTCAGGGTCTGGATATCAAAAATATTGGTTTCAGGCTGCGTGTTGATATCACTGGCAATAATAATTTTGCCGCCACGGGCGAGGACATTCGCTTTGAGCCCGGTCAGGTCGCCGCTGAGTGTCGTCTGCCCCGAGGCGTTGATGACATCACCTTCGCCACTCATGGTGTTGGCGAACAGATAATTATCATCGGTGTGATTGAAGTAGACGTAGCTGCCGAACAGCCCACCGCGCAAGACAACTGCCGTCTGGGCATCAATGGTGCCCGCGCCACCGGCTGCGCCCAGAGTGGGTTCGGTAAGGCCGGTGCCGGTATCTATATTGCCGCGGCTACCGATAACCAGCGCTCCGCGGTTGGAACCCGATCCGGTATCGCCCAGCACGATCGCGTTACTGCCTGCGGAGATCACCGCCCCATCCACCGCTGACACGACGCCGTTACCGTAATCGCCCACGAGGATATTGCCACCGCTGGTGAAGCGGGAATTATTGCCCGCGACGTACAACTCGGCGGTTTTGCGCGTACCGGAAACCCCCTCGACCTCAATGCTGCCGACGTTAACTGCGCCGCCGTTGAGCACGTCAAGGTCGCCGTTAAGTGTCAGTAACTGGGTGACGTTCCAACGGGAGTTTTCACCCGTCACTGTGGCTTTCGGGTTCAGCTTATCCGTTTCATCCGGATCGTAGCCATCGCCGATGCGTGCCTGGAGGTTGGTGGTAAGGGTCGCGCCATCCTCGATTGAAACAGTGGAGCGTGAACCTGCGGTGGTGCCGACGCTCAGATAGTTACTGGTGACACGGGAGTTCGCGCCAGTGGCGATAAGGTGGCTGTCATAGCCCCGGGTGGTGCCCACCACGATCTCTTTCGCGCTGGCCAGCGCACCATTTTCGACTCGTAGCGTGCCGAGGCCAAGGTCCATACTGCCGTGCAGTACAAATTGATCGTTCAGGGCGTTCAGCTCAGCATCCGGCCCGCTGACCGTCACCGTGCTGTTGAAAATCTGACCGTTATAGAGCCTGCCGATATTGACGTTGTAAGCCGTTATTTTCCCGTTATTGATGAGTAAGTTGCCGCTCTGCGTGCGGCCCACATAGACATCGTCGGTATAGACTAACGACTGCGTGACCTGGGTATCGCCGTCAAAAATCACATCGGCAGCCCGGGTATCCTCGGGCATCAATAACATCAGCGGGGCAGAGAACAGAGCGAGGTAAAGTTTAGAAAGTGAGGTTTTCACTTTTAATTGGTGCGAGAAATTGTCATTCACGTGCTATCTCCAGATTGATTAACGTGATGTCGCGAAGGTCATTGTTTTATAGAGATTAAATTCACTGACTTGTATGACGCTTTATTTCGCGAATTCAGGCGTGCAGGTAAATTATCCGGCGAAGCGAAAACCTATAACTCCCTGGTTATTACGCTGCGACGGGTGAAAATAGAGAACGGTAGTTACGTTCTCTGCGATAGATTATTTATGGGTAACAACCGGCGTACAGGTTGGTGCGCTCAGAGTTGGCGCAGAGCCTAAAATTCCCGGCATCATCATGGATGAGCAATCAAAAATACGGCCTTTTTCTGTGGTCGCGCGATAGGTAAGTTTTTGCCCGCCCAGCGCATCAGGCTGAGCACCATTCACCTGGGTAACTGTAATTTCATCGGATGATCCCAGTCCCAGCATTTTTGCTGTTTCCGCCTGAAGGAGCGGAATAGCCTGATCGGTTTTCAACGTTGAACAACCCGCGACCATAATTGTAACGATGAATGCGATGAGTGGCTTTTTCATAAATTATCCTTGTAATCAGTCCGTATCGATTGCGCTATGGCAAAACATTTCTCTTTTTTAAGAACTGAAATAAGATATTTCTCTTTTCTGGAATGCAAAACCCTCCTAAAGTAGGGAGTGTTGTTGATGTGGAAATTGGCAGAATATCGCCCTTTCCACTCATCAAAAGGAGATACCTTTGGGAAAATATTATGCATTGGTTATTGATGACCACCCTTTGGTCGGCAGCGGAATTGCCAATTTTCTGACGTCCCATTTAGGGTTCAGGTCAGCCATGGTGGTGGCGGATGAGGAGAGCTGTTATCGGCATATTCGCGACAATGGCCCTCCAGACCTGCTGATCATTGATTTCTGGCTTTCATCTTCAACCGCACTGAAATTACTAAAAGAAATTAAGAACAACTTCCCTAAAGTGCGTTTACTGGTGGTAAGCGGCGACGAAAATAATGATATCTGGATGAAGGTGCAGAGTGCCGGGGGGCATGGTTTTGTACTGAAAAACGAGGCGCCGGATTTATTTGGTGAGGCCGTTCAAGCGCTTATGAATAATCAGACATGGTTTCCGGAGCCTCATGCTGAGATAAATGGAAAAGACAGTGTTATATTGCAAAAATTTAACTTAACGCCACGCCAGGGAGAGGTTTTACAGATGATGATGCGTGGATTGCCAAATAAAAGAATCGCTTCGCAGCTTTCAATATCAGAGCCTACGGTTAAAGAGCACATCAGCAATATTTTAAAAAAACTGGGTGTGAATACACGTGTGGAAGTCATTACACTTCTCCACGGCCAGCGGGACGAATCATCATGAAATGGATAGCCGATGTGGATACTGGCACCATTTCATCGCGCGCACAGATCCGTCTGCTCAATAATACTTTTATCCGCCTGGTGTTCAGCTTTACCGCTGTGCCTTTTGTCGGTATTCCATTTGCAATCTGGATATATTGGCTGGGGGGAAACACCGGGCCAACCCTTGTCTGGATCGTTATTTACCTGCTCTGCGCAGGGTTAATCAGAATATGGCACCGACGCTATCAGCGGGAAATCAAAGAAAATAACGCAGATGATGTTCTGCGCCGCTGGCTGCCGAATCTTAATAAGGTTGCTTTCGCTCACGGCATGGGTATTTCTTCGCTTTACCTGATTACCCCGCAGAGCCAGAACTTTGATTTTTTCCTGCTGCTGAATATCAGCATCGCTGCGATTGTCGCCGCCAACGCGACGCATTTAACACCGGTCATCAGTACCTTTAAACGCTTTTTTTTCTCTTCCTGGGGATTCTTAAATCTCGGCATCATCTGGCGTATGGACGACGCGATGTTGATCGTTCTGATGTTGAATCTGCTGTACGGTTTTGCTATCTACCGTCACGCGTTAACGTCGCATGCCTTTTTTATTCAGCAGGCCAGGCTTGAAGAGGAGAGTGCGCGTCTGGCAGAACAATTTCGCCAGGCAAAAGAGGAGGCTGAGCAGGCGCTGCAGGATAAAAATCAGTTTCTGACCACCGCCAGCCACGATCTGCGCCAGCCCGTACACGCCATGGGTTTTCTTATTGAGGCGATTATTCATAAAAACAGCAATGACGCGCTGATGCCACAGTTGCTGGACTTGCAGCAAAGCGTGCGCTCCGTTCAGTTGATGTTCAATTCGCTACTTGATCTGAGCAAGATTGAATCGGGCAATATGATGACCACCACAACCCATGTGGACATCGGTGCGCTGCTGGATTCGGTCATCACGCTGTTTCGCGAGGAGGCGAAAAGCCGGGGACTGAAGCTGCGTACCTGGCGGCCCGGTCGGCGCATCTACGTGATGGGCGATCCGCTGCTGGTACGCCAGTCGCTGATCAATCTTATCCAGAATGCCCTGCGCTACACGCCGCGAGGGGGCGTGCTGGTGGCTATCCGCCCGCGCGGTGAAGCGTGTCTCCTTGAAGTGTGGGACACCGGGGTGGGCATCGCCGATGACGAAAAAAACAAAATCTTCTCCCCTTATTACCGCCCCGAACTGGCGTGGAAAATCGACAGTGCCGGGCACGGCCTCGGGCTTGCCGTGGTGGCGCGCTGCGCGAAACTGATGAACGTCACTTACGGTATGCAGTCTATTGAGGAGAAAGGTTCCCGCTTCTGGATGCGCTTTCAGCAGCATCAGGGAGAGAGTAAAGCGCTCGATCCCACCCCTGCCATTGACGCCGTCGTACCGGTTACCCGCCGCGCATCGCTACGGGGAAGCTGTCTTGTGGTTGATGACGATCCGCTGGTCACCTCCGCCTGGGAAAGTCTGATGAGCAGTTGGGGGATCGTTGTGCGCTGCGCCGCCTCCGCCGAAGAGGCTTTTGCTATTGTTGACGGGGGATTTACCCCAAGCGTCGTGCTGTGCGATCAGCGATTGCGCTCGGGCGAAAGCGGTTTTGAAATCCTTAAGGCGCTGCTTGAACGCCTGCCAAAGGTCAGCGGGGCGATGGTCAGCGGCGAGTTCAACTCTCCGGTACTGCGCGACGCAGAAGAGGAGGGATATCTGGTGCTGCGCAAGCCGCTGGAGCCTGCAACGCTGCATGCCCTGTTAACACAGTGGTCAGCCAGCCAGTAAGCGGCGCGCTATCGGCAAAAACGGAGAGGGGAGAAACAAGTCTCCGCAGCTTAGAAATAATTTTTTCCAGCGTCAGGATAGCAGATATTTAATACAGTAATCTGCCTTATGCTTTATCTGACAGGGAATGGCTTTCTGGGCGAAGGGGGGCTGGAATGGCGACGTTAATTACCGGGAACCCTCGTGCACGGGTTCCCGGTGTGTTACGGATCGATTAGCGGCCCGTATTAAAGAAGGCCACGGTCTGCGTCAGCCGCCGGGTTTGTGCTTCCAGGGCGCTGGCGGCGGCAACAGCATGCTGAACCAGTTGGGAGTTCTGATGCGTCACCGAGTCGATTTGTACGATCGATTCATTCACCTGACTTATCCCGATACTCTGCTCATCGGTCGCCACCGAGATTTGCGACATGATGTCTGAAACGCGCTGCACGGCTTCAATCATCTCGTCGATATGGCTTCCGGCGGTTTTGATCTGGGTAGAACCGCTGTTGACTCGCGCTACCGACTCTTCGACCAGCACTTTTATCTCCTGTGCGGCTTGTGAGCTGCGTAGGGACAGATTTCGCACTTCACTGGCCACCACAGCAAACCCTTTTCCTTGCTCACCGGCGCGCGCTGCCTCAACGGCTGCGTTCAGCGCAAGAATATTGGTCTGAAAGGCAATGCTATTGACCACCTCAATAATGTTGGCGATTTTACCGGCGCTTTCAGAAATGCCACTCATGGTGCCATTTACATTCTGCATCATCACGCCGCTACGCGAAGCGATATCCACCGCACCTCGCGCCAGTTCGCGAGCCTGCCCGGCATTTTCCGCATTTTGTTTTACGGCGGCGGTAATCTCTTCCATGCTGGAAGATGTTTTTTCCAGCGACACGGCCTGCTGCTCGGAATGTTCAGCGATCTCCTGATTGCCAGCGACGATATCATGGGTGCTGGTGTTAATGACCTCCGCGACGCCCCTAATCTCCGCGATAACCGAGGTCAACTGCTCGCGCATGACTCCCATTTCATGTACCAGACTTTCGTTATCGTTGGCTTTTTTGTTCACCGCCTGCGACAGGTCCCCGGAGGCGATACGGGAGACGACTTCTGCGGCATAACGCGGTTCGCCACCGAGTGTTTTCAGCGTGCTGCGATTAATGAAATAAACAAGGATTGAAAGCACAATGCTGATGGCAATGAACTCAATAATGCTCTGGTAAAGCGAACTCAAAAACGCTTGCTGGATATCATCCACATATAACCCGGTAGTGATTATCCAGCCCCACGGTGTCCATAGAATGCTGTAGGCAACTTTAGGTTGTGGCTCTGTTTCTCCGGGGCGCGGGAAAATATACTGCGTGAAACCGGCGTTATCGTTTTTGGTGACCGCCACCATATCCCGAAAAATATAAACCCCATTGGCATCAGAAATATCCGGTCCTTTGCCAATCAACGCAGCATTTATCGGGTGCATGATGACCTGAGCCTGGTTATTCAGAATGGTAAAATAACCCGTTTCACCATAACGCAAATCTTTAATAGTCTGAAGGGCCCGTTGCTGTGCCTCCTCTTGTGAAATCAATCCTTTGTCGGCAAGTGCAGCCTGCGTTTTTACAACGTTAAGGGCTAACTGCGATACATGCATTAACTCCCGTTCTCGCAATGTGAGCTGGTTCTCTTTAATTTTTACAGAGCCGAAAAATAACGTTCCGGCAAGACATAACAGCGCGACGATGAGTGGGATCCACAGTTTCTGGGCAAAGGATAATTTCATAGCATGCTAACCTGTTGTTGTTTTATATGGCTGGTCCTGCGTCAGTCCCCTGGTAACAGACCGCGCTATATCTTTTATCGGGAATTAAAAAAAAGAAATTAATCGATAAAATCGATATAAATATTACATATGTTCCTTTTTTGTTATAAAGGAATTAACTGATTGGTAAATAAAGAGTTAATATTAGTAATGGGGTTGACGATTTTTATGCCTTGAAGATAAATATGAAGGCGATCACAATAATATTTTCAATGGGATTAAAGTTATTCAATAACAAGCGAAATAGGGGAGGTCAGGGTAGACGAAACGGTATAAAAAACCCCGAATCAAATCATTCAGGGTTTTCAAAAAAGCCATTAACCTCAAAAACGATTAACGGTTTTCTTCAATGTAGCGCGCCAAATCCGCAGGGGTTTTCAGCACGGTGGCGACTTCGGTCGGCGGGATCATGCATCCGTAAACGTCCTGCACTTCCAGCACCAGATCGACCGCCAGAATTGAGTCGAGAATGTCAGACTCAATCAGTTCATCATGAAAGCCCACTTTGCGGGATAACACTTTTTCAAACAGGGCGAGAATTTCTTGTTCCATAATAGTTTCCTGGCTAATTAATTCGTGCGGGCATGGGTGTCCAGCAATTTACGATCGATTTTGCCGTTCGGATTAAGCGGCAATGCATCTTTAATAATAATTTGTGACGGCACCATGTAATGGGGGATCACTTTCGAAAGGGATGTTTTGATCACCTCCGGTGCCAGATCCGTCACGCAGAACGCCGCAATACGCAGTACGCTTCCGCATGATTTCATCAGCGGCAGTACAACCGCTTCACTGATGCCGGACATCGCCAGCAGGCGATTTTCAATCTCGTTGATTTCAATACGGTAGCCGTTCAGTTTGATCTGGCTATCGTTGCGGCCCTGGCAGTAGATAAGACCGTCTTCATAACCCAGATCGCCGGTTCTGTAACCGCGATATTCTTCACTTTCGCGTCGTAGTAATTTTGCCGCATTTTCTTGCGGCAGGCCGAGATAACCGCGCATCACATTTTTACCCCAGATGATCAACTCGCCATCGGCGGTAATTTCCATGTGGGTGTCCGGCATCATCACGCCAACGGGGAGCAGTGGGTTGTCGTTATTGAGAATTTCATCGGTGATTTCAACCACCGTGGTGGCGATAGTCGCTTCCGTTGGGCCGTAGGAGTTAAGGATTTTGGCCTGCGGGAAACGGCGGCGTAACTGTTTTACCAGCGCTTTATTTAATACTTCGCCAATGAAGATAAAGACATTGAGTTCAGGCAGATAATCGCTATTAAATTGTGGCGACAGCAGGCGCTGATAGGCGAAAGAGGGGGTTGAAACCCAGACGGAAACATCGTTCGCTTTCAGACGATCCAGCCAGTTTTCCGCCGCGATATCTTCTTTCGCGTTCAGCACAATGTGCCCGCCAGTGGCCAGATTCGCCAGCAGTGGAATCAGCGAGAGATCGAAGCTGAACACCGCGTGGTTCATCAGCACCGGTTTTTCCGGCAAGGAAAAGTCCTGACTTACCCACTTCATGAAATGCCATACGCTTTCACGTCCGATCTGCACCCCTTTCGGTTTTCCGGTACTGCCGGAGGTGAACATGATGTAGGCGAGATCTGGCTCGGCCAGTACCTGGCCGGTTATGCCGGTCGCGATAAATTTTTTCGCGGCCACATCATAATAGAAGGGGGCATTGGCGAGCTGGCAAATCTCTTTGAGACGCTCCTGCGGATAGATGCAGTCCACCGGAATGTACGGAATATTGTGTAACAGGCAGCTATAGAGCGCGACGGCAAATTCCGCCTGCTGATGCCCGTACAACACCACCGGCGTACCGGCAGGTTGATTGCATTGTTGGTAACGTTGCGCCCAGTCAGTAACCGCGACGGAAAGCTGCTGCCAGGTGATAGCTTCATCGCTACCGCTGATCGCCAGTTGCTGAGGGGACGCGGGATCGCGTAATGCCGCACGCAAGAAGTTTTGTAGTTCCAGAAGTTCGGAGTCATTTTTCATAAGGGAGACATTCCACTAAAGATGTAAAGGGAGGCCGCGGCGCTTCCCAGCGTCAAAATTCGTCCCACAAACACAGAAACCGGATGTTGAAGTCCGTTGCTCAAAGCCGGATGGCGTTTGGCAAACCATTGCAGCATGTTGTGAACAACGGAAATGGCGCCAAACAGCGCGCCGCTAATGACATAGTGTCGTTCGAGTCCATTCCATGCCCCCATACAAAACAGGGTGCAGAAGATGCCAATATTTTGCGCCAGCGTTTTGTTCTGGCGGAAAAAGTTGTGCTTCATCAGATTCATATAAATCGGCATAAAGACCACATCCCTCAGCCATTCAGAGAGGCTGATGTGGAAGCGGCGCCAGAAATCCTGCGGAGTTTTTGCCAGAATCGGCATATTGAAGTTTGCCGGAATGTTCAGGCCAAATAAGCGGCCCGCCCCGATAGCCATGTTGCTGTAACCCGCAAAATCAAAGTAGAGATAGGCGCTATAGGCAATCGACATCACCACGCCCACTTTCAGGGTAAATGCTTCATGGCTCCACGGCTGAACGACCAGGGTATCGACCAGCATGGCGAACAAGAATTTCTGGATAATCCCGGTAATAATTTGCTCTAAAGCCACTAAAAACTGCTCACGAGTCAGCGTGAAAACCGGCTTATTGATATCGGTCATCCAGGTCCGCCAGCGGTACATCGGGCCGGCCAGGATAATAAACGGCATAAACAGGTAGCAGAAATAGTGCAGAAAATTCTGGCCATCCTTTTTACTGCGGTACAGCAGTACATCGATGGCGCGGAAGGTCATAAAAGAGAGCCCGATCATGCCCCAGTGGTTGTTCAGATGTAATTTCACCAGGAACAGCGGCAGCAATGTTAATGTGACTGCCTGCCAGGTTTTTAACCAACCTTTCTCTTTTAATGTGACAAGAATATAAAAACTGAAAAATACTGCCGCTGGGACAATATAGTCGCCTTCGAAGATATACCCCCAGCCTAAAGCCGCCAGCACGGAAAAAGCGGATATATATGTCAGCCGGTGACGCAATACGCGGTTAACCAGCGCAAACACCAGCGCTGATGAGAACAAATAGAAGAAAAACATGCCTGAGCTGTACATTATTCGTCCTCAGAACTTTTGATATTCAAAATGCAATTGCAAACTCATGCTGTCATCCACGGAGGTCCACGCAACAATGGTTATCGCCAGCAGGAGATAAAGTAAAAACAAGCGAATGGCGGTTTTCATCATTTAAAGTTCTCCGCGATAAAGCGAACCATAGGAACCCATGCCGTTTCCGATGGGTGCAGGCGATCCCAGTTCCAGCCGTTTTGATACGGCATCGCATACATATCTAAATAAGGCACCTGGTTTTCCGTCAGGATCGCCTGAATTTGCTTATCAACCGGCTGAAACGTATTGGTATTGGTCAGCGCCCATGGGTTAATCGGGTCGACAATCGCAATCACCTGTACATGACGCTCTTTCAGGAGCTTGATGGTGGCGCGGAAAACCTCGATTTGCTTCGGCACGACAGGCGTGTCATCCCACTGTTCAGGGGTATCCCCGGCCTCATAAACCGCCTTGTCCATCCACATCGTGGCTGCACTTTGCTTGCGCGCTTTGTTGAGTTCACGGGCATTAGCCAGCTCTTGATCCCAGTCGGGCATCGTTATGTTGCCAGGCTGTGTGGGCCAGGGTTGCGCGGCAGGCTGTGGCTCAATCTTGAGCAGGTCCAGCCAGTCGTTTTTTATCATGGTGCAGAAGTTGGCAAACTGATAGCTCACTTCTTCCCAGATCAGGTCCGGATGCCAGCCATAAATGGCCATTTCACCAAAACTCAAATGGCTGATATCGTCCGCTTCAATATGTTTTAAGTAATTGACCAGCAAAGGACGAGCCTGCTTGTCTTTCATTAATGGATCGAAAATTGAACCTGGAAAATTATCCGCAAAGATCGCCGGAGGAAGCCCATTTGAATAAAAGCTATCCGGTGCAAGGAGCAACACCACTTTACTGTTTGCGTTAAGGCTGTCTTTAAAACGGGAGAACAGTAAAAATTGTGTGACGTCGTCGACATAACTATCGCCGTATGCCACTAAAGGTCTGTGCAATTGCTTATTGAAGTAATTATAGACAGCGTAATGTTCATTTTCGGAAGTGGAAACTTCTGACGCCCCGATAAAGAAAATTGCATTTCCTTGTAATGCATGGGAAATGGTGGCTATTTTTTCTGCTTGCTCTTTTGTTGTGCCTTCCATCGATTTAATCAGCGGCTGGAATTTAAGCGGCGGATCAAAGCTCGTCACCACCGGGTGAACGCTCAGGACCAGGATGGCAAGGAGAGCCATCAGGATATGTAGGCAGAGAGTATTTTTGATTTTCATTATCATTATAAAAAAGTAAGACTACATGACATTAACTTGTTTAAAATTTGTTGTTTCTTAGCGTTACAACAAATAGACAACAATTGGGACAATGGGTATTTGGACTTTATTCCAATCTATCTTCTTTGACATTCTATACCAGGTACATCTGAAAAGATGAGCATTGCTGTGTAACGGTATGTACAGCGTTAGCGTGTTAATAATAAGCGCTGCATCCATGAAGATAAGGGCTTGCCGTGACTGACATTTCCCTTGTTACTGCGAGTGGTAATCAACAACGATAAAGCGCAGTTATACTTAACTGCAGCCGTCGGCGATGCGATTTTGATTGAGGCGGTACACACTATTGCCCGCTCCGGAAGAGGAGCGGACGTATCTGTTCTGTACTATTTCACAGGTACAGGGCGGCGACAGAGAACACCCTGCGTCATCCGACGCGTCTGAGCGATAAAACATCAACACGACGAAAACAAGGCCAGCACGCTCTTATCATTAGAGTAAGCCACTCGCTTTCTAATACTCCCTGAATCGCCACGGATAATCTAGACACTTCCGAGCCGTTGATAATACTGGTTTTC
>OKPX01000267.1_pt1 | contig 24045 bp, 25 predicted proteins | sample 1613911 | NCBI WGS metagenome assembly OKPX01 (sample SAMN04436892, study PRJEB24849) | human gut metagenome | biome: human gut; feature: NICU; material: stool | host: Homo sapiens | place: USA: Saint Louis, MO | collected 2012-02-03 | reverse complement strand
GGGCTGAAAATCGTGCCGACAGGCGGCGAATGGACCCCGCACGAGGTCGGTACAGGGTCAGCCTGATGATGTCAGACTTTGAGCATTTTCACCGTGGCTTCAACGTCAATTTCATCTTCCGAGAAGATTAATGTCGTGCCCTGGAAGGTGGTGATCGCCAGTTTTTTTACCGAGCGCATTTCGCCAGGTTTCTGCGCGGATTTCGGCTTGATGTTGTTCATCAGAAGCCCCACCGACAGCACTGCATTTTCTTTATCGATTCCGGTTTCAACTGGCACTTCTTCGCTGAACACCACGAAAGACTTGATCGAGGCGAGTTTCAGGCGCTCACCTGCAATATAAATGTACTTGCTTTCCGGGATAACTTTGACCGCATACGCGGACAAGCCTTTGTTGTTGGTGGTTGGTTCGAAGGTCACTGCGGCATCTTTCTTGATAAGATCAGGGTTGGCGACCTTAATCACATGAAAGTACCGGTTTTCGCCGTTTTCATCTTTGATAAATCCAAAACCTTTATCTTTAAACCACGTTGTGATTGTTCCGTTCATCGCCATTACCGCCTGATTAATCGTTTATCTACTCAATTTTTGCAGCGCGCAGTGTAAAGCACAATGCCCGCGCAGACTACGTCTTTGGATTAAGTGTGAGTGATAAAGTTGGGGGATGTCGAGGTGATGCGCTAAAGTCTGCGAGTGTGCAGGTTCAGTTACCTTGCTCCTCCGGGAAGAGGGGGAGGGGAACAGACGCCCCCGGGCCTTCCCGGGCGCGCCTGTCAAATCATTTGCCAAGAATATTGTTTACCGCTGTGATGTGACCCGGTTTATCTTTCTGGTTCGAAATGACCTGAATAATGGTGAATTTTTTGTTGGCGACAGCAATTAAGGTTGCCTGAAACACGTCAGTACCGTCCATATTGCTGGTGGCTTCAATGTGATAAACCTTCAATCCCTTCACGTGCTCCGTTTTTTCACTGACAACCTTATAAGAGGGAGAGGCTTGCTTCTGCTGATCTTTAATGGATTTCAGGCCAGTGAGAAAATCATCTTCACTGGCAGCACGGGCCGCCAACGGAATTTCTTCTTCGCCAATAATGAGCACACGTTTAGCCTGTTTATTGACATACATTTTCCCAGGCGTACCGCCAGGAACAGGCTGAACCTCATAGCCCTGTAATTGGAATTCCTGCTTTCCATCCAGAAGAGAGATTGTTTCAGTCGTGGCAGCTTTTTGTTCCGTCGTCTGCACTTCGGCGGCTGATGCCACATTAACTGTGCAACCCAGCGTTACGCTAAAGAATATTGCGGCTGACAGGTTAGATATATTCTTGAACTTCATGGTGAGCTCCTCATGGTGTTATTTCCTTTTTTTAAAAATGCAGGGGTTACAGCGTAGAAGCTAAGTAAGCAGGCAGCAAGGCGGGATAGCATATTCCATTTCGAATTCCTTTTTTATGCCCGAAAACGCAGGTAAAACCACACAAATAAAGGGTGGGAACATAAAGGTAGAGTCTCCTTATCTTTATTGATATGAAAAATAATAATGCAAATTACGAATTATCCTATTGCGCACGAACAGGTGTTGTTAACCAAGGGATGATTTGTTACTTGTTGTTTTTATTGTGGTAAATATAGTTTATAGCATGAATTATCCTTGGTGCTTACTCAGTAACGTCACGGTTAAACAAGATATTTTCCTGATTTTTTCAGAGGCCTTAATTTAATACTGCAACCATTGTGCCCATCCCAAACTGAAATTGCTGCTGAAAATAACTTTGCCGTTTCCATTACTAACAAAGGTAGGTTTACAATCAGAATCTACCATTTGTAAAATAGTGTAAGCATAGTAAGAGGGTACTTTCCTCTTTAACTTGTACATAAACGCCTTCCGGTAGTTTCCGCGAAAGCAGTTTTTCCCATTATAAACAGTGGATGAGTTAATAACGTTGAAAAGCATAACGGAATTGAAAATGGGTTATACAAAAGTACTTTTTTGGCTACTGTTAACCCTGTTTCTTATACCAGCAATCACATTAGGCTTTGCTGAGTACGGGAATAGATCACTCAATCAGGAATACACGCAATTCTTTATTGAGGATGCACAAAAACAACACCAGGATGCCGGGAAACTTGCCGGGTTCCTGCAAGAGAATCCACCTTCAAGCGTTTGCGGCCCGGTTACCGAAGATCTGCTCAACTATAAAAAAGCGGTCTGCGCACCGGGTTCTGAACTCTGGCAGTTCTACATGATGGACAACGTTGCATTCTGGACGTTGATTGCCGGCTGTTTTGTACTGCTGATGATCGTGTTATTCAGCGCGCTGGCCTTCAGAAACCGTAAGAGCCAGTTGTTAAGCCTGATGCTGGCACGGCCATTCCTGATGTTAGCAGGTTCACTTGAAGTGATTGTTCAAGGGGGGATGCTGGTCTGGCTCTCTTTCTGGGGAACCGCCTTCTTCACACAAACCTACTATCCAAAACTGGTTATATTAGTCGGATTGATGGTGCTGGCGGGTATCTACTACATCATCAAAGGCATCTTTAAAAAGCTCCCGCCTGAGGAGAATATCGAAGGCGAAGTCGTGAGCCGCGAAGCCGCCCCTGCACTGTGGTCACGGATTGATGCGCTGGCTGCCAGAGTAGGAACAACTCCGCCTGACCATGTTATTGCCGGTATCGACACCAATTTCTACGTAACAGAAGCACCGCTGCGCGTTAATGACCATCTGTTAACGGGCCGCAAACTCTATGTCAGTATTCCGCTGTTGCGCCAACTGACGCTTGCGCAGGCTGATGGCGTCATGGTTCATGAACTGACTCACCTGCATGAAGGCGACACGGCATCGGGTGCGTTACTGGGGCCAAAGCTGCACCGTTTCGATCTCTATATTGCCCTGATGAGCGAGAATGTGGCCACGCTCATCGTCTACTATCCGCTGTATTTGTATCGCATGCTGTTTGAACTGGCATGGCAACGCAACAGCCGTGAACGTGAGTTCGTTGCCGATAGCAATGCCTCCGCGCTCATTTCACCTGCCGCGATCATCGAATCCCTGATCAAAATTTCAGCGTATGCGAGTTATCGCTATGAAGTTGAGAGGGAGCTCTTTGCCAATAACGCGCTGCATGAGAGTGAACTGGGGATCCGCAAAACCATCGCCGCCGGTTTGCCTGCACATGTAAATTCGCCCGGTTTTATCAGTGCCATGCGTGAACATAATGTGCCGCATCCTTTTGATTCACACCCACCGCTGACTGAGAGGATGCGTAACGTTGGTTTTTCTGTTGAAGAAACCGCCTATGCTGCGGTGGCAGCGGAACTCCCGACGGAGAGTTGGGTTGATTTAATGCCCGTTGCCGACAACATCGAACAGCAGCTTTGGCAGAAATATGAGCGTGATTTCTCGTCTACGCATGAAGAGAGCCTGGCCTGGCGCTATCAGCCCACGGGAGAAGAGGAGACCGCACTGGTCCTTAAGTATTTCCCGAATGTTCCCTTTACGCTGAAAGACGGTTCGCAGGTCGAAATCACCTGGCAGGGCATTGTGTTGCCGAAAACGGCTGAACTGCTGGACTGGGATAATGTTAAGAATATCAACGTCCTCAGAAATTTTGGCCGGGATACCCTGCACGTACAACATGTGCAGCCGAACGCCCACGGCAAAAAACGCAGCAAAATTCCTCTGCCGGGCCTGAAGAAAGAGATTGAGAGATTCAAACAAGTGCTGGCCTGGTACTGGCACCGCCATCAGACGGTACGGTCGCTGCTGCAACAACCCGAAACGGTGACTCAGCACGACGCATAAATAAGCAGTGGCTCAACCCTGTGACAGGGGTTGAGCTACAACTTTTATTCATCATTATTAATGAGCTTTTCGCTGCGTGATTAGGCAAGGCTGTCATGGGAAAAGCCGAGCCTCAGGCGTTTGACCTGCCACTCAGGTCCTCGCGAGTTGGACCTTGAAAGTAGATGCTACTGATATGGCAACTGCGCGGTTGCGTCAGCACGAAACGAATCGTTTCCCAGACCGATCGTCCATTCAAAAGACGTTCCCCCATCCTGGATTGACCATCGACAGACGTCTCTAACCCTGTAAGTTCGAAATCCGGCGGATACAGCCCGGTAACACGGATATTTTCTTCGGACAACTGCTGCGACAGTTTAGTTGTAAACCCGCTGAGACCGTGTTTGCTGGCGAAAAAAGCGGGATGCGCAATTGAGTCCGTAAAATTCGGGACGCCACATGAAGATATTATTGAGATGATATCCGCACTGTCTGAACGTCTTAACCCAGGTAACAACGCCTGAGTCAACAGGATCGAACCTGTCAGACCTGAACTGACGGTATTAATAATTTCTGTGTCAGGCTGATCGTCTAAGCTCCCTGACAACCACTGAGCGGCATTGAGAATTAAAATGTCTATGGGCTTGTCTGAGGTTAAAAGCTGTGAAGAAAACTGAGAAACGGATTCAGATCGGGCTAAATCACAGATATACCCTTTTGCAATGCCGCTTTCAGCAGTGATGATGCTGCAGGTTTTTTGAATATCTTCAGCCCGCCGCGCGCAAAAATCCACTTCGACACCCTCTCGGGCCAGCCACACGCACAGTGCCTGGCCAAATCCTCCACCTCCACCGGTAATAACCGCTCTTTTACCTCTGAGCATCTCCATGCCTCCCTTTCTTAATGACTCTGTGTGGATGTAGATATACAGGAGGAGGGGGAGTGATATCTTTCCGTTCGTGCCATTTGTATAGGAGGAAGATGAATAAGCCGCACCGTAAACTGATTAATGCGAGCCTGGGGAGTAGTAACGTCCGCTGTTGGCTCGGAGCGGTCAAACTGACTGATCTGAAGGTCTGCTATGAGCGAAAAGCGGACATTGTATTTATGAATGACTTTTACATTGCCAAATAAATTATGATTATTTGCCGCTTTTTTCTGGTTAATCACGAACATCTTCATAATCATTAAGTATTTGCATCAACAGTGTTCTTGGTATGTCTTTTGTGGATATTCTGAAGCTGGTACTCAGGCGCGAGGCAATCACAGCGGAAGTGATTTTATTATCATCGTAGGCGATGGTCATATGCTTTCCGATATTCTGTCGGGTCATGTCCGACAACCTTTTGCCACATTCATCGGAAAATCTAAAGATTAAATTCTCTGCACCTGTCTCATCCTTCTCTACATAATCAATTGACTTTACACATCCAGAGTCAAAAGAAGTTTTCTCATTACCGACCGAAAAAAACAAACTCCCTTTTGCTGCAGTCGATGTCAATGGCACAAGCACCGCGAGTAACAACACCCCAAACTTGATTTGCATCTTCTTCTCCTTTTGTTTGTTGACCTGCTCCCCATAAATTAACATATCTCAACATTATTAATGCCTGCGCCTGACACAAAGTAGACGTTGCATCAGATAATGCCCGCTAAGAGTGAAAAGCGAACAGGTGAGTTTGAATCATACCTGGCGGAGATAAAACTCAAATCGTACCGATATTAATTAACGGGAAGCCCTGTCAGACATATAACATGAGAAATTAACAAGAAAAACTCAGATATTCTTGTCAGGCGGGCAGGACCGGCCAATGATTTCAGCAAGGAAATCCATCACCACGACAGCAGAGTGATTACGCTTAATTTCAGGGTAGGCAACCAGCCAAATGTTCCTCACGGGCGAAGGCAGATTTTCCTGCAGCCTTACCAGTTCGCTGTCATTATCACCCATAAAGCAGGGTAAAGTAACGATGCCCAATCCTTTCCGGGCAGCCTGTTGCTGCGCCATCAGATCGCTTGCCCGAAAGATAACACGCCGCCCGTTCAGCAGTGATTCAAGCCATTGCTGCTGCGTGACATGTGCAAGCGTGCTGTCATAAGCAATAAAAACCCAGTCTTCCTGAGGAATTTCTTGCCAGAACCGAGAAGCATAAAGACCAAAGCGCATAGTACCTATACGCCTTGTCATCAGGTCTGGATCGTCAGGCCTTTCAAGGCGAACCGCAACGTCAGCCTCACTTTTATTCAGAAGAACATGATGCGAAACGCCGGATAATGACAACGTGATACCCGGATGTTTCCGGGTGAAGCCTGCTATAGCAGGCGCAATGAGGTGTGCTGCAACGGCAGGTGACGCGCTGATATTTATAGGCACGGCTGGTTCGGCACACAATGACCTCGCCTGGATTCGAATACGGTCTGCAATGCGGTACATTTCGTCAGCGCTGGAGGCGATAATCCGCCCATGCCCGGTAAGCATGGTACGGCGTGGCAGGCGCTCTGTGAGCCTGAGGCCCAGCGAACTTTCAAGGGCTGCAATCCGGCGGCTCACCGTGGCGTGGTCCACGCCAAGCTCCCTGGCCGCGGCAGACAGGGAACCACACCGGGCAAGGGCGAAAAAAAAATGTAAATCCTGCCAGTCCATATCTCACCTCTTGTGCATTTTTACACATGTATGGTGCTTTTATACCTGTATTCTTCCTGCAATAAACTCATTTATAGTTTTCTCACTTCATAAGTGAGGAAAAAATAATGTCGTTAGCAATGATTATCAGCCAGCCGGGTGGCCCTGAGGTTCTTAAAGCGGTGGAAAGAGAGTCAGTCAGTCCCGGTCCCGATGAAGTTCGTATCAGACACGAAATAATCGGCGTGAATTTCGTTGACATCTATTTTCGCTCAGGACTCTACCCCCAGCCATATCCCCAGGCGGTGCCTGGTTTTGAAGGGGCCGGCGTAGTCACAGCAACGGGCAGTAACGTCAGCGCCTTTGCTGCAGGTGACCGCGTTGCCTATACGGGAAATCCGATGGGCGCTTATGCTGAATCCCGCAATATACCTGCCAGCCGCCTCATCAGGATTCCGGATGGTGTGGACACACGTACAGCCGGTAGTACGATGCTTCGGGGCCTTACCGCACATATGTTGCTCAACAAAGTAAGGGAAGTCAGGGCTGGCGACTGGATACTGGTTCATTCTGCTGCCGGGGGGCTGGGGCAGATAGTGACTCGCTGGGCAACGATGAAGGGGGCCAGGGTTATTGGTACAACGGGCTCACCGGAAAAAGTGGCAACGGCCCGCCTTGCTGGCGCGAGTGAAGTTTTGCTCCATACAGACGCCGCATGGCCGGAGAAAGTCCGCGACATCACTGAAGGGTATGGCGTGCATCTGGCCATCGACGGTATCGGAGGAACAATGCTCTCCAGAACGCTCAGCGTGGTCCGCCCTTTTGGCACTGTCGCCAGTCTTGGGCAGCCTGCCGGCCCTATACCTCCTGTGCGGGTGGAAGAACTGGGATTTGCCCGATCTATAGCACTGATGCGACCCAGTTCACTCGCCTATGCAGATGATGCTGCGCTTTACAGAAAGGGAGCGGCCGACCTTATGTCAGCACTGTTGGCAGGACTTGAAAATCACATTGGCGCTGAATTTACCCTTACCGACGCAGCAGAAGCACACCGGGTTCTGGAGGCGGGTCATACAACAGGAAGTGTCATTCTCACGGTTCAGTATTGAGACTCTGACGTGAATGAAACGAGCGACGCAGGCATCTTTAAAGGAATGCCGTATCAGTGACGTGACGACCAGGCTGGATTTATGTCCCTTAAGGACAATCATTCAACCCTTGTCGTCCCTTTCAGGTACTGCTAAGGAGATATCCAAGAAATTAGATAAAGGGGATGAGCCTGCTAAATTACTAACGTTCATACAATATCCGCTTCTGGCACAAAGCAGTCATCTCAACTACTGGATATTCCTGATGAGCTTCCGATTAGACATCCCTAATGCGCTGGATGCCAGCGAAACCAGCCTGTAATGGATGAAACTCGCGCCACAACTCTGCTCAGCGCTTCATTAGTTGTGCATTCCGGTGGCGTTCTGCCATGTAACGCCCCGGAGATGTTCCCAGTAATTTGCGAAAAAGGGTTGTAAAGCTTGGTACGCTCTCGTAGCCGAGCGAACCGGCAACCTGCTGGATCGATAATCCCTTTGCAAGCCATTCGACAGCGAGCATGATCGTCAGTTGCTGTCGCCAGCGGCCAAAACTCATACCGGTCTGTCGGCTTATCAGACGCGCAAGCGTTCGCTCGCTGAAGCCAAGCCGCTTTGCCCAGTTGCTCAACGTTCCTTTTTCTGCTGGCGATTGAAGCATCAGGTCCGCCATCCGGCGCAAACGTGCATCGGCAGGCATGGGTAAGTGAAGGTTCTCGGGCGGGGCAGTGGTGAGTTCATCGATCATCACATCAAAAAGGCGGGTTTCAGCGCCACCCTGTTGGTAAAAAGCGGGAAGGTGCGCAGAGCGGATCAATAATTCGCGCAGCAGAGGCGTCACCGATATGGCACAGCACGTCGCAGGCAAGCCCGCCGCTAAGTCTGACGCAATGAACGTGTTGTACCCCTCCAGGCCACCCGCAGCCTTGAGACTGTGAACGATCTCTCCGGGTATCCACATCGCGCTGCCCGGCGGCACAATCCATAGTCCTCCGGCAACCTCACAGCTCAGCGCGCCCTTTTGCACAAACATGACCTGCCCTTTCTGGTGGGCATGCGCTTCCAGCTCAAACCCATTCAGGTCAGTGAGGAGAAAGCCCATTGTTACAATTGGGCGAGGGAGTGTGTCCGGGTCGATCCAATCGGCACCGGCCAGCGACTGATTAAGTATTGGCATCCCACCATTATGCTCAGACGTCTCGCCATGTGGCAAGATTGAATAATAATTTGTCATTTCTTCGCAATGACGACCGGTTGCCAGTTCCTTATAGTCCTTTTTGTGACAGACGCATTTTCTCTCCGGAGGAAATCCCGTAAGCAGATGCTGACCAGCCGGTGATCAGAATGATGGACTCACTAAACAAATCGACGCACGTGAAACGGTTCGTCAGTGGCCTCACTTTTCCAGATTATCCAAAACAGCGCCTTCGCCACACGATCTGCTCCGAACCAAAAAGGAACAACCATCATGACCGAACAAAACAGCATGTTACGCGGCGACTACTCGACAGCGCGTCTTACCCAGCGTTACCGCTTTGCCGATCCGAATATGGATTTATTCTTCCTCGGCGCGTTGGGCTGGGGGCCGACGGGCGGGCTTTCGGTGGGCGAAGCCTTTCATATTGCGTCGCACATCGAGGACGGTAACCCTGACACCTGGACACAGGCCTTCGAGCGGCAAGGTGAGGTGCTCGCGGCACAGGCAGAGCGCTGGGCCGGACAGGGCGTAATGCGCGCAGCCGGTGAAACCCGTCTTAAAGCGTTTGCCTGCTACCGTTCAGCGTGGCAGTTCGTCCTGCCGGGCGCATATTTTTCGGCTTTGTTTCGCAAAGGCCAGGAGTTGTTTGATCAGGCCATGCAAGAATTGGGCTTACCGACAACGCGCTTTGAGGTCGCTTATTCCGGCGGTAAATTACCGGGCCATTTTTTCCCTGCAAACGACCAGGCAGCACCGACAATCCTGATTATCGGTGGCGCGGATACCTGCCATGAGGACCGTTTTCTGTCACAGGGGCGCTATTATCTGGAACGCGGCTATGCGGTTGCTCTGGTCGCTCTGCCGGGGCAGGGGTTGGTGGCAGAACAGAGCTTGTACTGGGAAGCTGAAATCGAACGACCGATCGGTGCAGTGATCGATACTCTGGTTGCCCGTTTCGGCGTGAATACACAGAAGCTGGCTATGCTCGGCATGAGCCTTGGAGGCTATTTCGCCTGCCGTGCGGCAGCGGAAGAGCCACGTCTTGCGGCCATTGCCGCGACACCCGCGCTCTCACGTCCCGAAGAATTATTCCTTGCCGCCGCCGGAGCAACGAAGAAAGAAACGCACGCTCCATCGGAAGCAGCCCACCGCAATATGCAAGTTCTGCTCTGGAAGGCTGGCGTCGATAACCTGACAGCCCTGGCCGATAAGTGGCAAAGCGCCGCCGCCGCTCCCGCCAAGGTTAATGTTCCCTTTCTCACCGTTGTTGGCGGCCAGGAGGGTGCCGTATGGAAGCAGCAGAGCATCGAATGGCACAACGCCATTCCGTCGGCGAATAAGCGATTAACGATGCTGGATGCAGAAACGGGCGCTGACGCCCATTGTCAGGGCAACAATCCCCTGCGCCTTGTGCAGGAGGTGGATGCCTGGTTGCGTGAGGTTTTGTGACAGCAAACTTGCCGGGGGGCACAACCAGAAAAAGTCAGATGACCAGGGAAGGATACCGTTATCTGGTAAACGAGGGGTATCAGACCCCTCTGCGCGTAGTTAGTGTAAAAACGAGATATTGGAGCGGGGGCTATGAGCGAGGAGCGGACATACAAGAAGAGGGAAGCTGGCTTATCCCAATAATGAGCTTTTGAGTGACGAGGCATACTCATTGGAAAATACGCCATAAAGTGACTTTCGATGGTATGGTTACATTCTTACCACGAAAAGAGGAAACACTAATGATTGTAAGGACCTGGCACGGTTGTGTTCCGCTAAAACATGCTGAAGCTTTTGCGAAACACCTTGAGAATACTGGTGTAAAGCTTTCAAAGAGCATATCTGGGAACAGAGGCGCTTTTGTGCGTAGAGAAACCCAGGGGGAATGGGAGCATTTTTTCCTGGCGACTTACTGGCAGGATCTGCAGTCGGTTAAGGCATTTGCCGGAGAAAGCTATCACGTAGCGGTGACGTACCCGAGTAACGAAGAATTTGAACTACTTTCCGATCCCTACGTTTTCCAGCATGTAGTTGAGAACGTTGCGCCGCTTTAGCTTCGTTTCCGGGCCAACCTGTCGGTTACCCGAATTTTTAAAATATCCATACTCATTTAATGCCCTTAGGGCCGCTTCTGGCGTACAGGGGACATCCGGGCACGGCAGATTTCCCCTGGACGCGCGGTCAATTCTGCCCAAGCTATGCAAACCGAAATCATTGGAACGGCTCATGAATATCCAATTCACAAACATTACCCCGGCCAGCCCAGGGTTTACGGAGTTAAAATTAAAGAGCATGGTTGAAGGATTTAACATGCTACACCGACTGGAAGAAAATTGGTTAAACGGACAGAACCGCTTTGACAGGCCCGGAGAAAAACTGCTTGGGGCTTATGCTGATGATTTAATTGTTGGCGTGTGCGGACTTAACATCGATCCCTTTACGAAAATAACTGGCACCGGACGTCTGAGGCATCTCTATGTAGACACGGCATGGAGAAGAAATCATGTTGGCAGCGGTTTGCTCAGTGAAATACTTAAAGATGCTGGCCTCTGGTTTTATTTTATCAACACCAACGCACCATCATCGGCATTCACTTTTTATGAACGAGCCGGCTTTATTGCTTTACGTGATATGGATAAAGTTACACACCACTTTTGCCTGAGAAAGCAAGCACGGTAGAACATTCTCGTTTTGGACACAGCGCCGATTGTGTCCTGTGTCAGACGGCCAGGGCATCTTCTTTGTATTGACGATTTTTTCAAGAAAACTCAGTTCAATTACCATATGTAGTCCTTAAAATAGCGCCGGGAAATCGTCGAGCGTATATTGCTTTAAAATCAGGCGCTCTGTTTCAAGCTGTGGCGCTTGCTGTATCAGCATGGTTTTCCCTTTATTCTTAGTTTTATGATTTATCAAATTTACCGCCATGAGCGCATTGGCTCCAAAAAAAACGGCAATTTCTGCTCATAAAAACACGCGCTGAACGTCTCTGTTTCCATTTTCACTGTCTGGCAGACTGTGGGCCGCGGTAATCGCCGCCCAGGGCTTTAATCAAGGTGATATCGGTGCTGAGCCGCTGGGCCTCGATATCCAGCAGCAAAAGCTGCTGCGCGATGGCCGGACGACGCGCCTCCTGCGCCGCATAGTAGCTAACCAGTCCGCGCTGATGGTGCGCGCTGGCGCTGCGGGTGGTCATCATCGCCGCCGCGACTTTCTGCTGCTGCAGCGCGGCCTGCTGGTTCAAATCGTTCAACTGACTGGAGCTAATCGCCACGTCGCGCACCGCGTCCAGCACCGCCTGGTTGTACTGCTTAATTAAAATATTGCTCGCCGTACGCGTCGATTTCAGGTTGGCGTTTAAGCGCCCGCCGTCAAACAGTGGCAAATAGAGCCCCGGCAGCAGGTTGATCTGCTGGAATGAGGACTTAAACAGATCGCCGACGCTCAGCGCGTTGTAGCCCCAGAAGGCTTTGATATCGAAGTGCGGGTAAAACGCCGCTTTTGCCGCGTCCACCTGGTTCATCGAAGCGCTGACGTAGCCGCGCAGCGCCTGCAGATCCGGGCGGCGGGCCAGCAGCTCAAACGAGAGCGAGTCCGGGAGCGTCTCCTGCAGCGCCGGCAGCGCCACGGGATGAATCTCCGGCATGCTATGCGCATCGGCGCCGATCAGCGCCCGCAGCGTTTCCCGATACTGCGTCAGCGTCCCCTGCGCCGTAATCACCTGCTGCTGCGCCGCCAGCAGCTCCGCCTGGGCATTGGCGACATCGACGCTATCCTCCACGCCGCGCGCGGTACGATGCTCATGCGCCTGCACCGAGAGCCTGGCGATGGCCTCCAGCTGATTAAGTAATGCGATTTTCTGGAAAGTTGCCTGCATCGCGAAATAGAGCTGGGCCACGCTGCTGGCAAGATCCAGCTCGATGCCGGCAGTCTCCGCCTGGCGGGCGTTCTTTTCGCCAATCGCGGCGGCAACGCGGGCGCGGTCGGCGCCCCATAAATCGATATTCAGCGTCGCCCCGACACCAACCGTATTCAGCGTGTACCAGGGGCCGTTTTTATCCACTGGAAGAGAGAAGGAGTAGGGCCAGGTGAACTGTTTATTGGTCACCCGCAGACGGTTTTGCGCCGCCACGGCGGTGGCCTGCACGCCCATTGCCGACTGCGCCAGCTCGACCGTGGATTGCGATTGCGAAATACGCAGCCGCGCCGCCTGCATGGTGGGGGAGTTCTGCAGTGCGCGATTGACCAGCATATTTAGCTGCGGATCCTGATAGCCTTCCCACCAGCGCGCCGTCGGCCAGCCGCTATTCGCCAGATGGATCACCTGCGCCAGCTCGGCCTGCTGCGGATTGACCAGCGGAACCTGGCCGGGATCGTCCTGAATTAATGCGCACCCGGTTAACAGCGTCAGGGCGAAGGCAAACACCGGGGATCGCGCGGCGCGCGGGAGAGTAGAGGTTTTAATCATGATTGCATTGCCTGTCGCGGAATATCGGAAGACGCAAATGGCCACGCCGGCAGGGCGGCCAGCGCGTTGACCAGCGGCGCGCCAAATGGATTCGCCGGGTCCGGGAGAAGCGCCAGAGAGCGTTCTACGGCAGTTTGCTGCGCGTCGATATCGGCAGCGTAGCCTTCAAGCCGCCGGGCGCAGCGGGGTAAAAAAGTATCCCCCGGCGCGGCGTACAGACGATAGCCTTCGCTGAGGCGCAGGATCTCTTCCGCCTGATGGAACGTCGCCCGCACCGGCCAGTTTTTGGCTTCCGGCCACGGGTGGGCGTAGGTTCCCAGCGGCTCGGCGGCTACCCGGTTGATTAAGGTTTCGCTCTCGGTCAGCGCAGCAAATAGCGGTACCAGTTGGACCTCATCGTCGCTTGAGGAGAGGGTCTGCGCCAGCAGGCGATAAAGCTGCGCCAGACGCGCTTTGAGCTGCGGGGCTTCACTATCCGGCCATAAATAGAGATGTACAATCGAGGAGACCAGCACGCCGAGCAGGATACCGATAACCCGGTCGCGCAGTTCGGTAAGGTTGCTGAGCGGGCCAAACCAGCTCAGGAACGCCAGCGCAAAGGTAAAACCTATCTGGATCCCGGCGTAGGCGATGCGCTCTGAGCCTGCCGCAATCCACGCAGCCAGCGCGAACACCGGCAGGGTCATCGCCAGCAGGCCGCTCAGCGAGTCGGTCCAGGGCTGCACAAAGACGATCAGGAGCAGCGCAATCAGCGTCGCCAGCAGCGCGCCGCCGATACGCAGCCACGTTTTCTGCAGGGTAGCGCCCAGACCCGGCTGGGCGACAATGACGCAGCTCAGCATAATGGTGTGGATGCCCTGCCAGTCGGCGGCGGTATAGAAAACGTAGCACAGCAGCGTCGCCAGCAGCGTTTTCAGGGCAAAGTGCAGATAGGCCGGATTGGACCACGCGTCCGGCAGTAGCAGCGGCGCTTTTTCCACTTCACCCTGCGGTAACGCGATGGTTTCGCCGCGCGCCAGCCGCGCCAGCACCCTGGCGATCTCCTGCAATATGGCGCTGTTATCGCTATCGCGTGGGACCCTCAACGGCTCAATATCCGCCGCCGTGGGGCTGGGCAGATTATCCGCCAGCGCGTTCAGTTCGCGTGCTATCCGCTGGCGCGCATCGGAATGGTCGCGGCCCGGCTGTAACAGTGCCGTCAAATGGTAACAGCGCAGCGCGGCGGCCATCAGCGATTGCCAGGCCTGCGGGCTGGCGGCAATCTCCGGCGTGGCGCGCGCGGCCTGCTGGTACAGGGACTGCAACTGGTTAAACTGGCCGGCGATCTCTTTAAAGGAGGGTTGCGGCGCCCCGCCATCCGGTTGGCTAAGAATCCGCGCCGTCTGGCGCAGCATGACCACCAGCCGGGCTTTAAACTGATAGCCGGGGAAGGCTTGCTGAAAACAGGCGTTGACCAGCAGCGTCACCAGAATGGCGGTGTTAATCGCCACCCATAGCCACAGCAGCAGGCGTACCAGAATTTCGCTCTGGCTGGTCATCGACGGGAAGGTCTGGGCGTAGATGACTGCCAGCGCCACCACGAAAAACGCCAGCCCCAGCTTGCCGAGGACCCGCATCAGGTAAATCGCACAGAAGAACAGGATCACCGAGGCAACCAGGCGAATCAGCGGATAGTCATAGGTCCACTTGATAATCAGCAGTACGCCACCCAGGGCGACGCTGACGGTCACCACGAAAACCACGCTGACCAGCTTAATCATCAGGACGTTAGGCTGGCTGACGTAAAACACCACGATCAGCGCCACGGCGAGGAAGGGAATATGCAGCGTCATAAACAGCACAATCAGCACCGCACAACTGAGCGTCAGGCGCAGGGTATAGTTCGCCCGCCCCGGCGCATCGCGGAGTTCCCGGGTCAGAAACGGCCACAAGCTTTGCATGCCGTCTCCTTATTGCGGCTGGAGAACAGCGCTGGCGGAAGCGCCCATGCGAAACAGGTTCGGGTCGGGATCTTTGACGGCGATTTTAACCGGGAAGCGCTGGGAGACATGGACCCAGTTGATACTCTTCTGAATGACCGGCAGGCCTTCAATGACGCTGCCGCCGTCGGGCAGAACGCCGGTGCCGACCGAGTCGACTACGCCCTCGAAGGTGCGGCCATGGTTGGTCATTACGGTGATTCTGGCCGGAACGCCGGGCCGAACACTCTGCAAGTCGGTTTCGCGGAAGTTTGCCACCACGTACCAGTGGTCGTCATCCAGCAGGGTAAAGACCGGCTTAAGGGCCGAGGCGTACTGGCCGATCGTCGTTTTCAGCGCCACCACCACGCCGTTAAACGGCGCGCGCACTTCGGTAAATTCGAGATGCAGCTCGGCCAGCGCAATTTGCGCCAGGATCCCCGCACGCTGCGCCACCATGGCATCAACGCCGGTCACGGCCGCGGAAGCCTGTTTCGCCTGCAGCAGGGTGGCCTCCAGTTCGGCGCGCGCCGCTTTTTCGGCCGTTCGCGCCTGATCCAGGTCTTCTTGTGAGGCAAACCCCTGCGGTACCAGTGGCTCAAGGCGTATGCGTGAAGAGGTGGTCTGCTTAACCAGCGCTTTAGCGCGTTCAACGGCGGCACTGACCGACTGCGCGTTGTACTCCTGCGCTTTGATCGTGCGCTGGGTCAGCATAATCTGCGCATCAAGCGTGGTCAGCCGCGCTTTGGCATCATCAAGCATCGCCTGGTAGGGACGCGGGTCGATGCGGAACAGCAGATCGCCTTTTTTTACCCGCTGATTGTCGCGAATCGGCATTTCGACGATCCGCCCGCTCACTTCCGGCACCACGTCGATGGTGTCGGCATAAACGTAGGCATCGTTGGTTTCCGGCGAGGTTTGTAGCTGCCAGATAACCAGAATCAGCGCCACGATCGCGGCGAGAACGAGCGCCAGCAGGGGCCATTTTTTGCGGATAACGCTTGAGCGGGATTGGGTCATAGGGATCTAGTTTACGAAGAACAGGAACCACAGAATCGTGGCGAACAGGAACATCAGCGCCAGATAGCTGAAGACCAGTGGAGAAAATCGCGATTGCCATCCTTGACGCACAATCAGGATATGGCAGGGAATAAGTAACAGCGCGGCGCCTAATAAGCAGAAGAACCAGCCGGGAAATGCTGCACCTAAAACCGGAATCGCCGGGGATAATGAGCAGCCGGAGAGCGTAAATAGCGAAAATAAGAGCGCAGGGCACGCCAGCTTAACAATGCGATTCAAGACGAAATACCTGAGTGCTCGGATTAAGGTGAAATGAGTTTAATCTCCTTGATTGTGAAAGAAAAGAAACTCATCAGGTATCTCAAACAGAACGTCTCTTTTCCTCTGGTTACATTGTTTTGTGATCATCTTGCATCACCACAAATATAAAAGTAAAACTATATGGATTGTCTGCATTTTAATTCCTATATTCAAAGGATTACAAAAAATGCCGTTGGTATTTTTTACACCCTAACTTTATATGACTCACCTGGCTATGCATAACACCATATATGAAACATTGCTGGAAGCACCCGGCCCGCAAGACTCTCTCAAAGGCACCTTGCTTAGCCCCTGTGCGAAGCCAGAACAGGTCATTCTGATTATTCCCGGTTCAGGGCCGACGGACCGCGATGGTAATAATCCGCTTGGGGTTAATGCGTCAACGTATCGGCTTCTGGCTGAAAATCTGGCATTGAAAGGTATCGCAACGTTGCGGGTGGATAAGCGTGGAATGTTTGCCAGTTCAGCGGCGATAACGGACGCCAATGCTGTGACAATCAGTGATTATGTAGAAGACGTACGTTCCTGGATAACGGTATTGCAACAGCGTCTGGAAAACCCCTGTATCTGGCTTCTCGGGCACAGTGAGGGGGGGATCGTGGCATTGGCGGCGGCGCAGGAACCTGATGTCTATGGTTTAATGCTGGTCGCAACACCTTCGCGCCCGCTGGGGGATGTGTTAAGAGAACAGCTTAAAGCCAATCCGCAAAATGCAATTCTGCTGGACGATGCGTTTTTTGTTATTAACGAACTGGAGCAGGGTAGACATGTTAATGTTCAGAACAGGCATCCTGCTGTGCAACATTTATTTTATCCGGCAGTGCAGGGGTTTCTTATAGACATTTTTTCCTTTAATCCAGTTCATTTGATCGCGCGTATTACTAAACCTGTACTGGTATTACAGGGGCAACGCGATCTCCAGGTAACGGAATATGATGCCCGACAGTTTAAGGCAGCCAACCCGAAAGCAACCCTTGTTCTTTTACCGGATGTAAACCATGTTCTTAAAGCGGTGAATTCTGATGACAGGGAAGAGAATAATGCGGCTTATACAAACGCATCGCTTCCCCTGGCGGCCGGGGTGGTTGAGGCCATTGTGCAGTTTCTGACGCATAATGGTAACCCAAAAGCTAAGCTGCCATTTTTTAATTAATAGACAATCCGGGAGTTGGGACGTTGAAAATTGACTGGCATAGCGCATTGCTCACCCGTTCCACAGCCATAGATAAACACTACAAAAACACGCAAAACGTTCGTCGTTTCATGATGGAACAATGCGGGGAAAACTTCCGTTTCGACCGTGATTTCATGGCCTGGATCCGCAATGATACCCCCAAAAATCTGGGTGATGTGGTCGATGAGTGGAAACGCAGACAAGGTTGATAAAAGAAAATTTTTTTATTCGCCTGAGGCAGACAGACTAGAGAATTGTCAGGTCTGTTATGAACATGTATGGAGGACGGGGGCGAAAACTCAGCGCCTCCCATGTCGACCAATTTCCCAATAAAACTTACAGGACGATAGCTGAATTAGTTGATTTTATTGCCGTTTATTATTGCGTCGATGTCTTGTGAACATAACCACTGGTCCTGGCAGGCGACTTTAGGCACCTGTACTTTAAATAACTGGAAGAGTTTATATACTTCTGTATTGAACCGGGCTAGAAATTGCGAGCCAGCAGGCTTCATGCCCACCCGCTAAGCAATCCTTTTTGTTAAGGATAACAAATGCATACCAGTAAATGGAATGATGTGTTCCAGGAGTCAATATCATGACAAGTTACATGGCATTGACTTACATTTTCGAGGAAAAAGTTGCTCCATGGCGCTTTCCCTTCATCGTCCATCCTGACCTTGCCGTGCAAAGAATCAGAACGATGCCCCCCTCTTCGCTGAACTCGATGTTAAGTCGTCAGGATAAATTTCAGTCACAAAGTGGAGCAAATCCTTATCAGGCTGGTCGGGACATCCGTACTGTTGCCACAGTGGAGCTTGAGCGTGGCATTATGGTGGCTATTGATGATCGCTTTGGTTTGTGGTCGCCCGCGGTCGCTCTGTTCTTCATTGATAATGAGGGATGCCTTCAACTTCATGCTACGACGCTGCCTGATGCCTATCCGGTTAGCTCTATCATCCGTCGATATGAAGAAATGGTCAGCACATTCGGTAATCGTCCCGCGCCAACAGACATTCCTCTAAGTCAACGTCAACTTAGGCGTGCTGATTCAGCTATGCGAGGTGAAGAACCCAGTGCTGGCGGTGGCCGTAGTAGTCGAATAAATGAGCCTGACCGCCCACTCACAAAAGCTGAACGTTGGCAGGCGAGAAAAAATCTCATCAGTAAAGGCCAGCGTAGTGTGTATCCTGATGCGCAGACCGCCGCTAACCGGCTTGCTGAGAATAATATCGCAGTCGAAAAAGCAAAACTTGCTCAGAATGTCTATGGCCGTGCCGGGCAACCGATAAATGCGCTTGAAACCATGCCGGATGTGCCTGAAGGGTGGATTGATATCAGTAATGATGAGCAAGCGCTATCCGCAATCGGGCTTAAGTCATCAATGCTCTCGGATGGCCCTGTCGATCCCGATTTTATTGCCCGCGTTTATGCACCGGACGATTATGTATTTGGAAGTGATATGAAACCGACGGTTGTTTTTCGGGGGACCCGCCCGGAGAAAATGGCTGACTGGGGCAATAATGGTGCCCAGGGAATGGGTTTGAACTCGACTTATTATAAAAATGCGGTCCAAATCGGTAAGAGCATTGCTCAAACTGGCAGTAATGTGGATATTGCAGGTCACTCCCTTGGCGGAGGATTGGCTTCAGCTGCCGGAGTTGCCAGCGGCAAGTCAACATGGACATTCAATGCCGCAGGGCTGAACAGCGGTACGGTTGAGAAATATGGTGGTCAGATTATAGGGGATGGTTCTGCGATAACTGCCTACAGAGTCAATGGTGAGGTGCTGACTAAAGTTCAAGAAGTGAGTATTACAGACCTGATTGATGCGAATTATGATATGTCTCTTTTTGCAGCGAAGGTAGGCATTTCAAATATGATCCCTAATGCGATAGGTAAAACCGTCGGACTTGCTGGCGGCACCGGAAGCATAATGGACAAGCATAGCATGACACAGGTCATTGACTGTATCGAAGCGCAGAAGGACGAGGACATTGGAATCATTAAAAGCAGGGTTTAGCGTGAAAAAAATCGCATCCGCGATTCTTTTTTCTTTTCTGTTTGTTCTTTTATCGGCGTGCAATGATATGAAAAAAATAGAACCGGAAAAATATTTTACGGGTTCGCAACTGGTTTTGGCTAAGGCTATCCAGGCGGCAGATCGTGAGGCCATTCTCCATCTGGCGAAAAATACTGATCTTAATAGCCCGGGAGCCGAGGAGCTGACACTTTTATTTTTCGCAATGAATGAGTCTTTTTACAATAATAACCCTCCTGAGCGATTGCAGATCATAACGGATTTGGTTCGCGCGGGAGCAGATCCTCTACAGCCGCAAATGAATATGCCGGGTAGCCCTGCTGAAATTACCGCAAAAGCTGACAAGGACATCTGGCTGAAGGCGATGCTCGATGGTGGGCTGGATCCTAACGCCAGGGATAAGGTGTATCATGAGGCCCTTATTTTCTCGGCAATTAAATCAACAAATAATTCACCTCTGGCGCTGCTAATCAAGCGGGGAGCCGATATCAATACACGAGACTCCTTAGGCCAAACGCCACTTGTCGAGGCTTTTTTTAGATCCGAATTTGAGAAGGTTTTTTTTCTGCTGGACAACGGTGCTGATCCCAACCCGGTGAATAAGCAGGGTCGCTCCTTCAGGCAGATGGTCGATTTTGAACTTCAGAGGGTTAAGAAAGGCGGGGAGTATTACGATAATTTGTTGAAATTAAAAGAAAAGCTTAACAGCATGTCTCAATGATATATTGGAAAGCGTGTTAAGAGGCTATATAAGGCTCTGGAACTTAAAGGACAGAGCCTGCGCCACATGCACTCAGGCCGTGTCCGGGAAATGCCAGTTAAGGGATAATGCGCGCGGCTCTGAATTGTCTGAACAAATTGAAGAACATGGTTCGTTTCAGGTGATAAAACAGTCACTTTCGCAGATGACAGAAATTTGCTGATGGCCGCTAAAGCAGGCTTCTGCTTCATTCTGTACAGCAGAAATTTTATATCCGCTTTGGCGCGAAGCGGCCAGCATAAAGGGACGAGCTGGAAATCATCTGTCTATTTAGCATAGTCGTTCTTTTACGATCAGAATTTAATAACGTAGTACTGATATTGTTATTTTGCCATTAATTACAATCAAAATTTGGCTCATCAAATTGCGAAATTCCCTTCGAACTTTACGCGGTTATTTTATTCTGCCGTTAGCGAAAAATTATAAACATCATAAAACAATGGCTCTGCCATCTGATGACAAGAATATTATTATTCGCTGAACATTTCATGAAAAACAATACCAGGTAAGCGGCAATCTAAAAGGCTTTTATTGTTAAAATATATGCTTTTTTAGTGTGATCTGCATCACAAAACTTGCCCTGCTGATAACCACAAAATTAGCGTGCCTAATAACAAAGGAAATCAGCATGTTTAATATCCGTAGGATCGAACCGGCTTTTAAAGAAGATATGTATGGTTTCACGCAGAGCCTGCTCAGCTATATCAATGGTGAAACGAATAAAACACCAGATAGCGAAAAACTGCGTGACATAACGCACCGGGCCTATCATCAGGGCGCAGTTGCGGACCAGAAAATTGCCCAGCATGCCCTTTTTATTATTTACCAGAGTGTTCTGGCTCATCCGCTCTCCGCCCCTGCATCCCGGCAGTACGACCCGGCGCTGCTGGAAATTAAAAGAACCATCGAGAATGAATGGCTGGAACATGAGTTCGGGCAACTTTCTCTACCCGAAGAGGTGAATTCAGCCCCGCGTTATGGTGATTTTTTAAAAACGGTGTGGCATGCACATAATGCTTCGCATCACCCCCTTTTTGAGTTTCTGGAAAAGGATGCTTCAACGGAGCAACTCTATTATTTCTTCAAAAGCGACAGCGCACTCAATCTGATTTTCTTTGATCTGGTTGCCTATACGCTGATTGGCTCCCAGCCGGAAACCCGCGGTACTATCAGTGAAAACCTGTGGGATGAAATAGGGCATGGTGACAATGTGTTTACGCATGTCAATCTCTATAAGGATGTGCTGGCGCGGCAGGATATAAAACTGCCAGAAAACCATTATATCGACATGTACGGGGCAGAAGCACTGGCCGGACATAATGCCTTCATGATCGGTTCTGTTAACCGAAGCCACTATTACAAACTGCTTGGGGTAATGGCTATGACGGAGGTGCTGGATCCGCCCCAGTATGAAAAACTGGTAAATGGGTGTCTGCGTCTGGGCCTTATCGATCGTGATGTGAAATATTATACGGAACATATCACCATTGATATCAAACACGGGGATGACTGGCTTTATAACGTCATTGATGTGATTGCCGGGAAGTACCCTGAGACCCGCCGGGAGTTCTATCTCGGCAGTTTACTGAGGCTGCGGACCGCGGAGCGCTATTACGATCAACTGATGCAGAAATTGATGCAACTCTGATGATGATATTGGCCCGGAGGGATCTCCGGGTTTTTGATTATGCTGAACAGGAGTGGATGTGTGGCTTACTTACTGCTGGCGCTGGCCGCCATTTTTTGGGGTGGAAACTATGTTGTGGGGCATATACTGGTTCAGTACGTTGACCCCTACGGGCTGAGTCTGATCCGCTGGGGAGGGACAACCCTGCTGATGCTTTCGTTTTACTGGAAGCGATTCTGCGTCGATTTCGCCTCGATGCGAAAGCATATTCGCATAAACATTCTCCTCTCTTTCCTGGGGCAGGTCTGTTTCCCGCTCAGTTTATACATAGGCCTTCAGTACACAACTTCCCTTAACGCAGCTATCTATATTTCCAGCACACCCTGCCTCGTTCTGCTTATTAACCATTTTCTTTTCCGTGAATACATTTCAGCGCGCAATATTGCGGGTGTCGTGGCCAGTACGGTGGGGGTGCTATACCTCGCATTTTCCAGTGCCAGCGGTAACGGGCGGATGCAGGCTTTTGGCCTGGGGGATGTGCTGACCATTATTTCCGCGTTGAGCTGGGCGTTTTACTGCGCATTTCTGCGTTTTAAAGACACCACGGTAACAAATACATCCTTTGTCGCTTTCAGTTCCCTGTTGGGTACTGTAATACTCGTACCGATGTTTATTCTCCATGCCGCGTTTGCAGAGGCGTATCGGGGCGTTATTTATAGTGTGTCACCCTCTGTTATCATCGGTATCCTTTATCTGATTATCTTCCCGTCATGGCTGTCATATGTGTTCTGGAATAAAGGCGTATCGCTGATTGGTACTACCCGAAGTGAGATTTACACCCATCTCATCCCTGTCTCCGGCGGTATTATGGGCGTCGTATTTCTGGGCAATGAACTACACAGCTACCATATCGTCACACTGGTTCTGATTGTCTCCGGTATCGTCTGCTGTTCGTCCCGACATTCCGTCAATAACCGCCCCGAACATCAGAGTGAGCGCTCATAAGATTGCAGCGCCACAGATACGCCGGGTAAGTTCTGGCACGAAGCAGACAGGCCGAAGCGCGGTCTGGTCTGCTATGAGCGAATTGCGAACATATCCCGCCCCGCATCAATGCGATAACGTCAAAACAAAAGTGTGCTTAAATCAGAGATCCCTAAGTCAGAGTACTCGCAATGACATCTCAGGAGTCTAATTTGCACGTTGAAACATCCCGCTTATCTCTGCGTCCTGTCCTGGCATCAGACGTCGCCGATCTGTTCAGGATTTATGGTGATCCGGCGACGAACACATTTAACCCCGCCGGGCCATACCCGGACATTGATTATGCAAAAGCGGTGCTCATTCGCTGGCTCGACCATTGGCACACTCACGGGTTCGGAAACTGGGCAATATCACTGCGCGATCGTCCTGAAAAAATCATTGGTTTTGGCGGGCTGAGCATTCGAAGTTACGACGATATTATGATTAATAACCTTGGCTATCGATTCTCCACTGACGCATGGGGAAAAGGCCTGGCCACAGAATTTGCAACCTATGCGCTGAGATATGGATTTGAAAATATCGCGTTTACCGAGATTTCCGCTGTCGTAAGACAAAACCATCTGGCGTCGCGCAAGGTGCTCGAGAAAGCAGGGCTACGCTATATCAAAGACATTTATGATGTTAACGATGCGCCGCCAAGCCTTCTGTTTTCACTCACCGTGGATGAATGGCTGAGTAATTCAAAATAGTCTGGATTAACGCCTGATCTGAGTGTGACGCGGGGGCTAACGCCGTCTGAGGAATGCCTTCCGGGAACATTTCCCGAAAGGCTGCAAAGGTGATGAGTACATATCTCCCTGAATACGCTTGTACGTATCAAAAGATACGAATCCTTTCGCTGCGTGTTTTTAAGCCAGTCCCGCGCCCGCCAAAGGCTTACAGACATAGACGGTTTCTTTAATACCGGTTTTAGCTTCGTACTGTGCCGCAACGGCCTCTTTCACCGCAGGCACCAGCG
>OKPX01000233.1_pt1 | contig 29315 bp, 28 predicted proteins | sample 1613911 | NCBI WGS metagenome assembly OKPX01 (sample SAMN04436892, study PRJEB24849) | human gut metagenome | biome: human gut; feature: NICU; material: stool | host: Homo sapiens | place: USA: Saint Louis, MO | collected 2012-02-03 | reverse complement strand
CTTTAAGCCATCTTAAATGACTCTGAGGTGTCTGTTAAACCCGTGGCGATTCAGTCAAGCCATTTATTCATCTGCTCAATTTCACCTTTTTGAGCTTTAATAATGTCCTGTGCGAGTTTTCTCATTTCGGGATCTTTTCCATACTTCAGCTCGGTTTCAGCCATTGCTATTGCCCCTTCATGGTGTGCAACCATGCCTTTTGCAAAGGCCTTGTCGGGATCTGGCTCATTAACGGCGGCCATCATTTTGTCATGCATATCTTTCATCCCCGCCATGTATTCCTGTGACGATGCTGATGAGGTCATATCTGACATGTTCATTTCAGAATGTTCAGCAGAAATGGCTGGCAGGGATAACATTAATATTACAAAAAGGGTGTTTTTGATTTTCATATAATAATTCCTTTCAGACAGGTACCGGTTAAGTGTAGCTGAGTCAGACAAAAAAGCCCCCTGTAGGGGGCAAAAAATAACAACATATCCGTATAAGGGACAATCTATCAAGGAAAGGGTAACCGCACGGAAACTTCAGTTGTCATCAGCCCGCATTGATCATGCGGCGGTGTGCATCAGCCATAGCCTGATGGGGGCCGGACTGACCGTTATTCGTAAATTCATGGGCAACAGCTGCTCTTTCATGTTCATTCATCGCCGCAAACGAAGTCGCCGGACGGGAAGCGTTAACGGTGCCAGTTCCCATCATCTTCTGATGACTTTCCGCCATTTTCTGGTGCGCATCCGCCGAGCCGTTCGTCATGGTTTCATGAGCAATAATGGCCTGTTCATGCTGGTCCATACCGGTCATACGAGGAGCAGTCCCCTGGAGCCCGACAGGAGCCGCAGCAGACTGCATCTGGTGAGCAGGAGCCTGTGCATTGTTGACGCGATCATGGATATTCACGGTTTCAGTGGCCCAGGCCGATGAAATTAAACCAAAGCCCAGCAAAGATGCTAATACGATATTTTTCATGATAACTCTCCATTTCTGAATTAGTGATGTCCGGGGAAGTACAACCGGTGTTTTCAGTTCCATAACTGAAACAAGTTCGGCAGCGTTTATTTCTCCGGAAGAGGGCTGGATATTCATTTCCTGGCGTACTCTGACGCCGGGTATTGATGAAGCAATCCAGCCTTCCTGATAAGTTGCACTAATTATATCGAATGGCTTCTGTTTGCTGCATGACAGGCTAATGACATCTTTGTCATTTACATCTTTATTTTCAGCATTGGGTTTCCGGGATCATTTTCTCCAGTCTGGGCACGGATAAGATAAAACGCGTGGAGCGTACGTCTGATTCCACATTTACTCTTCCGTGATGTGCTTCCACAATGGACTTCACGATAGCAAGACCGATGCCGCTGCCTTCTCCTTTTCGTTGCCTGGACGGATCCACCCGATAAAAACGGTCAAACAGCCTTGATAAATGCTCCTCAGGGATAGGTTTTCCCGGATTTTCAATCACCAGGTCAAAAACATTTTCCTGTTCTTTGATGGCGACGGTGATGGCCTGTCCCTCCGGGGTATAACGCAGGGCATTGGACAGCAGGTTATTGATTGCTCTTCTGAACATTTGTGGATCGCCCTCAACCAGACAGGGCATCCCGTTAAACCTGAGCGTGATATTGCGTTCTTCGGCCCAGGCTTCGAAAAATTCGAAGACTTTCAGGACTTCCGCTCTGAGATCAAATCTGACCCTGTCAGGTATCAGCTGGTTATTGTCCGCTTGGGCCAGAAACAGCATATCGCTGACCATTTTGGTCATCCGGTTATACTCTTCAAGACTGGAGTAGAGGACATCCTCGAGCTCCTTCTGCGTCCGGTCCTGACTCAGTGCGATCTCAGTCTGCGTCACCAGATTGGTGATGGGCGTTCTGATCTCGTGGGCGATATCGGCAGAGAAATTGGCCTGGCGGGTAAAGACATCCTCAATCTTTCCAATCATATGATTGAACGAGATAACCAGCTGCTCCAGCTCAATGGGAACGCGTGTCGATTCCAGCCGCGCATCAAGATTCTCGGAAGTGATGTTTTTAATGGCCGTGCTGACATTACGAAGGGGCAGATGTCCCTGCCGGACGGCGATACGAATGATCAGAACAATCAGCAGGCTTATCACGACGGCAATCGCAATCAGATTCTTTTTCAGCGCATCGAGATAGTGGAGATGGAAATTTATGGAGAGGCCAGTCAGCATGACATAGTTCTGCTGTTTACCCTGAAAAATCGCCTGACCAGAGGAGGCGATAATCCGGTAGGTGTCCATTTTCATTCCGGATTCGGCGTGCATCGGACCCGCAGGCTCTTCCACCGTCCAGAGAAAGACATCCCGTGCGCGGCTGTGCTCGTTAAAATCTGCTGAATTCACGGCCGGGCGTAGTGCTGCCCCCTGCGCTGAACTGAAGAGCACCTCCCCCCTGGGGTTGAGGAGCAAAAAGGCAACGTTGCGGTAGCTGGCAATCGACTCCTTTATTTTGCTTATTTTTTTTTCATCCGGATCCGCCGGGGACTGCATTATACGATTCAGTGTGGTACTGATTTGCTGCAGATCGCTGACATCCTGCTCGGCAAAATGATTTTCAACCGAATGCAGCATAAACCAGGTGAAGGCGATAAAAGCCAGTATCGTGGACAGGCTGATAAAAAAGGTCAGCCGCAGCGCGAGCGAGAACGGGCGTCTGGACGGTTTGCTATGCATCCGGGACCTCCAGCATGTAGCCCACGCCCCGGACTGTCTGGATCAGCTTTGTCCCGTAATCGTTGTCTATTTTCGCGCGAAGTCGCTTTACGGCGACATCAATCGCGTTAGTGTCGCTGTCAAAATTCATGTCCCAGACCTGAGAGGCAATCAGGGAGCGGGGTAGCACTTCACCCTGATGGCGAATGAAAAATTCCAGCAGGCTGAACTCTTTACTGGTGAGCACAATGCGGTTTCCGGCGCGACTGACTTTTCTGGAGACGAGATCAACCGAGAGGTCAGCCACCTTAAACTGACTTTCCGTGATCAGCGTGTTTCCCCGCCTCAGTAGGGTCCTTACCCGGGCGAGCAGTTCGGCAAACGCGAAGGGTTTAACCAGATAATCGTCCGCTCCCAGTTCCAGTCCTTTGACCCGGTGTTCAATCGTGCCAAGGGCCGTCAGCAGCAAGACCGGCATCCCCTTTCCGGCCGAGCGCAGCATACGGATGATGTCCCAGCCGTTCACATCAGGCAGCATGATGTCCAGAATGATTAAATCATACTCGGCAGTCATGGCGAGATGGTATCCGCTAAGACCATTATCGGCGTGATCCACCACGAACCCTGCCTCTGACAGTCCCTTGCTGAGATATTCACCTGTTTTAATTTCGTCTTCGACGATCAATATTTTCATCTTGCTCCCCGGTCGGCTGCTACGGTCATTCTATTGCGCTCACGATCGTTATCAACGGATTACAGCAATAATGACAACATTGTCATTATCCTGTCACCCGGCAAACAGAGAGCGTTCGGTAAAGTATCCCTATCAATACTCTGGACTTCATTTGAACCATTTACCAGGTCTGCCTGGACGAGAAGCGTTATGTTCAAATTAAAATTACTCAGCATCAGCACGATATTCATCCTGGCTGGTTGTGTCTCTCTGGCACCTGAATATCAGCGCCCGGCAGCACCGGTACCCCAGCAGTTTTCACTGTCCCGAAACAGCCTGACGCCAGCAGTGAATGGTTATCAGGATACGGGCTGGCGTAACTTTTTTGTCGATCCCCAGGTTACCCGGCTGATCGGGGAAGCCCTTGCTAATAACCGTAATTTGAGAATGGCTGCCCTGAAGGTTGAAGAGGCCCGGGCCCAGTTCAACGTCACGGATGCAGATCGTTATCCCCAGCTGAATGCCTCATCCGGGATCACCTACAGCGGTGGTCTGAAAGGCGACAAGCCGACCACACAGGAGTACGACGCGGGTCTGGAACTCCGCTATGAGCTCGATTTTTTCGGCAAGCTCAAGAACATGAGTGACGCTGATCGCCAGAACTACTTTGCCAGCGAAGAAGCCCGTCGGGCTGTACATATCCTGCTGGTCTCCAGCGTTTCACAAAGCTATTTCAGCCAGCAACTGGCGTATGAACAACTCCGTATCGCGCGGGAAACGCTGAAAAATTACGAACAGTCCTATGCTTTCGTTGAGCAACAGCTCGTGACCGGGAGTACGAATGTGCTGGCGCTTGAACAGGCCAGGGGACAAATCGAAAGTACCCGCGCTGAGATAGCCAAACGAGAAGGCGATCTGGCTCAGGCAAACAATGCCCTGCAACTGGTGCTGGGAACGTACCGTGCACTGCCGCCAGAAAAAGGGATGAAAGGCGGTGAGATCGCGCCAGTTAAACTGCCATCAAACCTGTCGTCACAAATTTTGCTGCAGCGACCGGATATTATGGAGGCGGAATACCAGCTGAAAGCGGCTGATGCGAATATTGGCGCAGCGCGGGCGGCCTTTTTCCCGTCCATTACCCTGACCAGTGGCCTTTCCGCAAGCAGTACGGAGCTGTCCAGCCTGTTTACGTCAGGAAGTGGAATGTGGAATTTTATCCCTAAAATTGAAATTCCTATATTTAATGCTGGCAGGAATAAAGCCAATCTGAAGCTGGCTGAAATTCGCCAGCAACAGTCGGTGGTTAATTACGAACAAAAAATTCAGTCAGCCTTTAAGGATGTTTCCGACACGCTTGCGCTGCGCGACAGCCTTAGCCAGCAACTTGAGTCACAGCAGCGTTATCTTGATTCACTTCAGATAACTCTCCAGCGAGCCAGAGGATTGTATGCAAGTGGTGCTGTCAGTTACATCGAAGTGCTGGATGCAGAACGTTCCCTCTTCGCTACGCAGCAAACCATTCTCGATCTTACCTATTCCCGACAGGTTAACGAAATTAATCTGTTTACTGCGCTGGGTGGCGGTTGGGTAGAATAAATTTATTTAATTAATCAGGAAATTAAAAATGCGTAATTCACTTAAAGCTGTTTTATTTGGTGCCTTCTCTGTCATGTTTTCTGCCGGTCTTCATGCTGAAACACATCAGCATGGCGATATGAATACTGCCAGTGATGCTTCGGTACAGCAGGTTATCAAGGGCACCGGTGTCGTTAAAGAAATTGATATAAATAGTAAAAAGATCACCATTTCGCACGAAGCAATCCCTGCGGTGGGCTGGCCTGCAATGACCATGCGCTTCACTTTTGTTAATGCAGACGACGCTATCAATGCCCTGAAAACCGGCAACCATGTCGATTTCTCGTTTATTCAGCAGGGCAATATCTCCTTACTCAAAAGCATTAACGTTACGCAATCCTGATTGACTGTCCGGAGCGAATACATCCAGTGCGTCTGAACATTCATTAAGGAATTACTGTGAATGAATGATCGGCCGCATATGCCAGGTGTTTTGATTTTTCAGCGAGAAATTGTATGGCTTCTTTAAAGATAAAATATGCTGCAATAATTATCAGCAGCCTCATAGCAGGAGGGCTGATATCGGTTACTGCCTGGCAGTATGTAAACTCATCACAAAAAACAGTACAAACAGAACAAAAGGCACCGGAGAAAAAGGTACTTTTCTGGTATGACCCGATGAAACCGGATACCAAATTTGATAAACCCGGAAAATCTCCCTTTATGGATATGGACCTGGTGCCAAAATATGCTGATGAAAGTGGCGATAAAAGCAATAGCGGGATCCGTATCGATCCAACCCAGGTTCAGAATCTGGGATTAAAAACGCAAAATGTCACGCGAGGAATGCTGAATTATTCTCAGACAATCCCGGCTAATGTCAGTTACAACGAGTATCAGTTTGTCATTGTGCAGGCGCGCTCTGACGGTTTCGTCGAAAAAGTGTATCCCCTGACTACTGGCGATCATGTGAAGAAAGGCACTCCGCTTATCGATATCACCATTCCTGAATGGGTTGAGGCACAAAGTGAGTTCCTGCTGCTATCCGGTACAGGCGGTACGCCAACCCAGATAAAAGGGGTTCTGGAGCGACTTCGTCTGGCTGGTATGCCGGAAGAGGATATTCAAAGACTGCGTTCAACCCGCACAATCCAGACCCGTTTTACCATTAAAGCACCTATTGATGGTGTCATTACTGCATTTGACCTGCGCACCGGCATGAATATTTCGAAAGATAAGGTGGTGGCTCAGATTCAGGGGATGGACCCGGTCTGGATCAGCGCTGCAGTGCCGGAATCTATCGCCTATCTGCTGAAAGATACGTCGCAGTTTGAAATTTCGGTACCGGCTTATCCGGATAAAACATTCCATGTCGAAAAATGGAACATTCTTCCCAGCGTGGATCAGACAACCCGTACGCTTCAGGTCCGTCTCCAGGTTTCTAATAAGGATGAGTTTCTCAAGCCGGGCATGAATGCCTATCTGAAACTCAATACCAAGAGCCAGGAGATGCTGCTGATACCAAGCCAGGCCGTTATCGATACCGGCAAAGAACAGCGCGTGATTACTGTTGATGATGAAGGCAAGTTTGTGCCGAAACAGATCCACGTTCTGCATGAATCACAACAACAGTCCGGCATCGGCTCCGGCCTGAATGAAGGCGATACCGTGGTGGTCAGTGGTCTGTTCCTCATTGACTCCGAAGCCAATATTACGGGCGCGCTGGAACGTATGCGCCATCCTGAAAAAACAGAAAGCAGTATGCCAGCAATGTCTGACCAGCCTGTAAATATGCATTCAGGGCACTGAGGAGACGACGATGATTGAATGGATTATCCGGCGCTCTGTCGCCAACCGTTTCCTGGTCATGATGGGGGCCCTGTTTCTCAGCATCTGGGGTACATGGACGATTATTAACACGCCGGTCGATGCCCTGCCTGACCTGTCAGATGTGCAGGTCATTATTAAAACCAGCTATCCCGGCCAGGCCCCGCAGATTGTAGAAAACCAGGTCACCTATCCACTTACCACCACCATGCTCTCCGTACCTGGCGCAAAAACTGTGCGTGGTTTTTCACAGTTCGGTGATTCGTATGTATATGTCATTTTTGAAGACGGCACCGATCTGTACTGGGCCCGTTCCCGCGTGCTGGAATATCTGAATCAGGTTCAGGGAAAACTGCCCGCCGGGGTGAGTTCTGAAATCGGTCCGGATGCCACGGGTGTGGGCTGGATTTTTGAATATGCCCTTGTCGATCGCAGCGGAAAACACGACCTTTCAGAACTGCGTTCTCTGCAGGACTGGTTCCTGAAATTTGAGCTGAAAACCATCCCGAACGTGGCTGAGGTCGCTTCGGTTGGCGGCGTGGTGAAACAGTACCAGATTCAGGTCAATCCGGTAAAACTGTCCCAGTACGGTATCAGCCTGCCCGAAGTAAAACAGGCCCTTGAATCGTCTAACCAGGAGGCCGGTGGCTCATCCGTTGAAATGGCCGAAGCGGAGTATATGGTCCGTGCCAGCGGTTATCTTCAGAGCATCGACGATTTTAATAACATCGTCCTGAAAACAGGCGAGAACGGCGTGCCGGTTTATCTGCGGGATGTTGCCCGCGTGCAGACCGGGCCCGAAATGCGGCGTGGTATTGCCGAGCTGAACGGCCAGGGAGAAGTTGCAGGCGGCGTGGTGATCCTGCGATCGGGTAAAAATGCGCGCGACGTTATCACGGCAGTGAGGGATAAACTTGAGACGCTGAAGGCCAGCCTGCCTGAAGGCGTTGAAATCGTGACCACCTACGATCGCAGCCAGTTAATCGACCGGGCGATTGATAACCTCAGTTCCAAACTTCTGGAAGAGTTTATCGTGGTGGCCATCGTCTGTGCCCTGTTCCTGTGGCACGTACGTTCTGCCCTGGTGGCGATTATCTCTCTGCCGCTTGGTCTGTGTATCGCCTTTATCGTCATGCACTTCCAGGGACTGAACGCCAATATCATGTCGCTGGGAGGGATAGCGATTGCCGTCGGTGCGATGGTGGATGCCGCCATTGTGATGATTGAGAATGCGCATAAGCGGCTTGAGGAGTGGGATCATCAGCATCCGGGTGAGCAGATTGACAACGCCACCCGCTGGAAGGTGATTACCGATGCCTCCGTTGAAGTGGGACCCGCACTGTTTATCAGCCTGCTGATCATCACCCTGTCCTTTATTCCTATCTTTACCCTGGAAGGTCAGGAAGGACGTCTGTTTGGCCCGCTGGCATTCACGAAAACGTACTCCATGGCGGGCGCGGCCGCGCTGGCCATCATCGTCATTCCGATTCTGATGGGATTCTGGATCCGGGGGAAAATTCCTGCAGAGACCAGTAACCCCCTGAACCGGGTACTGATCAAAGCGTATCATCCATTGCTGTTGCGGGTTCTCCACTGGCCAAAAACAACCCTGCTGGTTGCGGCCTTGTCCATTTTCACCGTTATCTGGCCACTGAGCCAGGTGGGCGGTGAGTTTCTGCCGAAGATTAACGAGGGCGACCTGTTGTATATGCCGTCGACCCTGCCGGGTGTCTCTCCGGCTGAAGCTGCAGCGCTCCTGCAGACGACGGACAAGTTAATCAAAAGCGTTCCTGAAGTGGCCTCTGTATTTGGCAAGACCGGTAAAGCAGAGACCGCCACGGATTCCGCACCGCTCGAAATGGTTGAAACCACGATCCAGCTCAAACCTGAGGATCAGTGGCGTCCAGGCATGACGATTGACAAGATTATTGAAGAACTCGACAGGACCGTCCGTTTACCGGGGCTGGCAAACCTCTGGGTGCCGCCAATCCGTAACCGTATTGATATGCTCTCAACCGGGATCAAAAGCCCGATAGGTATCAAGGTGTCCGGAACGGTTCTGTCCGATATCGATGCAACGGCGCAGAGTATCGAAGCGGTCGCCAAAACCGTACCCGGCGTAGTGTCTGCTCTCGCAGAGCGACTGGAAGGCGGGCGCTACATTGATGTGGATATCAACCGGGAAAAAGCCTCCCGCTACGGAATGACGGTGGGCGATGTGCAGCTGTTCATCTCATCAGCCATCGGCGGCGCGACGGTAGGGGAAACGGTTGAAGGCGTGGCCCGGTACCCGATTAATATCCGCTATCCGCAGGATTACCGGAACAGCCCGCAGGCCCTGAAACAGATGCCGATCCTGACCCCGATGAAGCAGCAGATCACGCTGGGCGATGTTGCGGATATTAAGGTCGTTTCCGGGCCGACTATGCTGAAAACGGAAAATGCCCGTCCAGCCAGCTGGATTTACATTGACGCGCGCGGCAGGGATATGGTGTCGGTGGTTAATGACATTAAAACGGCGATCAGTCAGAAAGTGAAACTGAGACCGGGTACCAGCGTGTCATTCTCCGGACAGTTTGAACTGCTTGAGCATGCCAACAAGAAACTGAAGCTGATGGTGCCGATGACGGTGATGATCATCTTCATCCTGTTGTATCTGGCATTCCGCCGGGTTGATGAAGCCCTGCTGATCCTGATGAGCCTGCCGTTCGCCCTGGTTGGCGGGATATGGTTCCTGTACTGGCAGGGCTTCCATATGTCTGTCGCAACCGGAACGGGGTTTATCGCTCTGGCCGGGGTGGCAGCAGAGTTTGGCGTGGTCATGCTGATGTATCTGCGTCATGCCATTGAAGTGCACCCGGAATTGTCCCGTAAAGAGACGTTCACACCGGAAGGTCTTGATGAAGCCCTCTATCATGGTGCCGTGCTGCGTGTCCGGCCGAAAGCCATGACCGTGGCGGTGATCATTGCGGGTCTGCTGCCAATACTCTGGGGAACCGGTGCAGGTTCAGAAGTCATGAGCCGTATCGCGGCACCCATGATTGGTGGGATGATCACGGCTCCGCTGCTGTCCCTGTTCATAATTCCTGCCGCCTACAAATTAATCTGGCTGCGCAGACATAAAAAAAGCGTGTCATAACCCTGTAAGGGCATCCTCTGTGGGTGCCCTTCTGTACTGATTCATCCTGACGTCAGGGGTTATATCGATAATATACAGAGGTGAGTATGAAAAAAGTGGTCCTGGTGGCCCTGGCTCTCGGCCTTTCACTGCCCGCAATGGCGAGTGAAAAAGTGATTGATATGTACAAATCTGAAAACTGTGGCTGTTGTTCCCTGTGGGGCAAGGCGATGGAAAAAGACGGGTTTGAAGTACGAACTCACGTCATGAATGATCAGGCGCTGTCAGCCCTGAAAGAAAAGCATGCTATTCCTGCAGGACTACGAAGTTGTCATACCGCGGTTGCCGGTAATTTGATCATTGAAGGCCATGTGCCTGCGACAACGATACATAAGGCAATGCAGTCTGGTTCGGGTATATACGGTCTCGCCACCCCCGGTATGCCAGCAGGAAGTCCTGGAATGGAGATGGGAGCCCGAAAAGAGGCTTACGATGTTATCGCATTCTCACCGGATGGAAGTAAAAAAGTCTTCCAGCGAATCGAATAGTCAGCGGAACGGCTGATAACGGGACGCCGGTAGCAGGCACTCCTGTGCCGGCGATATTCGTGGTAATCGCATCCATGACATACCCTGAAGACAGAAGATGCTTCGGTATGCATAAGGAGAGTTACTGTGAAAAATGACAATGCAGTGCAACACAACAACCAGACTGCTTCTGAGCAGACATTATCCCCGGACGAGGGCCACGTATTGCATAAGGTGAGAGATCCCGTGTGCGGGATGGCCATCCTGCCCGACAGGGCGCACAGCAGCATTCGATACCAGGACCATCAACTTTATTTCTGCTCCGCCAGCTGTGAGAGTAAATTTAAAGCCCATCCCGATCGTTATCTTACCGAAGATGCCAGTGAACATTCCCATCACCATCACCACGATCATCACGAAGTCAGCCCTGATCAGATAAAACAGCCTCACCACCAGGCGGAAAAAGAGAATTCTGAAGGTGTGTGGACATGTCCGATGCACCCGGAGATACGCCGCAGTGGTCCCGGAAGCTGTCCTGTCTGTGGAATGGCACTGGAGCCGCTCGTAGCTACGGCATCCACGGGGCCGAGTGATGAACTTCACGACATGACAAGACGCTTCTGGCTGGGGTTGTTGCTGGCGTTTCCGGTTCTGGTACTCGAAATGGGATCTCATCTGTTTCCCGACTTGAGGAATACAGTACCGCCACAGTACAACACATGGCTGCAGCTGCTTCTGGCCTCCCCTGTCGTGTTGTGGTGTGGCTGGCCATTCTTCGCCCGGGCCGTAATGTCGTTACGTAACCGCTCCCTGAATATGTTTACCCTTGTTGCAATGGGGACCGGCGTAGCCTGGGTTTACAGCGTCATTGCAACCGTCTTCCCCTCCTGGTTTCCTGCATCGTTCAGAAACATGGATGGCCTGGTGGCCGTTTATTTTGAAGCCGCAGCAGTTATTACGGTGCTTGTTCTGCTGGGACAGGTCCTTGAATTGCGGGCAAGGGAACAAACCTCAGGTGCCATTACTGCGCTTCTTAACCTTGCCCCCAAAACCGCCAGGCGGCTGGATCAAGACGGTCATGAAACGGATATTAATGCGGAAGATGTCCTGCCTGGCGATAAGCTCCGCATCAGACCTGGAGAGAGTATTCCGGTCGACGGTATCGTGGTCGAAGGCAAAACAACCGTTGATGAATCGATGGTGACCGGGGAATCTATGCCTGTTACCAAAACGGAGGGTGACCCTGTCATCGGGGGGACCATTAATCAGACAGGTAGTCTTATCATCCGTGCAGAGAAAGTCGGTGATGAAACGATGCTCTCACGAATTGTTCAGATGGTCGCTGATGCACAGCGTTCGCGGGCCCCCATCCAGAGAATGGCTGACAGCGTTTCAGGCTGGTTTGTTCCTCTGGTGATACTTATCGCGGTTGTTGCTTTCATGATCTGGTCTGTCTGGGGGCCCGAGCCCAGGATGGCGCACGGTCTCATTGCGGCTGTGTCGGTCCTGATTATTGCCTGTCCCTGCGCGCTGGGGCTGGCCACGCCGATGTCGATAATGGTGGGGGTGGGCAAAGGAGCCCAGGCCGGGGTGTTAATCAAGAATGCCGAAGCCCTTGAGCGTCTTGAAAAAGTGGACACGCTGGTTGTCGACAAAACAGGCACGCTCACGGAAGGTTCGCCGACGGTGACAGGGATTATCAGTCTCAATCCGGGTGGGGAAACATCTCTTTTGCGTGTAACGGCCGCAGTGGAAAAAGGCTCGCAGCATCCGCTGGGTATGGCAGTAGTTAAAGCAGCACAGGAAAAGGGGATCGCAATACCCGCAGTCACTCATTTCAATGCGCCGTCGGGTAAAGGTGTCTCAGGCGATGTCGAAGGTCAACGGGTTGTTATTGGTAATGAACTGGCTATGCAGGAAAACAGTATCGTTATTGATAATCAAAAGGCCGTTGCGGATACGTTGCGGATGGAAGGCGCTACCGTTATCTATGTGGCCACAGATGGGTACCTTGCAGGCCTGATAGCTATCTCGGATCCCGTGAAAGCAACCACGCCGGATGCGCTTAAAGCTTTGCGTCAGGCGGGGATCCGCATTGTTATGCTCACCGGGGATAACCAGCTTACTGCTGAAGCAGTCGCACGGAAACTGGGAATAGATGAGGTTGAAGCCGGGGTTCTGCCTGACGGCAAAAAAGCAGTGATAACCCGACTGAAAGCGTCTGGTCATGTGGTTGCGATGGCGGGGGACGGTGTAAATGATGCCCCGGCGCTGGCAGCGGCTGACGTGGGCATAGCCATGGGAACGGGTACAGATGTGGCAATTGAAAGTGCCGGAGTCACCCTTCTCAAAGGCGACCTGATGATACTGAACAGGGCCCGTCATCTGTCAGAGATCACCATGAAAAATATCCGACAGAATCTGTTTTTTGCATTTATCTACAACGCACTTGGCGTGCCTGTGGCTGCAGGTCTGCTTTATCCTGTGTATGGAATACTGCTGTCGCCAGTTATTGCGGCGGCGGCCATGGCTCTTTCCTCCGTCAGCGTCATTGTGAATGCGTTGCGTCTGAAAAGTGTCAGGCTCGGGAAATAACACTGAGTGAAGGGTCAGTTACGAACAGAAGGAGTCCAGTATGAAAAGTACCACCTATGCGCTTATTGCTGTCGCCGCGATCGCGGCATTTGCCCTCCTGCGCGAACACTGGTCACATGTGGCAGGTTACTGGCCATATCTGTTATTGCTGGTCTGCCCGCTAATGCATCTTTTCCACGGCCACGGAGGGCATGGAGATCATCAACATCACGGAAGTGAAAACGATAAAAAAAATTAATCCGGCAGACGGGGCCGCGTCGCGGTCCCGTTATCAGTCCAGGTATCGTTCGTAGTCTCTGACATGCGCAAAGGCATGCTGTTCGAGTTTGTTATCAGCGGGTGCCGCTGCCCGGAACGCCAGAGAGTTAACAGGGTTGTTATTGATGACCAGCTCGTAATGCAGATGAGGACCGGATGAACGTCCGCTGTTACCGGATAACGCAATAGCACCTCCCCGTGTAACCCTGGCCCCTTTAGTAACGAGTATTTTATTGAGGTGGAGATAGCGAGTTTTAACACCGGCTTTTCCCGTTACTTCAACAAAATATCCCATGGTACTGTTGTATTCGGCCCGGGTGATTTTTCCGTCGATGACGCTGACTATTTTCGTGTTCATGGGCATGGAATAATCAATGCCATTATGGGGACTCACTTTTCCCGATACCGGGTTAAGTCTTGCAGGATTGAAAGGCGAACTGAGTCTTGCTGTGGCCGGTAACGGATAATCGAGACTGCCTTTCCCGGAAGTATCGGAAAGGTTATAGAACTTTTTATCTGATATACGATACGCCGTGTAATTAAATGAACCGGACGTAAATTTATAGGCCACGACACGTGATTTTCCCGCTTTCTTTTGCAGTACGAGTTTTAATGATTCATTTTTTTTCAAATGCCGCAGATTAAACCGGGAAGGCAAGGAGCGCTGAAGAGTAGCGATCTCGTTCGATTCCAGCCCCGAGCGGGTGGCTGAAAGGTAGGCATTTTCTTTTACGACATCGGTAGAATACATTTACTGGAATTCGCCGTTAGCATGAACACTGCGGCGTATGCTAGGGGTTTTCAGGAGGCGTGTCATCTGTCAGTTAATCGGGAGCACCGTTGATGGTCGTCATTTTTGTAACATATCTTGTTTCCCGTTTGCTCCTGAAGCTCTGGGAACTGTATGACCAGCCCGACGGTGATGATTAACGGGACTGAAACAGGTTACGGCAGAGCAATATGGGGCTCATGTCCTGCTACGTAACCCGTCAGTAAAGCCCTGCTGCGCACCTGACGCTAAGCACTAACCCGCCTGCAGTTACCTGGTCGAATACAGCCCGCGAAGCTTTCTTGCCTGCGTCTGATGTGCTTCCGCACCGGCATTATTGACCTGCTCATGCACGAGAGCGGCTTTTTCTCCGGCATTCAGTTCGTTAAAAGAAGAAGACGAGGTCTTTGAATTTGCATCACTGCCGGACAGCATTTTTTTATGTTCCTCAATCATTTTCTGATGCGCATAGGACGCGCTGTTGTTCATAAATGAATGAGCAACAATGGCCCTTTCATGTTCATTCATTTCAGAGAATGAGGGCGTGTTGTTTTTATTAACCCTGTCCGGTAAGTTTTCATGCGTCGAGGAATTCACATGACTGACGGCTGAGGCATTATTAACAAATCGATGTGCTTCATGGGCAATATCACTGGACTGAGCAAAAGCTGCCCCACAAAATAAAGCTGTAAACGCAGTGGTCGTGATTAATATATTCATGTGTAATTACCTTCTGAGGTACATAAAAGATGTCCTTATGATCATATATAAAAATAATCAACCTGTGGGGAAGATGACGTAAATGTAATACAGCTATGTACATTACACGATTGTAATGAATTTGTTTCTTAAGGTGTGCTAGATTCATTTCATTGTAAGTGGATGAACCAGTAATTTAATTTAAATCGGTTCTCGAATTCTGTCAGTAACCATACTTTAAATAAGGGAATGCGCATGCTGTTGAAAACGTCTCGACGAACTTTCCTGAAGGGGTTAACCCTCTCTGGCGTAGCCGGAAGTCTTGGCGTATGGAGTTTCAATGCGCGTTCCAGTCTGAGCCTGCCAGTTGCCGCATCCCTGCAGGGTACTCAGTTTGACCTGACCATTGGTGAAACGGCCGTCAATATCACGGGCAGTGAGCGTCAGGCCAAAACAATCAATGGAGGCCTGCCGGGGCCCGTTCTTCGCTGGAAAGAAGGTGACACCATTACCCTGAAGGTCAAAAACCGTCTTAATGAACAGACGTCCATTCACTGGCACGGCATTATTCTTCCGGCCAATATGGATGGTGTTCCGGGGCTGAGTTTTATGGGCATAGAGCCTGATGATACCTACGTTTACACCTTTAAGGTTAAGCAGAACGGGACTTACTGGTACCACAGCCATTCCGGTCTGCAGGAACAGGAGGGGGTATACGGTGCCATTATCATCGATGCCAGGGAGCCAGAACCGTTTGCTTACGATCGTGAGCATGTGGTCATGTTGTCTGACTGGACCGATGAAAATCCTCACAGCCTGCTGAAAAAATTAAAAAAACAGTCGGATTACTACAATTTCAATAAACCAACCGTTGGCTCTTTTTTCCGCGACGTGAATACCAGGGGGCTGTCAGCCACCATTGCCGATCGGAAAATGTGGGCTGAAATGAAAATGAATCCGACTGACCTCGCGGATGTCAGTGGCTACACCTACACCTATCTCATGAACGGGCAGGCCCCGCTGAAAAACTGGACCGGACTGTTCCGTCCCGGTGAAAAGATACGCTTACGGTTTATCAACGGCTCGGCAATGACCTATTTCGATATCCGTATCCCCGGGCTGAAAATGACGGTCGTGGCTGCAGATGGCCAGTATGTAAACCCGGTTACCGTTGACGAATTCAGGATTGCCGTTGCCGAAACCTATGATGTCATTGTGGAGCCTCAGGGTGAGGCCTATACCATCTTCGCACAATCCATGGACAGGACCGGTTACGCTCGAGGGACACTGGCCACGAGAGAGGGGTTAAGTGCTGCCGTTCCCCCCCTCGATCCCCGTCCTCTGTTGACCATGGAAGATATGGGTATGGGGGGAATGGGACATGATATGGCAGGAATGGACCACAGCCAGATGGGAGGCATGGATAACAGCGGAGAGATGATGTCTATGGACGGTGCTGACCTTCCGGATAGCGGGACATCCTCCGCGCCCATGGATCACAGCAGCATGGCCGGTATGGATCATTCCCGGATGGCCGGAATGCCGGGTATGCAAAGTCATCCTGCGTCAGAAACGGATAACCCACTGGTTGATATGCAGGCGATGAGCGTCTCTCCGAAATTAAATGATCCGGGTATTGGTCTTCGAAATAACGGAAGAAAGGTTCTCACGTACGCGGATTTGAAAAGCCGCTTTGAGGATCCTGACGGACGTGAACCTGGCCGTACCATAGAACTGCATTTAACCGGCCACATGGAAAAGTTTGCCTGGTCATTTAACGGAATCAAGTTTTCAGATGCCGCACCGGTGCTGCTGAAATACGGTGAGCGGCTCAGGATCACGCTGATCAACGATACCATGATGACTCACCCCATTCACCTGCATGGTATGTGGAGCGATCTGGAAGATGAAAACGGTAATTTCATGGTTCGTAAACACACAATAGATGTTCCCCCTGGTACAAAACGCAGTTACAGAGTGACAGCAGATGCGCTTGGCCGCTGGGCGTATCACTGCCATTTGCTCTATCACATGGAAATGGGAATGTTTCGTGAAGTCCGGGTGGAGGAATGATGCGAATGAAGAGAAATTTGAAGGCCATACCTGTTCTGGTCGCCGGTTTCTTTACCTCACAGCTTTCTATTGCGGCGGGCTCCGTCTCTGCAGATCCCCACGCCGGGCACGACATGTCTGCCATGCAGATGCCAGCAGATGAGAATTTCACTGAGATGACGTCAATGGAGCCCATTGTAACTGAGAGCAGAACGCCAATTCCGCCTGTTACCGATGCCGACCGGAAGGCTGCATTCGGCAATTTACAGGGGCATGCGATTCACGACAGTGCGATTAATTATCTGGTTCTGCTGGATCAACTGGAATGGCAACGGTCGGATAACACCAACAATTTCAGCTGGAGTGTTAACAGCTGGATTGGAGGCGACACAGATCGGATTTGGCTAAAGAGTGAAGGTGAACGAAGCAATGGGGAAACGGAGGCGGCTGAAGCGCAGTTACTCTGGGGACATGCGGTTGGCCCATGGTGGGATTTGGTTGCGGGTGTCAGGCAGGATTTCAGACCTGCTTCTGCCCGGACCTGGGCTGCTGTCGGTTTTCAGGGGCTGGCACTCTATAATTTTGAGTCTGAAATTACGGGTTTTGTCAGTAATGGCGGAAAAGCAGCCCTTCGTCTGGGAGGAGAATACGACGTTTTACTGACTAACCGGCTCATACTCCAGCCATCCTATGAGGTGAATTTCTACAGTCAGGATGATGAATCGCGGGGTCGCGGCAGGGGACTGACTGACACAGAGCTGGGGCTCCGGCTGCGCTATGAAATACGCCGTGAGTTTGCACCCTATATAGGCGTTTCCTGGAATCAACTTTACGGGAAAACATCCGATATGGCGAAAAGAGAAGGTGAGAAAGACCATCAGGTAGTATTCCTGGCGGGAGCCAGAATCTGGTTTTAACGCACTGATATAAAACACTCAACTAAACAGGTAAATAAAATGTCGATTTTAAATAAAGCCATTCTTACAGGTGGCCTCGTTATGGGCGTTGCTTTCTCTGCTATGGCCCATCCGGAATTAAAAAGCTCTGTGCCACAGGCTGATTCAGCCGTAGCGGCCCCGGAAAAGATTCAGCTTAATTTCTCGGAAAATCTGACCGTGAAATTCTCAGGTGCAAAATTAACGATGACGGGTATGAAAGGCATGTCATCACATTCTCCGATGCCGGTCGCGGCAAAAGTGGCGCCAGGCGCTGACCCTAAATCGATGGTCATTATTCCGCGAGAGCCTTTACCCGCTGGCACTTATCGTGTTGACTGGCGCGCGGTTTCTTCAGATACGCACCCTATTACCGGTAATTACACCTTTACAGTGAAGTAATATTATGAACGACCTGATTATGATTGTTATTCGTTTTCTTCTTTATCTGGATTTGATGGTAATATTTGGATTGCCATTTTTTCAGATATATGGAATAAGCGGTGTCAGACATGAAACCTATAACCTGACTAATTTCAGGTCGTTTATAACCTTTGCTGTTGTTACAGGCATCATTCTTACTGGCATTAATATGCTCCTGGTATCTAATGCCATGAGTGGAGTAACTGACCTCAGAGAATTATCCATCCATGTTATCGAGATGGTGATAGAAGAAACTGATGTGGGTATTAGCTGGATTGTCAGGCTCTGTGCCCTGTTTACCACACTCGGTGCTTTGTTCCTTTACACTAATAAGAGAGTATTGTCCTGCCTGCTGATGACGATGAGTGGGGGCGTGGCGCTGGCTACACTTGCCTGGGGAGGACACGCCGTTATGCATGACGGTCTGCATTACTATCTCCATTTACTGAGCGATCTGACCCATCTCGGCGCTGCAGGTGCCTGGACAGGTGCTCTGGTTGCATTTGCTATCCTGCTGATGCGCAGAAACGAGCATAATGCACAGAGCGTCATTGTGATATCTGACTCCCTGGCAAAATTTGCCACGGCAGGAACGGTGATTGTTGTAGCCCTGATCCTGAGTGCGCTGGTCAACTATCTGTATATTGCTGAGGGTAACTTAACTCCCTTATTCAACAGTTCCTGGGGGAGGATATTGCTTGCCAAGACGGCTCTGTTTGTTCTGATGCTTCTTCTGGCTGCAGCAAACCGGTTTCACCTGGGTCCCCGGCTTGAAGTTATGGTCAGGGAAGGGAATTATGATCGCAGCGTTGCCCTGATGCGAAACAGCATCCTGACAGAATTCGTTGTTGCGATTATCATTTTGGGCGCCGTAGCGTGGCTCGGAATGCTTGCTCCGTCTCAGGTCAGCTAGGGGACAGCCAAAGCTCATGCGTGAGATTTTTACTTTCATATCAGCGAGTTGACCATGCAGCGTATTTTAATCGTTGAAGACGAACAAAAAACAGGTCGTTACCTGCAGCAGGGACTGGTTGAGGAAGGCTATCAGGCCGATCTCTTTAATAATGGCCGCGATGGTCTCGGGGCCGCGTCGAAGGGACAGTATGATTTGATAATACTGGACGTGATGCTTCCTTTCCTCGACGGGTGGCAAATCATCAGCGCACTGAGGGAGTCCGGGCACGAAGAACCGGTCCTGTTTTTAACCGCAAAGGACAACGTGCGGGACAAAGTGAAAGGACTGGAGCTTGGCGCAGATGACTACCTGATTAAGCCCTTTGATTTTACGGAGCTGGTTGCACGTGTAAGAACCCTACTGCGCCGGGCACGCTCGCAGGCCGCAACAGTCTGCACCATCGCCGATATGACCGTTGATATGGTGCGCCGGACCGTGATCCGTTCGGGGAAGAAGATCCATCTCACCGGTAAAGAATACGTTCTGCTTGAGTTGCTGCTGCAACGCACCGGAGAAGTGTTACCCAGGAGTCTTATCTCGTCCCTGGTCTGGAACATGAATTTTGACAGTGATACGAATGTGATTGATGTCGCCGTGAGACGTCTGAGAAGTAAAATTGATGATGACTTTGAGCCAAAACTGATCCATACCGTTCGCGGTGCCGGATATGTCCTGGAGATCAGAGAAGAGTGAGGTTCAAAATTTCCCTGACCACACGCCTGAGCCTGATTTTTTCTGCGGTGATGCTTACGGTATGGTGGTTATCAAGTTTTATCCTGATTAGCACCCTGAATGGCTATTTCGATAATCAGGACCGCGATTTTCTGACAGGTAAACTTCAGCTCACCGAAGAGTTTCTTAAAACAGAGACGTTCAGGAACAAAACGGATATTAAGTCATTATCAGAAAAAATAAACGATGCGATGGTGGGGCACAATGGCTTATTCATTTCTATAAAAAACATGGAAAATGAAAAAATTGTTGAACTCTATGCCAACAATTCTGTTGTTCCAGCGGTCCTGCTTAACAAGTCGGGTGATATTCTCGACTATATGATCCAGACGGAAGAAAATAACACCGTGTACCGCAGTATCTCGCGGCGGGTTGCCGTGACGCCGGAACAGGGTAAAAGCAAACATTTCATCATTACGGTTGCCACGGATACTGGGTATCACACCCTGTTTATGGACAAACTCAGTACCTGGCTGTTCTGGTTCAATATCGGTCTGGTCTTTATTTCTGTTTTTCTGGGCTGGCTGACCACACGTATTGGTCTGAAACCGTTACGGGAAATGACCAGTCTGGCTTCCTCCATGACCGTACACAGCCTGGATCAGCGTCTTAATCCCGATCTGGCTCCGCCGGAAATCTCTGAGACCATGCAGGAGTTCAATAATATGTTCGATCGCCTGGAGGGGTCATTCCGGAAACTGTCAGATTTCTCGTCTGACATCGCGCATGAGCTGCGCACGCCAGTCAGTAATCTGATGATGCAGACGCAGTTTGCACTGGCTAAGGAAAGGGATGTTTCGCATTACCGCGAAATTTTATTCGCTAACCTGGAAGAACTGAAAAGGTTGTCACGAATGACCAGTGACATGCTTTTTCTGGCACGTTCAGAGCATGGTCTGCTGCAGCTGGATAAACATGATGTGGATCTGGCAGCCGAACTGAATGAATTACGTGAGTTATTCGAGCCCCTGGCAGACGAAACAGGAAAGACAATCACGGTTGAAGGAGAGGGCGTTGTTGCCGGAGACAGCGATATGCTGCGACGTGCTTTCAGTAACCTGCTTTCCAATGCAATCAAGTATTCTCCCGATAACACCTGTACAGCGATACACCTTGAGCGTGACAGTGACTGTGTGAACGTGATGATTACGAATACGATGTCCGGCCAGGTTCCCGCTAATCTGGAACGTTTGTTTGACCGGTTCTATCGCGCAGACTCATCAAGGTTCTACAACACGGAAGGCGCGGGGCTGGGATTATCAATTACAAGGTCGATCATTCATGCTCACGGCGGCGAGCTGTCAGCAGAACAGCAGGGGCGGGAAATTGTGTTCAAAGTGCGCCTGTTAATGGATTAATCCCGTTGTTCAGGAGAAACCCGGAAGGTGACAAAATTGTCATCATTCAGTCACGCGATAAACAGAGGCGGTTTTTTATAATTATTCATAAATCAGGAGCAGCGTGATAACACAATCACCTGGTTCCTGGAGTGATGATTAACCCGCCCTGAGATCAACTGCTTTCTCTGTTATAAGCCATTGATTGTTTGGGTATGTAAACACCGGAGACCCAACCATGAAAAAGATTCTCGTATCATTTGTTGCCATTATGGCTGTCGCTTCATCCGCCATGGCTGCAGAGACAATGAACATGCATGACCAGGTAAATAATGCCCAGGCACCTGCCCATCAGATGCAGTCATCCGCTGAAAAAAGTGCAGTTCAGGGGGAGAGCATGAAAATGATGGATATGAGCGGTCACGATCAGGCCGCTATGTCCCATGAAATGATGCAAAACGGCAATTCTGCCGCCCATCAGGACATGGCTGAAATGCATAAAAAAATGATGAAAGCCAAACCTGAGAACACCCAAGAAACTGCTAAGCCATTTTCCGAAATGAGCGAGCATGAGAAAGCCGCTGTTGTGCATGAGAAGGCGAATAATGGCCAGTCTTCCGTTATTCATCAGCAAGAGGCGGAAAAGCATCGCAGCCAGATCACCCAGAATTAACCCGCAGCTCCACTTGTCAGACCCTCATTTGACGCCGAAGTCACTGGCTTACGCTCCCGTCCGGGAGCGTTTTTTTAAACCAAATGAAAGATTATGTCTGTGTATGATTAATCGTAGTCTGCGGCCTGTTATGAACTAAATGAACGACGGACTAAATTTAACATAAGATAGATTGTACGAACTAAGTATTTGATATTAAAGAATTAATAACAATCTCTCTTAGCTTTCGTTATCTCCAGGGCTCGTGTCGTGATGTATCCTGAGACTGGCTGAGAATACGGATGATTGTGACCACTGCATACGATGACACGAAGTAGATCATGTGCTTCTCCACTGGCTGCGAGTAGATATCCTCTCCCAGTTCCGGGCGCTGAGTTCCAATGTTATGCGTGGCCAGCACGTCAAACACCGCCGCTATCCTACCAATATATTCATCCGCCTGAGTCCCCCCGAACTGTCTGAAGCTGTAGTCCCAGATAGAATCCAGATCTTCTTCTGCTTTTGGTGTCAGCTCAATCCCTTTCATTTGCCGCCCTGGCTTTAACCTTCATCAGGAAAGCATCCTTGTTCCATGGCTTCGCGTCGCCGCTGCTGATCCCCTCAGCCAGCAGATCACGCAACGCCTGCAGACGGGATTCAGCCTGTTTCTCACGCAGTAGTCGCAGTGCGTCACGCATTACCTCGCTCTGGGTGCGATAATCACCGGCTTTGACCAGTGAATCGATAAATTCACGCAGTTCATCGCCAACATCAACTGTCATCGTCCGGGCCATTAGACCTCCTGTAATTGATGTAAGATTTTTTCTTACATGCAGTATATCAGTTTAGCTCCCTTCTTTCATTCCTTGTTCTGGCATCAGCCCATAATGATTGACACAGGATCCGACTTTGCCTTTTTTCGGATCTGGTGTGAAAAAGTGAGAAGTAAAGATATGTTAAGCATATCCATATGCCCTGCATCTGCATAGGTAAGGCATACGCACATACCTGCCATCTGCATATGTTAACCATATACATATGTACAGCATCTGCCTATACTGAACATATGCACACACCCGGTGCAATGAACACCATTCCGGATATGCGCCACATATCCACACTTACCCGGGAGAGAATCATGAGAACCGTATCTATTTTCAAAAACGGCAACAACCGCGCCATCCGTCTGCCCCGTGACATGGATTTTGAGGGGGTGAGCGAGCTGGAGATCGTCCGGGAAGGAGACCGCATCATTCTGCGTCCCGTCCGGCCGGCCTGGGGCTCGTTCGCGAAGATGGAAAAAGCAGACCCGGACTTTATGGCGGAGCGTGAGGACGTTGTCAGTGACGAAGGACGGGTTGACCTGTGAACAAAACGTATATGCTGGACACTAACATCTGCTCATTAATCATGCGCGAGCAACCGGAAGCGGTCCTGAAGCGCCTGGAGCAGGCGGTGCTGCGCAACCACCGCACTGTGATCTCGGCCATCACCTACCAGGAGATGCGCTCCGGCGCCACGGGCCCGAAGGCTTCGCCGCGCCATATTGCGCTGGTTGATGCGTTCTGCGCCCGCCTCGATGCCATCCTGCCCTGGGATCGCGCGGCGGTCGACGCTACCACGGACATCCGGGTGGCGCTGCGCCTCGCAGGCACGCCGATCGGCCCGAATGACACGGCCATTGCCGGGCATGCGGTTGCCGCCGGCGCCATCCTGGTGACCAACAATACAAGAGAGTTTGAACGGGTTCCGGGTCTGGTGCTGGAAGACTGGGTAAATTAAAAAAGCATTTTCTGAGGTTGCGAAAGTCCGCTTCGTGCCCGGGGAGGGCATTATGCATACCAGGGAAGCAAAACCGGAATGCTTCCCCGTGTGGTGCGCTGCATCATGAAAACCTCCTGCCTTTTAACCGGAATGGCTGGTTAAGTGCTTAAGTGGGAACAACCTCTGCCTTCGCAAAGAGGGGCCTTAACCGAAAGAAATCTCGTCCGCCCATTTTGTCGCTGCCTGCATGGCCTCGATGACGGAGAACTCACTGATATTCAGCGTATGGCAGATTTCTGAAGCGCCTTCCCAGTTATACTGTTCATAACACAGAGAAAGAGCCAGTATGTTATAAAGATCTCCTTGATGTTCACAAAGCGCAGCTGAGACAGCATGCGGAACTGATATCTGTTTAATTAAATCTTCCATCGGTACTTCAAGAATAATATCTAACAAGGAGAACAGGCCACACACAAATGCATTACAGGGTAATAAAGCGCGTTCTGTCTGGCGGGCAATCAGTTCACAAAATTTCCCGCGGACCATACTTAAATGATAGCACTCAGAAACGCCAGCCACGCCCATATTTGCCAGTGCAGCTACCGTAACAAAACGCCTTATCGCATCACACCCCAGATATATCAGCATTTCTTTCAGGGTAAAATTATCTGTTTTCATAATGCCATGCGATTTAAACAGTAAGTTTCTTACATAACGCATTATTTTATAAGACAACGTCAGATCCGTTTTTAGCAGGCTTTCAATAGCTGAAAAATCAGGGGCCTCCCTGTTTACCTCCATCATCAGCCTGCACAAAGAGAGCGTATTCTGAGGAAGACATTTATTCTTCATAATCTCGGGCCGGCTAAAGAAATACCCCTGAAAAAAAGAGAAACCCGCGCTCCTGTACAGATCAAATTCTTCCTTCGTCTCCACTTTTTCTGCGAGAAATTCTGTGGCTTTTAACCAATCTTGTTTTACGTTTATATAATGAAGGATATCCTGATAGCTATTTCCTCTTATATCAAATTTAATGACACTGATATACCTGAGGAAGCGATCCCACGAGTCTTTCATCGTGAAATCATCGAGGGCAAGCTGATAGCCTTTGTTATGCAGGTCCTTCACCGCATCGAAGAGCCTTTCATCAGGTATGGCGTTTTCAAGAATTTCGATAACCACATTCTCGTGCGGCAAAGCGTCTCCCAGGCCACTGATGAGCATCTGGTGCGGAACATTGATATAAGCACTATGACTGCAGGCAATGCGGGGAACAGGAATGCAAAGAAACTGATCTGATATCACCCGTGAAGTGGCATATTCTGGCGAAACATCAGGAAAAGCATTATTCATACCATCCCTGAAAAGAAGCTCATAAGCGATAGTGCGCATTTCCCGGTCAAAAATGGGCTGGCGTGCAATGTAGGAATACATGTTTATTGTCCACAGATCAGAATTAAGGTTTTAATCAGTTCAAGCTTAACACAGACTATTTCAGCAATAAATGTGATCCGGTGCAAAAATCATGCATAAAAGAACCGGGAATATACGACATCCATATTCCCGGAAAAAAGAATTGATCACTGAGTTGTTACATAACTACATCATGATTGTGTTCGCAAAGATGGCTGCTGTCCAGAGGGAGTAAATCTTTATCCTAAATATTTGACACATTTCAAAGAACCAGAAGTAATGAATACACCTTCACCCTCCGCTATCAGTTGACGCAACTGATTCGAATTATCGTAAATATATTTTAATAAGCTAACAAACCATGATCGGGCTACGTATTAATTATTCCCGATACATCATGAATAAGAATGCAACATTTTTCTGTGAATATTCACGCGTAAAGAGTACTCGTAAACTGCGAAAGTTCTGTATAGTGTGAATACACCTGTCTATTAATGAAATTTATTCGTGCTGTGACCGGAATCATTCAGATCCCGGAGAGGTAAAAACCTGTCCATCCCCGCCATGCTTCCGGCGATCGGATGGCCTGGCTGAACCCGGCCCTGCTGAACGGTTCAGGTTTAAGGTTCCTTTGCGTACTGCAGTGATAACGCCCAGGGCAATACCTGTGAAAGCCTGCCGACATAACAGCAAAAACAGAATTTCAGATGGCAGTTACAGAGTTTCACTGTCGTGTAATCAGGGCCTTTCCCTCCATCCGGAATGGCGTACGGCAGCAGGCACAGTGCATCCTCTGACCGCCTGTTGCATAACAGATATTTCACCCCTTTTTCTGACGTGGCCGGATGAATACCTTCCCATTATGTCAGAATACCCATGGTAATGCGTCTGATGAACAGCAAAGAAAGGCCATATAATCTTAATGAACTTGTCGGGGAAGCTGCCTTCGATGTTCTTTTAACGGCTCAGCCTGTCACGACCGCCTCGATAATTCTTGCATTGCGGGCGCGCATGCTTACAGAACAGAACAGTGAAAGATGTCTCGCCTATCAGGGTGCAATTGACACTCTTACTTCTTACGCAGAAGCAGCCAGTGTTCAGCGATCGCCGAGGAAGAAGGGCATTACCCGTTCACCTGCGGAACAGTTTCCCCCTGTACGGCCAGGTAAATACCGGCACTGACTTCGCTGATCCAGCGGGACAGACGTGAAAGCCCGCCCCCCAATCCTGATGGCATACTCCAGGGAGATATAAACACGTAACGGACAAATCTGAAGAAGACCACAGTGCAGGGCAGTAATGGCGGAAGAACACGCCAGCACTGATGGTTCATTGTGATGTGTCTGCCGGGCCGGCGTTACCGACGAAGATGTCATCAATCTGGCTTCAGACTGACTGTCGTGCCCGGCCATCCTTTTTCAGTTTTTCCGGTAAGGATGTCAGCGGCAGCAACAGGTCATCCCTTCCGTTACTGTTTCTGATCCTCGTACTGGTAATCATCAGACGCGGGTTAATATGTAAAACTGCCGGGATGCAACTCAGGACCGGAAGACACAGAGAGTTACGGTTCGTGTTAAAAAATTTAATTCACAGGCGCGATGCATCAAGACCGGCCGCTTTTAGTCTTTCCGCGATTTTCATTATTCTTAGAACTTCACTTCTGAATGATTTATTAATGCCAATGCCTTCACAGATCACTTCACAGTTAAGATGTTTTAATGTGTCGGCATATTTTATTAATTGCAAATTCATTTCTGCCGTTTTAGCGCCGGGAGCAGCGTCGGCAATGGCTTTCTGTATTGCAGAATAGACCGGCAAGAGGGTATCCATTATGTCATCCGTCAGTTAAAGGGCTCAACAAAATCACATTGCTGAGCCGAAAAGTATAACAGTGTAATTACTGCTGCCGGCCAGGTTCATAGCGCTGCCGGGACATGACCGCAATGCAGAAGGAAGGCCTTCCTGAGGTCAACAGACCGGAAAAAAAAGCAACCATCCTGACTCCTACCAGTGGTTAAACAGCAGATGTACACCTTTTGTTGCACGTATAACCGGGGCAGACTGACGGACTGAGGATAGCAGAAAGGGTAAAGATAACAACACAAAGCCCGACTTCCGGCAGGATGGCAGGAGACGTGGGTCTCGTCGTGTAAGGGTTACAATAGTATGATGCTTTTCACCCGCTCAATAGCAGGACGGATACAATTGCGCCGGAGCCACTGTTGCCCTGACGGGTCATAACATAATTCAAACCGTATGCTAAACTCTGTCACCTTATCCTCAGCCAGGCAAGTTCATGTCTATTACGCGCAGCGGGATTGCTGGTATTTCCTGAACTGCAGAATTAAATACCGGAGCGTTAATTTTGTCAGCCCTTTCTGAACTGTTAATAAGTGAAGTGATCTGGGAAATGCTATCCGCTAATGAAGAAGTCTCACAAGCGTCTGTCCTCTCCCGCCTCTGTATCCGTATGCTTGCAGAATGGGATGAGAAAAGATGTTATGCCTATGTAACGGCGATACGTAAATTAAAATACGACCTCAATGTGAAACGGGTAAACCTTAATTAAATATATGCGCAACTGTTTACACTTTGTGTAAAAAATGAAGCATGACAGCTTGTCGGGAAGGTGCCGGACAGGAATATCATATATTAAGGATAACCTCTGTTCCGACAGCGCAGGTTCGGCATACTCTGTACCAGCATGATGTCATTCATAAGCTGGCGTAATTCTGAAAATACCTGGTTTCACGAAAATTTCAGAATATCAGTCTGTCTGGCATGCAGCCCTGGATCATGACACATATTACAGGCACATTCCTATAGATAACATACAGGCTTCGTTTATTTTGTATTATGTAACGAAGATGCATTTGCATGCCCTCCTGCACAGCCCGGATTTCTGTGCAGGAGGGTTCATTTTATGGCTTCCCGTTTCCGTATGTTCAGTACTCCCCATGGTCATAAAAAAAATTAAGGACAACCCTTATCAGGATTACTTAAGCGTAACTGAACAAACTCCCTGAAAATTATAAGATGAGCAGATGAATCCGATGATGATCATGGACAAAGCCGTTTCTTCGGTATTGTTTATATTCGGGTCTGGACTGACAATACTGCAATAAACTCCGAGATAATAAAAATGTTACCCGTAAATGATGCAAAACGTCTTCATTCACTTTATATGCTGGATCTGCCTGATAACCGGGAAGAGAAACGGTTTGATCGTCTGACCCGTGTTGCAAGGCGTTGCTTATCTGCACCTGTCGGGCTTATAAGCCTGATTGAAAAAGACAGGCCGGCGCTGATGTTCTGTTCTGGCCTCAACGAAAAAGATGCATCACAAGTCGTTTCTTTCTGCGACTGTGTCGTTCATTCGGAGGAAATGCTCGTTGTTGAAGATGCCAGTGCCGATGAACGCTTTAATGCTAACCTACTGGTGACAGGTGTTCCTTTTATTCGCTTTTACGCGGGATGCCCGCTGCGCCTCCCAGGTGGCGACATCGCCGGAACGTTGTGTGTGGTTGACACCAGACCCCGGATACCTGACGGGGAAGAATTAACCCTGCTTAAGGATATTGCTGCTCTGGTTGAGGAGGAGTTTTATATTATCAGTCTTGCCCTGACGGATGCGCTGACCGGCGTTCTTAACCGACGGGGTTTTTATAAAAAATGTGAACCCTGGATAACCCTCAAAAAAAAGCGTAAACAGGCTTTCTGCATAATTCTTTTTGACCTGGATAACCTTAAACCGGTTAATGACAAATACGGACACGTGGCAGGCGACCAGTTACTGCAACAGTTTGCCGGGATACTCAGGCGGAGTACCGGACAGGGGGATATCCTTGCCCGTCTGGGCGGTGATGAATTTGTGGTACTCACCGACTGTTCAGATATGCGGGAAATCATCCTGTTTACAGAAAAAATGAGTAATTTAACGAGTTTATATAACCAGAATAACGGAAGCAGTTTACCGTTAAGTTATTCATGGGGTGTCAGCATAAATACACCCGGTGATACAGTTCCGTTATCAGATATGCTGATTCAGAGCGATCGCAATATGTACGATAATAAAAGAGCAAAAAAATCAGTGAGCTTACCGGAAACTTAACGAATACTCCGGCATGACCCGGCCCGGTGATATTCTCTTAATACTTTTCACCGTATCCGTAAAAAAAAGAATGTTTTACCGGATACCTTTCTGCCCCTGCTTACCGTGCTGATTACAGCTGCTGTACAGGGGCAGCCATGAGCAGGTACTGTTAACATTGGGGTCCGCTTGGAAAACGGAATCTATGGTCACTCCCGTTTTTGCAACACCGATTTTGACGACAAGT
>OKPX01000231.1_pt1 | contig 29862 bp, 30 predicted proteins | sample 1613911 | NCBI WGS metagenome assembly OKPX01 (sample SAMN04436892, study PRJEB24849) | human gut metagenome | biome: human gut; feature: NICU; material: stool | host: Homo sapiens | place: USA: Saint Louis, MO | collected 2012-02-03 | reverse complement strand
CAAAAAAGGAACAGCTAAAGCAACTATGAAAACAAAGTATTGAAAATAAAGCAGAATAAATATTCATTTTTATTGTAATTCACGAATAAAAAACAAACAATCACTCGAACGCTTGTTATTTAAAAACGTAATCAGTTTTTTCTCTTTCTATTTTCCAATCTATGAGTAATAAAATATATGAATCTACATTTAAGTCATTTTATTATCAAATATTCTGAATATTATAAGAATTGGAGTTTTATCTATGAGTGACAAAGAACAACTTGAGAAATTAGACAAATCCTTTCTGGGACAACCGAAAGGACTAGCAACACTGTTCTTCACAGAAATGTGGGAACGTTTCAGTTACTACGGCATGCGTGCTATTCTAATGTATTACATTTACGATACCGTAGCCAATGGCGGTTTAGGTCTCCCCAAAGCAACTGCCTTAGCCATCATGTCCATTTATGGATCAATGGTTTTCATGTCCAGTATCATTGGCGGTTGGGTCTCTGACCGTGTCTTAGGTTCAAGGAAAACTGTTTTTATTGGTGGTTTGTTAATCATTGCTGGACATATTGTTCTCGCTACCCCATTTGGTGTCCCCGCCTTATTCGTTTCTATTATGTTGATTGTATTTGGGACTGGGATGTTAAAACCAAACGTTTCAGGGATGGTTGGCCATCTTTATTCAAAAACTGACTTACGTAGAGATGCAGGCTTCTCCATTTTTTACATGGGGATTAATATCGGAGCCTTAATCGCTCCCCTTGTTGTCGGAACTTTAGGACAAGAATATAATTATCATTTAGGCTTTTCAGTTGCCGCAGTAGGGATGTTCTTCGGGCTACTACAATATTATTTCCAAGGACGTAAATCTCTGGCTGGAATTGGTCAGGCCCCAACTAATCCAATGTCTAAAGAAGAGCAAAAGAAATTTGCTAAAGCATTTATGTTGGCAATTGTCGTTGCTTTACTTATTTTTGGTGGCGCCTATGTCACAGGACATTTAACAATTGATTTCTTTATTAATACCATCAGCGTGTTAGGAATCCTGTTACCAGTTTATTATTTCAGCAAAATGTTAACGTCTAAAGATGTCACTGCTGAAGAAAAACCAAAAGTTCTGGCTTACTTGCCATTATTCTTAGCAGCAATTGTTTTCTGGTCATTGGAAGAACAAGGTTCGTCTATTCTTGCTCTATTTGCAAATGAACGGACGCAAACGAGTTTGTTTGGCTTCCCGATTGCCGCTAGCTGGTTCCAATCATTAAATCCTGTATTCGTAGTTATTTTGACCCCTATTTTTGTTACATTATGGACAAAACTAGGTAAACGTCAACCATCAACAGTTGTGAAGTTTTCACTAGGGCTAGTCTTTGCTGGTCTTTCCTTCGTCTTATTAATGTTGCCAGGTCTACTTTATGGTACCGAAGGACGGGTGAGTCCACTTTGGTTATTCTTTAGTTTCTTCATTATGATTGTCGGAGAAATGTGTTTATCTCCCGTTGGCTTATCGATTACTACAAAATTAGCACCGAAAGCTTTCGAAGCTCAAACCGTTGCTATTTGGTTATTAGCAGATGCCGCTTCACAAGCCATTAACGCTCAAATTGCTCGTTTCTATACACCTGGAACAGAGTCAGCATATTTTGGGATTGTCGGACTTGTAGCTGTCGTTGCCGGGATTCTCTTATTCATTGTGAAAAAACCAATCCAAAACTTAATGGGTGACGTCCGTTAAACCGTCAAAAAAGTTGCCTTTCTCTTTTTTGAAAGGCAACTTTTTTATACAGCGTTTTGATAACGTTTTCATCAAGTGGTATACTAAGTAGAAGGAGGACGAGGACATGCGTTACTTAATTGGCGGTATTTTTTTATTGATTAGTATCTGGCAATTCATTGTTACTGGACGGACATTTTCCTACTTAAAGAAAGAGGGCGGCAAAAGAACCTCACCATTTATTCTGTTAGGACTATGGAGTAGTTTAGTGTTTGCTATTATTTCATTTGCTGTGGCGATTGCTTCTTTCTTTTATGTGAGTTTTTAAGGCAAGTATATTTTATATTTTGTCTTATTAAGCAACGAAAAACATCTCAAAAAATCGAGATGTTTTTTGTTGTACATTTTTATCTAAATAGAATGATATTGCGAAACTTTTTGATAGGCACTTGCTATTTTTTCAAATGGTGTTTCCTCAAAAATAGTGAACAGTCCGGGCTTATGTTTATTCAAAAATTGAATGGTTTCTTTAAGAGGTACCTGCCCTTCGCCAATGGCTACCGGAAATATCTGCTGATTTCTTATAATGAAATCTTTCAAATGAAAAGCAACGATTTTTTCACCAAAACACTCAAACGCTTCTTCTACTATTTCCAAATACGTTTTATCTATATCCACTCGAATTAAGTTGGTAGGATCCAAAATAATGCCTAAATTAGTTGAAGCAACCTCGTCAATCAATCGTTGCATTTTTTCAATTGTATGAATTGGATGATTGATTCCTGGTTCAATCCCAACAATTATCCCATACTTTTCAGCTTCTCGACATAATCTTCTAACAGAAAATAAAACTTCTTCGTAGGCTTCTTCTGTATAATTATCTTCAGTGTAATAAATCGTTTCATATATACTGCCTGTTTCAGTTGCAACGATTTTTGCCCCAAACATTGAAGCGTAACGAATGTATGTTTCAAATTGATGAAGTCGTTTTTCTCGCTCTTCTAAATCTGGATGAATCAGATTAATATAACAACTTAGGACACTAATCGTAATCTTTTCATCTTCGAAAATATTCTTCAATTGGCTTCCTAGTCCTGGAGATAGAACAGCAGCACTTGCATATTCTGGATAAGAAATACCTAAGGCAAATTGAATTGAAGTTATGTTCGTTTCAGCAATTTTTTTAGCCAATTCCACAGGAGATATTTTGGTGCCAACATCATGGGCACGTACTGCAAGTGTCAACATTTTATTCAAGCCTCACTTTCTTGATAGATTCTTCGTAATGATCAAAATGAATGATCTGATTATTCTTATGTTTCACCAAAAATTCTTTCGGTGTCATATTAAACTCTTTTTTAAAAGATTTCAAAAAGTGTGGATATGATTTAAATCCACATTTCAGGTAAACATCACTAGCACTGCGATATTCTTTTAATAACTGTTTAGCGTAAAGTAGTTTCTTTTTCAGCACAAATTGATGGAAAGTAAATCCTGTATGTTTCTTAAATTCCCGCGTTACATAATACTTAGTCACAAAAAAATTTTTTTCCATCTGTTCTAAGGTTAATGGTTGATCCAAATTTTGAGAAATGTAGGTAATCATTGCTTCAATTCGTTCATTTTCAATCATTTGTTTTGGTTGGCTCTCATTCTCTTCTTTCAGAACTAATTGATTTAAGTAAATTAAAAAGTCTAACAGTTGTTGTTCATAACGAACATCCGCACCATATTCTTCTGGCAAAGGAGAATGATCTAACGGGGTCAAGTAGTTTGCTAATTTTGCTACATCCACTTTGATAACTTTACTACGACGCTGACCAAAATGTTGAAAACAAGCAGACAAGTTTGTCCGTTTACTAGATCGTTGTTGTAAAAAATCAGGTGTTAAAAAAATATACATCCGTTCAAAATTATCAGTACTCTGCTTAATAATTCGATGTAAATCATGATAATGAATGAGTAAAACGGTCCCTGCTTCAACATCAAATTGATGTCCATCTAAAAAGAACGTTGCTACCCCTTTTAACGTACAATGGACTTCATAAAAATCGTGGTAATGATAGATGGTTTTTTCTGGACTAACCATATCTTTTACATGAAAGATCTCATATTGATCTGAAATCATACTATTTACTTGTGATTTCCGGATTTCTTTTACACTCTTCAACAAGATTCACCTCTTTTTTTAGAAGTTAACTATTTTTTGAATAAACAGTTACAGCTAATGTTGGTACAATTTATTTCTTTCTGGAACAGCCGTTACCACAAAGGCTTTCTTCGTAAGTTCCAGAACGATTCCTTAAAATCAACTCTACTCAAGTAAGTTGTTTTGTGTACAATCATACGATTCACTATAACAAACTGTTCTATTTTAAATTATAGTTCAAAAACTTTTCTTAATTCAGTCGTCACTGGCGAGCAATCAGGATTTGTTTCCATAATATCTTCCATATAGTTCCACCATTTTTGATTGATTGGCGTCAGTGCTATTTGCTCCCAGCGAGCTTCATCTTCTATTTCTAAATAACCAAAAAGTGTACTGGTTTCAGGATTTAAAAAAATTTGATACTTAATTACCCCATGTTCTTTCAGCATTTGACGCATTTCTGGCCATAACTTCTCATGACGTCGTTGATATTCGGCATGTTGATCAGGATATACTTGCATACAAAAGGCTTTTTTTATCATAGCTTTCTCCGTTTTGATACTTTCTCTTCCAAATAGCCAACTTTCGGTGTCACACCAAACGCTTCTGCTAAGCGCCATAAATCTGCATCTGAAATTGTTTGGCGAACGCCTCCTTGCGCACAAACATAAGTGTACACTTCAGCGGCTTTTTCGGCAGTTTCAATTAAACCAAATACTTCATCCATATCACGGCCAGCACCATAAATACCATGTTGCGGCCATAAAACCAAACGAGATTCTTTCATTTTTTCAGCCGTTGCTACACCAATTTCATTCGTTCCAGGAACCAACCACGGAATAATACCAACACCGTCTGGAAATACTACTAAACATTCGGTACACATTTGCCATAATGTTCTAGTAAAGACTTTTTCATCTAATTCGTGGGTAAAACTCATTGCTAATAAATGACTCGCATGATTATGCATGACAATGCGATTTTCTGGATCAACAGCTAAACGAGCAATATGGCTCATAAAATGGCTAGGTAATTCACTCGTTGGCACAGCTTCATCTTCTAAGCCCCACAATAGTTCTAATTCCTGGCCATTTTCACTAACTCGTAAAATCCCTAAGTTTTCGCTTGGTGCATCACAGACATTTTTAAAATATTTTCCTGAGCCTGTCACGATAAAATATTTTCCTGCTAATTTCGTTGCATCAAATTTCATTGGAATCTTTCGGAGCACTTGTGTTGGATTTAGGAAAGGTAAAATCTCCTCCTCTTTTAATAAATACGAAATATTTCCGCCATTTCGTTCATCCCAACCTAAACGATATAAATTTTTGGTCGTTTTGACCATTTCTTCCACAAATGGTGCTTGTAACACGTTCATTTTTTTCATTTTAGAAGTTCCTCTCGTTTGTTAATTTTATGAAAAACGACAACTATCTTTACCTGTTGGCAATTGACGAGTTGGTAAAATCACTTTTTCGTATTCTTGAACATCCGTTAACCAATCTAAGCCGATAGGTACGTGATTTTCTTGACAGTAGTAGTTCCAGATATCGGCAAATGGAAAGTCTTTTAACTCTTCCGTTAAGGCTAAACGTGTGGTAAAATCTCCCATCAATTCAGCTTCTTTTAAGACGTTTGTTGGCTCAAGCATCGCTTTCATTAACGCTTTTTGTGTATTGCGGGTGCCAATCACCCAAGCGGCAACACGATTGATTGTGGCATCAAAGAAATCTAAGCCCACGTGTGTTTTTCCTAATAAATCATTGCGAACTAACTCCTTGGCAATTTCTTGCAATTCATCATCCATAATGACAACGTGGTCACTATCCCAGCGAACTGGACGACTGACATGTAATAGCATTCCTTCGCCAAATAAGGATAATGAAGATAACTTATTAGAAATCACTTCTGTTGGATGAAAATGACCAGCATCTAAACAAATTAATTTATTCCGCGTTAAACCGTAGCCCATATAAAATTCATGAGACCCAACTGTATAGGCTTCTGAACCAATCCCAAAGAGCTTGCTTTCCACCGCATCGACTGTATAAGCTGGATCAATTTCCTCTGAAAAAATTTCATCTAGCGAAGCCATTAGCCGCTTTCTCGGCGTTAAACGATCAACTGGGTTATCTTTAAAGCCATCTGGCACCCAAAAGTTATTGACAGCTACTTGTCCTAATTCTCTTCCAAAATATTCAGCAATTCTTCGTGAACGTTTCCCATGCTCAATCCAAAAGTCTCGAACTTGCGGATTCGGATGAGCTAAAGTAAAGCCATCGCGGTACATTGGATGCGAGAAAAAGGTTGGATTAAAGTCCAATCCTAAGCCATTTTCTTTTGCCCAAGTCACCCATGGTTCAAAATGCTTTGGTTCCAGTTCGTTTAAATCCACCCTTTCCTCTGTGTCTAAATAAATAGCATGCAAATTCAATTTGTGTTTTCCTGGAATTAAAGAAATCGCTTTTTCTAAATCTTGACGTAGTTGCTGGGGACTTCGAGCAACGCCTGGATAATTCCCTGTAACTGAAATACCGCCAGAAAGTTCATCCTCACTTAAGAAGCCTCTCACATCATCTCCTTGCCACACATGCATTGAAATTTTGACATCAGCCATTTTTTCCAATACAGCTTCGGTATCTACGTCAATACTGGCATATTTTTCTTTCGCTTCTTCATATTTTTGTGTAATGGTTGTCATAATGAGCTCCTTTTCATAAATGCTTGATAGCGATTTTTTATTGTTGAATCAATTGGATTTGCTTGATAGATTTCCGTGGGAAAAGATGTTTGGATACAAGTACGAGCTGCTGGAATATCTTTAAGTTCACCTGTTGCAATCATCTGCATTAAAAGATTACCTAAAGCAGTTGCTTCCCCAGGTCCCGCTTTCACTGTAACATTAGCAACATCCGCAGTTAGCTGGTTCAATAAACGATTATTGGAACCACCACCGACAACATGTAAAGTTGTAATTTTCCGTTCGATTCCTGTTAATTGAGCTAATTTTTCTAGTTCTACGCTGTAACACAATGCTAAATTATCATAAATACAACGAGCGAGTTCACCAGGGCTTTCAGGAACTGTTTGTTGTGTTTCACGGCAATAGGCTTGTAATTCAGTAATCATATTTCCCGGATTTAAAAAACGAGGATCATTTACATCAATAAATTGTTGAAATGCTGGTTCTTTTTCAGCTAAGGCGGCCAATTCAGCATAGCTATATTGGTAGTTTTGGTGCCGTGCCACTTCTTGAATTAGCCACATACCCATAATATTTTTTAAGAAACGAATTGTGTTCTGGGCGCCCCATTCATTCGTGTAATTTTCTTGGAAAGCTTCAGCAGAAATTGTTGTAACAGTCGTTTCAATGCCTAATAAAGACCAAGTACCACTGCTAATGTACGCCCAGTCATCGCCAATGCCTGGCGTACCTAAAATTGCTGAAGCTGTATCATGACTAGTTATCGTAATCAACGTTGCATTTGGTAAATCATAGTCTGGAAAAGCCGCTGTTTGCAGGTCGCCTAAAATCGTGCCCGGCTCTACTAATGTTGGAAATAGTGTTTCATCAATTCCTAGGAAATCCAGTAATTCACTTTCCCATTGTTTCGTTCCAGCATTCAACAGTTGCGTGGTGGAAGCGTTGGTTGCTTCGATGACTGCTTTTCCAGTAAAGACATAACCTAAGTAATCAGGGATTAACAACAATTGACTGGCTGCAGCCAAACGTTCCTTTTCCTCTACAAATAACTGAAAAATGGTATTAAAAGGCTGAACTTGAATCCCCGTTTGTTGGTACAATTTTTCTAATGAATAGCCTTTTGAAAAATTTGTTACAGCTGCTTCTGTCCGTCCATCTCGATAAGCAATCGGTTCGTCCAAAAGTTGTCCAGATTGATCCAGCAGACAATAGTCAACACCCCAAGTATCAATTCCAATAAAGCATTCCTTGATACCTAATTGTTTAACTTTTTGCAGACCAAGCAGTAACTCATGAACTAAACTAGCCATATCCCAACGCTGATACCCATCTTTTTGATGAAAACCATTTTTAAAACGATGAATTTCTTCTATTGTTATCTGACCATTCGCTAAGCGTTGACTTTTCATTATGCGACCGCTAGAAGCGCCAATATCAACCGCTAAATAGGTTCGTTTCTCAACTTGTTCTTTTTTCACTTTGTTGATAGTTGTCAATCCTTTCACTATTTTTATTTTTTGTACGTTAGACTAACTTTATGTATTCATCATAAACAAAAAATAGCGCTTTCACCTCTCACAATTTTGAGATATAATTGTACTATCTTGGTAATTAGGAGGTTCTTATGGATTATTGGGAAAAAGCCGACTACTCTTGGTCAGACGATTCTAAGCGACATATTTTGACACCTAGCAGTAAAAGTCGCACACTTTTTTATTACATACAGGAAATTGGACAGTTTAAAGCCTCGCGCCCTTATTATACGGAGCGGGCACATTTACCATCATACTTAATTAAATTCACGCTAAATGGTACTGGGGAATTACGCTATCGTTATCATACATACAGCTTACAGAGAGGTGATTTATTCTTTATTGACTGTCGGGATTATCAATACTATCAAGCAACCAGCGAAGATCCTTGGGAAATGGACTGGATTCATTTTGAAGGAGGAAATTCTGGTGCTTTTTTCCAAGAATTTATGAAAAATGGTTCACCAGTTTTCTCCACTAATCAGCTTCCAGAAGATAATCCTATTCATTTAATCATTCAGCAATTATTATAATTACAAGATTTACAACATGCGCAAACTGATTACCAATCTTCCGTTTTAATTCATCAATTACTGAACGAATTATTGTTGCAAAAGTATCGTCAAGACTTTACCTACGAAACGATTCCATCATTGGTTTTGGAAATGAAAGCTTACATTGATCAACATTTCAAAGAAACAATTTCTTTAGAAGACTTGGCTCAACTCTTTCATTTAAATAAATATCAATTGAACAAAGAGTTCTCCAAATACATTGGATTACCGCCAATTAAATATCAAATTAGTAAAAAAATTTCTTATTCAAAAGATTTACTACGCTATTCTAATCAAACAGTGAAAGAAATTGCTGTAGATGTTGGTTTAGAAAACTATGCCTACTTTAGTCGATTATTTAAAAAGCGAACTGGATTAACTCCTAGTCAATACCGTAAAAGTGGCTTCTAAAAAATCTCTCTATGACACATAACGTCATAGAGAGATTTTTTATTTCTATGCCTCCTAAACTCAATATTTTATAGTAAATTACCAAATCTAGTTGATTGAACAAATTATATTACGCTCAATTGGGGTTGTTAGACAATTTGTATTGAATTAAGAAATTAGATTTGGTAACCACATGACAAGTTCAGGTACATATGTGATTAAAAGTAAAATCGCTAAGATTACCAGATAAAATGGAACTAGTGGTTTCAGCATTTGCTCAGCTTTAACACCCCCAACACTAGCACCAACATATAATCCTGTTCCAACAGGTGGTGTAATTGAACCAACACACAAGTTCATAATCGCAAATAAACCAAAATGAACTGGATCCACCCCAACATTCATAACAATTGGTAAAAAGATTGGCGTAAAAATCAAAATAGCTGGACCAACATCCATAAACATTCCCACAAACAATAAGACAACGTTTACTAATAGTAGAATTAAGTATTTATTGTCTGTGATTCCTAAAATAGCTGTACTGATTGCTTCTGGTATCCCTGTAAAAGCCATCGCAAAAGACATCATTGAAGAAGTTGCCAACAAGAACATAATGGTTCCACTCATCAAGACAGCCTCTTTTAACATTTTAGGTAAATCGTTTATTTTCACTGTTTTGTAGTAAAACATTGAAATCAATAATGAGTATGCGACAGCAATTGCTGATGCTTCAATCGCTGTAAATAACCCAGTCAAAATACCGCCAATAATAATGACAATTAACAATACACTGGGAACCGCTTCTCGCAGAACCTTGCTGACTTCTCCTTTTTTTGCTTTTGCCACAGTAGGATAATTATGACGTTTTGCAATAACATAAGCTACCACCATAATTCCTAACGCCCACAAAGAACCTACCAAATAACCTCCTAAAAATAAAGAAGAAATAGAGGCCCCACCAGCCACCAATGAATACATAATAAACGCTGTACTTGGTGGAATAACCATTCCTGTAGGAGCAGAGGCAATATTTACAGCCGTTGCAAATTTTCGATCATAGCCCTCATTTACTTGTTGCGGAATTAGCACGCCACCAATAGCAGTCGATGCTGCAATTGCAGAGCTAGAAATCGAACCAAATAATGCGTTCCCTAACACATTAGTATGTGCTAGCGCGCCGGGAACACGACCAACAAATAACATAGAAAAATTTACCAACTTTTGGGCAATTCCCCCATTATTCATAATCACGCCAGAAAAAATAAAAAACGGAATTGCTACGAGAGAGAAACTATTTAAACTAGAGACCATTTTTTGAGCTGAGGTAAATGCAGCTGCTTCAAAAGGAATTACTAATAACAATGTTGCAATTGAAGATGCCGCAATGCTCATACCAATTGGCATACCAACTACCAATAAGACTGCAAAAACTACAAATAAGATAATGCCTGCTTCTAAAGCCATATTTTTACTCCTATTCTTTTTCTTCTATAAACGCATTAAGAATCTTTTGATTGCGTGAATAACTCTAGCAAATTCATCAAACTATAAATAAACATCAAAACACCTGCTACTGGAACGGCTAAATAGACATAACCCATAGGAATTGCCAAAGATGGTGAAATTTGTCCTAACGTAATTACTACACCATTCCAACCGCCAAATATCATAATCACTCCTGCAAAAAGTAGGAACAACAATTGAACAATAAATTCTAAAAAGCGTTTTTGTTTCCCTTGTAATTTTTCACTTAACAAAGTTACTGCTAAATGTCCCTTTTTCCAACCACATAAGCAGAAGCTAACATCGCCAGCCAGACCAATGCAAAGCGAACAAATTCTTCTGTTAAGGTACTAGGATTTTTTAACACTGTCCGGGCAAACACTTGGTACAAAACGACCAAAACCATTGCAGCAAGAATGATTGATCCAAGTATTTCTAAAAGTCGATTTAAAAATTTTCTAAAACCTTTCATAATTACCTCCTTAATTAGTCCGCCAACTGGCGAATAGCCTGATACAGTTCGCCATGTTCTGAGCTATTTTTGAATGATTCATGCAACGGTTGAACAAGTTTTTGGAATGGTTCACTGTCTACTTGATTGAACACAACACCATATTCTGCTTGTGCTTTTTTCTTTTCTTCTTCAACCGCTTCTTTAAAGACCGTTTTTTCAAAAGCGGTCGATTCTTTTGCTGCTTCTTCAATCGCTTGTTCTTGTTTCGCTGTCAAACGTTCTTTTGTTCCCTCGTTCATAATCACAATATCTGGCACTCGAGTATGCTCATCATAAGAATAATACTTAGCCACACCACCATGACCAGCTGTATATAAAACGAACTCATTATTCTCTGCACCGTTGATTAGATTAGATTGTAGAGAAGTATATACTTCCGAACTACCCATAGGTACTGGCGAACCCCCTAAAAGTTCTACCATTTTGATGGCGGTTTCACTTTGCATGACCCGAATTTTTTTACCTTTCAAATCATCTGGAGATGTAACAGGCCCTTTGCTCATATAAAAACTTCGTTGACCAGAGTCATAATAAGTTAAACCAACAAATCCTAATTTTTTTGTAGAATCATACACTGGTTGCATTAGCGCTTGATTATCCATTACTTTAAAAAAATGTTTTTCATTATCAAAAATATACGGAATGGCAAATACAGAATAATCTTTAGAAAAACTTTCTAATGCTGATCCACTGACCTTTGCAAAATCAATTGCACCTGTTTGTATTAATTCAATTAGTTCTGTTTCTCCCCCTAATTGACCATCTGGAAAGTATTCAATTTGAACTTTACCATCTGTTTTTTCCTCTACCAATTCCCCGAATTTCTTCATAGAATCGATAACTGGTTGGCTATTACTAGCATACGCATAGCGCAAGACTACCGTATCACTTGCCGAAGCTTCTGTTTTGCCACAACCACTTAGCAACTGTAATCCTGCCAATATCATAACTGCTGTAAATAAAACCTTTCTTTTTTTCATGAACTTTTCTCCTTACTTTTCTAGCAATAAGAAACAAGCAATTCAGTCAAACATAGGATTGTTAATGATTGACCATAAGGCATCGCTGTCATTCCAATTGTGCGATAAAAATCTAAATTATCACCCATTCCTGTACCAACTGACACATGTTGTACTTCTCCCGTTTCATCAATCTCATTTAGTAAGCCAGCAATTGCTTTGTTTGCCACTTCTTCATATTCAGAAGAAATATATTTTTTATGAACCGCTTTTAAAATCCCATAAGCGAATCCCGCTGTAGCAGAAGATTCTAAATACGAATTTGAATCATTAATTAATGTATGCCATAAACCAGATTCATCTTGGTATTTCGCTAAAGCTGCCACTTGCGCATTGAGGGTACTTAATAAAAATTCCCGTAAACTATCACCTTTTGGCAACTCTAAGATTTCAATAATTTCTGGAATAGCAATCGTAATCCAGCAGTTTCCTCTTGCCCACAGTGCTTCCGCATAGTTATGATTTCCCTCAAAAGTCCAACCGTGATACCATAGACCACTTTTTTTATCTTGTAAATATTTAATATGGATTAAAAATTGATGCTTTGCTTCTTCCAAATAATCGAGCCGATTCAACAACTTACCAATTTTTGCCAAAGGTAAGACAGTCATCATTAACGTATCATCCCATAATTGATTTTTATTTTCTGGTCCATATGTCGCATGTTGCAAGCCACCTTCATTCGTTCGGGGCATTTCTTCCATCACCCATTCCGCCCATTGCTCTAAGTAAGGTATATATTTAGAGTCTTTAGTGTCTTCATATAGATAAGCCATTGTTAAAAGCGGAGCCATCGTATTCACATTCTTAGGCGGCGCGCCTTCTTGCATCCGACCTTCAAACCAGTCGTTAACTACTTGTAAAGCTTTTTCACTTTTAGTATTTCGATAATTCTTATATATACCATACAACCCAACGCCTTGCGGCCAGTTCCAAATCGTCCAACTTTTGTCATCAACTTTTAAACCATCAAAATCTAACAGAAATTCACCTGTGTTATCTTTAATCGTTGTTAAATTTCTAATTAATAAGTCAATCGTTGTTTCTACTGTATCTTTTGGTATGAATTGTTCCTGTTTAATAATCATCGGCAATCAAAACTCCTTTTCCATCCCACCAGCGCAAATGAAACGCTTTCATTTTTTTATAATTTTAGTTTAGCAAGGAATGTTAGCAAATTATATAGTTAATCTTGACGAATTACTGTCAAAAATTGACTTTTTTTAAAAATTAGATACGGTTTTTACCAATTCAATCAATGAGTAAATAACAAAAAACGGACATCCTTTTTAGGTATGTCCGCTTTTTGTTACTTATTTATGGTTGTTTTCCAATATAAGCTAAAATCCCACCATCAACATATAAGATATGTCCGTTAACAAAGTCAGAAGCGTTAGATGCTAAGAAAACTGCTGGGCCAGCTAAGTCTGCTGGTGTGCCCCAACGATTAGCAGGTGTTCGTCCCAAGATGAATTCGTTAAATGGATGCCCTGGTTCTCTTAATGGCGCCGTCTGTGGCGTTTCAATGTAGCCAGGTCCAATCCCATTACATTGAATATTATATTGTCCATATTCAGAAGCAATATTTTTCGTTAACATTTTTAGTCCGCCTTTTGCTGCCGCGTACGCACTAACTGTTTCACGACCTAGTTCACTCATCATTGAACAGATATTGATAATTTTGCCATGACCCTTTTCAATCATATCTGGAATAACCGCTTTTGCCATAATAAATGGCGCATTCAAGTCAACATCAATCACTTGACGGAACTCTTCTGCTGACATCTCCACCATTGGAATTCGTTTAATAATTCCCGCATTATTGACTAAAATATCAATAGAGCCGACTTCTTCTTTAATCTGAGCAACCATCGCTTGAACTTGCTCTTCATCAGTGACATCACACACATAACCACGTGCTTCAATCCCTGCGGCCCGATAATTTTCCAAACCTTGTTCAACTGATTCAGGAGATAAGTTATTAAAAACAATTGTTGCTCCTGCTTCAGCTAGGGATTTCGCAATCTCAAAGCCAATCCCATAAACAGCACCTGTAATTAACGCTACTTTTCCATCTAATTGAAAATCATTCATTTTAAATTCCATGTTTTCTCCTCTTTCTTTGGTTTATTTTAATTGATCCATTGCAACCATATCCATGTCTGTGTACGTAATATTTTCTCCGCACATGGCCCAAATAAAGGAATAATTACTTGTACCAACCCCAGAATGAATTGACCAGCTTGGTGAAATGGCTGCTTGTTCATTACTCATTACTAAATGTTTCGTTTCGTCTGGTTTACCCATCATGTGGAAAATCCGCGTATCTTCTTCCATATCAAAATAAACATACGCTTCCATACGACGTTCATGTGTATGACAAGGCATTGTATTCCAAGCGCTACCTGGTTCTAAAATGGTGTAACCCATTTGTAACTGGCAACTTTCACAAACGTTCGGATGAATGTATTGGTAAATTTTACGTTGGTTCAATGTTAATGGATCACCCGTTTCCATTGGGGTAATTTCATCAATACTAATTTTTACGTTCGGATATTTATGATGTGCTGGGACACAACTAATGTAAAATTTCGCTGGATTATCAGGGTTTTCTGAAGAAAAACGAACATGTTTTGTTTCTTTCCCAATATAATAGCCATCTTGTTTTTTCATTGTTTCTTTGGCGCCATCAATTTCAATAAAGCCTGGTCCCCCAATATTAATAACCCCTAGTTCACGGCGTTCTAAGAAATAGTCAACCCCTAATTCTTTGTCCAAAATAATTTCTAATTCTTCTGTGGTCGGTGTCACACCACCAAAAATCATCCGATCATTATGTGTGTAGGTTAAGCTGATTGCACCTGGAATAAAAACTTTCTCTACTAAAAATTCATCTCTCAATTGTTCTGTTGAATAGTGACGGATATCCGCCGGACTATGTGTATAACGTGTTTCCATATTTTGCATAACTAAAATCTCCTATCTATTTATTTTTCCTGAGCCCGTTGCCAAAAAAGCAAGGACTTCTTTTTGACTAAATTGATTACAATCACCATGGACAGTATGTTTTAACGCACTAGCCGCTGTCGCAAAATCAATGCAGGTTTGTGGATCATAGGCAGCTAATATGCCATGTAAAACCCCACCAGCAAACGCATCACCGGCACCGACACGGTCAACAATCGGTTGTAATCGATGACATTTGGACGTATAATACGCACCTTTGTACCATAGCGTTCCGATTAATTCATTATCTGTCGCTGAATGAACTTGACGTTTGGTTGAATAAAATACTTGAATGTTGGGATAACGTTCTTGCATTTTTCGGTAGTACCACGTTAATGCGTCTTCAAGTTCTTCCTCTGGTTCTGGAATCTCCAATAAATAACGAGCATCTAATACCCCAGCTGAACAAATATCAACAAATGGAAGAATGGCCTTCAATGCCACGCTCGCTTCTTTCTGGGACCAAAGTTTCCCTCGATAATTAATGTCAAAACTTACTTGGCACCCTGCTTGCTTCGCTGCTTTAACTAGCGCAACCGTCATACTTTGCCAATTTTTTGATAACGCCGCTGTAATCCCTGAAATATGAAAGATCTCTACTCCTGAAAACAGCTCATGTAAGTCCCATTCCATTTCTTCGATTTGAGCAAAGCTTGAATAGGCGCGATCATAGACAACACTGGCTGCTCGTTCTCCTGTACCAGTTTCCAAGTAATACGTTCCTAGACGTGTTCCGCCAGTTCGTACAAATTCCGTTGAAACCCCATAACGACTTAAATGCTTTTTGGCGGCTTCTCCTAATGAATTATCGGGCACTTTACTAGCAAAAGTCACTTGGTGGCCATAGTTCGCTAACGAAATCGCTACATTCGCTTCACCACCGCCGTAATGTACAGCGAAATTTTCTGTTTGTGCTACGCGTATTCCGACAGGCGTGGACAAACGCAACATGATTTCTCCCAATGTTACGACTTTCCCCATGTACCTACACCCCTTTGATTGCTTGGAATTTTTCCATATAGGCTTGGGCAACCTCACGAACTTTTTCAAAATCCCCAGTTGCTGCTGGCGCTAACAGATTGCCACCAACACCGACGGCCGTCACACCTGCGTCAAACCACTCGGCCATATTTTCCAAACTGACACCACCCGTTGGCATAATATTTAACTGAGGCAATGGCGCTTTAAATGCCGAAATAACACTCGGTCCATAAACACTTCCCGGAAATAGTTTAATAATATCTGCTCCGCTTTTCAGTGCTTCTTTCATTTCTGTGATGGTCATACAGCCTGGCAAGTAAGGAACTTGATATAAATTGCAAATTTTAGCGGTTTCTTCATCGAAGCTTGGACTCACAATATATTCAGCCCCTGCTACAATAGCTAAACGAGCAGTCGTAGCATCCAAAACTGTCCCCGCACCAATGACTACGTCAGGATTCTTTTGGTATAACGCAACTAATTCCTGAATCACTTCTGTTGCTTGAGGAACAGTAAAGGTTAACTCAATCCCCCGCATACCGCCTGCTACAATGGCTTGACTAGCTTTTAGCGCTTCCTCTTTTGTCTTTCCGCGAACCACAGCAATCACGCCAGCATTTTCTAATTTTTGTAAAATTGATACTCGCTTCAACAGACTCCCTCATTTCTTATTTAGAAATATATATTTATTATAAAGAAATTCACAACTTCATTATACAGATAAAAAAAGAAAATGCAAACGTTTTTACAAAAATAAAAAAAGAAAGACAAACAAAAATCCCAATCGACTTTTGTTTGTCTTTCTTTTTCTACTATAATTTCGCTTCAATCGCTGCTTTTGTTGCCAAAAGGGCTTGATTAATCGTCGTTTTATTTTCCTCTGTCAAACGATATTTCGGCATGCTTACACTAAAAGCACCCGCAATTTCGCCATCTTTCATTAAAGATACTCCGCTACAGAAAATATCTTGTTCAATTTCTTCATCATCGTAAGCAACCCCCGTTTGTTGCACTTGTTTTAATTCTTTTTTCAAACGCAAGGGATTGGTAATCGTATTTTCGGTATAGGGAATTAATGTCTGCGTGTCTAAATATTGTTGCACTTGTTCTTCCGAAAATTCTGCTAAAACGGCTTTACCCATGGCCGAATTATACAACGGTCGAGTAATTCCCACTTTCGAGGACATGCGAATCGTTTGATTTTTCGGTTCTAATTTATTGATATACAGAATTTCATTATTATTTAAAATCCCTAAATGAATGGTTTCATCGACCGTATTTTGAAGGTTTTCTAAATAAGGTACCGCAATTTCAGCTAAATCGATTTGCTCCACACTTTGATTCGCATAGCGAATCAATTTTGTTCCTAAGCGGTACGTCTTGTTCGTGTCTTTTTGAACATAGCCAATTAATGTTAAGGTTTCTAAAATTTTGATTGCCGTTGATGCCGTCATTTCGGTATTCTTTGCAATTTCCTGTAAGGTTTGATCGGGTTGTAAACTTAGACAGTCCATGATTTTAGCCGCTTTTAACAAGACTGTTCCGTAAGGTTTTGTTTCTTTCATCGAAACCCTCCTTTTCCATATAAGAAATTATATAGAAAAATAAAGAAATTGCAAGAAAAAAAGAACTCGAAGATTCATTCAGTAACGTTTTACTTTCACTTCCGGTCTTTCTCCCAGTCCTATTTCATTCTTATTTTCTTTTCTTTAACTCATCAGAAACATCTGCATCCTTAGGAATTAAAAGATACTCACTGACTTCTGTGGTTTCATTAAATACGACATATAATTTTTGTTCTTCATCGAAATCGCCCAAATCAATCGCTACGTAATTGGGACAAACTTCTGAGATACCATGAAACATTTGACTAAAGATTTTTTTCGTCATCCCCACATTACGATGCTGCTCTTCTGCTTTTTCCACCGCACTTTGTAACGTATATCCTTCATCTAAAAAACGCTTGATCCAATGCACTTTGACGACTGTATGTAACCGATATTTCCGTGGACCGTTTGCGTCTTTCGCAATAGAAGAAATATACCCTTTTTCTTCCCAATAACGAAGTTGACGTGGCGAAACTTCAGCAATTTCACTTAGTTCACTAATTCCTATCAACAAATTTTCTTCATTTAACAAACGCTGAATCATTTTTGACCACATTAGTTTAACTTCCTTTCCCTTATCCTTTCCTTAATTGTAGTTTTTTTTACACCTTTGTCAAGTAAGTTGACAAAGATTCTAATTAGTTGTAAAGTAGTTAATGCAATTTAATTTGAAACTTACAGAAAAAGGAGCGATATATGTGACTTCACAACAACCTGTGGATATTCACGGAAAACCTTATAACCGGTCGTTACTAGTCGGTGTTTTACTAATCGGAACATTTTGTACGATTTTAAACCAAACACTTTTAACGACGGCCTTACCTACATTAATGAAAGAATTTGATATCTCAGCTTCAAGTGTACAGTGGCTAACCACTGGATTCCTACTTGTGAACGGCATTATGATTCCCATCAGTGCTTGGTTGATTAACAAATTTAGTTCAAAAAAATTATACATAACAGCGATGTCAACGTTCTTAATCGGAACCATCATCTGTTTTGTAGCTCAAGACTTCGGCATGTTATTGACTGGACGCCTTGTTCAAGCCGCAGGGGTCGGCGTATCTATGCCTCTTTTACAAACAATTATGCTTTCAATTTTCCCGCCTGAAAAACGTGGCGCTGCCATGGGCACAACGGGAATTGTTATCGGATTAGCGCCCGCTTTAGGTCCAACATTATCTGGTTGGATTATTGATTCTTATACATGGCGTGACCTTTTTGGGATGGTCATTCCAATTGTCGTTTTAGTCCTAATTTTAGCTTCATTTTTAATGAAAAATGTCATCCAATTATCTAATCCAAGTATCGATGTCTTATCGGTCATTCTTTCTACTCTCGGCTTTGGTAGCTTACTTTACGGCTTCTCAAGCGTTGGTGATAAAGGTTGGGGTAGCCCACAAGTCTATGGATTCTTAATTGTTGGGGCGATTGTTTTATGTCTTTTTACATATCGACAATTGCATTTAGAACAACCTTTCTTAGAACTACGCGTTTTTAAATCAAAAGTCTTTACTGTTGCAGCCATTTTATCTGGCGTAACCAACATGGCAATGATTGGCGCCGAAATGGTTTTACCTTTGTATATCCAAAATATTCGTGGCGAATCCGCCTTCCATTCAGGGTTAATGCTTTTACCAGGAGCGTTAGTTATGGGACTTATGATGCCAGTAACGGGTCGCATTTTTGATAAAATTGGTGCCCGTCGTCTTGCGATTACTGGGATGTTTATTTTAACAGCTGCAACGTTACCGTTTGCTTTCTTAACAAAAGCAACACCTATTATTTATATCATTGTCCTATATGCGATTCGGATGTTTGGTATTTCGATGGTCATGATGCCTGTGACAACTTCTGGCATGAATGCTTTACCAATGAATTTATTAAGTCACGGAACTGCTGTAAACAACACCTTCCGACAAGTAGCCAGCTCAATTGGAACAGCTGTTTTGATTAGTGTTTTAACAAATGTTACCAAAGACGGCTTACCTGCATCGGACTTATTAAAAACAGCCCCACTCACTTATCGCGACCAAGCAACAAACGCAACACTAAACGGTTATCACGCAGCCTTCTTCGTGGCAACAATCTTTGGCGTTCTCGGCTTGGCGATTACTTTCTTCTTAAATAAAAAAGAAGCGATGCCTGTTAAGGAAGTAGGTGCAATGAAATAATGATTATTTTCCTTTTAATCCTTTGCGTGTTAGGCTTTGCCTACACAAATGTATTTGGCCGAAAAGTTTGGCATAAATGCTGTATGGTTATTTTTGGTTTAGGGTTCTTAGCTTCGTTAAGTCTTATCGTTTTAAACGATAAAGATCATTTTGGTATGACCGAAGTTACTCAGGACAAAACGTTTGAACTAAAAAGCAGTAGTTCAAGCAAAGATGGCCCCAACATGTTATTGTACCAGCCGTTGGGCGATGGTTCCGAAAAAGTTTATTTATATAACACACCAGATAAAAAGAAACTACAAAAAACAGGAACGGAAAACGTCACAAACACAGTTCAAAAAGATGCTCAAAAATCCACATTAGTCCAAAAAACGACGAAATGGTCCTATCAAGAGTCCTGGGCCAAAACACTATTTGGCCTTGCTGACAACGATAACCAATTTGCAAAACAAGAAAACACCTTCAACGTTGCTAGTGACTGGCTAGTTTTAAGTGCTGATCAAGCAAAAAAATTAGGCGAATATATGGAACAACATGCCGCTGATATCAAAAAAGAAGGGACTGAAACAGTTGGCAAAAAAATGATGGCTGCTATGATGGCGAATCCATCAATGTCCCAAGAAGAACAAGCGAAACTCACCGAACAATATACCAAAGAGTTTCAACAAGAATTGATTCAGAAAATTCTTAGTGACATGAAATAAAAAAGCGAGCTTGATAGGATCATCAAAAAAGATGTGACTACCAAGCTCTTCTTTTTAATTATAAATCGCTTTAATCGGATCCATCCTCGAGGCACCAATTGCTGGAATAATCCCGAAAAAGATACCTGTGAAGACCGAAACTAATGTTGAAATAGCAAAGATGGACGGCGTAATAATTGGCGTAATCGAAATATACCCACCGACCACAGTTGCCAATAAATAGCCGCAGCCGACACCAATCAAACCACCAATCAATGTGATAAACGCTGCCTCCATTAAAAATTGGAATAAAATGACTCGTGGTTTAGCACCAATGGCCCGACGAATCCCGATTTCTCGTTTCCGTTCCGTGACAGACACATACATGATGTTCATGACGCCAATTCCCCCGACTAATAGGGAGATTGCAGTAATTGCCATCAGAAACATTGTCATACCCGTGACCATTTCTTCCATTTGTTGTTGGAGTTGTTGGTCCTGGTCATTTTCTTTAAACGTTCCTTTCACTTCAGGATGATTTTCACTTAAAATGGTGATTGCCTGTCCTAAAATTGCTTCACGGTCCGCTCCCTCACGAACCTTAATATTGATGCCACTAATTGCTTTTGTTTTCGCTAATTTATTTTATGATTCTCGAGAAACAAAACTGCTCATAGCAGTTGCCCAATCATCGTTCATACCCAAACTATCTAAATCTTTTGGTGCTAAAATACCAATCACCTTGTACATATAACCACCAATTGAAACAGCTTTTCCAATGAGTTGGCTAGGATCATCAAGCCGAATTTGCGCTTCAAAGATATCATGATTTAAGACAATTGCATCTGTATTTGCATCGCTCGGTTGAAAATCACGACCATATAAAATATCATTCTGCCCTTTAGTCGACGTAATGGATAAATTCGCTTGCGCCCCAAAATAATCCATTGGTACAAACAAATTGTCTCCGCCCCCCATCATTGATTCACCATATTGAGGATAAATACTTTCAATTCCTTGAATGTCTTGTAATTTTTTCAAGTCCACTCGGCTAAACGTATAATCTGGCTCTTCGTAGGACATAAAATTGTCACTGCTACCATCCGACATCGTATAATGAATCTTCAAAACATCCGCGTTCACTGCACTGGATGCCTTCACAACTTGACGCTTCATCCCTTCACCTAGCGCAGAAATCGTTACGACTGATGTAATCCCAATAATAATCCCGACCATCGTTAAAAATACCCGCAACTTATGCGCCTTTAAGCTTAAAAAAGTACTAACAAATAAATTAGCAATCATCTAATCACCTCTTCTTCCAAAAAGCGACCATCTTTCATATGAATCACTCGTGAGGCATATTTTTTCATATCTTCATCATGTGTCACCATGACAATTGTTTTGCCCTGTTCATTCAATTCTTTCAATAATTCCATAATTTCTGTACCCGTTTCACTATCCAATGCCCCAGTCGGTTCATCAGCCATAATCAATAATGGATCATTCACCAAGGAACGAGCAATGGCTACTCTTTGTTGCTGTCCTCCAGAAAGTTCAGTAACTTTTGATTTGGCTTTTGTTTCCAAACCGACAATTTTTAGGTATTTTTCAGCAATCGCTTTTTTCTCAGCGCGGCTTTTTTTCCCTTCATAAACACAGGGCAATTGAACATTTTGACTAACATTTAAAGAATTAATCAAGAAAAATTGTTGAAAAATAAACCCTAGATATTCATTGCGAAAGGCTGATTTTTTATTTTCAGACAATTTTGAAACATCTGTTCCTGAAAAATGATAGCTTCCGTCTGTTAAGCGATCCAAGAAACCGATAATGTTCATCAGCGTTGTCTTACCGCTACCGGACTTCCCCATGATTAAAATGAACTCTCCTTGATGGATGGTCAAGTTCAATTCTTTTAAAACATGTAGTTTTTCCTTACCTACTGGATAGAACTTGTTAATGTCCCGCAATTCAATGAGGGGTTGATTTGTATTGTTTGCTTCCACCATCAAGCCCTCCTATTTCGACGCATCTGTCATTGATTCGTTGGTTGCTGATTCATCAGAAGCAATCGCTGCATCTGATTCCACAATATCACCGACTTTTACTGGTTTTTTTGAAGAAATAACCACTCGGTCGGCTGATTCTAAGCCAGATTCAATCGCCATTTTGTCGCCATTTTCTTGCCCGACTTGGACATCACGACGAATGATGGTTCCAAAATCATTCACTAAAACGTAGGCCTGTTCACCCTCTTTTTGAATCGCTTTTTTTGGTAACTCAATCGCCCCTAAATCGCCTAAATCAATGGTTGCTTGCATATGATAGCCATTTTTAACTTTGTCTAAATTGGCCAACGCAATTTTGACGCTATAACTAGACATCGTCGTGCCGCCCTCTGGATTGCCACTCGCAGCATCGCTGTTGCCTTCAGGAGGATTATCATCGATATAAGAAATTGAGCCATCCACAACCACATTGTTAGAAACAGAAGTTAGTTTAGCTTTTTGCCCAACACTAATTTTAGTCAAATCCTTTTCATTCACTTTCCCAGCTAAATAAAGATCTTCTGAAGTTAACCGTAAAATCGGTGAGTTGGCATCTTTTACTTCTGGAATTGATACGCGACCTTTGAAATTAGCCTTTGTGGAAATATATTGCTTCGCTCCTAAATCCGCTAAGGTTTCATTGGTGAAGGTAATCTCTTCATCTACTGCATCGACTTCTGTTTGATATTGTTCATTTAAATCATCACCAGACATCGTGCGGTCTTCTTCTTTAGTTTTATTAAATTTATCAATGGCCCGATTCCACTTATTATAGATATTCGCCCGCTTCGTTTCTAATTTGGCTAAGCTATTTTGTTGTGCCTCAATTTCTTTTGTGACCGCCTCATCTTCATAAGTAAATAATTCTGTGCCTGCATCTACGACATCGCCGTTTTTCACCTTAATCTCTGGATCCTTTGTTATTTTTTGATCACGCGCAAAGGCTTCCATTTGTTCCGGTTGGATGACACCGTTAATATAAATTTGTTGCAAGTCAGGAACATCAAAATAGTCAATTCCCCAGTCATCTTTAGGCGCTTGCTTGACAGCTACTTGTTGTGCATTTTTATTTAACGCATTCACAGTTACGATGCCCCCAACCGCAATTACCGCAACTGCCCCCAATATAATTATCGTTTTCTTCTTCATTTTCTTCGTTTCATCTCCTCATTCTGTCTATTTTCCCCAACAAACTAAATTGCTCGGTCGTTCACTTATAACTATTTAACCATGCTTGAATTCAAGAAACAAGGGCATTTCTCTAGGCCTTTAGTCTGATTTATTTCATTTTTGTTCATTTTTTTATTTATTTCACGACAATAAATAACCATTGTTGGGTCTTTGTATTTCAACAATCTAAAAAGGTTATTTTTATGTTATTTATAACTAAACTATACGCAATCGAGATTTTTTGCTTCTTTTTTTATTTAAGGTACACTAGAAGAAACAATTGAAAGTGAGGGCTTGCCATGAAAGTCATTATTTTTGGCGGTAGCGGTTTTTTAGGTCAACAAATCGCGAAAATTTTAGTCCAACGCCAACATCAAGTCATCAGTGTTTCACGTCATGGAAAGCCTGCCACGCTCTCCGCATCTTGGAGCCACCAAGTGCAGTGGGTATGCTCCGATGTTACTCGTGACACGAATTGGCAAGAACAAGTCCAGCGTGCTGACTGGGTCATTGATACAGTAGGTATTTTATTTGAAAATCCACGAAAAAAGAAAACCTATCAACGGCTAATTCTGACGCCAGTGAAAAAAATCAGCTCTTTTTTAGCACAACAAAAAAAGCCAGCTAAGTTTTTATTTATTTCAGCCAATACTGTTCCTTTCCCTTTGAGAAAATATATGGATGCCAAATTGGCAGCGGAGGAACTAATCCACCAAGAAGTCGCCGAAGCAGTGATTTTTTATCCTAGTTTACTTGTAGGTCAAGAACGTACCGGCACCATACTTTTTAGTAAATGTATTTATTTTTTTAAGAAAATCCCCTTTTTAAAGAACTTATTTATTGGCTATGATCCTGTGCCTGTGGCAGAAATGGCACAAGAAATTGTTCACGTTTTAGAAGGCGGCAATTCTATTTACACACACAGAAGGACCCTTTAACAAGTTATCTCCCAATCGTCTCTGTCTAGAGGCGGTTTTTTTGTGTTACAATACAACTGTTCGAAGGAGAGAAGAAGCATGAAAAAAATTGCCATTATTGGCGGCGGCATTATCGGAATGACGTTAGCTAATTATTTAGATCCACAAAAATTTGACATTACCGTTTATGATGAAGGGCTCGGCCAAGCGACTAAAGCGAGCGCCGGGATTATTTCCCCTTGGCTATCCAAACGTCGGAATAAGAAATGGTACCAATTAGCGCGAGAGGGCGCTGCCCTATTTCCAAAGCTAGTCAAAGATTTTCAGCTGACGGAGGATATTTATCGTCAATCAGGGACAGTCATTTTGCGTCCGGCAGCTGCTTTGGCAGACTTAGCCCATTTGGCAGAAGAGCGTAAGCAAACTGCACCTGAAATTGGAGAAATCACGATGTTGTCAGCGGTTCAAACAGCGAAGTTCTTACCGCTACTTAAGGAAACTCCCTCACTTTTTATTTCTGGCGGCGGTCGCCTAGATGGACCAGCTTATCTAAACCATCTTCAGAAACGCGCCGAAGCCAAAGGGGTCACTTTTTGTTCACAACGGGCGCACTTTCGACAACTGAATCAAGGGTGGGAAATTGTCACAAATTCAGAAAAAAAGAGCGTTGATTTTCTCGCTTTAACACCTGGTCCTCATTTAAAGGAATTACTAGCTACTTTAAATTTATCTGTGGACATTCGTCCCCAAAAAGGACAATTATTAGTTTTCGAGACCCCTTTTACAAACAGTCAGCAATGGCCTGTTGCTATGTTAGATGGCGAAGCCGATTTAATTCCTTTTAATCAAGGAAAAATTTTATTAGGTGCCACCCACGAAAATGAACAAGCCTGGGATTTAGAAGAGACTGTTAGCGCTTTTCAACAACTAACTTCTGGGACTGCGCCATTTCTAAAAGAAGCAGAGCAGCTTTTTAAGCAACCCATGCATTACCGCGTCGGTACACGTGCTTATACATCTGATTTCGCTCCGTTTTTTGGCCCTTTGCCAGAAATGCCCCACCTTGTGGTTGCTAGCGGACTTGGTTCATCAGGACTCACTACTGGCCCATTCATTGGTTACCAATTAGCTGAATACTTCAATACAGGTGCCTTCAAAGGAGAGCTTTATCAAAAACCACTTAGTCAATATGTAAAAAACAACCCCTCACTTTAATCAGTGAGCGGTTGTTTTTTTCTTTAATTAAGAAATGTGAAGTATCTTGGTAGAAGGATTTTGTTATTATGCTACTTGTGGTCGCGCATAGCGTTCTACGTTTTGTTTAATATTTTTAACCGTTTCTGGATCTTCAATGCCCGTTACTTCAGCGATCACTGTATCAACGCTTTCTTGGTCAAGCATTTCCTGTAATTGACGGCTTTGTTCATCTTCTGGATCATGATAATTAAAAACAATACCAATCATTGCTAATAAATGCGGCGACACTAGATTGCGTTCCTGTAATTCACGGATTGGTCGAATAAACCGTTCTTGCGCACCTAATTTTCTGATTGGTGTCCGTGCTACACGTGTAATAGCATCTGAAATATATTTATTTTGGAAACGTTGAATAATTTTTTCAATATAGGCTGCATGTTCTTGTTCATCAAAATTCCATTTGGCCACTAAAAGTTTACCGGTTTCCTGCAAAACTGATTTGAGTTGTGCTACTACTAAGGCGTCCTGCATCGCTTCGTCAATGGTTTGATAGCCTAACAACGCCCCTGTATAGGCAACTGTAGCATGGCCAGTGTTTACACTAAATAATTTTCGTTCAATATACGGCTCTAAATCAGCAACGTAATGAACGCCTTCTAACTGAATCTCTTTGGCTTTTCGGTTGGTATCATCAATGACCCATTCACAAAAAGGCTCAACTTGAACAAAAAGTGGATCTTCATGTTTTTGTAATGGAACAATCCGATCAACCGCCGCATCAGGAAAACCAATCCATTGTTCAGCATAAGCTGGGTTTTTCAAATATTTGGCCACTTCTTCTGCTAAAAAGGTTGAACCACCAATCATATTTTCACAAGCGATAATATCCAGCGGCTTTTGACAATTTGCTTCGGCACGTGCATCAATTCCTTGAGCAATTAATTCAGCAATTCTTGGTAAAATATTAGGACCAATTGCCGTCGTGACTAAATCGGCTTCCGCAATTGCTTCTACTACTTTTTCTGGTTCTGTCATGTTATTTAACCCGGTCACATTTTCAACGTTAATTTGTTGATGTGAGGCATCGGCCAATTCAATTGTATAACTTTTACGTTCTTTTAACGCTTGAATGATGGTTTCATTAACATCCACAAACGTAATATGAAACCCGTTTTTAGCTAAAATTTCGCCAATAAAGCCGCGTCCAATATTTCCTGCTCCAAAATGTACTGCGTTCATTCTTATTCTCTCCTTTAAGCAATGGCTAAATTTTCTGTTATTTCTTCTTTACTTAATGCGTCGGCAAGTTGCACCACGTTATCCATATCACTACAATAAAGTGCAATTTGTTGGACTAATTGCAAATGTTCTTCACCGACTCCGGCAATCCCAAATAATACGGTAGCAATTTTTTCATCTTCTTCGGTGCCAAAATTAACGCCCTCTGGGACTTGCACTACACAGATTCCTGATTTTTTCACTAATTTTTTGGCTTCTTCTGTTCCATGAGGAATGGCAATAAAATTCCCCATATAAACAGATAGCAATTGGTCTCTTTCAATCATTGCTTCGATATAAGCGGGCTCAACACAGCCTGCCTCGACTAGTTTTTCGCCGCAAAAGCGAATAGCTTCTTCTTTTGTATTAAACTGTTGATTTAATTCAATTGAAATATTCGTAAGATTTTCCATTGTTTTCTTCCTCTCTAGGCACTTTCTTTTAAGAGCGAAACCACTGTTTCATATTTTTGGGGATTAACCATACTTTTTACTGATAAGTGTGTCGCTTTCGGTGCTTTTTTACGGGCTTGTTCCGTTAGTTCAGCTTTTGTGACAATTAAAGCCTGTGTTTGTTGAGTTAATTCATTAATATTAATTTTTCGAATCGGCATTGAAATTTTCTCTTTATCTAAAATTTCTTCTAAGACTTTCATTCCCATCGTTGCTGACCCGACACGATCATCGTGAACCAAAAGAATCTCATTGACATTTGCTAAATCTCCCTCAATTTCAGAAGCAGGTGTTGCTTTGGAGACTGTTGGTTGTGCGTCGTTTTTTTCTTTGGTACCTGATAGTTCAGCCACAATTTCATCATAACGTGGTGAGTTCAAGAAATTTTCAACTGCTACAAAGGTTGCATTAGGTGCTTTCTGTTTGGCCCGTTCTTGCAATTCCGCTTGTGTGACAATCAATGTATTTCCCTCATCGGTCAAATTATTAATGGCCCGATTCGTCACAGTTTGTACTAAACCAGCCTCTTGGACCTTTTTCCGTAAGATAGACGCACCCATTGCACTAGAGCCCATCCCAGCATCACAAGCAAAAATAATTTGTTGAATTCCTGACAATGAAGCACTACCATTTGTGACAGTTAATCCTTTTGATGCTGCTTTAGCAGCTTGGGTTTCTTTCACTTTTTGGGCAAATTCATCACTTTCTTCTTTCGCATCTGCTTTTAAAATGACTGCGGATACTGCAAAGGAAACAGCAGTTGCTGCCAAAACACCTAAAATAACTGGTAAGTAAGAACCCATTGGTGTCATCGCTAAAATAGCTATAATGGAGCCTGGTGAAGCGGGCGCACGTAAACCAGCATCTAACGTTTGGAAAACCAAACTACCTGTCGCACCACCTGCAATAACCGATAAGAATAATAACGGTTTCATCATTACATATGGGAAGTAAATTTCGTGGATACCACCAAGGAAATGAATAATTATTGCTCCCGGCGCAGAAGATTTTGCCGCACCTTTTCCAAAAAACATAAATGCTAATAAGACACCTAACCCAGGACCAGGGTTTGCTTCTAATAGGAAAAGAATTGATTTGCCAGCCGATAAGACTTGTTCTGTCCCTAAGGGTGTTAAAATGCCATGATTAATCGCATTGTTTAAAAAGAGCACTTTTGCCGGTTCAATAAAAATACTCGTTAATGGAATCAAATGAGCATTTAAAATGATTTCCACACCACGTGCCATTGCAGCAGTCAGCGCATCGACAATTGGGCCAATCGCTGAAAAACCAAGTAAAGCTAATGCAAAACCAATCAATCCAGCTGAAAAATTGTTTACTAACATTTCAAAACCAGCTTTAATCCGATGTTGGAAATACTGATCAAATTTCTTAATTGTAAAGCCACCAAGTGGACCCATAATCATGGCACCTAGCATCATCGGAATATCGGTTCCCACAATCACGCCCATTGTCGCAATTGCGCCAACTACGGCACCGCGATCACCTGCAATTACTTTCCCACCAGTGTAGCCAATTAATAATGGAATTAAATAGGTCAACATTGGGCCAACCATCGTGGCAAAGGCTTTATTTGGCAGATATCCATCTGGGATAAATAGCGCTGTCAAAACGCCCCACGCAATCAACGCCCCGATATTGGGCATCACCATGCTAGATAAGGTACTGCCAAGTCTTTGGACTTTCGCTTTAATTGATACTTTATTTTTTTCTGGTACTTGTTCCATTTTTATTCCCCTTCTCTCAAGTAACTTTTCTTGTTGACTAAATTGTATCCGCTTTCCGAATCTGGAAAAAGTCGTACTTTGGCACAAACCATTGTGCCAAAAGTTGAAAGAAAAAAGCACGTGTTCTCTAGTTACGAAAACCAGAAAACACGTGTTTATTTCATTTCTAATAATTTCAATAATAAATGAACAACTTTTTATGCTATACTCAAATTGGCGACTTGCCTCGAAAGGAGGTGCATCACATGTACGAGATTGTCACAAAAATTCTTGTGCCGATTTTTGTCGGGATTGTCCTGAAACTTGTAACCATTTGGTTGGAAAAACAGAACGAGGAATAAACAAGTTGCTTCCAACCGCTGCTGTCTAAACAGCAAAAAAAGACACCCTACCACAATAGGGTGTCTTTTTAGTGCATCCATGCACGACTTTGTCACAAGTTACCTTAAATTTATCATAGGGCCTATTTTTTGTCAAGGAATCTTCTTATCTTTTTTGTTTAATCTATCAAATTAAAATATTTTATTT